>Ga0306901_1000132_pt1 | contig 37989 bp, 33 predicted proteins | sample AntRauMFilla3767_FD_190431 | JGI IMG/M metagenome (GOLD analysis project Ga0306901, IMG submission 190431) | Saline lake microbial communities from Rauer Islands, Antarctica - Metagenome Filla 3 #767 (v2) (version 2) | ecosystem: Environmental > Aquatic > Non-marine Saline and Alkaline > Saline ... | reverse complement strand
AGCAGTGACCAGCAGGTCTTGATCGGTTATTTCAATGTCACCGCCAAAACCACCCATTTCGAACTGGATGGCAAGAAACAAGAACTGCCTGCTTATGGATCCCATTTCACAGGTGCACGACCACCAAAGCCTTAGCGGGCATGCTGTTTTAGTGTGTTGATATAACGATCGACCTGATCGCAATCACCATCATATGCGGCGATTTGATCAACAGCGTCCTGATCAAAAATACTGCGCCATGGGTCTATCTCTGTATATGCTATCAGTTTGCCCATATTCATCGGATCAGGCCGACTGGGGCCGGCCCCGATCGCAATCTGATCATCGATGGTCTCAACGTCAGCATCCTTATCATAGACAATGAAAGCCAATGATTCTTCACCCTTATAGGCTTCGGGCCGCGGCCGTTTGGCTTTATATATCGCTTCCTTCTGTCCCGGTATCTTTTTCTTGGCAAGGCCCTGAACCCGCTGATCGTTCTTGCCGTTCATATACATTTGAATAAGTTTTTCATCCTGATCATAATCGGCCGAGATATTCCAGCGCCAAATATAGTAACTGCACAGATTAATATCATAGATGTATTTTTCAACATGCGCGCGTGTCGGATGCTGCTTTAATGTCGCGCCGCCTTCTTCAACAAAAATCCGCCGCAATTCTGCGCGTGATGTTTCCGTTGGCGTGAAATTCCGATCCAGAAACTGCTCCATGGCCACCAGACTTTGCATATTTTCAAATCGAAACTCTTGATCCGCCGCTGCCATTTTAAAAGGCAATACGACCGACACTATGCATAAGGCAATAATTAATATTTCAATATATCTTATATTCTTTCTGGTAAGGCGCATCATATTTCCTTTCATTAAAAATCCGACTGAAGACATCACTCATTATTTATTCGATAGTCCTGTTTGTACAGGGCAGCACGTTTTCGGGCCTTTGTCAGCATTTCTGCTGATAACAAGGATTCTATATTGGCCAGCATCTTGTCTATTTTTTTATTTTCTTTGACAGAAGCTGCAGAAAGCCATGCATAGCTTTCGATTAGATCCACAGAAATTAAGTCGCCCCGCCCATATAAAATCCCAAGAGCATACTGTGCATCCCAATGCCCCTGTTGTGCTGCTTGGCTTAACCACTTCAACGCCTCCGGTCCATCCTGCTTTACGCCTGCCTCCTTCTTAATATGGAACATACCTAATACATATTGAGCATCAGGCTCATTGTTTTCAGCCGCTTTGCGGAACCAGGCCACCATTTCTATTAAATCTTTTTCAACTCCGTAACCCATCATCAGATGACTTGCATAAATAAACTGTGCCTTTGGATATCCCCGCTCTGCCGATACACGAAACCATTTAGCGGCCTGAACCTGATCAGGCGCTGTACCATGCCCTTTTTTATACATGAGCCCCAGTTCGAAAGGGGCTTTGTCATGACCTTGATCCACCGCCTGCATCAACCTGTCTCTGGCCGCCTTATAATCGGGAGGCTTATCATTCAAATATTTAAGGGCCGTAAAATACTGCGCCTCGACATGACCTTTATTCGCGGCTATCTCTAGATATTTGTAACCACCTTCAAGCTGGCCATCTTTAAAATATCCCTCCGCTACTAAAAAATCCATATCACCCGGAGAGACCCCACTTTCAGGCACCCCCTCAAAAAAACGATACCCCTTGATTACATATCCCAGCGCAGAGGCTTTTACTAAAAAAGAAAATGAGATATTCTCTTCGGGCAGAATCTGATAATGCGCTTTCTCAATACAAAAAGATTCCGCAAACCACGGAAATTCATCAGCAGTAACGCAATACGCTGTAGCTGAGCGCCGTATTTGACCGCCATAGCTTTTTTCAGTGTCTTTATCTTTTTGAACCGTAATAACTTTCCTTTCTGTAGCGCCGAAAGCTTCGGTAAAAATTTCACCTACACCGTAAATTAGCGCAAAATACACAGCTCCCCATATCAGTAAAGGAATAGCGGCAAAAAGATGTAAGGGCTTAATTTTGGGACGTTTTCTTGGGGCTTCTGAAGTCCGGTTTGCCTGGTAAGTCTGATAGAAAACCAAAGCGATCAGTCCCAGCGCGCTCACTATCCCGAACTTATACCACGGAACAGATGGGACAAATATTTCCGCTGAAGGACCTATAAATATTGAGGCCATACCATACATAATCAAAGCTAAACTGCCATATGTGATAATGCTTGCTGTTGGCGATGAAGATTGACGAATAACCCGCTGCGTATCAGCAGAAGGCGCTTTTACCCCCACACTATCCGCAACCCATGAATCCATACCATTGTCATACAGGCAAACGACACCATAAATCTGTTCTGCTGCCTGCGCTGCCGAAATACAGCTCAGATAGTAAAGAGCAGGACTATATTCTTTTCGCTCATGTATAGGAGGAACGACACTGGTATCGATCTGATATTTTTCCTGAAGTATGGTTTTAATATCTCGATCAAGCTGTTCGATTTCTTGACGATTATCAGCAATGAACTGTGACCAAAGATATTCTTCCTCTATACGCTGGTCGGCAGGCATGTCCTGTGCCGCCTTGATCTTCGCCGTGTCCTTATCCGTTCCCAGCATGACCAGACGCTGGGCATACTTCATATTCTTTTGCTGCTTACTAAAATAATGCCACAGGGCAAGACCGATCATGCCGCTACCGAGCCATAAAAACGGTAAGACGCCGACCTCCATCAGTGCTTTGTCTTTTATTTCGTCCGACAAAATCAGAATCGCGATAAAAACAGCCATCATGCCAGAAATGATAAAGACATCTCCCAAGAAACCTGCCTTTTTAATTTCGCCTGCAAAAGCATCCGGCTGATACTTGGAGGGCAGCTGATATTCAACACTAATATCTGTGTCGGGTTCATGATCTTTATCTGTATCTGATGTTTCCTGCCGTACTGTTTTGGACTGCTTGATCAGCCATAAACTACACAGCATTATGCTGAGTATAAAAAAGCCAAAAAATTCAATATTTGGCTCTTCTCGAAAAAACAAAATAACCGCCAACAATCCCAAGAAAATATTGCCCGCAATTGTCAGCTTTTTAAATTTTAGCGGCTTCCCTTTACGGTAAGATAAAGCTGCAAGAGTATTTAAAAGCAAGGGAATGGCAAACAATATAGCGATCGGTACCGCTACAGCAATTGCCAACCAGAAAATTGCCAGTAAAGCATTTAATACAATGACCAAAATTGTTAGCATCCGGTTCCTCGTCCGAAAATCACATTAAAACCATGGCGGGAAACCATGGGGCCCTGATAATTAAAGGTAGCATCAAACCGTTGCGTTTTGGTAAATTCTTTTTCGAAAAAATTAATCCTGGTGTTCTTCGACTGCTGTTTTTTTCAATGAATATATCATGCCCGATCCAATGATTGATACGGTTATCACCAGCGACCAGACCGGCGAAATATGGAATAATCCCATCATACTGGCAAAGATTTTCACACCGATAAAGATCAACACGATTGATAAAGCATATTTCAGATATTCAAAGCGACTCAGCAATGCTGCCAGCACAAAGAACAATGCCCGCAGACCCAGAATGGCAAAAATATTACTGGTAAAGACAATATAAGTATCCGTGGTAATCGCAAAAATCGCCGGGATTGAATCAACCGCAAAAATCAGATCGGCAAATTCAATCATCACCAATGTGACAAATAGCGGCGTTATATACAAATGCCGTTTACCGGTTTCATCTTTTAATCGTACAAAAAAGTTGTGCCCGTGTAGTTTATCAGTTACCCGAAAATACCGGTGCATAAACTTCATAATCTTGTTATCAGCAATATTGTGATCTTCATCCTCATCAAAAGCCAACATTTTAACGCCGGTATAAATGAGGAAGGCTGCAAAAATATACAAGACCCATTCGAAATGATGCAGAATCCCCGCACCCAGACCGATCGCAAGCCCGCGCAGGATCAATACACCCAATATCCCCCAGAATAGCACCCGATGCTGGTACAATCGCGGAATAGCACAATAGGAAAAGATCATCGCAATGACAAAAATATTATCCAGCGACAAGGTCTTTTCGACGACAAAACCGGTCCAATATAGTGCCGCCTGATCCGGGCCCAGATTATACCAGACCCAACCGCCAAACAGCAGCCCGATCGAAATATAAAATGCCGAAAAAATCAAACTTTCACGAAGTTCGATTTCATGATCCTTACGATGGAACACCCCAAGGTCAAGCGCCAGCAAAAGCAGTACAATCGCTATAAAAACAAGCCATATCCACAACGGCTTATCGAGAACATCCGAAACTAAAAACGTCAAAATATCTTGCATGTAATGCCCGGTCAGGTTTGCGCCTGTAACCTGTTTATTCAGGGCAGACGGTACCGACATCGCATTCTGGGCCAGAATGCCAGCGGGGCCCGGTACGAGATCAGTATAACCGATGAAAAGTTAAAGAACAATTGACTTCCCTACCCTTTTTAAATTCTTTACAGCACCGGTGCTTTTGTTAAACTTTAAAGGTAGAGAGAAAAGGATATTTGATGGATCGTGATCAGTTTAACAGCCATCTGAAAATTCTGGAATCAGAATTCACACAACTTGAACCGGAAGTTTCTGAAACACTCCACGATCCTGATCTGGGTGTCGAGGGCTATGTCGTTGTCTGGAATACAGGTATCAGTGTCGGCGGTCCTGTCGAACGTATGGGAAAAGGCGGCACGCGGATTACCCCCAAGACAAATCTGGAAGAAATCAAAATGCTATCGCGGATCATGGCCTTAAAAAATGCGGCCACCGGTTTGCCACTGGGTGGTGCAAAATCCGGAATAAAGGCTGATCCGGATATGGAAGGTTTTGAACATCATTACCGGAGTTTTGCCAGAATGTGCAAACCATTATTATTTGAACATGGTGGTGTCTTTGGTGGTTTCGGATTTGACATGGGCGCCCGCCCTGAACATCCTCTTTGGGTTTGCGATGAACTGGGATCGACCAGATCCTTTACCGGAAAACCGCTGCATATGGGTGGTACGGACTATGATAAAGAAGGCATCGCCGGTCTTGGTGTTGCAACTGCGGCCAAGGTCGCTATGGAATATGATGGCAAAACAACACAGGGGGCTAGCTTTGCCGTACAGGGTGCCGGTGCCATGGGCGCTGCCATCATAAAGTATTTCAGCCAGTATGGCGGCGTCCTTAAGGCTATTGCCGATCCGCGGTTGGGCGGTACCTGGTTTTTAAAAAACGGTGCCTCTGCGGAATTGCTCGGCGCTCTTTCTGATAGCGATTTTATCGCCAGCAAAGCCTTGCTTGAAAATGGTGATTATCAGCATGATGACGATCTATCTCAGGTCCTGTACGCCAAAGTAAATATCTTGTTTCCTGCCGCCGTTCAGGACGTTATTTATATTGAAAACGCCGATAAAATCCATGCCGACTACATTTCCGAAGGCTCGAATAACCCGTCTTCAAACGAAGCCCGCAGCAGATTACATGAAAATGGCATCACAGTTATCCCTGATTTTATTGCCAATCCCGGCGGAATTATTGCAGCTTATATCGAACTGACTTCAACCATCAGCGCCGAAGAAAACTTTAAAACCCGGGCCAATGTTGAAAATGCCAAAACAGAAACCATCAATAGAATTTCAGAAAATGTCCGGACCATGATGACGCTGGTTCGTAGTCTTGATATTGAACCGGCACGGGCGGGGCGTTTTATGGCCTTACAAAATCTGATCCGCTAAAAAACAACATATAAAGCAAAATACCGCTTATTTATTGGGTTTCCTAGCATTTGAGCCCTAATGTAAAGATAATCTTAATAAGTTTACGGTATGTTGGTACCAGAGATAAAAAGGGAGACCACAGTATGACCGCAACACTTTATACAGGAACATCAGTTTCAACCGAATTGCTGCAGAATACAATTCTGGTCTCACAGGCTATGGGCAAAGGGTTTGAAAGCTTTTCCGACAACCCTGCAGTCGCCAAGGCCAGCCCGACCGAGAACGGCTATAGCTGTCGTTTAAATCCAGAAGGGATGAGCGCTGACAAAGCCATTACCCTTAATCAGGATGGTCAGGCACCGCGTAATTTCACACTAACAACCGATAAAAATCTAAAAAACCAGCTGAAAACAGCGCTTCAATCCGCTAAAACCACAGCCCGGAAACCACGCGCACCAAAAACCTGATTGCACGCGCCGAACGCCAGTTCATTTTCGTAACAGATCATTATCTTTCGCCGTCTATTCATAACCGGCTTAAATCACAGATTATGTCCAAAATAACCTAATTCTTACTAATCATATACTTTACTACACAAAGAGCTCGACTCTTCTGGGCAAACTGCTATGAGTAGATAATGCGGAAGTTTTGTGAGAAATACTTTAGTGGTTTTACCATTATAGGGATTGTGGGGGCAATCGGGAAAGCTAGTGATATTAAAAATGGGGCTGAAACTTTGATAAGTTTGGGAACTCATTTAAATATTACATACGACTTATTTTATAATTTCTGTATAGCGTTGGGAATAGTAGCTTTTTGTTATGCACTTAGTCAGATAATACCATTCTTGTACAAGAATAAGGATTTTTTCAAAACTGAGCCAGATTTTCCTATTAAAGATACTTTAAAATATATCGTGGATGAATCGATATATGGCAGCGACCTATTCTATAATGATTGGGGAATAAAAAAAATACACCACGCGTTAAAAGATTGCGTAATGAGTGGGCATATTAAAATATTTGCCACATCGGACATGAACGCTATACATAAAAGAATAAAACCTAAAGAATTACAAAAATATGAATTAAAATTATATTGCCTTCCAGTGTCTGGATCGGATGAAATAGTCGCTATATGTTATATCGCGACAAATGATAATGATGAAACATTAGTGTACGAAAGTTTATTTTTTTCAAAAAAACAAATTAAAAATAAATTCAAACCAAAATAACTAAAGAAAAACCACAAAAAAACAAAAACGTGACAAAGTTTTGAAAACTCTACTTCAATTTCGGCTAAAAAGAAAAAACCAGATAAAGGCTAGATTGTGCCTTTACTGATCATAGGGGTTCAGTCGGTATCATGTTAGCCTCACATATACTATGTAATTGGCGCACGCTCACCCCTTTTATATGTGCAGTAAAATGTATAATTAGGGCTTTTTTTGCGATATTAACTTGATTTATACTCTTTTTGATTATATTAATATTCATAGGGAGTATTAAACAAAGAGATTCGCTATGAAAGACGTTGCCAACAAAAAAATCGGGCTTTTCGGGATTTCAGCCAATCCACCGCATAACGGCCATGTTGCCATGGCTTCTTATGCTCGAGATTTTCTGGGCCTTGATGAGATCTGGTTTGTTGTCGCTGCACAGAATCCTCTTAAATCCAGCCATGAAATGGCCCCTTTCGAAGATCGCCTGGAAATGACGCGGATTATCGCCCAGCCGCATGACTGGTTAAAAACCTGTGATATTGAACAGCGCGCGCAAGTCAACAAAAGCTATGATACGCTGCGTGTTCTTAAAAATGAATATCCTAACGCCCGCTTTGTCTGGATTATTGGCGGCGATAACCTGACCAATTTCCACAAATGGTATAAATGGCAGGAGATTTTAAATATGATCCCTGTTGCCGTCATGACACGCGAAGGTGATATCGAGGCGGCAGTCAAATCGCCTGCTGCACAATATGCGACCAAATGGCAGGTCAGTGAACCACATAAACTGGCCGATCATCAACGTGGCTGGCTCATGCTGGACAATCCACTGATCCCTTTATCATCAACACAGCTACGCGAAGCTTTCAAAGACAGACCCGGCCAAATCAACGGCACGCCACCAGCGGTTATTGAGCGCATCCGCGAAAAGGGTTTGTATCTCTAAATTATTCATGTAAAGACCATGAAAAAAGGCCCTCGCGATTGCAAAGGGCCTTTTCTTTTGTTCTGTTCTAATCTTACAGACCAGGATCAGCAGGATTGAATTTATTGGCAATCGGCAGACGGAGATCCTTACCACGAATGGTACGTGCCGTTGTTTTAACGCCGGGCGGCGCCTGATTCTGTTTATAGACTGCAATTTTCATCAACTTCAAAATACGGTCCACGGTCTCTGCCGGATACCCCGCAGCAATGATGTCATTGCGGGACTGCGCCCCTTCAATCCGGCGGCTCAGGATATCATCCAGTTCATCATATGCCGGTAAAGAATGACTATCCTCTTGGTCAGGGCGCAATTCTGCGGACGGTGGACGGGTAATGATATTCCATGGCATCACCATGGCCGGACGACAGGCAGAGCTGTCCTGACGGCTCTCGGATGGCCCCAGAACACCCTTTGGTACATTTTCATTCCGCCATGAGCTTAATCGACGTACTGTCGTTTTATAAACATCCTTCAGCGGATTAAATCCACCATTGGTATCCCCGTAAAGCGTACAGTAGCCAACGGACATTTCCGATTTATTACCGGTGGTCAGCAGCATCCAGTTGAATTTATTACTGAGCGCCATAAGCAACAGACCACGCAACCGGCTTTGAACATTTTCCTCGGTCACATTCTCGTCAAGCCCTTTGAATGAGTGTTCCAGAGCCGTGCCGACAGCATCAACGCAGCCGGAAATCGCAATCTCGCGGATATCCTTGACGCCCAGAAAATCAGCTTGCTGGTCAGCATCGCTATTGCTCATCTGTGATGTGTATTGAGACGGCAGACGTACGAGGTGTACGTGTTCCGGCCCCAGCGCATCAACGGCAATCACCGCCACAAGACCGGAATCAATCCCGCCTGACAACCCTAATACCACATCGGTAAAGCCTGATTTCCGGATATAATCACGGGTGCCCAGCACCAGTGTCCGGTACAGTTCCTCATCCGCATCAGGTCTTGACGTTATCAAATCCGGGGCATTCTGCAAGCGTAACAGATCACCGGTTGATTTAAGCGTTAGAAGCGTTTGGTCTTCTTGCAATGTTGCAGCCTGATAAATCAGCCGAGGGCCTTTATCCTGATCATATGAAAGTGCAAAAGAAGCGCCATCAAAAACCAGTTCATCCTGACCGCCAACCTGATTGGCATAAATCAGATCGAGTCCGGTTTCCGTTACCCGCTTGGCAGCGACATTTTCCACACGTTTGGAGAATTTTCCTTGCTCATAAGGAGAGGCATTAATAGAGATCAGAACTTCCGCCCCTCTTTCAGCCAGCTTAACAGCAACATCCGAAAGCCAGGTATCTTCGCAGATTAAAACGCCCAGCTTATGGCCCCGAAAACTGACCGGACGGACATCTTCAAGCTTATTGGCCTTAAAATTCCGTTTTTCATCAAAAACACCGTAATTAGGCAGATGGGTTTTTTTGATGATATCGGTGACCCTCCCCTTTTCGATTAGAAATACGGCATTATAAATAACAGGCTTACCGCTGTCCGGATCATCACCATCATAAAACGGGCCGCCAACCAGCAACCCAGGCCCGCCCTGTTCGGTTAGAGTTTTCAGGTCATCAATCTTACGACCTGTCGCGCGAAGGAAATCTTTAATCTCGACCAGATCTTCCAACGGATAACCGGTTACAGAAAATTCAGTTGTGACCACAAGATCAGCGCCATCATCCTTTGCTTTTAACCAGGCATTTTTGATATCGCGGGTATTACCGTCAAGGTCACCGACGGTTGGGTTTGCTTGTACGATCGATATTTTTAAATCTGTTGTCATGACGCACCTCTTTGTCCATATCCAGTTTATACTGTGTTGATGTTGTGACACGCAATTGTCCTGTACGTGTATATTGTTTTAAGTCTTCCGCCTGTACGACAGATTTTATATCGTCAGAAATACCCTGCACCATGTCTTCTAATACAGTAACGCTAGCGCCGCGCTTGAGATAGCCTAATATTGCATCCTTGACGCAGAAATCAGACGCAACACCCATCATTACGACTTCGGTATTCTTACCGATTTCAAGTCGGTTCATAAAATCATCGCGTCTTGTGGCAGGTCCCTCCTGCGCCCAGCGTTGAGCGGTGAACAGGTTTTTATAGGCCCGGGCATTAAAGTCATCTTTGAAATTGCTGGTCAGGTCCGGTTGCGCCGCCCACATATCAAAAACATTTTTATTCATCCGGTATGCCGGAATTTTCGAACCAAGATCCGCAGGTACATCAATGGCAAGCTGCCAGCCTTTGCTGTTAAACAGGCAATGCGGCGGAAACATTTTTGATTCCGGATTCTGGTCATAGGTTTCAGAAAAATGGGTATCAAATTTCAACAGTACAAGGTCAAAATCCTGCGCCCGCAGCTCTGCCAGAAATTTGTTGGCTCTGGGAATGATCTGTTCAGACCCTGGCACGTACAGCGCGCCATCAGGCTGCATAAAGTCATTTTGCATATCAACAATATCAAGAATACGTTTAACCATTGTGCTTTGCTCCTTTTCTGCGGATATTCAATATTTTCTGACGCCGCGTTTCGAACAGCGAGTTTTCCAGCCCGACAACATAAGCATGCGCGTTCAAAAGCCGCTTATGACTGTAATCAAGACGCGTCAGGCTTTGCTCTGCCCGTTTTTTGGCGGTATGTACGTCTTCTATATCGCGCACCCGCTTGCCGCGTTTAAAACAGGATTTCAAGACCCGGTAAACATGTGTACCGGCATTAAAAACCTTTGACATTGTTTCATCTGATTTACGGACCGATTCAATATCACGGTTCAATTGATAAGGATATTCCGCATCAGAAGCGCTTTTATCAAGCGGGTTTTTTTGTAACCGCGATATAATCGTATCCCCGTCATATTGCCAATGACCGAGGTGATTTTTCTTCATGAAACGCAAGACATCAAGATCACCGGGGATAGAGATCTTGGCCATTTGCTCGGACAATTTAACCACAGGCCGGCTTTTATCGGCTAGCGCCTCGGGCTTTTTATTGCGCAGATCTTCGATTTCTGCGGCGGTCAGATCTTTATCGTAGATCGCACCCAGCTTATAAACGCCGCCCAGCGCCGGCTGCGCCTTTGACGTCACAAGGCTGGTACCCACAGCCCAGATATCAATTTTGGCGCCCTGATCACGCAGACTTTGAATCGTCATTTCATCAAGATCATTAGAGGCGGCAATCTTGGCATCTTCAAACCCGGCCTCATTCAGCAAAATCCGCGCCTGTCTTGACAAATAAGCCAGATCACCTGAATCAAGCCGGATGCCTTTTAAAGGGATGTTTTTATCTTTGCACAAGGCAATGGCTTTTTTAACCCCGTTCAGCGTGTCATAGGTATCAACCAGAAAAATGGTATTTCCCGGCATGGCTTTGGCGTAATCGGCAAATGCGTCTATTTCTTCTTCGTACAACATGACCAACGCATGCGCCATGGTTCCGGTGGTTGGAATGCCGTAATGTTTTTTTGCGAGATAATTGGATGTCCCGTCAACACCGCCGATATATGCGGCGCGGCTAGCCTCTAGCCCTCCCAGCATTTGTGCCCGGCGCAGACCAAGTTCAATAACAGGCTTACCATTGGCCACCTCACGCAGGCGGGAGGCCAGCGTCGCGAATAAAGATTGCGAATTCAGCGTATTTAAAATCGCCGCTTCGACCATCAGACATTGCCAGACCGGCCCGTTAATACGAACAATCGGTTCATCGGGAAAAGCAATCTCGCCTTCGGGCATCATATCAACGGTCAACTCCAGATCTGCATCTCGCAGCATTTCTAGAAATTCATCGCTATAAAGACGCTCATTTTTTCTGGTTGCCGGATTAAAAACAGTTTCCTGACGTAACAGATCAATATCCTCGTCATCAAACTTCCAGTTATCCAGCCAGTCCATCAGAATATTCTGCCCTGCGGTTAACAGGTAACCGCCTTGAAACGGATTTGTGCGGATATAGCCGTGAAAGGTCGTGACCGTATCGTGCTTATTGTTAGCAAACAGGGCTTGCGCCATCGTCAAGGCATATTGGTCAGCCCATAGGGCGCTATGTTGTGCCAATATATCACGGCGGGCTGTGGGTTGTGCTGTCATCATCCTATCCTCTTGCTCTTGCGAATCTTCTATTTATAAACTCTATGAGTATAATTATACTCAATATGAGTTTAAGTCAAGATTAATTTTAGAATAATTATGCGTAGAAACACAAAATGCCGGGCTATAAACAAAAATAAAGGCCGCCCTTCCTCTATGAAAAGACGGCCTTTATCTTAATATCATATATATTAACGTTTGGATGATGGTGGCGGTGCAGTCGCTTTTACTAGCCAGCGGTCATTCTTCACCTTGGATTCATATTCAATCCCTTCCTCACCATGGCTAAGTCTTCGTTCTTCACGTATTTCGGCTTTTTTGGCAAAGTTTTTTGACCATTGTGTTTCAGCAATTTTTGATGCCGCAAAACAAACGAGCGCTGTTGCCATTAAAGGCACGCCAACTGTGACACCGCCAACTGCAGCTCCTGTCACGCCTGCGGTAAAACCAATACCACCCGCGACACCCGACAATAAACCAGTGTTCTTCAGGCCATCTGTTACCCTTAGCCAGTTATGCGCCTTTTCCGACAATAGATTAAATTTATTAACATGATCCACCACGCCGACTGTATGTGACGCTTCGGCAGTAACATTCTGATTTTGTAATTCACTTGCCCTGTTCATCTCATGGCCTCCATCATTTCATTTGTTTGCGAATCCAGAAAAGCAGGTAATGAATGATCCGCGCCATGCTTTTCCTGCATTTCTTTTTGAATCTCCTCTGGCGGGAATGAGCCATAATCAGCGTAGATAACTTCGCCGTAGTCGGCCAAAGTAATCTGTTCACAATTCATGACTTTTTCTTTGAAATCAAAAATTTTGGCGGGAGACACAATAATATAGGCATAAAATGATTCCTTAACCGTAGTGCCCTGAAACAATTCGAGTATACCAACCTCTTCTGCAATTGCTTCAAGATTGATCTCATCATTCTTTATATTTTCAGTATCCATAATTTTTATATCCCCTCTAAATACATATAAATAATACTTCATTATGAAAAAATAGTCAAATTCTTGGCTCCAAACCATAAAAAAAGACAGCCCCTATCCGGGGCTGTCTTTCATTTTAAATCAGACCTTTAAAGCTTAGCTAACGGCTGCGCGGCTACGTCTTTTGCGCTCATTCGGGCAAAGATGCTTTTTACGAAGGCGCAGTGCTTTCGGTGTCACTTCTACCAGTTCATCATCATTGATGTAAGAAATCATATCCTCCATCGACATTTTACGAATCGGGGTCAAAGTGACAGCATCATCCGTACCGGAGGCGCGAACATTGGTAAGTTTCTTGCCTTTCAGAACGTTAACTTCCAGATCATTTTCACGGTTATGCTCGCCGATAACCATCCCCTGATAAACAGGGTCCTGATGATTAACAAACATTGCACCGCGATCCTGCAAATTGAACAATGCATAGGCAACGGCCATGCCTGCCTCAGTTGAAATCAACGCACCGTTCCGGCGCTGCGGCACTTCGCCTTTAAACGGTGCATAACCATGGAATAGGCGGTTCATAACACCTGTACCGCGGGTATCGGTCAAAAACTTGCTCTGATAACCGATAAGGCCGCGTGATGGCGCATGAAAGATAATCCGTGTTTTACCGGTACCTGATTGACGCATATCAATCATTTCGGCCTTACGACGGTTCATCTGGTCGACAACATTGCTGGAGAATTCGTCATCAACATCGATAATGACTTCTTCAATCGGCTCCAGCTTATTACCATTTTCATCTTCTTGAAATAGAACCCGTGGGCGCGATACGGTCAATTCAAAACCTTCACGGCGCATGGTTTCAATCAGAACACTTAACTGTAATTCACCACGTGCCCCGATTTCAAATGAATCTTTGCCTTCACTTTCACTGAACGTGATAGCCACATTGACTTCATTTTCAGCCAGCAGACGGTCACGAATCATGGTCGAGGTCACCTTGGTGCCTTCTTTACCAGCGAATGGAGAATCATTAATACCAATGACAACGGCCATTGTCGGTGGGTCAATCGGTGTTGACGGCACAGGTTCGGTCACAGAAGGATCACATATCGTATCAGAAACGGTTGCCTTTGGCATACCGGCAATACAGACGATATCACCAGCCTGCACTTCATCTGCCGGAACGCGAACCGTACCTTCAAAACGTAGCAATTTGGTCAAACGGCTGTTTTCAACAAGCTTACCGTTCAGATCAATAGCCTTCACAGTGGTGTTTACCTTTGCAACCCCGCTAGTGACACGGCCAGTCAGGCAACGACCAAGATAAGGATCGGAATCCAGCAAGGTTGCCAGCATGGTAAAAGGCTTGGTCGCATCGACATCCGGCGCTTCAACATGTTCGATAATCTTATCCAGCATCGGGTGCATGTTTTCCTGCGGGTCGTCAAGCTCCTGTGTACACCAGCCATTCAGGCCTGACGCGTACAAGATCGGGAAATCAAGCTGATCTTCATCGGCATCAAGCGCAACAAACAGGTCAAAGACCTCATCAATGACAGCGTCAGGGCGGGCGTTTGGCCGGTCAATTTTATTGATAACCACAATCGGCTTCAGTTTCTGGGCCAAGGCTTTGCCAAGCACGAATTTCGTTTGCGGCATCGGTCCTTCTGATGCATCAACCAACAGAATAACACCATCAGCCATATCCAGAACCCGTTCAACCTCACCACCGAAATCGGCATGGCCGGGGGTATCGATAATATTAATCCGGACGTCGTTCCAGTCGACGGATGTACATTTTGCCAAGATGGTAATACCACGTTCTTTTTCAAGATCGTTGCTGTCCATCACCCGTTCGGCGACTGCCTGGTTTTCCCGGAATGTTCCGCTTTGTTTTAATATTGAATCAATCAAGGTTGTTTTTCCGTGATCGACGTGAGCAATAATCGCCACGTTTCTTATTTCTGCCGTCATGTTATCTCTTTTTTTATGAAGTTATGTCCACTTATCTACGCACTCTACGCCCAAAAGTAAAGGGCAAAGCGGGAGATTTCCCATTAAACATGCGAACAATCTGCTCCCAAAGCGCTTTACGCTGATTCTCATAGGGGGCGAGTTCCATTGTAACCCGCTTTAAATGGATAGAATCATTATGACTGCCTTCGGTAAAGGGCGCCAACTGATCAAGGCTGACTTCGGGATGAATAGCCGATAAAAGAACACGTCCCCTGCCATAACGGCGGGTCATCAGGCATGGCGGCGCGTCCGGCAAACCGGAGAACCGCGCCAGCACGGTATAGGCGCTGAAATCACCGCGCATTACGGGGCCGCCCCAATACAGCGCCTTCATAGGCTTACTCTGCCCTGATATGCTTATATCAACCGCACTGCTACTCCCCCAATGCCATTTGCCATCCGGTTTTTCCAACAACTGACGCGCTGGCCCGCGGGCGATACCGTTAAAAAATGCCAGACCGGGGGTCTTTTCACGCCGGGATTCTGGGCAATCCATACGCCATTCAATTTTGCTGCTGGCATAATAAGCACCGGCGCAAAATCCGGCAAAAACACCACCCTGCGCAACGAATCGTTTAATAGCCGCAAAGCCGTCATCACCGATATTCTTATCGTATTCACCGCGGGCGGCACCCGGCAGAATAAAACCCGCCACCCGATCCGGATTAAAATCAGCCGATAACAGCGCTGCACGATCGACAATTTTTATAGTGTAATCTGGCAACGCCCGCGACAGGCTTTCAGCTATCGTATGAAAATCGGCGCCCTGTACGCCGTATACATATATTGATTTCTTCATAACAGGCTGCCCAGCACATCACGCCACAGCGCATCACGACGCATGTCATCCGGCGCCAGCTCCTCAATCAATGCATTGCAGTAGTCAAAATCGGGGTTACGGTGCCGGTAGAGAATTTTACGGTAATCTTCAGATTGACATTCAATATGCGGGCTGCACAATACCGCCTGCCCCTTGCCGACTGTGCACTGCATAATCGCAGGCGGTGTGCCTTTTAAATCCGCATAGTGGGCAATGGTCGCTTCCCCCTGCTCCGCCTCGAACAAAGGTCCGGCGCGGTAAAGGCTTTTGATTTCTTCACCCTGCCATGACAAACGGGCAACACCATCCCAGATATGATCATAATCCTGCTGACATATATAATCACGGATCGGGCCACTCGCACTGCCGGCATGAAAGGCTAATTCACGCGGACCATTGATTTTTGCGCGCTCGGCCTTTGGCAACCAGTCAAGACGGGCGCAGGCATAGTACGCGCCCGCACATATGCCAAGATAAGCGCCGCCATTATGAACATAGTCGTTAATCTGCTGATTTCCGGCGCCATTCAGCTTTTCGCAATAAAACAAGTCAGCGCCGCCAGGCATAACCAGAAGATTGACGGTCTGATCCAGCGCTCCATCAATAATCGCATCCGCATCACAGTATGTGACAGCATCGGCACCAAAAAATGCCTGCAGTCTCTGGTGCAAAATACTATTGTTATGCACATAATCCTGATATAAATAGACTTTGATCATGGCTTGTTATAGACCATTCGCATCTGGCGGTGAATATCTTTTTACTGGCGTGATGTAAAATTTATTTACTATAGAATCCATTTCCTGTTGCGTTATGAAAAAAGCTGTGATAGATTTATGAAAATTTTATACGCGGTTCAACACATCCCTGTTTCCGTGCCATAAAACCAGATTGATGAAAAAGAGATAAAGCTATGTCCACAGATCCTACGCAAAATCAAGATCCCCTCACACGGAACCTACGTGAGCTAAAGGATAAAAGATCCTTTTTACATCATAAAATTCAGGCGATTGAGCTTAAACATGAATCGGCACAAAAATGGATCACTGAAAACCAGAAGAATATAGTTGAAACCTATGCCTCTCTGCATAACGCCGCCGATTCTGCGATCGAAAAAAAGGATATGAGCCTATTCATCGAGGCGCTAGTCAAGGCAAGCCCGCTTGATGGTATCTCTCTTGATATTCCACGCATCGATGGCAAAAGCTTTTACGATTACATCGCGGAAAATGGTAAAGACCTGCATGATTATGACCATGCTTTGAAGATTATGGAGCAAATCCCCCGCGGTATTCCGGCATCCGCTTTCAAAAAAATTGATGAACAAACCGACAATGACATTGCGAACGACCAGGAATCACACAAAGCCGAGGCCGAGAAAACGGCCTCTTGGTGGAAACGTCTGGCCTCGGTTGATGTCGACGAATCTCTGGCAGAACTCAACGCTGTGAAATCCGATCTATTGGAAATTCAAAAAAAGCGGCCTTATAAAAAGGCCGTTATCAACGGCTTTTTCGAATGGGCGACAGAAGCAACAGAACAGCCCAATGGCGCAGAAGCTAGCGAGAATATCGATCATTTAAAAGATCAGCATGAAGACCCTGAATATGTTGCCAATATTGCCCAGCATGATTTCAACGAAACCTTAAGGGCCTTTATCTCAAGCAATATGGAGATTGCGCAACAATATACGCGCTTCAAAAACTTCCTGTCCAACCCTGAAGCTCATAGCGAACAGAACCTGACAGATATAATCGACAGCCCCCATTTTGATGATATCTGTACATGGGCCGTAGAAGGCTGGGCGCCTCTTGACGGCACAAAAACCATTTCCGCTGCCTTGCAGGAACAAATGGATCATACCCCACAGTTTTTCGGCTTTCTTAATCAACTGCTAAAGGTTGAATCCCCAGCACATGGGCAGCCCAACACATTTATGTACAATATGCTGGATAGTATTTTCAAACTTGAAAACGAAGACAGATTGACGACTTTGAAAATCGCTCTTAAAGCCGTCAAAAAGGCTGGGGCACCAATAGCACCGCTTCTGGAAGAAACCGGCGCTCTACGTCGTGTTACCGAATCTAATATTGAACGATCTGACAAAAAAGAACTTCTGCAAACCTTACTTACAGAAGCCAAGCCCGAGGGATACTCTGTTCCGGTTAGCAAACTTGCCTCTGTTATAGATGTCCTGGAACCTAATACGACAAATCTTAAAGACTTCAGTGATCATCACTATACAGACTATCAAATGCTTGAGCCCGAGGGCTATGCCCTGTTGTCAATCATCAAGCCTGATTTAAATCTTTATATTTCCTGCCTGAATCAAGACAGCAAAGACAGCCCCTCATTCTTTAGCAAAATAATGCGTAATGCCATTCCTTTTGATATGGGAAAAAAAACCGACTATACAGCATTTAATGCCTTTGAAGATGTATGCCAGAAAATACTGGATGGCCAGATAAAATGGGCTAAAGTCTTACCCGATCTTTATACCTGGGTTGATCACTATGCCGATAAAGAGACATCGGTATCCGATCAAATTATAACCAGCCTGTTAAAACCCGCAAATAACGGCCCGGAAAGATTTATTGACTACATTATGATGCAGAATGATTCCCTTTTAATGGACGAAGTCTTGTCATTCCTGCCGACACCGATTGCACAGGTAAACTTCCTGTATGATATGGCCGAGAATGCACCAACACCGGCCTTACAGGAACGCTATCTAGAGATAAGCCAGAATCTGGACACGCCTCTTTTGGAATATCAGAAAGAACAAGCCTTTGCTCCGGCAAACGTCAGCTTCGTAGTTGCCCAGAATAATAAAATCACCTGTCAGTTGGAAGATACGTCTTATACGCTGCCTGGTGATTTTAAAGACGAAGAAATGTTCGAAATTTTTTATGGTCTGCTGCGCTATGGTTTTACCGAAGTTGGTGGACAGCTGGTTAATCCGGCTAATATAGGCTATGCAGAAGTATCGGGTACCGATCAAGATACGACTTTGCAGCTTTACCCTAATTCAATAAACGCGAAATTACAAATCACAGGTGAAGATGCCGATTCTGCATTGGAAAAACTGACATCTGCCAATCCTGCATTACTGCGGCTGGCCGATAGTGTGGTTAATCTGAACAAACTGGATCTCCTTTATTTTGAAGATGACCTTGTAAATTTTGTCTTTGAGGATACAACCGTTCTGACATTGAAGTGCGAGGGGACCGCCAAAGAGAATATCAAAAATATCCTGTCCGAAAACCAGAATTTTATCAGCATCGGTGATCATTATATCAACACTGATAATGCCGAAAGCTTTGTTTATTTTGAAGAAGATGAACAGTTTGTTATTTTGAATGGAGCGGCTACCTATACTGCAGGTGAACAGCTTAAACGCTTTGATGAAGCTTATCTGCACGATGTGATTCCAGCCATCTCCTGCCCATCGGGTGAAGCCAAAAATATTCTGGGCCAGCTTAAAAAACATGGCTATAGCACTGAGGGTAACGTGGCCATCCAGCCAGAATCGGTCTGTGAAATTTCGGCTCAACCGGATGATGAAAATCACAATCTTGTTCTGATGCTTTCAAAGCAAAAACGGATTTTTGACTGCCTGACAACATCAGAGCAAAACTCCCTGAAAGATAAAATTCTTGCCGCCAAAGAATTCATCCAACTGGGGGATCTTGAAATTGCAGTTGATAAGATCAAAAAATATGATTGTGACTCAACCAATCCACATATTATTGTTGGCAATACAGTTCATTCATTGGAAGATCTCGGCACAATCGCAATATCCAATCTGGCAGATAAGCTATCAGCTTTAAAAGACAGCCGCCATATTGACCGCGCTCAATCTATAATTTTTGATGCCGGTATGCTTGATGCGATCCATAACTGGCCGTCAGATGGGATAAGTAAAAGACGTCTGTCACTGGTATATAACGGTATCTGTGAAACATCAGATCGGGATGGTGGTACCATCATCGTCAAAGAAACACGACTAAAGCAAATGGAAGACATTGCCGCAAACGATAAACAAAGCCAGAAAAACCTGCATAGTGCCAGAAAACTAATGTCCTGGATGCCTATGTCACCTATGTTTCCAGCAAACAGCCGAACGGAGAAAGACCTCCATAAACTAACAAAAAAACCGGAAGCGCTCCTGTTTGGTGACGACTATGAAAAGATAAAAACCGAAGCCGCAAAGCAGTATAGGCAGATAGACAAGACCACAACATCAACATCAGCTACCTATTATAAGTATGGGCATACATATAATAGGTCACTATCTGATGCATTTGCAGAAGCAACAAAGCCCCGCTCTGGAAGCTATAGCGAGGAGCTGAGTAAAAATGATAATCACCGCGCCGCACAAAGAAAGAAAAAGCGGCAGCAAGCCAGAAGACGCCGCCGCAATGGCTTTTGGTAATCCTTAATAGCCACGATTGCTTTGCGAAGCGTTTGTAATGGCCTCACCTGCGGCGCGGGTGTCCTGTCCAATGCCTTCCATTGTGTTACAGGCCGTAACCGATAGCGCCACAGCGCTAAACATGACCATTATCATCAGCATTCTTGTAAAAGCCTTTACCATTTTCATCTCCTTGATCAAAAATATACTTTAATTTACCCTAAAATGACCTTCTGACAATCCTTTTTTAGCTTTCGCAAGGGATTAGACAAGTCATTACCGTATACTATACATAACCAATTATTAAGGAGCCGATAATGCTACACAGAAAAATAAAATATGGTCTTATGGTTGCTAGCGCCCTCGCCGTTTTAAGCGGTCCGGCCTTGGCTGATAGCCAGAATTTTTCAATAGACTGGGATAAGCTTCACTCCATGAGCATGGATGAACGGCATGAATATTTCGAAGAAAAGCGCGATAAATTCAAAGATATGTCACCGGAAGAGCGTAAAGCACTCCATCAGGAACGCCGTGACTGGTGGACATCCCTGAGTGAAGAAGAACGCAGCACTCTGAAAAATGAGCGTCAGGCCTTTATTAACAGCCTGTCACCCGAAGAAAAAGCCAAATGGGAAGGCCGCCGCGATGAAAAGCGGGCCGAGATGAAAGCCAAAATGAAAGAAAAAATGGCTGATATGAGCGAAGAAGAACGCGCCGCTTTTAAAGAAAAAATGAAAAAACATCATATGCGCAAAGAACATGATGAAAAGAAAATGCATGGCAAAGACCATACCGATAAAAATGATCATGGCAAAAAACACCGTAAATCACATGACGAAGAATAGTAATGTGAAATAAACAATCATTAAAACAGCACTGCGGGATTGCTTTTCCCGCAGTGTTTTTCTATATCTACACAGATGGATTACCAGACAGAAATTTTTGATCTTGATAATGGCCGTGGCCATAAACTTTCCGCCCGACTTGAACGTCCCGCAGATGGTGAGGCCAAAGCCTATGGCATTTTTGCCAACTGCTTTACCTGCGAAAAAGAATTCTTTGCCCCTAAAAGGGTCAGCCGGGCTTTGGCAGCGCGCGGCATTGCTATGGTCCGCTTTGATTTTACCGGCCTTGGCAAAAGCGAAGGGGATTTTTCCGATACCAATTTCACCACTCATATTCAGGATATGACCGCCATTTCCGAAAAACTAAAGACTGATTTTGGTCACGGGCCCGAACTGCTGATCGGCCATAGCTTTGGCGGACCTGCGGCGCTGGCGATGACAGAAACGACCCCTTCGGTCCGCACGGTTGCCACAATCGGCGCGCCCAAAGACCCCCGGCATGTCATGCGTCATTTTGAAGAACATCAACAAATTCTGGAACGCGAAGGCATGATTGAAATTGATGTCGCCGGACGCAAGTATATTTTAAAAAAGCAATTTGCCGAAGATGTTAAATCTTTTGATGTTGAAAAACAGACCCGCGATTTTAAAGGTGAACTGTTCGTTTTTCACGATCCCGAAGATGACATGGTCCGCTATGAAAATGCCGGCGATATTTTTGACCGCGCCGGCGGATCCGCCTGGCTAATTCCCCTACAAGGTGCCGGACATATGTTAGGCAATATCAAGCAAACAGCCTATGTCGGAAATCTATTGGCTGACTGGCTTATTGATGGCAAAGCACCCGAAGGCGACACTATTCAATCAAAAAGCTAATAAGCACGCAACAGCGGCTAGTTTGCGGTAACAAAACCGCCTTCTTGCTCCGGCGGTACCGTCCAGCCTAATGGCTTCAAGAATTGCTTCAGAACAGCGCGGGCAATTTTCTGATGACCAGTTGCATTGGGATGCACCCCATCAAACAACCAGTCTTCATAAGGCTCTTCCGCCCAGTCTTGCCAGACATCAATAAAGGAAATGTCCTGCCGGGCACAAAATGTTTTAATAATCGCATTATAACTGTGAACAGCATTAAACCAATATGCCCGATCCCGTGCCCAGGGTATCGGATTGACCTCGGCTTCATTAATCGGATGCAGGCCAACAAAACCTATTTTATCGGTGTAATGGCTGGCCGATTCATAGAGCTTTTGCAGATTTTTTTTGAAATCCGCTTCCGATATACGATGTGTTCCGCTTTCCGATGTGATCAAGCTGTCGTTAAGGCCGACGGCAAATAAAATGATCAGATCCGCCTTATCTTCGTAACGGGCTTCCATTTCAGTTGAAAAACGTTTTAATACACAGGCAGAGCTATTACCCGATACGCCCATATTAAAGGTCAGGAACCGTCTTTCGGGATCGTACAGGTAATGTTCATCCAATACAGAACGCACCCGTTGAACCCAGCCGCCAAAAGGATCCCAGGCACCCTGAACAACACTATCACCGAAAACATAAAGATGGGTCATCTGGTTATTTCTGGTTTGTTATAACTATTCTTAAATATGTAAGGCCCTGCCATCGACATTCAATGCGGCCTCCTTAACAACCTCGTTCAAGGTTGGGTGCGCATGACAGGTGCGGGCGATATCTTCGGCGCTGGCACCAAACTCCATCCCCAGGGCAATTTCAGCAATCAGCGTACCGGCCTCGGCGCCAAAAATATGACAGCCCAGAACCCGATCGGTTTTCTTGTCCGCCAGAATTTTGACAAAACCTTCATTGGCATTCATCGCCCGGGCGCGGCCATTGGCCATATAAGGGAATTTACCGACTTTATAGGCGATGCCTTCGGCTTTGAGTACTTCTTCGGTCTTACCAATGGCAGCGATTTCAGGGAATGTATAAACCACTGATGGGATAGCATCATAATTGATATGTCCGGATTCACCGGCCAGAATTTCAGCGAGAACAACGCCTTCATCTTCGGCTTTATGGGCCAGCATCGGTCCTGGAATAACATCACCAATCGCATATATACCGGGTACAGAGGTCTCAAAATTACCATTAACCTCAACCACGCCGCGATCACTGGTTTTAACACCGACATCTTCCAGCCCCAGACCTTTGGTATAAGGCCGGCGACCGATAGAAACCAGCAAGATATCCGTATCAATCGTTTCGGAATCACCGCCCTTGGCGGGTTCTACTTCCAGCTTGACGCCTGATTTCGATGCTTTGGCACCGGTCACCTTAGCGCCCAGTTTGAATGTCATGCCTTGTTTCTTAAAGCTCTTTAATGCTTCTTTTGATATTTCTTTATCCATGCCGGGCAGGATGGTATCAAGGTATTCAATAACCGTAACTTCAGCACCCAGACGGCCCCAGACGGCACCCAATTCCAAGCCAATCACGCCGCCGCCAATAATCGCCATTTTTTTAGGCACCTTGGATAATTCCAGCGCGCCGGTCGACGACACAATCTGTTTTTCATCAATTTCAACGCCGGGCAGCGGGGTGACTTCCGATCCTGTGGCAATGACAACGGACCGTGTTTTCAGGCTCTGCGTTTTGCCTTTAGCATCTTTGATCTCGACCGTATCAGCAGATTTTACGGTGCCAGTACCGACGATGTGGTCGATTTTATTCTTTTTAAACAGGAACTTGATGCCTTGCGTATTTGCATCAACAACGCCGCTTTTGTGCTTCATCATCGCTTTTAGATCAAGTTCGGGCTTAACCTTAATGCCAAGATCTGCGAAATGTTTGTCTGCTTCGTCAAAACGTTCGGATGCGTGCAATAATGCTTTTGATGGAATACAGCCGACATTCAAACAAGTCCCACCCAATGTGTCTTCTTTTTCAACACAAGCTGTTTTCAAGCCCAGCTGTGCGCAACGGATCGCGCAGACATAACCACCAGGGCCGGAGCCGATAATCACCACATCATACTGTTCTGACATTTTTTAAGTCCTTTATTTATATTCGTGTCCTGTTTGTAATCTAATCGAACAAAGCGTTTAAATCGAGTAATATTTTCTATATTGACATAATACGCAAGTGCGCTATACTCCACGCCTACCAAACCTAAAAACAAAAGGGATAAGAAATATGACAGATCAAATGGATGAAATAAAAAAAGCAGTAAATGAAACCCAAGGCGCTATGGACGACATGGTCGAGGCTCTCAAAGAGATTTCTACTGCCGATGAATTTAAAGCTATCGACCAAAACGAAGGCGGTATGCTCGGCAATATTAAAAAACTTGCGCAGGCTTTTACGATTGTAGCCGATCGTATTCAAGAACTCGATCCTGACCTGCAAAAGAAACTACAGGCAAAACAACAACCCGCGCAAAAAAACAAGCCAAAAACACCTTAATCCGGATAAAAAAAGGGGCTTTTAAAGCCCCTTTTTCGTATCAAATATCCAAAAGCAATCTTTGTGGATCTTCGATCGCATCCTTGATGCGAACCAAGAAGGATACCGCTTCTCTACCATCAACGATCCGGTGATCATAAGACATGGCAAGATACATCATTGGCCGGACCTTGACTTCACCATCGACAACCATGGGCCGTTCCTGAATTTTATGCATGCCCAGAATGGCCGATTGCGGCGGATTCAGAATCGGTGTTGAAAGCAATGATCCAAAGACACCGCCATTGGTAATCGTAAAGGTACCACCGGTCATTTCATCCATGCCCAGTTTCCCATCACGGGCGCGAGTGCCCAGATCAACAATGCCGCTTTCGATTTCAGCGAAATTCTTAATATCCGCATCTTTTAAAACCGGAACGACAAGACCGGTCGGGGTTGAAACCGCAACACCAATATCATAATGGTTTTTGTAAACGATCTCATCGCCATCAATTTCCGCATTAACGGCGGGGAAATCCTGCAATGCCTGAATCGCCGCTTTGACAAAGAAAGACATAAAACCCAGCTTTGTATTATGACGCTTTTCAAAGCTTTCCTTGTACATTTTGCGCAGTTCCATGACATTGGTCATGTCGACTTCGTTAAAGGTGGTCAGCATTGCAGCTGTGTTCTGGGCTTCCTTCAGACGTTTGGCAATACTTTGGCGTAGACGGGTCATCCGCACACGTTCTTCACGCGGGCCGCGATCCTGTGCTAGCGCTGCTGCCGGCGCAGATTTCTTACCACCATTATCAATAAAGTCCTGCACATCATTTTTAAGCAACCGGCCATCTTTACCGGTGGCTGGAATTTGCGCCGGATCAAGATTGTTATCATCGACCATTTTGCGCACTGCCGGTGACAAAGGCATATCGGCATTGGCCGCCTTTGGTTTTGAGGTCTCTTTTTGCGGTGCTTCATCTTTAGAGGCTGTATCTTTCGGTTTTGGTTCTTTCTCTTTGTCCGATGATTTATCAGCTGGTTTCTCAGCCGCGTCCTTATCATTGGCAACCGCGCCTTCTTCAAGCAGGCCAAGGACGGCATCAACGCCAACATTCTCGCCGGACTCAACCGTAATCTTTTGTAAGACCCCTGCCGCCGGTGCGTTGACTTCCAGTGTCACTTTATCGGTTTCAAGTTCTACCAAAGGCTCATCAGCGGCAACCGCTTCGCCTTCTTTTTTCAGCCATTGCGCCACCGTAGCTTCCGATACAGATTCACCGAGTGTGGGGACTTTGATTTCTGTAGCCATGTTTCTTTTCCTTCGTAAAACTTTTGTTTTTGTTAAGCTTAGAGTGTTATTGCGTCCTCTACAAGACGTGCCTGTTCATACTGATGCTGTGACATCAGACCGGCTGCCGGCGATGCCGCGGCCGGACGCCCGATATAACGTGGGCGGTTATTTTTCAATTCCAGTTCCTGCAAAACTTTTTCAATGCGGCGATCGACAAAGCTCCAGGCACCCATGTTTTCCGGTTCTTCCTGACACCAGACAACCTCGGCATTCGGGAAGGCTGCCAGCTCCTGTTTCAAGCAGGCATGCGGGAATGGATAAATCTGTTCCAGACGCATGATGGTGACATCCTTGACGCCTTCGGAATCACGGAATTCTTCAAGATCATAGAAAACCTTACCACTGCAGAGCACAACGCGGCGGATTTCTTCGGGCTTGGCCGGTAGTTTATCTTCGTACAAAATCCGATGGAATGTTTCATCCCCTGTCATCATTGATAATGGCGACACGGCACGCTTATGACGTAACAGTGATTTCGGGGTAAAGATAATCAGCGGCTTTCTGAATTCGCGGTGCATCTGACGACGCAATACGTGAAAATAACTGGCTGGCGTCGTACAATTGACAATCTGAATATTATCTTCGGCACATTGCTGGAGGAAGCGTTCCATACGCGCCGAAGAATGCTCCGGCCCCTGACCCTCAAACCCATGCGGCAATAGCATGACCAGGCCGGACATCCGCAGCCATTTTGTTTCTGCCGAGGTAATGAACTGGTCAATCACGACCTGCGCCCCATTTACAAAATCACCAAACTGCGCTTCCCACAGGGTCAGGATATTCGGCTCTGCCGAACTGAATCCATATTCAAAGCCAAGAACGCCAACTTCGGAAAGTGGACTGTTATAAACAAGATATGAAGCCTGCTTGTCATCAATATGATTAAGAGGAATATATTTTTGACGGTTTTTCTGATCAATCCAGACCGAATGACGCTGCGAGAATGTTCCGCGTTCACTGTCCTGTCCTGACAGGCGTACCGGAAAACCTTCTTCACACAGCGCGCCAAAGGCCAGTGCCTCTGCCGTTGCCCAGTCAAAACCTTCTCCGCTTTCAAACATTTTCTGTTTGGCTTTCAGCTGACGTTCAATCTTACTGTTAATCGTAAAGTCATCCGGAACGGTACAAAGCGCCTTACCGATTTTCTGTGCTTTGTCTTTACTGATTGCGGTATCGCCACGTCTTTCATCATCAGATGGCAGGCTAATACCCGACCAATGGCCTTTCAGCATATCTGCATCATTAGGACGGTAGCTTTCAGCCGTCTGGAATTCCTCTTCAAGAAGGTCATTCCATTCCTGTTCCATTTTCTCATTGTCTTCTGCGGTCAACACACCTTCGCGCATTAATTCTTCGGCATACAGGTTACGTGTCGTTTTTTGATGTTTAATGGAATCATACATTAATGGCTGCGTGAATGCCGGCTCGTCCCCTTCGTTATGGCCGTGACGGCGATAACAGATCATATCGATAAAGACATCTTTTTTAAATTGCTGGCGGAATTCAATCGCAATTCTCGCAACATGAACAACCGCTTCGGGATCATCACCATTAACATGGAAAATCGGTGAATCGGACATCTTGCCGATATCGGTACAGTATGTTCCGGAACGCGATTCCTCGGGATTGGTGGTAAAGCCGATCTGGTTATTGATCACATAATGGATGCTGCCGCCAGTGCCATAACCGTCAAGCTTGGTCAGCAGCATGCATTCCTGCATAATCCCCTGCCCTGCGATTGCCGCATCACCATGAAGGATCAGGGCCATGGCCTCTGACTTGTGTTTATCCTCACGTTGAACCTGTTTGGCATAGGTTTTCCCCAGCACCACAGGATTAACGATTTCCAGATGCGATGGGTTCGGCGTTAATGACAGATGGACAATATTGCCATCAAAATCCCGATCCGAAGACGTCCCCAGATGGTATTTCACATCGCCAGAGCCCTGAACATCCTGCGGCTTGAAAGAGCCACCGCGAAATTCATGGAAAATAGCCGCAAACGGTTTGCCCATGATATTGGTCAGCACGTTCAAACGGCCCCTATGGGCCATACCGATCACCATTTCCTTCAGACCCAGTTGCCCGCCGCGTTTCATAATTTGCTCAATAGCCGGCACCAGCGACTCGCCGCCTTCCAGACCAAAACGTTTTGTACCGGTATATTTGGTTTGTAAAAACTTCTCGAACCCTTCCGAGGCTGTCAGACGGCTTAAGATAGCTTTTTTGCCTTCAACGGAAAAATCTGTCTGGTTGTGGCCGGCTTCAATCCGTTCCTGTAGCCATGATTTTTGTTCAGGATCCTGAACATGCATATACTCAAGCCCAATCGTACCGCAATAAGTATCATGTAACGCCGTCATGATTTCGCGTAACGGCGCGGTTTCCAAGCCCAGCATGCCGTTAATAAAAATCGGCCTGTCCCAGTCCTCACCGCTAAAGCCATAGGTTTCAGGCTCTAACTCCGGATGGCTGCGCTGCTTTGAAATACCGAGCGGGTCAAGATCGGCTTTTAAATGGCCCCGAATACGATAGGCGCGGATCAGCATTAAGGCACGGATAGAATCGACCGTTGACTGACGAACTTCCTTTTCGCTTTTTCCATCTGTAACCGGCTTTTTAACCACGGGATCTTTCATGCCGCTATTGGCCGCCTGTGATAAAACCGCCTGAATTTTATTTTCCGACGGTGTCCAGCTTGCCCCTTTTAAATCATCCAGCAAGGCGCGGGAGTTATCATCCAGCCCGTCAAAGAAAGATGCCCAGCTTTCATCAATCTTGGTCGGATTATCCAGATAACGCGAATATAAATCGGCCAGATAATCAGGGTCAGCGGCGGAAAGAAAGGCCAGTTTTTCAAGAGTGTCTGCGGATGACATGCGGATAGATCCTTTATTTTATTATTTGCAAAGTTTTCAGAACCGCAAGGTTCGTATGCTTTATCTGTATTCTATCAATTTCCGACAACGAAAGCCATTGGCTTTTACCCCCATCGGGTGAGGTTTTCAAGCCATCGAAAACATAATCTTTCAGGTCTATATCTGTAGGCCTGAAATAATATTGATCATAGTCCCAAAATTCGCCAACATCACGGGCATAAAAATTTATCTTCTGATGATAATCCACATGATCTGCGGTCACCGAAAACGGTATATCAAGCCCAGATTCTTCATATACTTCACGGCAAAGGGCGGCTGTAAAATCCTCCCCCGGATCAATGCCACCACCGGGCAATTCCCATCTTTGGTTATGATCTTTTTCCTTGATCAACAATAGAGCGCCCTGACAAATACAGACTGCAAAAACACCGGTTCGGGGCTTAATAATACTGTCTTTTGATGGACAGGTCATATCGCCTTTAAAATCAACATGTTGCTGATCTGAAACAGATACTGGCCTAATAGACATTTTTCACCTTATCCTGTGCCTCTATAAAATTAAGTATCCGAAGCGCCCGATCGACAAAATGTTTATAACGAAGATCCTGCATTTCATCGATATGAACCCAGACCATTTCACCATCCTCCGGTGAGGTTTTAACGCCATCAAACAGATGGTCTACTAAGGCCGGATCGTCAATTAGAAAGAAATCCTGCTCGTAATTCCAAAAGCCTCGGCCAGCGACATGAAGATAGGCTTTTTGACTGTGTAAATGCTGTAGATATTTGGGCGATAGGTCAAATCCTGTTTCTTCACGGGTTTCACGCAAAACGGCTTTTTCGGGGCTTTCCCCTTCATCAACGCCACCACCGGGCAATTCCCATAGCCCTTCGCCATCTATGGCCTTGATGCTCAGAACACGATTACCGGTGCGGCAAATCACAAAAGCGCCACGACGGTCAAAAAATGAGCCATCAGGGCCGGGCATGATAACCTGCCCCTTCCGATTGACATATTCATCGCTTTGTCTGTCTGATGGTCGTAACATAAAACTTCACCCCTTCTCATGGCTCAGACTTTAGGACCGGATTTCTTTTTATTTTGGGGTTTACAGCCTGGCTGTTGCGACGGACGAAGATAGCCAAGATCACGCATCGCCTTTGCCGTTGTATTTTTTAACGGCAGGTTTTGTAGTTGATCTTTTGATATCCAGGACATTTCACCTTTTTCAGGTGTTTTCCGCGTCTCAGGAAAGGCACAGCTGTCCATATCATGGCCGGTCATCAGAAAATAAATCTGGTCATAATTCCAAAAACAATCTTGTTCGGCAATATGCTGATAAACCTGCTGTTCATGAATACGCTTGAGATCACAATTTGAGAGATCAAAACCTGTTTCTTCATAAACTTCGCGAAAAACAGCCTGTTCCGGGCTTTCTCCTTCATCCAGACCGCCGCCGGGCAGCTCCCACAGGCCTTGTCCGTCTTGCGGCTTTAACATCAGGATACGGTCTTTCGCCATGCAAATGACAAAAGCACCGACCCGATGTTTAAACACAGCATCTGCCGGTGGCTCTACCGGTTCACCCTGACGATTGACGTAATCGACGTTGTCCATTTTTCTGGATGGTGAAAACATGGCTTTTACACTCCAATAGCAGAAATACGCTTTACGCTGCCATGGCCTTTTTAATCGCATCACCAAGCCCTGCCGGAGAATCCGACATGACAAATCCGGCTGACTGCATGGCTTCGATTTTATCACCGGCGCCACCTTTACCGCCAGAAATCACAGCACCGGCATGGCCCATACGGCGACCCGGAGGTGCGGTTACACCAGCGATAAAGCCGGCAATCGGTTTTTTCGTTTTGTGCGATTTGAAGAATTCTGCGGCCTCTTCCTCGGCGGAACCACCGATTTCACCGATCATCAGAATGCCTTCTGTTTCCTCGTCTTCAAGGAACAGTTCAATCGCATCAATAAAGTTCGTACCATTAACAGGGTCACCGCCAATACCGATACAAGTCGACTGGCCAAGACCATTCGCCGTGGTCTGGGCCACGGCTTCATATGTCAACGTACCCGAACGGGATACAATCCCGACCTTGCCGCGTTTATGAATATGGCCTGGCATAATGCCGATTTTGCATTCACCCGGGGTGATCACACCAGGACAGTTTGGCCCGATCAAACGGGTTTTTGTACCTGACAGCGCGCGTTTGACTTTGACCATATCCAGCACCGGAATGCCTTCGGTAATACAAACAACCAGATCAAGTTCGGCATCAATCGCCTCGACAATGGCATCAGCTGCGAAGGGTGGCGGCACGTAAATGACAGTGGCACTGGCGCCGGTCCGTTCGACCGCTTCACCGACAGTATTAAAAACCGGCAGGCCAAGGTGATCGACCCCGCCTTTACCCGGCGTTACACCGCCAACCATTTTGGTGCCATAGGCAATTGCCTGCTCCGAATGGAAGGTTCCGTTCGCGCCGGTAAAGCCCTGACAAATAACTTTGGTATTCTTATCTACTAAAACTGACATGTTACGCTGCCTCCTGTTTAGCGGCATTAACAATCTTGCTGGCCGCATCGGCCAGATTATCAGCCGGAATAATATTTAACCCTGATTTGGCAAGAATTTCCTTACCCTTATCAACATTCGTGCCTTCAAGACGAACAACCAGTGGAATGGTCAAGCCCATTTCCCGTGTTGCTGCAATCACGCCTTCGGCAATGACATCACAGCGCATGATGCCGCCAAAGATATTGACCAGAATGCCTTCAACATTCGGATCAGTCATAATCAATTTGAAAGCTGCCGTGACTTTTTCTTTATTCGCCCCGCCGCCAACATCAAGGAAGTTGGCAGGTTCACCGCCGCAGAGTTTGATAATATCCATGGTCGCCATCGCAAGTCCGGCGCCATTGACCATACAGCCGATATTGCCATCCAGCTTGACATAGGACAGGTCAAGATCATTGGCTTTGCGCTCGGCTGGGTCTTCTTCATCTTCGTCGCGCAGTTCTTCAACATCTTTATGCCGGAACAGCGCGTTTTCATCGAAATTGATTTTGGCATCCAGTGGCAGAACTTCACCTGTTTTGGTGACAACCAGCGGATTAATCTCAACGATCGAGCAATCCAGCTCAACAAAAGCATTATACATCTTCATAATGACTTTGACGGCATTCTTAATCTGCTCTTTTTCAAGGCCTAGACCAAATGCCAGCTTCCGCGCATGGAACGGCAGAATACCGGTTGCCGGATCAACGGTAACCTTTAGAATTTTTTCAGGCGAATGTTCGGCGACTTCCTCAATTTCCATCCCGCCTTCGGTCGAGGCCATAATGGTTACTTTTGATGTTGCCCGATCAACCAGCATGCCAAGATAAAGCTCGCGATCGATATCACAGCCCTGCTCGATATAAACACGTTTGACTTCCTGACCTTCGGGCCGGGTCTGTGGTGTTTTCAACTGCATGCCAAGGATTTCATTTGAAATTTCACGGACTTCGTCGAGTGATTTGGCAAGCTTGACGCCGCCGCCTTTACCGCGGCCACCGGCATGGATCTGCGCCTTAACGACATAAACCTTGCTGTCCAGCCCCTTGGCAACTTCTACAGCCTCATCCGGCGTATAGGCCACACCCCCGTCAAGGACAGGTATGCCGCGGGCTTTCAGTAATTCTTTAGCCTGATACTCATGTATATTCATTTTACCGTTCCGTTTTTGTGAATTCTTCTCGCTTTGTATATTTAGCTGATTCTTGATATTTCCATGATCATACCAAGAATCAGCATTGAAGCAAGATTTGAAGCAGAAATATTAAAAAACTTGACTCTTGGCCTATTATCCATAAAAATTCCATTTTTCAGAATACAATGCGGAATGATTCTTATGACAGGCGAGCAAAATCAAAATAACAATAAAAGCCCCGATAACAAACCGGAACCAAAAGGATGGCGTAAGTTTCTAGCAGGCACTTCACTTGGCTATCCAGCCGCATACAGCGCTATTACTTTTGTGAAGACCCCTGCTCTTCTTAACGCCGGTTTTAAAGGGGCTATTGGTGCGGCAGTAATCGGTTTTTCAACTTTCACAAGTATGGTCGTCGGTATGGTCGGCGGCGGTGTTCTTGGCTATATGGCTGCTGACACAATTTGCGACAAACTTCAAAAGAATACCTCTAAACGCTTTAGCGGTCTGTTTGCCGGCATTTTATTCAGTGGTGTATTTGGCGGGGCCTATGCCGGTTACGCGGCCGTTCATGATCCTGTAGAGGACGAAGTCCTGCGCCGTCTGCCTACCCCGCAAGAAACGCCGGCACCTGAAACACAAGCACCGGAATCCCGTGAAAAGCCAAAAGGAATTCTGGACTTGTCTGCTCTATCACAAACAGCCAATAAGACATTTGCCCGCGATCAGGTTCTGATGCAAACACCGAAACACGCATTTGTTCTCCCCAATTACACAGCTAAACCAGCCATATAATAAAAAAGGCGCCCGGTTATACGGGGCGCCTTTTTCTATTCTTAATTTACGTATTCCTAAGCCGCGTTTTGGCGCAGTTTTTCGGTTTCTTCTTTCAGTTTTCTCACAGCCGCGACAGAGGCATCGAATTCCTTTTGCTCTTCAGCGCTGAAAGATACTTCGACAATACGCTCGACGCCATCTTTACCCAGCACGACCGGAACGCCGATATACAAACCATCAACGCCGTATTCGCCTTTCAGATATGCAGCGCATGGCAGAACCCGTTTTTTATCACGCAGATAGCTTTCAGCCATCGAAATCGCGCTTGAAGCCGGCGCGTAAAAGGCTGAACCGGTTTTAAGCAGACCAACAATCTCCGCGCCTCCTTGACGGGTGCGGTCAACAATAGCGTCCAGTTTATCCTGTGTCGTCCAGCCCATATCGACCAGATCCGGTAATGGAATACCCGCCACTGTCGAATAACGCACCAATGGCACCATGGTATCGCCATGACCACCCAGAACAAATGCGGTGACGTCTTCGACGGAAACATTGAATTCTTCGGCGAGGAAATAGCGGAAGCGTGCAGAATCCAGAACACCGGCCATACCGACAACTTTCTTAGGGTCAAATCCGGTGACTTCCTGCATAATGCCAACCATGACATCAAGCGGGTTGGTGATCACAATCACAAACGCATCCGGCGCATATTTTTTAATATTTTCGCCAACCGACTGCATAACGCCGGTATTAATACCAATCAGATCATCGCGGCTCATTCCCGGTTTGCGGGGGATGCCGGCAGTGACAATCACAACATCAGCGCCTTCGATGACATCATATTCATTGCTGCCTTTAAAAGCGCAATCAAAACCTTCAACCGGGGTGGCTTCGGCCAGATCCAGCGACTTTCCTTGCGGTACGCCTTCGGCAATATCGACCAACGCGACATCGCCCAGTTCTTTTAATCCGGCCAGCATGGCGAGCGTGCCACCGATTTGTCCAGCCCCAACCAATGCAATTTTACTACGAGCCATATCGGACCCCTTTCATTTCTACGTTTTGAGTCATTTACTCTACGCGAAACAGATTATCACAGTTAAGAGATTATGGTAGGCTCAAATCCGGTTTTTCAGGATTTTGCTGCGTTTTGCGAAGACGGACTTTCCGTGGCAGGCGGTTTAACCTCGATACCGAAAAACTCCAGCTGCCAGATCATGTCGGCCTCAGGCAAAGGATAATCAATACCTGATTTGGCATAGATCAAGCCACTAACGGGCACACGGCCCATAGATTTTTGTAATTCGACAGCAAGACGCATCGACAAACCGGCATACCAACATAACGAGACGATTGATTTTGCCGACTGGCTGGCAAAGATTTTCTCGACAATCAGCTGATGAACACCGGCAAGGCGGGCTATGGCCAATTTCACAAAACCTTCTTCCTGCCAGGCAAGCGCATCCATAATCGTTATCGTATTCAGCTTGCCATCAGCGGCATAGCGATTGATTTTCTGTTCCAGCGTTTCAAACGGGTTATCGGTTGCCGCAAATTCAGACCGGCGGCGAACCATCGCGGCAATTTCAGCAGACGTCTGCTGGTCAAAATCCTTACGGTTTGCCAGCACGTTAATCACCGCATCCTGTGCAAAGCCGACCAGCTGCTGGGCCAGATCATAGGACAGCTCGGGGCGGAGCGCTACCGGTTCCTGCCAGCTAAGATAAGCACGCGACTTTTCAATGATTTCTTCCAAAAGAGAATGGCTGAAACTGATCTTGTTATTTTCAAGCAGGACACGACCTTGTTTTTCATCCACGGTATCCAGCAGTTTCTCGGTCGCCGTTTCACTAAGATTGCGGCGTTTGCTGACCGCCTCGATCGCCCAATCAGCAGGATGGTGGCTGATAATTTCAATCAGATCCTCATCAGATAATTTGGTACAATGGCGTAAAATAGGCTCCGACACTTCCTTTTCGACATCTTTGGCAAGCTGCTTTATCACCGATGGCGGGGCAAAGGCATGATCCTTAAGGGCGCTAGACAGCGCCCCCCGTATACGATCGACCTCATCACGAGCCAAGGTGCCCAAAGTTTTAACCGCAAAAGCGTAAAGCTGGCTTTGCATATCTTCGGCAAGATCAGGCAATAAGCGCACCAACCGTTCAGCGAGTAATAACCGGACATCCTGATCCTTATCCCGAACCAGAACATCACTGGCCTGAAGCGGCGTTTTATCATTACGGGCCACAGACCGGCGGATTTCTATATCCTTGTCAGCGGCCAGATAATAAAGAATTTCGGGATGTGATTTAGAACTGGCGGCGATTTTGCGCTTTTTATCAAGATTATTGGTGGCGACAATTTTCTTTTCTTTCTCGTACCGCTTTTTACTCTTACTTTTATTCTTGCTTTTACCTTTACCTGAAGAAAACAGATTTTTGAAAAAACGCATAATAATCCCCGGATCTTTCGACTTTGTAGTTATTATGTCACAAGGTGGTCAATAAACCTTTAATTTTTAAAGCTTTTCCGCCATAAGACCTGCTATTGAATTCTAAGGATAATCAGGTGATTGCATCTCAATCAACCGGCTGCGGGTACGTTCAAACGCTTGCCGGTATTGATGACCGGTATAAAGATCCGCCACAGGCACCGCAGCGCTTAGAAACACACGGATTTCCTTTTCGTAGAGCATATCAATCAAGGTCATAAAACGCCGGGTCTCATTACGTTTATCATCATTTAATTGCGGTACCGCCGTGATCAGCAAAACCGGAAAACTTTTGGCCAGCGCCAGATAATCCTCTACCCCCAGCGCAGTGCCACAAAGCGTGTCAAAATCGCTCATCGCAACATCTTTTGCCGTTAGCGGAAGTGTTATTTCACGCCCCCGTACCGGCAAAACATAAGCTGCCGGATCGGCATTACCCGTTAGGCGGGCAAATAATGCGTTCATCTCGGCTCTGGCCTTTTCATCATCAGGCCAGATATATTTCTTCTGATCCCGTAACGCCCCGCCCCGGTAGTCTTTCTGACCTTCAAAAGCAATGATCTCCATTTTCCGGTGCAACAAGGTTATAAAAGGCAAAAACCGGTCGCGCTGCAAACCATTTGCGTATAAATCATCCGGCGCAATATTAGACGTCATGACAACATGCACACCGGCATCAAACAGGGCACGAAACAACCGTCCCAGCAGCATGGCATCAGCGACATCTTCGACAAATAACTCATCAAAGCAAAGCAGCCGGGTTTCTGCCGCGATATCAGCCGCCACCGTTAACAGATCAGCATCAATCCGCCGCTTGCTGCCCGATTGGCGGCGTTTATGCAAACGGGTATGAATATCGAGCATGAATTCATTAAAGTGCATCCGTTTCTTTTGCGGTGTATCGGTAAAATCATAAAACAGATCCATGACAAAGGTTTTGCCACGACCGACACCGCCGTACATATAGACACCCTGCCGGTCTATCTGTACGGTTTTTTTATCCATACCAAAAAACCGGCCGATCCAGCTTTGTTCCGCTACCGGTTTTTTAAGCTGTTCATGCAGAATATATAGCTGATCAAAAGCCCTGATCTGGTCAGGGTCTTCGTTCCAGCCATGGTCGCCGCAGATTTTACGGTATTTTTCGGTTAATGCATTCATTCCAGACAGTATAAGCAGAAATAATCTGACGTGGATACACTGCAACGGAATTTTTCGGCAGTTTCTTTCGTTAGAGAAGGATTAAAGCCTGAACCATCATTCTAGAATGAAGCTCTTGCTTTCAGATAACCGTCTTTTACTATGGGGACAGGATATAATCTCTAGCGTGTCTTTTATCGCAAAATCCGCAAAATGACAGAGCGCCAGACAAAACGGAACATTATAGATGCCTGACCTGACATTTCTACACGACTCCCCTTTTTACGAGCTCACAGCATTACTGATGCTGGCATCGATAGCAGGTTTTATAGGGTTATGGTTGCGTCAGCCGATGATTGTCAGTTTTATTGCCGTTGGCGTGCTTGCAGGCCCTTCCGCATTGGGCGTTATTGAGAGCCACGAAAACATAGCATTACTGGCCGAGCTTGGCATTGCCGTTCTGTTATTTCTGGTCGGGTTGAAACTAGATTTAAAACTTGTACGCACCCTTGGCGCCGTCTCACTGGCTACGGGGGTCGGGCAGGTTCTATTCACATCGGTATTCGGGCTTGTCATCGGTCTGGCAATGGGCTTTAGCCTTATCACGTCCCTTTATGTTGCCGTTGCCCTGACATTCTCCAGTACAATTATTATTATTAAACTCCTGTCTGATAAACACGAGGTCGATGACCTGCATGGCCGTATTGCCCTTGGCTTTCTGATTGTACAGGATATTATCGTCGTCCTTGCCATGATCGTACTGTCAGCAATCGGTGTCGGGGCAGACGTCAGCGCGGAAAACAGTGTCGTCCTGCAAATCGCTCTGGTTTTATTCTACGGCCTGATCATGCTGATTTTCGTCGGCCTGTTCACACGTTATGCGGCAACCCCCATCATGACCCGTATTGCTTATTCCTCTGAATTGATGATTATCTTTGCCCTTGGCTGGGCCGCGCTGTTGGCTTCCCTTGGGGATCATTTCGGCTTTAGCAAGGAACTTGGCGGGCTACTTGCCGGTGTTTCTTTGGCATCAACCCCGTTCCGCGAGGCCATTGTTGCGCGGCTTTCCTCGCTACGGGATTTTCTTTTACTGTTCTTTTTCATCGCCCTTGGCTCGCAGCTTGATCTGAGCATGCTTGGCGATCAACTGGGGCCAGCGTTGATATTC
>Ga0306901_1000130_pt1 | contig 38343 bp, 29 predicted proteins | sample AntRauMFilla3767_FD_190431 | JGI IMG/M metagenome (GOLD analysis project Ga0306901, IMG submission 190431) | Saline lake microbial communities from Rauer Islands, Antarctica - Metagenome Filla 3 #767 (v2) (version 2) | ecosystem: Environmental > Aquatic > Non-marine Saline and Alkaline > Saline ... | reverse complement strand
CGTTTTTTGTCGCGGTGATAGGCGATGGCGAAGCGGTGAGATTCTGCATTAGCGAGCAGGATTGCTTGCTTGTGATCATCAATAATTTTCTTTTGCCCAATCAATCTGATTGGTTTGTGCTTGTCGTCTTTCACTACCCCGACCACTGGTATCAGCATGCCGTGTTGCCGTAAGGTCAGTTCGAGGGCGTTTTTTTGAGCGGTGCTTCCATCTACAACGATTAACTGTGGCAGCGGCCATTCTGGGTGCTTGAGTCGTCTTTGTAGTACTTCCTTGAGCGCAGCTGGGTCGTTGGCATCATCGAGTGAGATGATTTTGAATTTTCGGTACTCACTTTTGGCCGGCTCGTTACTCTCGAGTACCGTCATGACGCCAACCATATCTTTACCGCCCATGTGGGCAATGTCGTAGGCTTCGATCCTGATTCGCTTATCATCACGGTAGATCTTGGAATCGGCTTTGATCAGGGCGATGTCCTGAATATGCTGCAGGGCAAAAATCCGGTTCTTGATCACCTGGGCAGCTTCAAACTTCTCTTCTTTAGCCAGCTGCATCATATCCTTTTCGAGCTCTTTGATGATTTGATGCTTTTTGCCTTGAAAGAACAGTTTGATGTGTCTGAGGGTGCGTGCGTACTCGGCTTTAGATTGCACGTCGGGATAGAGTCCAATTTGGCGATTGAAGTCGATTTTACCTTTGTCTAACCTGGAGGTTTCTTTACCTACTGGGGTTTTAGTATCATAAAATTTGAACAATTTGCGTACAATTTTCAGTGCTTCACGGAATAATGATCCACTGGTAAAGGGGCCAAAGTGGTATTTAATGTCACCTTCGGCGAACTTCTCGGTAAGATCCTTACCACGGACAACCAATACTCGAGGGAATTCTTCGTCAGTGATTACCAAGTGATTGTATGATTTATCGTCTTTACTACGTGAATTATAGAGCGGCTTGTGAGTGCGGATCAGGTTCGTTTCTAGAATCAATGCTTCGAGCACACTATCGGTCTCGGTCCATTCAACGGTTTTGGCTTCAGCTACCATTTTTTCAATTAGTTCTGAGCGCTTTTCCTTGATGTCATTAACAAAGTAGCTACGAACCCGACTGCGCAGTGACGTCGCTTTCCCGATATACAGTATCTGTTTTTTGGTACCCAAAAAAAAGTACACCCCGGGTGCGTCCGGGAGTTTTTTCTTCTGCAAGTCAGATTTTTGCATATTGCTGTGCTGCAATATAGCACAATTGATTAAAAGGTTTCTAGAATAGGTAGAAAAATGTAGTAGAGTAAGAAGTACGACAGAGTGTAAAAATCGCCATTGGCGATTTACTTGTTTCTCTTTGCGTAGGCTTTTAGAACGATATTGCAGGCATGCTGGGGTGAATGTAGCAGCTGCAGGATACCGCCTGCGATATGAGCCTCGGCAGCATTGTGACCTAATGGCCTATATAATATTACAATACCGCGTTTTGCGTTTGCTCCTGGTTTTAACTCTTTTGGTGACGGGTCTAGGGTTGCAAGCCACTGCTTCAGTTCATCAATATCATAACTAAAACCTTCTGTACACCACCATCGTTGAATTACAATCTTAGCCATGCGAGAACCTTTTCTCTTGGAGTGCTTCTAAAGTTGAGTATACAGTTTTGCACGGCTTTATCAAAGTATATGATGCTGCATGAACTTAATTTTCAGCCAAGGTAACGCTAGAGCACCTTCTTTAAATAACGACCCGTGTGTGACTTTTCTACCTCAGCCACTTGCTCGGGTGATCCTTTGGCGACGACATTTCCGCCGCCGACTCCACCTTCTGGACCAATATCGATGACGTAATCGGCGCTCTTTACCAAATCGAGATTGTGCTCGATGACCATAACGGTGTTACCTCGGTTAACTAGGTGCTGCAGGATTTCGATCAGCTTTTTGACGTCCTCGTAGTGTAGACCAATGGTTGGTTCGTCGAGCAGGTACATGGTCTTCATGGTGTGTGGACGGTACAGTTCTGAGGCAATTTTGACGCGTTGCGCTTCCCCACCTGAAAGCGTGGTCGCCGCTTGACCCAGTTCAAGATATCCCAACCCCACGTCTAACAAAGCTTGCATTCGTTCAGCGATGGCTGGAATGTCTTTATAGAATTCATAAGAATCTTCGACAGTCATGTGCAGGACTTCTTGAATGTTTTTACCTTTGTATCGTACTTCTAGAGTTTCTTTGGTAAATCGCTTACCATCGCACACGTCACAGGTAACGTAAACCGTCGGCAAAAAGTGCATCTCAACTGCAATCATTCCGTTACCCTGACAGGTCTCGCAGCGTCCACCTTTGACGTTGAAACTAAACCGACCTGGCTTCCAGCCGCGGGCTCGTGCCTCACTACTGGCGGCAAATAGTTCACGGATATGAGTAAAAGCACCGGTGTAGGTAGCTGGATTACTTCGTGGAGTACGACCAATTGGTGATTGGTCTATCAGTACGGTACGGCCTAAATACTCTGTGCCGGTGATTTCTTTTGCATTGTACACTTTGGCAGTGCGGAATTTTTTGTCGAGCCGTGCCTTGAGATTCCGGTGCAGGATCTCGTACATGAAGGTCGATTTACCTGATCCAGATACCCCAGTCACACAGATTAATCGACCAAGCGGAATATCAACGTTGAGGTTTTTAATGTTAAACGCCTTTCCGCCTTTGATTTGAATCTTGCCTTTTTCGGCGGTGCGCCGTTCAGGTATTTCAATTTTTTTCTCACCACGTAAGTACGCGAGAGTGACTGAATTATTAGTGTTTGTTTTAGCATCTAGTAGCGGTTGCAGGTAATCTGCTACCACTACTTCCCCACCACGAACACCGGCACCCGGGCCGATCTCTACCAAATAGTCAGCCGCGTAGATAGTATCTTCGTCGTGTTCTACTACTAAGATCGTGTTACCAAGATCACGTAGTTCGTGAAGCGTTTTAATCAATTTATCATTGTCACGTTGATGTAGTCCGATGGTGGGTTCATCGAGCACATATAAAGCACCAACCAAGCCGGAGCCCAGCTGTGACGCTAGTCTAATGCGTTGCGCCTCGCCACCAGAGAGCGTATTGGCTCGCCGATCTAGGGTTAAATATTCGATCCCCACATCCATCATAAAATCGAGTCTTTCAATCACTTCTCGCAAAGCTGGCCACGCGATAGCTTCTTGATGCTTGGTTAACTTGAGATTGCCGATGAACTCAACCGCTTCTTTAACTGTCTTGCCGGTAAAACCAACAATGTTGGTTCCAAGATCTTTTTTGCCGTCACCACCAAGGTACACTCGCATCGCCTCTGGCCGAAGTCGAGCACCTTTACACGTCTGACACTCATCACTTTGGAATATACCAACCACTCCTAATCCGTTACATTCAGGACACGCACCGTACGGTGAGTTAAAAGAAAATAGTCGTGGTTCTACCTCAGGGAATGAAGACCCGTCGACCGGACAGATAAACTTGGCCGATAACGTGCGGTCGGTACCATCTGGGCTTTCAATCTTGACCAAGCCACTTGACTCTGCCAGAGCTAATTCCACTGCTTCTGAGAGGCGTTCACGCGAGCCTTTGTGGTCGTCAGTAAACTCACTGACGTAAATTTCATCGATTAGAACATCGATATCGTGACGCTTGGTTTTGGTTAAAGTGATTTTATCGCGGAGCTGTTTGACTTCCCCGTCGATTTTGACAGTTTCGTACCCCTTGCCAAGTAAGTCGTACAAAAGTTGGTAGTACTCACCCTTACGCCCAACTACTACCGGTGAAAAGATCGACACTCGACCCTTACTGACTTCTATTCCCATGACCTTTTCGTTCTTTTGGGCAGTTTTGACCTCTTTTTGTTCAATTGATTGCAAAACCATCGAAAGTATCTCGTCTTGTGACAATTTTTGGATAGGCACGTCGACATCAAGACAGTACGGTTGCCCGATACGTGCGTAGACAATACGTAGATAATCGTAAATCTCGGTAATGGTGGCCACGGTTGACCGTGGGTTTCGACTGGCCGACTTTTGGTCAATTGAAATAGCGGGCGAAAGACCGGCGATTTCATCAACGTCTGGCTTTTGCATTTTATTTAAAAACTGTCGGGCGTACGGAGAAAGTGACTCAACGTATCGACGTTGACCTTCAGCAAAAATAGTATCAAATGCAAGCGATGATTTACCAGATCCAGACGGCCCGGTAATAGCGACCATTTTGCTACGTGGCATTTCTACATTGATATTTTTAAGGTTGTGGGTGCGAGCACCACGAACAACAATCTTTTGATCTGGTGCTAAATCATCACTCCAGTTTACTTTGGATTTTTTGGGTGTTTGTGCCATAAAGGTACTAGTATACGTGCGATTATATTGTAATGCTAGTCTTGACTTGATAAATGTTCAAAGTGCATGATCACATGGGTGCCAACTCCTTTGATAGATTCAACACTGATTGACCCTTCTAAAAATTGAATCATTTGTCGGGTGATCCACATACCTAGTCCAGTTCCAGTTGTTGTGGTGTGCTCTACCCCACCAAGACGGGCAAACGGAGTAAACAGCTTTTTTTGATCTTCGGCGTCAATTCCCATACCGGTATCTTGTACCCGGATGGTAATTCCGGTCTTAGTTTCTACGCAACTGATTTCCACCGTTCCCTCGTCGGTGTATTTGATTGAATTGCTGACAACGTTAGTGAGCACCTGTACCAAGCGATTTTGGTCTGTCTTCAGTAGCTGTGGCTGCGAAGCTTGTGAGTAGATCAAGTGCAGGTTTTTGTGTTCAGCTTCTTTTTTGAGAGAATCGACGAGTAGCTGAATGGAGTTTCTAACATCAACGGTAGCTGACTCAATTTTCATTTGACCAGATTGAATTCTAGCAATCTCTAGGAAGTCATTTACCAGAAGCACTAACCGCTCGGCTGACTCTCGAATAGTGTCGGCGTACCGTTGCTCTTCACTTGATAGCGTTTTAGAATCTTGTAAAAATGACGAGTAGCCTTTAATTGCCGTCAACGGTGTACGAAGCTCATGCACGATCATGTTTGCAAACAGGTCTCGCTCTTGCAATGTGCCGTGCAATTTTTTGTAACGCTGCTCCCAATCCGCTTGACGATTAATCCAATAGGCTAAGCCAATCAAAAAGACAAAAATAAGTGTCAGTAAAATATAGGCGTCCTGCTTTCTTTGGAGCAACACGGAATCAATTTGTGCACGTGAGTGCTCTGAAAATATATAGTACGGCTGGTTACCAAATTCAACATATCGCACTGATTGCTCGAGGCGGCCGCCAGCGCTCTCTAGTGGAACGGTAAAGGACTGATTGGGTGTCACTTGACCAAGCTGCAGTACTGTCACTGGGGTGGCTGTGTTATTGCTTTCCTCCGCATCACTTGCTGCCACAACGGTGTAGGTTTGATCTGGACCAGGAGCATATACCCGCAGAGCGGTAACATCCCTGTTTTGCACTTGTAATTCACTCAGCAAATCTGTCAACCGAGCTTGATCAACTACCGTTAATACTGCCCCCACGCTATCATGCAATGTGGCAGTTCGTGACAGCTCGACTGTCTGCATGTTTGCTTGTGCAACAGAATAAAATTGCTCGAGCACGAATACAAACAGTGCTGGAAACACAAATAACACAATTACAAGAAAGCTCAGCTTGGCATTTCCTTTAACTTTGTTCCAGCCCAGTTGTAGTAAGTTCAAAACGCGCGAGATCATACTGGTTTATCTTCTAGTACTATGACCACGGGTTTATTTGATCGTAATCCAATCCCTAGCAGTATCAGCAACATACCTAAAGCAAACACTGACATACCAAGGACAACTCGATACGACCCTAGTTGATTGCTAATGTCTGAAGCGGTAAGTGGGGTGATTGTTTCGGTTTCATTCACAGCTGTAAACGCCTGCGCTTCTTTGACAAAGGTAAACGGCTCACTTTGTGCAACAATCGAACCTGCATTATCAGTTAGCGCAACATATACTTGGTGTTGACCATCATCCAGTTCTTGTTTGAATGTGTACGCAAATGTTCCATCAGTTTCTGTCCGCACGGTCACAACGGTTGGGGTACTAAAAATATAGAGTGTCACAAAACTATTAGGTAGACCGACTCCTTTGACGACCGTTCGTACAGCGCCTAGAGTGTCGTTTGCAGCTATTTCAATTTCTGGTGTCACTTCTGTCACTTGTAGTTGAGGCGTTTTTATAACACCAACCGAATCTCTTGGGGATTGATATGTAATCGCAGTCTCAACTGCTGCGTCGGTGGGGTTGAATCCTCTAATGACTTCTGCCCCATCTGTAAATCCATCATTATCGGTATCTGGTAACGACGGATCGGTGTTATATAAAGCAACCTCATCAAAATCAGATATACCATCGCCGTCTGTGTCCAGAGCGAAATCAGATTCAGTACGCTCACGTCTGATAGCTTCGAAGGTATCTACTTTCCGAGCGAGTGTATTCAATTCTTCCTCAAGTCGTATATTCAATTCGGTCACAATAGCCCGGTCACTTTCGTCATTTAAAGCATTTGCAATCACCTGTTCTCTGTAGGCTACGAGAGCTTTTTTTGCTGCTGCTTGCAAAGCAGCATCACCCGACTGCTGCGCTACCGCATAACGTTGAAACAGATCGTCAAGTGTATAAGCGTCAGCTCTTAACATCGCGGTGGTACGATCTTGAATAACTAGGTCAGGAGTGGTTGCAACAGGCTGATCGTCAGTTTGATCGGGTTGCTGTCCTTCATTCACCTGAATATCATCTGACTCTGGTAGCTCTTTGGTAATATCAAGCAACTCCCGCTCTGGCGCATCTGATATATGCTCTGTAATGGTCGTCTGGGTTTGGTTTTGGATAGAAAACAAAATTGCGTTGCTTTTGTTTAGCACGTTGTTCTGCGGTTGCTGCGCATACAGTTGATACCGTCCATTAGGAAACGACCTAGAATCAAATCTGAAAGTACGTGTTCCGGGTATGAGCTGCCCGATAAATTGCGTGTTGAGTGTTTGTACTGGTCTTATATAGAACGATACTACGCCTTGTTTGGTAGCGTTAGCTATGGTTGCAGTCGTCACACCCGAGACCAGATTGTCTGTTGCTATACGCAAGGGTTCACGCACAACTACCGGCTCAAGAGGCTCTTTAACAGCAATCTTGTCCGTAGTTTCTTTGATTTCGACCACTTCTTTGGGTGCAATTTCTTCTACTATGTCAGTTTCCTGTTCAATATCTGCACGTGGGTCTGATTGCTCAGTTTTGATTGATTCAGCTAAGGGTTGATTCGTGCTTTTATTTGCATCGGTTTTTGGGGTTTGTTCTGTGGTAGCAACATCTTCGTCAGACTGTTCATAGCTGTCGGTATCAACTGACTGAGATATGGTAGTGCTAGCACTAGAGGCTGACGACTGATTGGTCGTGGTTGTGGCTGGTGTCTCTAGTTGTGGGGTGGTTGTACTGTCTTGAGTTGTAGTTATGGTGCCAGTCTCATCTAGTGGTTCTGCTTCTAAAACAGTTTCGTCTATCTGGTCAGCCGCATTAATTGTTGCGAAATAACCAAGCGAATAAGTAGTGGCTTTTGTCGTGTTCTGATGCTTGACTGTAACCATAAGCTCGTACTGGTTGGCCGGTAATTCAGCTGGGTCAACATAGATTTCGTACTTATTATTCCCAATTGACTCCAGCGTGAGTTCAGTTTTTACACTTCCAACATCAGCTACGTGTCGCACATACGCAGTAACTGTCTGTATGGACGAAAACTCGACGGGTATGTCTAGAGGATTCTCGATTATGTCTGGGATATCTGCTAACAGCTCGACATAGTGGTTAGTGGCTGTGCCAGGCTCGGCAGTGGCATTAACCGCACTACTGACTTGCGCAACATTACAAATATCATCAGCACATACGGTGGTAAGGGTCTGTGCGGGGGTTGGTGCCAGTTGAGTATACGTGAACAAAGAACCAATCAATAAAAAGCAAAAACCACTCACTTTCGCAATTGTTACCATCGCTGGATAAAAATCTTTTTCAAATGTGTCTGCTAACACAAGTACCTTCTCCCGAGCGCGGATACTCATTCTGGTCGGCAACACAACAGGAGTATCGGATTTTCGTACGCGTTTTGTGGTTGGGTTTGTTGTGGTCTTGGCTTTCTTGGTTGGCTTGGTTGAGGAACTTGCCGCCGCTTTTTTAACTATTTTTTTGGGAGTTTCTGCTTTAGTCGTTTTGGTTTTAGTTGGTGTTTTTTTTGCTCTGGTCGTAGCTTTTGGTTTGACTATGCTCGCTTTCTTAACGGTTACTGGCTTCTTTTTTGGTGCAGTCGAACGTTTTTTAGGTGCCGCTGCGGTTTTTTTAACCGCCGTACTCTTTACCGGTGTGGCTGGCTTTTTTTTAGGTACAGCTTGAGAAACTGACTTGCGAGAAGTCTTTGTCATGAATACTAGTATACAAAATATTAGCGCAAATACTCAGTTTACTGTACACAGCTGCTAGCGCTTCGCGTGTTTTTCGATGGTGGCCATAAGGTCAGACAAATCAGTCATTGCTTTAACGTAAAAACCTTTGGCACCAAGCTCTGCAGCACGCCTTCTATCTTCTGAGCTGTCTTTATTTGAAAATATTATTACCGGAATTTCTGCCGTGCTTTTGTCTGCGCGTATATCTTCTAGCAGTTCAAACCCGTCCCTGCCTGGCAACATTAGATCCATGATAACGATTTGGGGACGAAACGCCTTGAGTTTATTTACAATATCTTCACCATCGTCAGCTATTTCAAATGGTACGTTTGATTTTTCGAATTTTATCGCGAGCAGATTTCGTAGCAGGGTGTCATCTTCAACGGTAAACACTCGTATACCTTCACCATCTGCTGCCACATTAGTCGTCGTCAGATTAATGACACTTGCGCCAGTATCTAACGGTACACTATCACCAAATACAACTTTCATTTTTTCTATAACTTGATGTACGTCTTCGCCGGGAACGATGTAATCTGCTGCCCCAAGCATGAGTGCGTCACCAATATGTTCTTGGTCATTTTCTACGAGCGCGAACACTGGTATTACTTTTAATGCGCTTGTCTCCCGCAGAGAGTTGAGCATGTCTCTACAATGTGAGCCGTTGTGCAGGTGGTTGAGTAGAATAAGGTCGACGTCTTTAGATTCTATCTGCTTTGAGTCGATTTCCTCACAGGTTGCTGTTGTGATGGTGGCACCATAGGTTACGAGGGCTGCTTCTATCTTAGAAATTTGATTAGTTTCGTCACCAACTACCAAGATGTGTTTTTCGGTTAGAATTGACATAGCCAAATTGTAGCACCAAATAGTCAGCTAAGTACCGATAACTCACATTTACTTTTTTGCGACAGATTCTTCAAAGTAAGCAATCTCATCACGCAAAATTGCAGCGGTTTCAAAATCAAGCATTGATACAGCCTCTTCCATTTGTCGACGTTTTTCTTTGAGCACTTTCTTGGGATTCTTTTTAAAGAGTTCCATATCTACTTTAAGTAGCGTATCGACTGTTTCATCATGCTCACTACGCATTTGGTCTGCGATGGATTTGATTTCCTTTTTGATACTTTGTGGGGTAATTCCATGCTTTGTATTATATGCAAGTTGGATTTCTCGACGGCGATGAGTTTCGGTGATCGCATACTCTAGTGCATCAGTCATCTCATCAGCATAGAGCACCACCCTACCGTCAACGTTTCTCGCTGCCCGGCCAATCGTCTGAATAAGAGCGGTTTCGCTACGCAAAAATCCAGCTTTATCAGCATCCAAGATTGCAACTAGTTCTACCTCAGGTAAATCAAGTCCTTCACGTAACAGGTTAACTCCTACTAGGCAGTCGAACTTTCCTCTTCGGAAATCTGTCAATATCTCGATCCGTTCAATTGTGTCTACGTCACTATGGATGTATTTGGTTTTCATACCTTTTTCTTCCAGAAACTCAGCCAAATCCTCAGCCATCTTTTTGGTGAGTGTAGTAGTCAAAACTCTTGCTCCTCCCTTTATTACTTTTTGTGCCTCAGCAATAAAGTCTTGTACTTGTCCTGGGTAAGAAGCGGTTTGGTCAATTCCGCGCACGTCAATTACTGGATCAATTAAGCCGGTTGGACGAATGATTTGTTCAACCGGGGATACACCAAGCTCCTTTCCTTTTGCAAGTTCAAATTTTCCTGGAGTAGCTGTTGTGTAGATGACTTGCCCAATCTGTTTTTCAAATTCATGGTACTGCAACGGACGATTATCCATGGCTGAAGGTAGCCTGAATCCATGCTCCACCAACATGTTTTTGCGCGATCGGTCACCAGCGTACATCCCGTTTAATTGGGGAATTGTTACGTGCGACTCATCGATGATAGTCAAGAAATCTGGTGTGCCGTCAGCATTATGCGGAAAGTATGACAGCAGGGTAAACGGTGCTTCACCCGGTTTACGTCGGTCAAAGTGTCGCGAGTAGTTTTCAATACCACTACAAAAACCTATCTCACTCATCATAGCAATATCTTGGTCAGTCCGACGCTTGAGTCGTTCTGCTTCCAGTAGCTTGTCGTCCTGCTTGCGGAAATACTTGAGTTGTTCGCTCAACTCAAGCTTGATATCTTCGATTGCTACTTTTCGTTCATCTTCTGGAGTCACAAAGTGTTTCGCTGGAAACAAGAAAAATACTTCAGGCTCAGAGATAATCTCGCGGGTGACACCGTCTATCTTGGTGATAGCAGAAATTTTGTTGCCACTGAAGTTGAGCCGGTAGACGGCTCGTTCGTTGGTGGGCATAATTTCGATAGTATTCCCGACCGCACGAAAGTGAGCTGGGGTTAGGTCGGCGTTAGTGCGCTCAAAGTACATATCGACTAGGGTACGGAGCATCTCGGTACGAGTGGTTTCAAAGCCACGCTCAAACTTTAAATGCTTTTTGAGGTACTGTTCCGGTGATCCAAGACCATAAATACACGACACCGAAGCTACAATAATCACATCGTCTCTGGTGAGGAGTGCTTGGGTACTGGCGTGGCGTAGTCGATCTATTTCTTCGTTAATCTGCGATTCTTTCTCGATATACGTATCACTGGTTGGCATGTAGGCCTCTGGCTGATAGTAGTCGTAGTAGGACACAAAATAGTGCACTGCGTTATGCGGGAAGAAGTCGCGATACTCTTGGGCCAGCTGCGCCGCCAAAGTTTTATTGTGCGCAATCACTAAGGTTGGTTTCTGTATGTTTTGAATTACATTGGCTGCAGTAAAGGTTTTTCCGGATCCAGTCACCCCTAACAGGGTCTGGTGTGAGACACCATCTTTAATACCCTTAATCAGTGTCTTTATAGCTTTAGGCTGGTCACCAGCCGGAGTCTTTTCGGTAGAGATTTTAAATTTCACTTTACAACTATACCGTGTATAGAGATATAAAAAAAGCCACCGAGAGTTCTTTGGCTTATGGGCTATCTAGTGGTCGAAGGACTAACTTATCGAGCTCGGCGGCTGTATAGCCCAATCGTTTTTGCTGAAGATTGCTCAACCAGATCAGTTCCTGGTGTGCATAGTCGATTTCTTTTGCCATTTTCGCAACCGAATTGATTGTTTGCCACAACTTCATTCCTGACTTCCTACGTCTTTTCTCGGACGTAATTTTAAGAGGTCGGTGTTCATTATCCCTACGATCATTGATCTTGACCACTACGGTCCTGGCACCACCAGATCGTATTTTACAATCTGACTCAGCTACCTCATCACGGAATGACAACAATTTCCACTCTGGACTGCGCGACATCCGATTGATCTCTAGTGCCATCTGGGGACTGTAACGTCGACTGTTATGTCGGTAGTTGAAAGTCTCCCCATGATCGTCTTTCATGTCGTGTGACCAAGCCAGCGCACTCATTAAGTAGTCGCCGGTCCAACCGTCGATCAGTAGTGATGTCTGTATGAATTGCTGATGAGATGATGCTGGATCGCCGTTACGGCGATGAAGACCTCGACTTACACGAATCAGATCTTGACGATGTTTGAGCACTTCGGAGATCTGGTAGTCGTTCCAGGTAGTAACTTTCCTAATCAGCCCTTCTAACCGATGTTTACGCTTGTATTGAAACGCTCGTCTACGGAGCGTCATGATGTCTTGTTGATGCATCTTCAGCTCCTTTCTAGAGCAAAGTTGTAAAATAACTTACACTTTAAATATGCCAAATTATTCAATAATGTCAATGTGTTGCCATTGCTGAGTTCAGACGTGTAGCAACTTTTTATACATTTGTAACGTAAGTAAATTAAAAACGAACACTATTGACAAGTTTTTCAATCGCTTAAGGCTGGTAGCCGGCAGGTGTCTTGTCGGTAAAGATTTAAAATTTCATGGGAAAATACTGTTATGTCACATATAAAACGCGTGCCAAGACTGGGCAGCATAGTAAACCACTAGTCTAGATTGTTATCCACAGGCATATACCCTATTTTTGTAATTTTAACACCGTGTGTGCCTAACTTAATTTGTTACGATTAAATTGTTGAAGTACTCCATTGTACGACGTCGCGAGTCAACAACAAAAACGCCCGCATAAGCGGGTCAGTCAGATTGAGATGGTGAACCTCCTTAAACGTGACTCTGAGAACTTGCAATTCTCGCTATTGAGTAAGTGAATCGTGCACGATTCTTCAATCAACTTAACGTTAAGTATTCTTTACTGGCAGATCCACATGTGCGGGCGTTTCCTTACTCATTTATTATAACTGATATCTAGTGATACTTTGCAACTAATACACTTTTTTAACTCAATAAAATCTCTCCTCGCAATCTTTTAGTGAAATTCACGATGTAATACAAGTTATGCAGACTTGCTAGGTGTGGGCCGAGCATTTCTCCGGCTCGAAATAAGTGCGCCAAGTAGGCCTTGGTGTAGTGCTGACAGACGTAACAATCACAACTTTCGTCCGGTTTACTAAAATCACGAGTATACTTGGCATTTTTGAGGTTGATGCGTTTATGGCCGTCAGCCGTTCGTTCGTAGATTGTCCCAGTGCGGGCGATTCTGGTCGGTGCAACACAGTCGAAGGTATCACAGCCGAGTGCTACCCCTTCTACGATATCCCGCGGTTCGCCGATCCCCAGCAAGTGACGCGGCTTGTCTTCAGGTAATATCTCATTTACCACTCTGATAGCATCTCCCATGTCATCTTTTGTAAAGCTACCTCCGATTCCATATCCGTCAAAATCCATGGCGGCGAGGACTTTGGCACTCTCTGACCGCAAATCAAGGTGGCGACCACCTTGCACTACACCGTAAATCCCTTGTTTTTTGAGTGCATCATAATTTTGCTTATGCGCGAGCACACTGCGTTTTGCCCAACGGTGCGTTCGGTCCATTGCTTCGATTTGATAGTCTTTGTCCGCGGTTGGGCTGGTACATTCATCAAAGGCAATAATGATGTCAGCGCCAATATTGTGCTGGATTTCGATTGAACGCTCGGCAGTGAAGCGATGCATGCTACCGTCGATATGCGAGGTAAAAGTCACCCCATCTTCATCAATGACACATAATTTACCATGTTGGCTGGCCACTTCCTTACTATAAACATTGAGACCTGCGTTCACTGCGGCTTGTTCGGCTTCCGCTGCATTTTGGGCAAACTTGGTGACTCCTTTACCAAAGGCAGCCCCGAGGCTAAATACTTGAAACCCTCCACTGTCGGTAATGGTTGGTAGATCCCAATTTGAGAATGTATGTAACCCCCCTGCTTCTTTAACCACATCATCACCCGGTTGTAGAAATAAGTGGTAGGTATTAGCTAATGCTACTTGATTACCGACGTATTGCGCCATATCTTCAGGTTTGATACTTTTAACTGTACCTTTAGTACCAACCACAACAAAAGCCGGGGTTTCTATCTCGCCGTGTGGGGTATGAATCACCCCAGCACGACCAAGAGTGCCGGCCTGGCGTTTTATAATTTCGAATGTGACAGGCGCTTTTGACATAATAGTCTACTGATAGTGTAAGTTAGGTTAAGCATTCAAACAGTAGTGTTTTGGAGTACTCATATGTATATAGCTCAAATAGCAGCCATACATTTGTTAGACAGGAGATTTACTTAATTTCCAGCAGTTCGATTGAAAAGATGAGAGTAGCCCCACCAGGTATTGGACCAATACCGTCTGCTCCATACCCTTTTTCTGGTGGAATCACTAAGATACGTTCACCGCCGACCTTCATACCTACCAATCCTTCTTCCCAACCCTCGATAACCTGACCACCACCCACTTCGAATTCAAACGCACTACCTCGCGTACGCGAATTATCGAATTCTGTTCCATCTTGTAGTCGGCCAGCGTAGTGGACTGATACAACATCACCCTCTTGTACCTCATCCCCGGTTCCAATTTTTATATCATCTATTACTATACGTTCTAGTTCACCTACATTATTAGTTGCTGCTAAAATAGCGTCTCTTTGGGCTGCTCGATCGTTATCGGAGTTAGCAACCACTACGACCCCCGCATCTGCCACCGATGCTGTTTGTGGAGTAGACAGATTATTTAAGTCCGTTCTAGCTTGAACCAAGAAGACAGCTACTGCCATCAACCCTACACACACTCCTCCTGCCACTATTTCAAACTTACTAAACATATCAATTTATTATTTTTCTCATAATAGCTATCTCAGAGAGAATTGCAACTATTCACTGCTCCATATTTGATTAGACGCGTGAAATGGACCAACTTCATTTATATACATAAACATCATAATTGTCGCGACAGCAAACAAAACTGACAAGACCCAAATTGTAACGTACTGAAGACCTTGCTGCGTGGTTGCACTAGCTTGCGGTCGATAAAACGTTGAGGCATCGACTTCAATTCCGAGCAACTCTGAAATCTCTTTTGGCTGAAGGGCTTCATCAGTTCTAAATACTTTATGGAGACCATCTACCCGAACCTGTTTGCTGGTGGTATCTTCACGTAAAACCATAATTGCTGTATCGACTTCATGCTTATCAAATCGAGCACTGATAAGCACGGAACGAATTTCTTCTTCGGGAGAAGATGTTGGAACACCGTTTACTTTGAGGATTTTTTCTATTTCTGAACGTTTAATCATGATCTTCTACCATATTAGCGACACTTTGTTCCTTGACAATGTAATGATTATATATCTCAAGTAGAACTAAAAACAGAGTTACCACCACCGGGCCAACCAAGAAACCAATCGGTCCAAACAGTGAGAGCCCTCCTAGTACTGAAAGAAGAATTATAAACGGATGCATATTATTCCCCCGACTCATTAAATATGGCCCGACAAAGTTATCGACTAAACCAACCGCTAACACTGACCAAATCAATAATGCAATAGCTGGTATAAGCGACCCAGAAAAGAACAGAAACAACACTACCGGCAACATAACCACACCGGTACCGACACCAGGAATCATTGCTCCAATTGCCACCAAACCACCGAGCAGTACCGCTCGGTCGATCCCTACCACCGTCATACCGATCGTGGCGAGCACAGCCTGTATCATCGCCACTAAGAGTGTCCCAGTGGCTACAGCCCGGACCGCTCTGGCCATGCGATCTAATATTTCTTTATCTTCATTGTCTGGAAGTGGACTAGCTTTAATGACAAGTTGCAGCAACTCTTTTCCGTCGCGGAAAAAATAAAACGACGCGATTAAGGCTATAAAGAACAAGAAGAAAGTGGAGACTGTTCCAGCAAAAATGGTAGCTAGATTGCCAGTAAACCATTCAGCACTACGTCTGATTTGTTCGGCTAGGTTTATTTCAAACCCAGGTATCACGCGCTGAACCTGATCTTCCAGGGTAGCAGCGACGGTCGTCACTGACATACCTTGTGGATTGTCCATATCTTGATACAACAAAACGGCTTCATTAATCACCAAGGAACTCATTATTAAAATAGGTAAAATTCCGACTATAAATACGATAACTGTAGAACAAAACGCTGCTAGCGAGCGGCTTTGTCGCGGCATTTTAGGTAGCAACCAGTAGTACAAGGGGCTCGAAATGGTAACCACCACTGCAGCTAAAGCCAACGCACTTAAAAACGGGGACATGATAAGCCACACCATATACCCCGATAGGAATAACAGTGCAAAAAAGAATGCGTATTCAACCACTCGACTCATCGACATATAAACTATTATACACAAAAAAACACAAAAAAACTGAGCGTGATGCCCAGCTTTCGTCAGTTTATTGGTTTTCTAAATTTAATTCTTTTTGTGACTTCAGTGCCGCTGCCTCTATGGTCTTCAGAGACTCAGTGGCAGCATCGTCTAAAGCCTGGAACGAATTGGAAAAAAATTGGGAAAGTGCAAAAAGTACAATTAAAAAACCAATCGATGATCTGATCCCGGTTCGCATATCTCACGTATGTTAAGTATCTGCTTGTCTTCTAAAGTGAAGACTAACTATTAAATGACAGATACGCAAGATATGAGAACTGGATCTCTTCCATCAAAATAACATGTATTTATAATTTGTCTAGCTTAATCCTGCGTGAGCGCTTCCTCTATGTACTGTTCAACCTCACCTCTGGTGAGCGCTCCGCGCACATGCGCCACAATGTTACCTTTTTGGTCATAAAATACTGTCTCTGGCATGGTATAGCCGCCAATTTCTCGATAATACCGATCAGTAGTATCGACAATCAGCTGCACACGCTGGTCAACGCCGATTGTTTCTAGGTATGATTCGGCCAATGATTTGGACTCGGCTCGGTTAATGGCAATCAACACTACCCCCTCGTCTGTAAATGGGGAAACAGCATCGGCTAAGAGATTTAGTTCGGTCGCACTAGACGGTGACCAGCTGGCCCAGCTATTGACCACCAGTACTTGGCCTAAGTATTGTTCCAGGTTGGCTGGGTTACCATCAAAGTCAGTATACGGAGAAGTTGAGGCATTAGTATTTAGTGCTCCCGCTGCATCACTAGCTGCTAATTCACGGCTGGTCTCACGCTGATTGAGAACGGCAATAGTGATCACGCCAAGCAATAAAATCCCTACGAGAATGGCTATGGTTATAATTGCAATCTTGGTTTGTGTCATACTTATTCTCCAATCCACAACAACGTATTCGGGTGGGCTGACTGCCAAGAAAACCAGAAGCCCTCAATATCAGGTAACTCCGTTGGTGCTTGCCCACCCTCTGCATTAGGCTGGATGAACGTAATTTTACCATCTTGCTCGGCAACAAAAATTCTTTCTCCAGCCACAATATCGGTCATGCCATCAAACAGCTCTTGGGTTAAATAGGCCTTGGGCTGACCATTAACAACCAGACCGTGTACGTAAGATTCTGGATCTATAGGTGAGGTAGCCGCTTCAAAGTCTGGGCCAAAACTACTCGCCACGTCATAGTAGTTGCCGGCGTAGGGGTCTTGTGGAGTGCCGGAGATTAATGTCTCGCCATTTGGTGAGGCAGCCAACCAGTCACCAAATCTGATAATATCGCTTGGCAAAACCGCTAGCATTTCGCCAGCACGATCACCAACCACTGCTTGTCCAAGTACTTGTGACCATAAATTGCGATCACGTATATCTTCGGTCCGATTGTACATTAAAAGGTTAGATTGCCACAACATACCCGAGACACCGAATTCTTCAATAACGCCGTTTCGGTTACGATTAAACACGATACCTGTTCCACACAGTGGACAATACGAGACCAAAACGGCCGAACCATCTGGTAACGTGTCGTTAACCAGTTCATGAGTTTCCAACATGGGAAAAGGGTAAAATCGGTCGGCATCCCATAACACAATTCCTAAAGAGGATGTTGCGAGTGTATCAGCTAAGTCTATAGCGGGTACGTACGTTGGGTCTTCAATTGATGGAATACAGTCTTGTCTAAAGCAACCACGTCTGATGTCTTGCAGCGGTATCTTGTGTCGGACCATTTGGGTTGGAGCACTATTGGTCACTGGCAGTACAAACGATTCGGTATATAAAACTCCTTCTGGCAGGTCAGGTGGTGCCACCGTCTGGACTGCCTGCTGATCGACTGCGCTATCGTCTACTAGATTTTGGTCACCCTGCCACAATACAGCAAAACGCCACATACCAAGACAGAGAACTACCATCAATACAATTATGAGAACGATTGTTTTTTGTGACATATTGGCATGCATTAGTTTGAAGCTTGGTCAGTACCGATATAAATAGTAACTAGTGGTTCAGCTTGATTTTCTACTTCATAAGATGAAAGTAAAGATCCTGCGAGCTGTGATTGTAGACGAACGATTTGGTCGGCTAGTGCAGGATCATAGACGATGACTGTCCGACCTTCTTGAACTGAGCGACCATTGTTGTCGATCACTACGTCATAACCTTGCTGTCGTAATTGTTGCGCCACATTGTCATCAGCGCTTGCGACACCGCTCCGATTGACTAAAGTGATGACCGGTAGGGTGTTTCCTGCTACTGGTAAAGATGTGTCGTCTGTAGATGTGGTCTCGGTTTGGACGACCGGTACCATGGCACCATTTTGTTCATAACTAGCTTCGTACCCACGCTCAGTACTCAAGGCGAGCACTAAGTACCAAATAAACAGGGCGATAAATATTACGAGTGCCCCACAGATAACCAGGAAGACTTTGTATGATTTAGCTAGTACAAATAGCCGCTGTAATAATGAACCATTACCGGTACGTAAGCCAGAGCGCAAATCCAGAATACCTTCCTCTAGGGGTGCAGTTATTGATACACTGCTAGGGTGTAATTTGTTTCGATTGTCACGCCGCAACTCTGGTGTCACCCCCGCTAACTGCAGCATCCGTCTGATGTAAAGCCTGATTCCCCAGACCACAAACCAGACCAGACCAACAACGATAGCAAGCACGAGCAGCAAAGCTCGCCAGGGTATTACCCAAAACATAGTGGTACTATCGGTAAACCTCTTAGTTTGTTCACCATATGCCAGCGTCGCTACTGCTTTGTAGCGACCGATATCAGCAAACGACCAATCACCTGACCAAGAAAAGTTGTATTTTCTGATACTTTCCGGTAACACGTTACCGAATTGACTGTTTTGATTAATCGGCAAAATTCCTCGTTCCCTACCCCACATATTGGTGATGGTTATATTTCCCTGTGGTTGCAAATGTACGTTTCCAGTATTCTCGAAGCGGATTGAGAAGTCCATGGCCGGCACTTCACTAACTAAACGACTGGTAGTAAAATCTCTAATCTGACCGGTTTCTTGTATATCACCAGCTACTCGGAGAAAGACCAAAGCAGTCACCACCTGAGCTGTCTCAACCTGAGCTGTACCTTGGGTGGCATCAAATGACCTGGTGCCGATCAAAATTGCCGCATAATGCCCGCCAGGAGCAGCGTCTTCAGGTACATCAATCGTAAAAGGAATAGCGACTGTTTGCTCGGCTGGAATGAGTTGCTCGGTGTCTGTAACAGTGATCCATTCGGCAAGCGTTGATCCATTACGTTCATCGTCGAGCACTGGAGACATAGACCCCCGCCCTCCTTCTCCATCGGGTCTAAAATTGACCACGTCTGTGTATATCTTTAGTGGAGCTTCGTTAGCGTTGATCACCCGAACATTACTAGACCAGTCTTGGGTGGGACTGGCCGTCATATCGAACAACGTCGGGGAAACACTGAGCGATATAGACTCTTGAGCCAACGTCATTGTTGGTACGAATAATACTAGTGCTAACGCTATTACCGGCAAGCGTGTGATTCTATTTGGAAAGATCGATATCATGATCTTGAGGGTTAGCAGCATGCCCGTCGCGGACATACATAGAAACTTCATCTCCGTCTTCGGTAGCTACATATTCACTACCTCTCTTGCGCATCAGAACCAGCAACACAGTAATCAAAAGTGTGAAGAACCCAATCAGCATGAGTAAGTAGTGCAACGGCAACATGAAAAATGAAGTAGTGTCGTAGAGATTCGCTGTCTGGTTTTCGCCGTACAGTAAATTCACATTGGCTTTAAAGCGGCCAAAATCATCACCAAAAGGAATGTTGGCGGTAAAGGTTTTTTCGGAATTTGGGCTAACTGTTTCACCTGCTTCGTTCACCGGTACGGCAACGACTTCACGACCGCGACTATCATAAAATATCAGTTCACCTTTGGGGGCTGATTCTATGTCTCCAGAGTTCTCTATGGTTATATCAACCTTTCGTTCACCTTCTCGTGACACGATACGTTCAACTTGTGTACTGGTAATACGCATTGCATCGACTCGTTCGTCACCAACGGTAATTTTTACAATCACCCCTTCTGCGTCACCGCGCATAGCGGTTTCTTCAGCTATATAGCGCTTACTGGCTGAAACAAAGCCTACAAAGACGTGGTACTCGCCAGGCTTGGCATAGGGATGGGTAGAAATTTTTAGTGGTACTTCGGCTGATTCGTTCGGTGGAATTAGAATTCTACCGCGACTAATTTCGATCCAGCTCGTTGCTGTATTCGTGCGATCGGTCATCACTGGGGTCACAAACTCTTGGATTTCTCCGTCGGTGCCGACTGTGATTTCGTTTACCGTTGCGTAAACAGTAGCATTACGATTATCGTAATTATTCTCTATGAGAATGGTTTCGGTCTTGCTTTCTCGGGGCACCATTGTTACGTCGACCAGAAATGGCCTGATCGATAAATCAGCCGCAAATACTTGAGCCGGGAGTGCTATAGCAAACAGTAGCAGCAGGATAATTCCTCTCATAGCAGTATCATACCATCTTAGAATACCGGTGTGGCAATATATACGATAGAAGTTGTGTAATCGCCAGCGGGTTGGTTTTCGCGCACCTGCACTCGATATACCACATCATGAGACTCATCGGCCGGTAGTGAACTATAGATAATTTCTTCAACCGACGTATGTAATGGCGCATAGGTATCAACCGCAGCAAACCGGGTCGAACCATCGACTAGGGTGGCGTCGGTCGTATGATAACCAGCACAACTACTTGCACTCAGCTGACAAACACTACTCCAGCCTCCCGGGGCAGCATTAGTAGAAGTGACATTATCTATCACCACACCCCCGGCATTGGTGAGTTCTTGACTCGAATACTTCCAAATCTGGTACCCTTCAGTGGCATTAGTGTTCACCTGTAGTCGTTGGGCTGCGACTTGGTCATTCCCTACTGGCAGTACACCAAAATCGATTGACGACGGTGTGGTGGTAACTCCGGTTGTAACGTCAGCAGTAGTTGTACCACTTGGTAACCCACTCACCGTGAACACCAGACCGGCCCCTTCACCCACCGCCGCTGGATAGCTAGAACCAGAGGCCAGCTCAACTGGCTCTGCGGCGGCTATGTCGTACAGCCTGAAGTAATAGACTGCCCCAGCTCGTAGTAATGTGCTTTGGACCATGAATGAATACTCCTGTAGTGCTTCAGCTGGATGGTTGCGGCCAGTGGCGTACACGCCGTCGCTGTTATGAGTACCACACCCACCTCCGACGGAAGCGATACAAGGGTCACTCGCGCCGGTTACGGCGGTAGTGATGGTTGCGTTATTGACCCCTCCTCCGTCGTAGAAACACCATAAGGAGCCGTTGCGACAGCTGCTTGTGGGCGCTACATTGATTGGATCACTGAAAGTTATATCTTCAGAAAACTGCAGTCTAAACTTCACATCTTCACCGTTTACACTTTTTTGCTCATCAACCACCACTCGCAATGCCAGTGTGGTCGACGCACTAATTTCAGACGGTGTCGAGTTAAGTGGAGCCAATGGTGCGGTTGGTGTCTCGTTTTCAGCATCATCGTACCAACGCCAGTCGGTTATACGCGGTGTGAAATCAGCGGTTCTGATCTGTGGGTACTGTAAATAGCCCGACAAAGCGGTACCATCGGGTTCTACAGCCCGAAAGCAGTACGTGGTACCAGCCGCAGCACCATTGTGCTCGACGTACCAGTCATACTCAACGTCTTCACCGTTATAAGCAATATACGTATTTGTGGCAGATAAGTTTTGGTGCTCGAGCGTTCCAGCCACATCAGCCACCGACAACAAAAGGTCACCTGGGGTAGGCGGATCTCCTGACAAATCAGTTCCATCTGCCGTTCCAGTGGCAGCGAAACCACGCCAAATTTCTCCCGACGCTGCTGCACCGACGTCTGTCCAAGTTCCAACTGCAGTACAAGTACTCACTCGCTCAGCATACTGCAACTTAAACTGATAAAATTCGGCTGGCCAGTTGGCATTTTTTGCCCGCAAGGTCATGCGGATTCTGACACGCTCACCTATACCCGGCGGGTTGTCAGCGGTAGTGATACTAGTGTTTTCTCCAAGGTCAGCTGCCCCTTCCGGCCACGGGTCATCTGGCGTTACTAAATTATTATCTGTGTACAAACGGTAATAATTCTGTCTGATTGCTAAATCTGCTACCGGCCACTGTACGATTTCGGTGCGATAATACAGCCTAGAACCGGTATCACTTCGCCATAGCTGATAGGTTGTCGGAGAGGTAATGCGCAATCCAGCGATAGAGCGCGGATGAGCGTTGTTAGTTCCGGCAGCTGAACTGTTACCTAAAATAGAGCTGTTATTGACAGCGTCTAATGGATCAGCGATTGATATGGATAGTGACAGAGGTTCGCTACCAAGTTGCGTGCTACCACTTTGCCGTTCTACCTGCATTGCCCCGATACCAGTTTGCGTATTTTCAACCACCCAAGCAACACTCACGTGCGGAACCGTCAGGTTGGCACTTGCCTCAAGCTCGAAGGTTACAACACCAATACTAGACAAAAAGACTTCGTGGCCAAGCGACCCAACAAAAGAATTGGCACCAACCCGTTTCTGCGCATGTACGAAGGCTTGTGATAGTGAACTGACTGGGCTGATTGACTCAGTCTCCGGGACACCAGCGGCAGAATACGTGTGCTCCACCCGCTGTACATTCCAGTTAATACCGGAAAATTCAACCACTGCGTAACTAATAGCAACTGCTGAAAATCCCGTTGCAGCGCGGGTAAATATTGGCTGATCGTTTATCGCATCCCACTCTGCGGTCACTTGAGTCGCGTAAAAATCGTTACTTGAATCATCACCAGAGACACCGGTAATAAACACAACCACATCAGCATCATCTTCTACATTTACTGTTGACCCGGTGACAGATGTCTCACCACCAGTCATAGATATTGTGTCGTTTGCTTGCACAAGCATTTCATTATCGGTATCAGCTTGCCCAATAAATTCTACAATTTCCCAATCAATAAATGTTTCGGCAAGATTTAGATCACGAGCAAACGTTATACTACTGGCAATATTTTCTGGGTTCTGAATATACGCAGTGGTTTCTTGAACGTCTTGTGCTCCTCCAGCAGTTATATCTCCTGCTCCAGTATAATTAGTATTAGTGATTCGAATAAATGCTGCACTAGAAGTAGCGGGTGCAATATAGTCTATGCCTGCAGTAATAGTCTGACTCAATCCAGAGAGGTTGAGTGTACCGCGTTGGATTCTAAAATCACGCTTAGAAGCCATGGTAATTTCTGGGTAGCTACTGTACACCGGTAGCGAGACTCCGTCAGCCGTTAACCGAAAGCAGTAGGTAGTATCAAACGCAGTCGCCAAGGTCGAAGTGATACTAAATTCGTACTCAACGAATTCATTTTGCGTTAGTGTAGTGGTTGCCGATCTGCCGACAGTTTCTCTGATACCACTGTTTGGATCTTGGAACTGAGTGTTCTCATCTGAGGTTCCACCAGCTGACTCGGTGATGTTAGTTGTTTCTGCACCATGGGTAAGATTGGGTGAATCGAACATGTCCCAATCATCTTCACTCACGGCATCAATCGGGGTCCAGCTCGCGATTGCACTACACGTAGTGACCTGCTCTGCAAACTCCAGTTGGTAGGCAGTTTGATCCGAAGAAGTCGCCCCCTCATTACTTAGGGCTGCCCGTAAACGAATTGGTGCCGTCAGCTGAAAGTCTTCTAGTGACGTATCTTCATTTCCTCCCGAAGCAGACGTTGCCCCGGCTTCAGATCCATTGTCATTACGCCAGTGGTAGTGCGTTTGAGTAACAACTGAACCAAGTAAAGTTGTTGCACCAGTAATTACTTGAGGACTCGATGGCGACACCGACGCAGTTCCGGCCACCACATCGGTTTTGGGATTGGCGATTGATAATTCTATAGTTTCTCCGTCTACTGCGCTACCAGTTATGTCAGACACTACGTACACACACATAGATTGAGTAGTATCGATTGGCACCGTCCCGGTAAACGTTGCAGAACCGTCAGCGCTGTCGAAACCGTCCGTATCAGTGGCACCAAATTGAGTCTCAGTCCCATTATAAGATTCACTAGAACAATCATACGGTGCTGTCGTATCAAGGTCGTAGTACAGTTCAATGTTGTCGAGTCCTGATGTCGCATCGACCGTACCAAATTCACTAATAGTGATAGTCGACACAGTCTGCGCTGCATCATTTGCTACCACTGCAAACCCACCACCGAGATACTGTCCCACTGTAGGTATATCCACACTAGTAACTTGGGTACCAACATCAGCAACACTGACTTCAGCGTTAATTGTGGCTTGGGCATACACATCATATATTCCTAGATCTGCACCAGCGTTAGACAACCGAAAACAGTACGTCTCCCCTTCTATTGCCGTCGTAGAGGCAACAATAGAAAATTCTAATTCAAGATATTCATCTGCCTGGAGCGTAATCGCACTGGTGATGTCACCCGTATCTTGTACACCACCATTTGATGTAACAAAAGTTGTGTTTTCGTTAGTGAGTCCTCCAGTTGCTTCTGCTATGTCGGTTGTGTCAGCCCCGTCGGTCAGGTTGGCTGATGGGCTCATATTAAACGCATCATCTGCGGCGTCTACCGCAACCCAACTTGTTACATCAGTACAGGTTGGTGCTGCTGTTGCGTACTCTAATTGATAGGCGATCGCTTGCGTTGAAGTTGAGCCCTCTACCGACACCCCCATACGCAGTCTGCGTGGGTTTTCAACTGATAGTGCGGGCAATGGTGTATCTTCAACCCCTCCTGTGTCTGAAGTCGCTGTGGATTCTGACCCATCATCATTTCGCCAATGGTAATGCGTTTGGGTGAGCTGTGGACTGACGATTGTCGTTGCTCCTGGCAAGGTAACAGTACTAGCTGGTGCAATATCAGCACCACTGACTTCAATATCAAGTGGTGGATCGGTTACTTCATACACAACAGTTGCACCATCGGATGCTGCTGAGGTTACATCAGATACTACATACAAACATATCGCTTGGGTGGGGCTAACTCCAACAACACTACCAGTAAACGTAGCTTGTCCGTTTGCAGCGTCAAATCCGTTGGTATCAGTGGCGCCAAATTGCGCCTCCACCCCAGCATACGACTCGCTACTACAGTCATACGGCGCGGTAATGTCTAAGTCGTAATACAGTTCGATGTTATCAAGACCGGTAGCGGCATCAATCGTACCTGATTCACTGATCGTGACACTGGATACTGAATTTGACGTTAAACTATTGATCACAAATGCACCACCGAGATAGTTGCTAGTTGTCTCACTTCTGACTGAAGTTAAGTGGGTACCTAAGGTTGTCAGGGTTGAGTCTGGACCGATATTATCTAGAGTTTCTCCAAACTGATCTCGTACAGATGACTCCCACCAGGTAACGTACAAACGATCAAGATTACCCGGATCAAGGCCAGGCTTTCTAATATCACCAGGAGTACTATTTACTGGCCCCTCTTCTACACCCCACGCAGTCATGGCGTCAGTCGATTCTTTATAGTAAACATTTGCGGATGACACTGTCCCGGCAGTGTCTTGAATGGTATATGCTACATACACATCACCATTATTTTGATCCATCGCAATTGCGACGTCCAAAATTCCTCGCCCCGAAACGTTTGTCAGCACATCAGCCATGCTAGTCCAGGCAGATCCATCATAAATGGCAGTGCGTATATCATCGTTATTGTCTGTCAACACATCGTTATCGTTTACGTAGGCCAGATAGATATATCCGGTAGCCAGATCTACAGTGGCTGATAGACCGCCTGCGTACTCGAAGCTCTCAGCTGTGGAGCTGTCGATAGTTACCCAACTACCCGACCAACTGACACCGTTCCAAACTTTTGACCGCAGCCTGTTGGCTGAAGTGTCACGATTAATCAGCATCACATCATCATCAGCGAGCGGAACCAGTAAACTGTGGTCGTTACGAGCATCAAGGGGATTACTACCAACTTCATTCCAATTCGCACCAGTCTGACAGGTAACATCGCACGACACAACATATGCGTCACTGTTGTCGGCACTAGATAGGTACACTTCGCCATCGGTAGCCTTGGTTATGGTGTGTGTATTATTAAGAGAGGTAAACGAAGGACTTTGACCAGAATTTGAAGTTGCATTGACTGGTGAGCTACCGAGCAGCAAGGCATCACTGGACGTATCCAGACGATTATAAAATAGCGCATCTGAACCCGTATCCATGGTGGTTATATGAATGTTGGTACCAGTATCCCCTGGTGTCCATTGGTCGTACCACACAACTATTCTTATACAGTCGGTTTGACTGTCGACAATGACCGGAGACCCCCAACTGTCACCAGAATCAGTCGATTTACTGTACACACACTGACCGGTGCTGTCTCGGTAAAAATTGTATCCGACGACATCCGACACAAATACCGTTTGCGCACCAGTATAGTTAAATGATCGATTATCGGCATTAGCAGTTGAGTCAATGGTGACAACCGCTGCTTCGGCAGCAGGTGCACTCAATACGCCGGTCAAAAACGTGACCCCGAGCATATCCAAAATAAGCGCACTTAAAATAAATGCGGTTACCCCTTTGTGTACATACCTAAGCTTGCGCAGTAGTTTCATAACTCCGATAGCCTTATTCTACCTCACTTTGCGGTAGTAATTTAATTCTGCTGTGTACTCGTCGCCTGCTCGACAACGTCTTTTTGGTCGTACTCTGGAACCACCACATCAGGAATGGCAGCTTGATCTATAACAGTGCCATCAGTAGTGGTTGCTAACTGAGAATCAGTTTGACGCAAGTCGAGATCAAAGTCGATGGTTTCTACAGTCGGTGTGCTGGTTGCGGTTGTCGTGGCGTTCAAAACCAGATCATCCTCACGGTACTGCATACTAGTAGTAGCCGTATCTGTCGGCTCATCGGTATCAAGATTACTATCGGAAGCGAGCTCTTCTTCAGATTGCGGGTTAGTTGGCAGAGCGCGCACTTCACCGGTAGCTTCAGGACTAGGGATATCGGTCGGTAAATCGCGAGGGATGCGTTCGATGGGGATAATTTCACCAGTAACCAGGTCAAAGCCTTTCATGACGGTGTCACCATTTTGGTATTGCGCTTCATACATAACCAACATACGTGGATTTGTGACTGACACGCCGTCGGTATCTTTGATTTCATTGAACGCTTGACTGGCGATGTCATAGGTCATCAGTGACTGGGAACCATCACTAGAACGCACATTCCAGATGATTAGTTCTCCGCGTATGTGCGGCGCGATATCGTGCTCAATTGAATCGGTAATCTGCACTTCATCATCGCCATCGAGCAATATTATTTCCCAGTTGTTCTGCACCCACCGTTGCCAGACGATATACTCTCCATTTTTGGTTGGTTCCATATTGTTAACCGCTGTGTCAGTCAGCTGTGTCTCTGCCTGGGATTCTATATCAAACGATATGATCTGGTACCGATCATTCACTAAGCGATGCCACACAATGGTCTTTGAACGAGCGTCGTAGTATGGTGACGCATCATCAACCGCGTTGTCAGTGACTTTGATTTGTTCACCATTTTGAATAACATAAATTTCCATATCACCTGTAGCATCTGGGGCTGCAAATAAATCGTTATCAGTCATTGTGTCCGATGAAATTTTCTGACAGTAAAAACTGCCATCTTCAACTTCGGTACATTCGTTTTTATTAAACGCAAAGACGTTATCTGTCTGGGTAGTAGATACAGCATCCGAGGTCTGGGTGGTTGTCGTCGCTACAGACGAGGTAGCAGATGTCGTCACTGTGGACGAGGCTGCGCTAGCCGCGACGTCTTCTTCACTATCACTAGAATCACCAGCAACCGACGATTCGTCTGAGCTACTTGCTGTATCTGTAACTTCAGCACCACCCCCAGGAGCAGTATTTACGGTGGTTGTCGAACTGGTAGAAGTCGTGTCAGGTGAACTTGTTGCGGTCGATGTAGTAGCGACTGGCTGGGCTGTTGTAGTGGTAGCTTGACTAGTTGCCGCGACCAAATCTACCGGTATAACATCCCTGGATTCGTCTGCAGCGGAAGTAGTGCTGGCAGTTTCGGTTGTCGTCGCTGTTGAAGTCTGTTGTGAAGGTTGCTCAACGTTTGCGTCCGAGATTTCTTCGGTTATGTCGCTTGGAATATTTTCTGGAGTTTCATCCACCTCTTCCTCGTCACTTGCAGTTTCGAACACACTATCAGAAACATCAGCAGCCTGCTCGGTATCAGTTGATTCTAATTCTGTTTCGACCACGGTTTCGGTGACCTCTGTGGCACTGGTAGCTTCAGTAGTATCTGGGTCTGATTCATCGGCGTAGACAAAAGCCACCGGCTGTAATAGAAGACTGATCGTCACCAGCAAAGAAGCAGCGAAAGCTACTTTTGCAGTGAAAACATATTGATACACATTCAAACAAAGCAGAGCCCGCTGCGAATTGTGATGCAAGAGGGTCTTATGTGCTGGTGGTTTGTGCTGTGAATATACGTTGTTATATAAGGTTATATTGTGTCTTCGACGTTTCATTTGTAAAGGTATTTGACGCTGTCAAATAGCCAGATATTATTCCCATCACAACTTAATTTTATCAATATAACTAGAGTATCCCAGGTGTTATCAACACTGGTTTACTCAACTCCCTGACTGGCTACTGGAGAAAGAAATCCGCTAAAATTATTGAAAAATCTCTAAACGTCATGCGACCATCGCGGTTAAAATCAAAGATTTGCGATCGACTGCTCCATGCGCCCATAAACGCACTGATGTCTTGCAGTGTCACTTCCCCATCATTATTTAAATCGGTAGCAATACCAGAGCGAATAGCGACTTTGATTTCTTCTGGTGAAGTGTTTTGATCAAAATTATATAGTGCAATAGTTTCAGTTGGCTGCGTGGTAACCGGTACACTGGTACCGTCTCCGTCGCCTGCAACCAAGGTCGCATCCTGTATTTTCACGTTATATTGACCTGTCTCAAGCGCTCTAAAATTAATAGTGACTATCTCATGCTTACCTATAAAGCCTCTGCGAAAGGTTCCGCCACTCAACTGCACGGTGGAATTTGTGACTACCGGATCCTCTGTCCAGATGGTCAATACTGACTGTCCGCGGTCAACACTAAATACTTCTAGCTTATCTTTTGGAAAGCCTACCGTAATATCTACCGCATTGACTGGTGTGTGGGCTGAAGTAAGGACCGTTACTTCAAATAGCTCTCCACTCTCGACAGCTTGTACGTCTGTCTCTAGTGTGACAAATGAGTTATTAGTAGCGGATATCGTTACAGCCCCCAGCAAAGCTGCTGCACCCAGCACAGCCGGGAACATGTATCTGACCGTTGTGGCACGATCTCGCCTGGCACGGAAGCGAACCAACAAACGCTTAATTCGTGCTCGAATATTCATGGTTTATTTGTTGGTTAGTTCAGCCCTTAGTGAGTCCGCTTGCGTATCTGCTAATTGTAGCGATTCGCGCGTTTCTGCAACCGAAGTTAATATCGTAATCATTTCAGGCGAATCAGGTGCCTGACCTGCTAAAAGTGTGTCGATAATTTGCTTTTGGGCAGTCACTAACTGTGCAAACCCTTGCCGTTGTGCTTGTTCGTGACCAAGCAGGGTCTGCCAAGTGGATAGTTGATAATCATCTGCCATATCGCTACTAGTGAGAGTACTCAGCTGGATTACATAGTTTTCCAGTACTTGGATTTCACGTCCCAGGTGAGACACCAAGACCCCTTTGCGTTCCGCTAATACATCGGCACAAGAACCAAACAGTTGTTCCAAATTTAATAGTTTAGAGCGCTCTAATCCATTATCTATCTGCCCCAACAAAGTGTTAAAAGCGAGACGTTGATCACTTGGGCAGTCGGTTACCAATACCCCAATCTCTCCGTCTGGCCGGTTCTGAGCAGTCTCAGAAGCGAGGTTCAATAGTCGTTCCTCTTGTGCGTTTAGTTGATTTTCAACAACTGTCTCATATGCTTGCAACCGTTGCGACACAATCAACATACTTAACAACAAAGCTCCAAGAATTACCAACAATAATGTTAAGGGAATGGTATTTTTTTTGTAGAATGTTTGTAGTGACATACGGACTAATCTTCTTTGGTTAACCTGGTAACATCCTTCATTTCTTTTTCTACTTTTTGCTGCGACGTTTGTAATGCTTTGTCTACTATTTCTATCATTTCCGATTCGGCTTTGGTGAGTTTCTTAGTTTTGCGTGACGCTTGGAGTGATGATTCCTGGTTACGCAGCACCACTTGAAGGTTGCTAAATTCTCGGTGCAGTATTTCAATTGCCTCAACAGACTCAGTGCGCACACTTCCTTTAAAGCGACGGTACACAAACACTAAGTACCAGATACCAAACACCAGTAGCAGTGCTAGAAGTATCAGCGGTACTATGACAGACATCGCGTCAACCACTTGTCCACCAATACGGACATAACCAGGTTCTTGGACTGCAATCCGTTTAACGTCTGACAAGGCGCTTTGTGCTCCGTATTGGTCAATTGCTTGGGCTGAGATTTCGTAGACACCACTGTAGAGTTCGGCTTCAGGAATGTAGGTAAAGACACCATCGCTATCAGCACTTATTTCAGTTACGTTAGGTTCATTGCCAATTCGGTTAAAGAAAATGGTGACTTGTGCGTCTGGTCTGGTGAGTCCACGAATGACCGGAATAACATTAGCTGTCATGTCGGTAGGTACATCCGTAAAGATAGGTTTTTCGAAGGCTTCAACTGTAATTGAATGGGTTCCAATCGTACTGTTTCCGGCAGCATCAAACGCTTCGACAATAATTGCGTGATAACCCGGCTTGAGTACTGGAAGTGTGATTAAACCAGTACGACTTTTATCAATAAATTCAAATGGTTCGGCTTCGTTGATTTTAACTAAGTATCGAACAACGCCTGACGTTTCCTCATCACTTGTAACCCGCAGCACCTGTTCTGGGTTCGTTGATTCTGAGGTAGAAGCAGTGGTGATCTGAATATTTGCCGGCGCAACACTATCAACAGCTAAGCGGTAATGCGTAATCGCCCCCCAACCGTCAGCATTACGAAACTGCAAGTGAAAGTATGATTCACCCTCGGGCAACTCATCTAGTGATATAGAACTAATTGGATTATCGTATACGTTTGTTGGTACAGTACTCGACCGATCATTCAACAGTGTGCGCACGGCTGTTATGCCAGCTGGTAGTGACCATTGTAATTCAGCAGTGGTCTGGTTTGACCAAGCTGCTGGATCTGGATGGCTAGTAGAATCAATCTGCGGTGCAGCCGGTGTATTGGCTGGAGAAACATATTCAACCACTTCGGCTACCGGGGCTGTTGAGGCTGCATTGGCTGTGTATGAACCGCCATTCATGCTGGTCAAAATATTAGTACCACGACCGTCATTTGCGAGCACAGAGCCATCGGTAAACGACACACGAGGTGAGCCTGCATTTTTGACTCGAAACGTTACCGACAACACATTACCAACACTTCCGCTATAGCCAGTTGGGACTCCGCCACTAAAATTAATTGTACCCGCCGAATTAGAAAAGGTTGGCTCTGTTACCCAAAGGTTAAATATCGATCCACTTCTGGTGACCGAAACTACAGACAGTTCATTGGGATTGAACTTTATCGTACCCTCAGCTGCGTTAACCGCCTGGCCCTGGGTGGCAATCTGGACTCGTGCGGTAAAGGTCCCCCCTACTTGGTACACACCAGTATCAGGAGTAATGCGTAGCGAAGCAGCGTCTACTGCAGTTGCAGATAACAATAAAAGCACGACTGCTATACCGACAACCTGAACGTATTGTTTAATGAGATTTTTCATGATTGCTATCACTAGTATTCTGCGACTCCTGTAACTGCTTTACTTCATGGTGTTCCATTTCAGGGTGATTTGGTTGCTTGTCAGGTTCTCCAAAGGCACGCTGCAGTGCTTTTTCTTCACGCTCACGTTGTTTACGTTTATAAAACCGCACTAGGCCAAATAGTAGTACCAGTACACTGAAGCTAAGCAGAGCAACTAATAATACATGGGTCACTGGAACTGTTCGCAGCGTTTCGTCCGGTACAAACGTGGCGATGTATTCATTACCAGCTTTATCAATAGCCTTAACCCGTATCACACTATTGAGTGTTTGATCATCGAGTTCATACGGACTTCTCGTTTCGATCCAAGGCGCGCTAGCACTTCCCCAGGTAAATGTACTGAAGTTGGAAAGAGGCTCTTCCATTACTTCATAGCGATCAATACCAGTTTGCTTATCAGTGGTGTTGAATGTAATGAAATACCTATTTCTTATCTGTTCAAGTGCGATACTAAATTCTTGTGGATCTGTTGTATCTGCCCTGACTCGCTCTTTCCATGGATCTTGTACGTCTGCGCTTAGTTGTGGCAGTACAGTTAGTTCTTGTGGAAACACTTGCAACTCTGCTGGTGTGCCAAATCCGTCATTTAAGTACGCAATTGTTTGTTCGGTAAAGCTGACCTGAGCCGGAACGGAGGATCCATCAACAGATGCAATAGCATCAGTTCGCGCGATGATTTCAAACAAAGTGTTGGTTAAGCGTGGATCACCGGCAATACGACCGCAGTAACCATTTGGAATACCACCGGCAAAGGTCACTTGTTTACCATTTTGGCTAATCGTTGGTGGTTCTACCCAGATAGAAAATATTGAATTTCCCAGTGACACATCCACTGCCGCAATCGGACCTTCTAATGACAGCACCCCTTCTACAGCATTAATACATTCATCCTGTGCCTCATCGGTGTCTAATCGAACAGCCAGCACCTCGGCGTCACCACGAGCAAGCGTTGCCGAGGCTGGGTCAAGGTACAACGTAGCTGCCATTGCTGGCTGTGCCACAAGCATGAAAGCTACAAGTATCCCGAAAATTCGATTCATTGTATTTAGTATAGCAACACCGTAGTAATAAATAGATGCCTATACACAAACAAAGACCTGCCTCGTGAGAACATCTGGGAGATTTTCGCAAGCACCCCAAGGCAGCCTTTCTTTTCTTTCAGAAAATTCACCTTCACCATGCCAGATAATTTAAGACCAAAAAAAAAGGGGGGGGGTAAATTATCGTCATGGTGTACTGCGGCTGTACATACATTTGCTTTTCCTGCATTCGCTTACAATAAACAAATGAATTACCCACGAGCTCACGCTCGGGGTATCCGCGAAAGCTAAAAGCAACCTTTTAGCATGCACCACTACGTGGTGCATGAACTCCCTACATCCCCAGGCTTACGCCGCGGGGTATTGATGGGGAATAATTTTACTTATGTCACGCATTTGTAAACGTAAGTCGGCCCACCACGATTAGTGAGTTTTGTTAGCAAATACAAACAAAAAACCCACCTCGTGGTGGGAGATAGGGTTTTTTGCGTTATAACTCCAAGCTTAGAGTCCAATTTTCGTTAGAAGATTGGGGTTGCTACGTATGTCAGCGTAGCGTTGTAGTCGTCTGCAGCTTCCTGCAAAGCGGTGATTTCAACTTTGTACAACACATTGGCTGTACCAGCATCGATCGGTGTGTCGTTTCGAAACACTTCTACTGGTGTGGTTGAAGCTGAAACAAATTTAGTTCCTCCAGTATAGATGTCTCCACCAGATAACGTTGTGTCGTCTGAGGTAAGACCCCAGTGACCAGCTTCATTTGGTGCACCTGGTGTTCCGCTCGGCGGTAACCAGACGTCTGGCACAGTATCGAAACCACCATCGCGGTATCCATCGATTACTGCCCCATTAGCAGAAGTGAGCTGTTGATTAGTCTGAACAGTGACAGCAAACCCATTAGCAGCGTTAGTAGACACTTCTAGCTGCTGAGCAGCAGACAGTGGGTTACCAGCTGATAGTTCACCAAAGGCGATAGCTGTCGGTGTTGTGGTCGTACCCGTCGTATCAGAACCAATTGTCGCTCCTGAGGCGACAGCATTTACCGTAAAAGTAAAGATAGTGTCAACCGTAGCAGAAACAGTAACGGAATCGAGGATCATAACCCGAGTTTCACCCGTATCTACTCCTGCAGTAATTGGGAACTGGTAGGAACCAGCAGTCGGGTTTACTAGCTGAGCATCTCCTCCGTCAGCGTTGAGTCCAATTTCAATGGTAGTAGACGCACCTGCGTCTAGACTTGCTCCATCTCCTGTACAGAACGTAATTGTTAGAACTGTTCCAGTGAACGCAGCTCCAACTTGATCTGAACCAGTACAGTCAGCGGCAACAGTAAGATCTGTTGAGGTTGCCTGTACATCGATGTCTGAGAAGTCTACAGAACCAACCACAAAAGGTCCGTCTGAGAAATCTACAGTGATAGTCTCACCATTAACTACTCCAGTTGGAGTAATAAACTCGATAGTGTGATCTGATCCGTTACCTGGTCCTGAATCAGACAAGGTGTTAGTAAGTGTTGTGACATTTGCTGCTTGCGCAAATTGCATTACCGGTAGTCCTAGTGACCACATGATGATTGCAATACTCGCGACAGCGGCGGTTGCTTGGAGCACAGAGAACGTGTTTGACGTTCGTGACATATGCTCTACGTTGTATTAGCTTACAGCGCTGGCTCGCGTGGTGAGCAAGCCAGAATGGTGAGTAAACTCACCTGCGTAAGTGGTCTCCACTCCGCTTACGCAAAGATTCGACTGCAAACATATCCGCCTGGACACACTCGGCTGAAGTGCTCACATACGCAAAAATCGCGTACGTTCAGTAATTTACTAATTGAAACTACCTCCAATGCGGATACACTCTCATTGTACGATGGTCGGGAACCAGTTGTGTTGCTTGTACACATAAATTTCAACCACACTACATACTACACCACACAAAAATCAAAATTGTAAATTTCTAATGAATGTCGACGGTTATAGGCGGTAGCTGCATGGGATGATGTTAGAACTTTTATTACAAACTAATCTTCTATATTAATCCACTGTCCGTCTCTATATTTTCGAACTGCATGACCACCACATGGTATGTCTCCCATGTGAAAAACTACATCAATGGTAGTTTCAGCAGCAAACCCTTCAGCGTATGTCCCTGCTCGCATGTAGTTATGCTGCACAAGATCTCCTTCTTCATCTTTTGATTGTACTTCTAAAAGATATAGACCTGACTCATCTTCAAGACTACGTGTAATTTCAAAATCACCTTCAATGATTTTCTCAAACATATTTAATACTTCTCTTTCGTTGTGAATCTTTTCAGCCGTGTTTTCGTTCGTTGGAATTTTATCAATCATAACAAAAGTATAGCACTTCAGCGGGGACTCGAACTTTTTAATGTTTCTAGATAAGCCTAAAACTCGTTGCTAGCCATGTGGTACGAAGTTGGAACTCTACGAACTTAGGATAACTCTATAAGTCTTTCAACGAGCTTATACACAGTCGTCGATGGTGTGCGTTTTTCACAAGAAGAAATACCGTCTTTTGTGTGCATCGTCTCCAATTTTTTGGCATTTATAATAGCCGTACCAATCAAGTCTTTTAGGTAAGGAAACACGTCCATATTCTTTTCGTACTATTTTTTAAACTATACACACCAAGAATCTCCGTTAAAGCCTTCTTTACTTCTTTCAATCTGCATATTGTTTGTTATGTTCATAATTGTTTAGTGCTAAATACAATAATTATAGCTGATTATTCAATATAGTTTCTTTAATCAGACTAGCTCTAGGAAAAAATTCATTCAATAATTTTATAGCTTTTAAGCTTACCCTTATTAATGGATTCACATCCCATTTCAGTGTCTGACTGAACCTGCGTCTGCCAGCTATCAAATTGTTCTTGAATCTCAGCTACTTTCCATTCTCCGTTTATTTTCTTGAAAATCCAACGATCAATCACCTCACCTGCTTCCTTACAATAATCTCCCGCTGGTCCAAGGTGTCCCTGCACGCCATAGTTGGCATAAACGAGCATCGTATCTGGGTCAATCAACTTTCTATCAATCACTTCTCCTCCAATAGCAGCACCCAGTGGCCACGGAAATTCAAAAGTCCAAGCCAACCTACCCATTACCAGTAAATGATACAATACAAACACCATGAAAGACTTTGATTCCTGGATAGCACACAAGAAAACCATCAATGAGGCACCCGGTAAGCTGTATTCTAAACGGGACATCTGGTGGTGTTCACTCGGGGTCAATGTGGGATTTGAGCAAGACGGGACCGGTAAATCATACGAACGGCCTGTGGTAGTGCTTCGTGGCTTCAGTCGAGCGGTGTGTCTGGTGGTGCCACTTACAACATCGACCAAAGAAAATAAGTATCATGTAGCACTCGGTGACATAGACGGTAAACCAGCTGCCGCCATCATCTCCCAAATTAGACTGGTGGACACTAAACGCTTCATCGACAAAATAGGCATGCTAGACAAGGTCAAGTTCGAGGAAATGAAAAATGCCGTCAAAGCATTGCTCTAACGACATTTTACTTGTTCTCCTACCGAAGTAGGCGAGGCCGAAGCCATTTGTACATATATAATAGCCTAGCTAGGGTTTTAGTCAAGTATTATTTTGCACTATAGCCCATCAACCATTCATACTTACTTGCCCAACGTACATAATCATAATGACCATTGCCTCGCATGTATTTCTCTACCACCTTGGCTAACTGTTGTTGATTCTCAGCGTTACCTGCAAACACCACTTTTTCTAACAATCCAAGTAGTTCTTTCGATGTTACTGGGAAGTTTTGTAATGGATGTGCTGTCAATTCCCTAGCCAAATAACTATGATACGGGGCCGTTCGTAATTCCACTGCAAACAAGGCTATTGATAAGTTGTAGACAGAAAACGTCGCATGAATCTGCGCTCCGAGAGCGTCACCTCTACGCAAAGCTTTCATAGAACGGAACAAGTCATGCACATAGGCGTCCATATGCTTTTTAATCAGCGGTAGTTGCTCATCTGCAGGAACCTTACATTTCTCTTCAATCAACGTCTGAATATCACCCGTTTTGTCTGTATAGGTAGTGACGTGGGAGAAACTATATCTATCCCACGCTTTTGCAGTCTTCCACTCTGCATGCTGTCGGAACTCGTCATAGTCAAACACCTGGGTACTCATGTCGGCATACTCGCTGTCTTCAAAATTATTCTCTTCGGGTTGTTTAGAGAATTGAGCTTTTGTACCAATTTTCACTACATAACGTAAATCCCAGTCAGAATATGCGTCTTCAAACCCTTTCCCTCGTGACCCACCCATAAAGAATCCTAGTACGTTCTCATTTTGCTCTGCGTCTTCAATGTATCTTTGCAAGTCTTCAGTGGTGAATTTCTTCCGAGCTGATTCATTCATAATGTAAATATAATAGTTATTAGCCGAGCCACTCGACAATCGCACCCGCTACTTCCGCAGGAGACTTGTCACTGGTATCAACAATGGTAAAGCCGTTCTCTTCCGCTGCTTCACGGAACTTTGTAGACACCCATACGTTGTCTGCTATAAATTTCTCTGGCGTTTTACCAGTCGTTCGTTCCAGCTCAGTCAGACTTTCTGGTGTTTGATACCGACTCATCAACCTGTCTGCAATTACTTCAGGGCTGCCATCCATCAGGCAGACTGCTGTTTCAACATCAGGAACTTGGACCGTAGCTTGCTCTATATCAGCTACTTTCATAAAACCACAGACAATTGTAGTTACCTTACTCGCAGCATTCTGTTTGGCCACCTGTAGCCAATGAGTAGTTTCAGATTCCCGCCAACCTTTGTCGGCATTGTCTGGCACGCCTCGTTCATCAAAATCGTGGACCTTGTATCGCTCTAGGTCTAACTTTGTAACTAATTCAGTGATAACAGTACTTTTACCAATCCCGTTTACCCCTGTGACAATAAATAATTTTGGTTGCATATGGTTGATTGTATCAAATTAATATTACTAAGATGCAAAAAGGCGCACGATTTCTCGTACGCCTGTCTATATAAACAGCTGTGGAGTGGTGCTTATTCCAAGAGATTGAGCTGTTGTTGTTGTTGCTGCTCCTGAAATGCCCGCTCGTCAAAGGTTTGGATTGCCGTAACAGTGAGCGCTATGACACCGATGCAGAAATGGGG
>Ga0306901_1000127_pt1 | contig 38500 bp, 35 predicted proteins | sample AntRauMFilla3767_FD_190431 | JGI IMG/M metagenome (GOLD analysis project Ga0306901, IMG submission 190431) | Saline lake microbial communities from Rauer Islands, Antarctica - Metagenome Filla 3 #767 (v2) (version 2) | ecosystem: Environmental > Aquatic > Non-marine Saline and Alkaline > Saline ... | reverse complement strand
CTTGGTTTCTCAAACTCCGAAGGTGAATTTCTTGAATTTGATGGACAATTCAGCTTTGACCCAGAAAATGTTGAAGCTTCCACTGTAGAGGTCACGATTGATACGGCCAGCATTGATATGGATAACAAAAAATGGGATGACCACCTAAAAAACGAAGACTTCTTTCATGTCGAAAAATACCCGCATATGACCTTCAAAAGCACCGGTATTGAAAAAACCGACGATAAAACCGGAACACTGACCGGCGATCTGACCCTGTTGGGTACAACAAAACCGGTAACGCTTGATGTCGTATATAATAAATCCGGTATGAAGGGTGATGAATACCGCTCTGGTTTCTCGGCCACCGGTACATTACTGCGCTCTGAATTTGGCATGAACTACATTCTTCCGCATGTTGGTGATAAGATTGATATCCGCATTGAAGTCGAAGGCATCGCTATAGAGACTACAAAAACAAAAACACTTGAAACATATGGGGACTAACAATGCAGATTCGCAACACATCGACATACTATGGCAGTCTGACGAAATTATTTCACTGGACAATTGCTCTGCTGGTTATCGGCATGCTTTTCGCCGGGGAATATATGCATGAGCTCGAAGCAACACCGTTTAAATTTGAAGTTTACAGCTGGCATAAATCAATTGGTCTCTTAGTGTTATCGCTTGTTATGCTGCGATTGATCTGGCGGTTGATAACCCCGCCACCTGGTTTTATAACAGCCCAAACGAAAGACTGGGAAATCAAGCTTGCGTATTTAATCCATTTTCTTTTATATCTTTGCCTGTTTCTCATGCCTTTGTCGGGCTGGCTTATGGCATCCGCCGAACCGAACCCTGACCCGACGATTTACGGCTTTGACCTGCCGCAATTAATAGAGCCTGACAAAACAATGAAAGCGCTATTTTCTGAAACCCATTCCATTATCGCCTCGGCACTCATAGCCCTTATATCTTTACATGTTTTAGGGGCTCTTAAACATCATTTCATAAATAAAGATAGGACCCTGATTCGTATGCTACCTTTCACGGGCGGGGATAAAACCACAAAGGATGATCGCCTGTGAAAAAATGGCTCCTCACAGTTTTGATACTGGGTATGATGATAAACATATCTTACGCCGGGGCATCTGATGCGCCCCGATGGGCGCCACGTTATGAAGACAGTCGTATTACTTTTATCTCCACCGAAAATGCCATGAAGTTTGAAGGTGCCTTTGAAAACTTCACAGCAGAGATTGCTTTTGATCCTGATAATCTTGAAGAAAGTCATGTCAAAGCCATCATCGATATCACCAGTGTCACACGCTATATGGAGGACCGTGATAAAACACTCCGCAGCCCTGACTGGTTTGATGTCGAAACCTATAAAACCGCCGCGTTCGAGGCAGAGAATTTTGAACAGACAGGTGATAACAGCTATATTGCCCATGGTACTTTAACAATCAAAAATATTAGCCGTCCCTTTGATCTGCCCTTCACTCTTGAAATTGATGGTCAGACTGCCGTCATGAACAGTGATTTCCAGCTTTTACGGCTGGATTATAATGTCGGCATTAATGATTGGGCCGAAACCAGTTTTGTCGCCAATGAAGTCAGGCTGAACATTCATTTGGTCGCTGACAAAAAATAAGCTGGGGACGGGCTAAAAAATTGTGCTAAATCCCCTGTTTATTCAAGCTTTTATTTGCAATCCTGACAAAAACGGGTAGAGTCCTAAGTATGAGGACGCTATATCACTTATGGCTGCATCCAGGATCACGCAAAGTCCGCGTCGCTCTGGCCGAAAAAGGGCTGGATTTCGAGCTGAAAATTGAGAAGATCTGGGAAAGGCGCACAGAATTTCTGTCTTTGAATCCGGCCGGGGATGTCCCCGTATTGATCGAGCCGGACGGTACAGTGCTGACCGATTCAAACGTTATCTGTGAATATGTAGATGAAGTATATGACACGCATGGTTTGCTGGGCAATGACCCGCTGCAACGTGCTGAAACCCGCCGTCTGGTCGCCTGGTTTGAACAAAAATTCAACGCCGAAGTGACCGAAAACCTTGTTGGTGAGAAAATGATGAAACGGTTCTACCGCCGCGGTGAACCACATGGGCCTTCGATCCGGGCCGGTCATGCCAATATCCATTACCACCTTGATTACATCGAATTTTTGACCGAACGCCGCCGCTGGATCGCCGGTGATGGTTTTTCCATGGCTGACATTGCCGCCGCTGCCCATCTGTCCGCTATTGATTATATCGGTGACGTACCATGGGATGATCACAAAGGCGCCAAAAGCTGGTATAACCGTATTAAATCACGCAAGAGTTTCCAGCCCTTGTTGAATGATGTCATTCCCGGTTTTACACCTTCCGAAACTTATATTCGATCTGGAAGCTAACCTGAGGGGCCGGATTTCATGAACGATACAGTATCTGCGCCACATACACCTGTTAGCCCGAAACATAAAGGCAAAAAGCTGCTTTGCTTTGGCTATGGCTATACAGCCCATCTTCTGGCCGAGGCGCTAAAACCCTATGACTGGGACATCATCGGCACGACCACTGATCCGGACAAGAAAAAGCAGCTCCGCACGCAAGGCATTAACAGCTTAGTCTTTGATTCTGACCATGCCCTGACGGATCCTTACACAACGCTGGCAGATGTGACTCATATTCTCGTCTCTGTCCCGCCCAGCGCCCGCGGGGATGTCGTCTGTGATCTCCATGGCGAAGATATCGCCCAGATGAAAAACCTTGAATGGATCGGTTATCTGTCAAGCACCGGTGTTTACGGTAACCGGGATGGTCAATGGGTTGACGAAACAGCCATGCCCGCCCCAACCAGCCGTCGTGGTACCTTACGCTATATGGCCGAACAGGAATGGCGTAATTTATTTGATGAATATCACCTGCCCATCCATTTCTTTCGCATGTCGGGCATTTACGGACCGGGCCGCAGCGCCCTTGATTCGATCCGCGCTGGTAATTCGCGGCGCATTGACAAACCCGGCCATGCTTTTAACCGTATCCATGTGGATGATATTGTTCAGACTTTAATTGCCTCGATGAATAAACCCAATCCCGGCACCATTTACAATCTTGCGGATGATCATCCCGCCCCCAGTCATGAAGTCATTGCCTATGCCTGCACCTTGCTCGGGCTTGATGTTCCACCTCTCATCCCGTTTGAACAGGTTGATATGGCACCGATGGTGCGTAGTTTTTACGCCGATAACAAACGGGTCAAAAACACCAGGATCAAGGAAGAGCTTGGCGTTACGTTACTCTATCCCGATTATCAATCCGGCCTGAGTGCCTGTTTCGAGGTCGAACAGGAATTATCCGAGATTATCCACAACAACCTCGATAACGATGATACGTCTGAATAAAAGGAACCAAGTTTTATTCAGGTGGTTTACCTATCAGAAAAACAGGGGTCTTTATGATTTATTGCTACGGTATTAAAAACGGCAAGCTGACCTGCGATCACAACCAGCCGGACTTATCCGATAAACCCATATGGATAGATATGCTCTCCCCCAGTATCGAGGAAGAAAAGAGCGTCGAAGCGAGCCTGGGGATTGACGCGCCAACGCCTGAGGAAATGAAGGAAATCGAAGTTTCCAGCCGTTTATACAGCGCGGATGATGCGCTGTATATCATCACCACCCTTGTGACCCAGGCTGAAAGCGAAGAACCGCAAACACATTCCGTGACCTTTATTATTAAAGATAACATTCTAGTCACCTTACGGTACAGCGAACCCAAAGCATTCAATCTGTTTCTAAATCGTATCGAACATAATGCACCGGAAAAGTATAAAGATGGGCTGCATATCTTTTTAGGCATCATGGAGGCCGTCATTGACCGTCTTTCCGATACACTAGAACTGATCGGCCGGGAACTTGATAAGACATCCAGCGATGTTTTTCAACAACGTGAAGGCCATAAAACCAAAGACCTGCAGAATATTCTCAAAGAAATAGGTAAATACGGGGATTTGAATGGTAAGGTTCGTGAAAGCCTGCTGAGCCTGACACGCGTGTTCGGCTTTTTACGGCTGGCTCGCGATGCCGATTATAAAGAACATGACCAGATGATCGAAACATTGGCCAAAGATGTCATCTCGCTGACAGAACATGCCGCCTATGTGTCTGGCCGGGTTACTCTATTACTGGATGCGACTTTGGGCCTGATCAATATTGAACAGAATGCGATTATCAAGATTTTCTCGGTAGCCGCTGTGGTTTTCCTACCCCCGACCCTGATTGCCAGTATTTACGGGATGAATTTTGAATTTATGCCTGAATTAAGCTGGCCTTGGGGGTATCCGATGGCCTTGGTGATGATGGTCTTCTCGGCGATCTTGCCATATTTGTTTTTCAAACGCCGCGGCTGGCTGTAACAGAACCAAAGCTTAGTACCCTATGGCATAACCGCTATCCAGACCTTTGTCGTTACCATCTTTATTGCTGCTTGATTCAGATGCACCTGCCTGGGCGACCGGTAATGAAACGCTTACTTGCGTGCCTTCATTAACTTTACTGACAATTTTCATGTCACCGTTATGCAGTTCGATCAGATCCTTGGTAATCGCAAGGCCAAGCCCTGATCCTTCATGCGGACGGGTCAGAGCCGAGGCCACCTGTTCAAAAGGCCGCGTAATAATCGGAATCTTCGATTTCGGAATCCCGACACCGGTATCACTGACAGTGAAAGACACCATATCGCCGCCTTTACGCTCGCAAGAGACTTCAACCGTACCGCCCGGCGGGGTAAATTTAACCGCATTCGACATCAGGTTTAACAAGACCTGCATGACCGCCCGACGATCAGCATAAATATGGACATCATCAGCAACATGATCAGACAAAATCCGGACTTCGGATTCATGCGCCCGGCCTTGCATCATATGAATAACAAGACGGATTATTTTGGCCAGATTGACATTCTCGAACTCAAGATCGTATTTCCCGACCTCTATCTTAGACATATCAAGGATGTCATTGATCAGATCAAGCAGGTGTTCACCGCTTTCGCGGATACCCGCGACGTAATCAAGATATTTTGCATTACCGATAGGCCCCAGTAACTGGCGCTGCATCATTTCGGAAAAACCGATAATCGCATTCAGCGGCGTTCTCAGCTCGTGGCTCATATTGGCCAGAAAACGGGTTTTAGAGGCATAGGCCCCTTCGGCAGCTTCCTTGGCTTCGTGTAATTGGCGTTCATGCAAGGTACGCTCGGTAATATCCTGAATGATACCGAACAGTTTATCGACCTGTCCGGTTTTTTCATTGATATGGCAACGCCCTTCACAGCGCAGATAACGGGTTTCCTTATCGGCGCGAATGATACGGAATTCTATATTATAATCACGCTTTTCCAGCACGGCTTTCTGGAAGAACTGGTACAGATCCGGTAAATCTTTTTTACTTAGAAAAGCATCAATATTCTCAAAGCTGGGCTTGAATTGCGTTTCCTTGACATCAAAGATCCGGTAAATCTGATGTGACCAGTCAATTTCACGATTGCCGACATCCCAGGACCAATGCCCCATCCGGCCAATTTTCTGAGCTTCGGAGAGCTGTTGCTCCCGAAAATCAAGTTCAACTTCCTGATTGCGGATATCCGTAACGTCACGGCCAACGATGTAAATATGATCTTCGGCGCTTTTTAGCACCCATTCAATCCATTTGAAATGACCATCCTTACAGATTGAACGGCATTCAAACGCCACCCGCGTTTCATTTTCCAGTGGCGCATCAATAACAAGCTTCATTTTACTCTTGGCAAAAGCCTGATCTTCGGGATGAATCAAATGAATGAACGGAAATTTGCGCAAATCCTGATCGGTATACCCCAGTAAGCGGTTAAACGCATAATTGACCCGCACGAATGATCCTTCGCGGCGGTAAACCCCGAATAGCTCGTTAGAAAGATTGATAAAATGGCGCAGTTCGCTGTCATCTATATTGATATTTTCAATGCGCGGTGCCTGTTTAGGCTTCTGTCCACGGATCTCGCCCAGTGCTTCAACGCGCTCAACCAGTCTTTCAGACCGCTCCCAGGTTTCATCCTGCAGAAAACGCTGTCCATCCTGATCAAACCAAAAAATACAGAAACCTGACTCCCCGCGCTGCACACTATCAACACGAACACTTAACAGCTGAGGATCGCGTTCCATCCTCTCTAGCGCTGCATCATAAAAACCGGGTTTAATGTTTTCTATGGGGACTTCCACGCCTTCAGGTGTATAGAGCCGTGCAATCCGGCTTAAATCAAGCTTCATCAGGTCATTACGCGACTGACCCACAGACCATGACAAAGCCGGACTGATATAAATCAGCCGACCTTCGGTGTCGGTAACGCACCTTAAGATTTCGTGATCGGTATCTATGTTTTGGACAAGTCGCGATTGCGCCATGATGAGTGGAACTCCCTATTAACAAAAGGTTAACACAATCATCCTCGAAGATGAAGGTCAAAATTATCCTTGTCAGCTAAAATCTTACTTCAGAAAACATTTTTTATGAATAAGATTCTTGTTTTATGTAATTGATCTCTTCGTGTTTATATGGTAAAGCTTCTTAATTCATATTATTAAGAGGTTCGACGATGAATATAAAACTAGCAATGGCGTTTTCTTATTTCGCCCGCAAATATGCAACAAAGCTGCCCCATATGGGCAATAAGAAAACCTGTGCCATGTATTTGGGTGTCGCACTACGCGATCAACGCAAGCTGATCGAGGACAAAGATACAGGCACATTTATGACCCTGTATGAAAGCGTCGAACGCCTGCTAGAAGTTAAAATGCTGATGCATTGGACCGCACATAAATTTGATATCCCGACCAAATCAAAACCGCCGGTTCAGATTCTTAAAGAAATCGTAGATAGCTGCGAAGCAGAAGGCCATGGCGCAGGCAATGACATCAAACGGACATTAAGCTGGGCTGAACAGTTTTTCAGCAAACCGGAAGTCCGTGCCATATTTGACGAAGCCAATGTTGAAATCGCCATGCCTAAAAGCGCCAAGGACCTACCTAAAACAGCCGTCAATCTGGGCATTAGGCTCAAACAGGAAAGCGCGCGCCTGCACAACATCCTCAAAGTCGCCAAAGGCAAAACGCCTAAAAACGATAATGACAATGATGCGCCGGATAATAATAAACCTGTGCCAAAGCCGCCAAAACATAACTAGGCTGTCAGGCCACCTGATAGTCTCTGGTAATTAATGAATGAGGAGCGGTTCAAACGCCGAGTTCCGCCTGTTCCAACCTGCGGATTTCATCACGCAGGCGTGCCGCTTCCTCAAATTCCAGATTTCCGGCGGCGTCTTTCATCCGGGTATAAAGCCCGTCAATATGCTGCTTTAGTTTTTTGCCCGACAGATGTTCGCCATCCGGACCGATTTTGACCTGTACGCGGTCACCTTTTTCAAAGACCGTATTGAGAATATCGGAAATTTTCTTTTTGATGGTCTCCGGTGTAATGCCATGTTCGGCGTTATAGATTTCCTGTTTCTCGCGCCGGCGGCCTGTTTCTTCAATCGCAGCATTAATGCTTTTGGTCATTCTATCGGCATATAAAATGGCCCGCCCATCAACGTTACGGGCCGCGCGGCCAATGGTCTGGATCAATGAAGTCCGGCTGCGCAGATAACCTTCCTTGTCAGCATCCAGAATAGCCACCAGCGCACATTCGGGAATATCAAGCCCCTCACGCAGCAGGTTAATACCGATCAATACATCAAAAGCCCCAAGCCTGAGATCACGCATAATTTCAATCCGTTCCAGCGTATCAACATCGGAATGGATATAGCGGACCTTAATGCCGTTATCATTCATGTATTCGGTCAGATCTTCGGCCATCTTCTTGGTCAGCGTTGTGATCAGCGCCCGATAGCCTGCGGCAATCACCTGTTTACATTCGGCAATCACATCATCAACCTGATTGCCGACAGGGCGAATAATGACCGGTGGATCAATCAGACCTGTCGGGCGGACGACCTGTTCGGCAAAGACGCCGCCGGTCTGTTCAAGCTCCCAGTCACTTGGCGTCGCTGAAACAAAAACGGTTTGCGGGCGTAGATGATCCCATTCCTCGAATTTCAAAGGCCGGTTATCCATACAGGCCGGCAGACGAAAGCCGAATTCGGCAAGCGTCGATTTACGGGACCTGTCACCCTTATACATGGCACGCAATTGCGGTATCATGGCGTGACTTTCATCGACAATCAAAAGCGCATCATCCGGCAGGTATTCAAATAAAGTCGGCGGCGCCTGCCCCGGCGCCCGTCCGGTCAAATAACGTGAATAATTTTCAATTCCCGGACATATCCCGGTCGCTTCAAGCATTTCGATATCAAACTGGGTGCGCTGGGTAATGCGCTGGGCTTCCAATAATTTTCCTTCGGTCTCGAATTCCTTAATACGGATTTTCAAATCTTCCTTGATCTGACGGATGGCGCCGCCCAAAGTCGGCTTATCAGTGACATAGTGGCTGTTGGCAAAGACTTTCACCCATTTCAACTTACGCAGTTTCTCACCGGTCAGCGGATCAAATTCATGGATTTCTTCGACCTCATCACCAAACATTGAAAAACGCCAGGCTTTGTCCTCAAGGTGGGCAGGAAACAGTTCGACCGTATCACCGCGCACCCGAATAGTCCCGCGTTTGAAATCAATATCATTGCGCTGGTATTGCAGATCAACGCATTGCCGGATCAAATCGGTGCGGTTTATGACTTGCCCTGTTTCTACGGTGAAAGTCATTTCCTGATAGGTGGACACATCCCCCATACCGTAAATACAAGACACACTGGCAACGATGATAGTATCACGATGCTCCAGAACAGCGCGGGTGGCCGCATGGCGCATCCGGTCAATCTGTTCATTGATCGAAGAATCCTTTTCAATAAAAGTATCTGTGCGCGGCACATAGGCTTCGGGTTGATAATAATCATAATAAGAAACAAAATACTCAACGGCATTATGCGGAAAGAATTCTTTCATCTCGCCATACAGCTGTGCTGCCAGCGTTTTGTTCGGCGCCAGTATCAGCGTTGGCCGCCCCATGTTTTTAATAACATGAGCCATGGTAAAGGTTTTACCCGAACCTGTGACCCCCAGTAAGACCTGATCCTTTTCACCCTGCTCGATACCTGTTGTGATATCGGTAATCGCACGCGGCTGATCACCCGCAGGTTTGAAATCGGTGACCAGATCAAACGCGACCTTGCTGTGCTGCTGTTGTGTATTTTCTATTTTTTTCGTTTTCTGCATGGAAAAGCCTTGAATAACGCCAATGTAACCGCAGGCGCAGCAGTGAAATGGTCATGCTGGGGTGAATTTGCAAGGTCTCTCAGCACTATTTCTGTGACTTGAGTTAAAGTATAGCGTGCAGGTATGCAAAACCTGACCCCAGGCTCCGTTTTCAAACTGCGTAACATATTGTGATAATCAATAATACCGGCGACATAGCTTTCGCAAAATTCTGTTTTTTTGCTTTCTACCCTGCAAATCGACAATAGATCACCGCCCCGCACATATGACGTGGACTGCGCCATTGCGGATACCGGCATCATTGCCAGTAAACAGCAGATGAGAAGTATCTTTCTTTTCATATCACTTTTTTTCTAAGTTAACTTCTGTTTACAGGGATTCTCCCCCCAGATAAAGAAAAGAATAATGAATTGATTATTTTGCCAACCTCCTTTTTAATAGCAATCGAGTCTTTTATTCTATGGAGTATGTCCAATGCCTATTAAATCGGCCTTTATCGCCTTTGCCCTCCTATTTCTTTCAACCGCTGCCCAGGCGCAGTCATTTACCGAAGAAGGGGCCAGCCAGATCAAAGCTGAATTGCAAAGCTGGCTTGATCGCAAGGTTGAGCTTATAAACCTTGATGAAACGGCAGAGGCCGAAGATAATGCACCGGCAAATGTCATTTCGGCAAATGGTGACGTGACAGTCACACCCCAAGACGGCTATTACGCTGCCAAACTGCCTTTTTTAACATTTAATTTTAGAAATGGTGGCCGGTTTGAGCTTGGTCAGATTGCGATGAATATCATTCCGGCTGAGGGTGATCTCTGGCGGACAACCATGGCCCTGCCAAAAACCATGGATATTATTAGCGTAGATGGCAGCACGTCTTCTACGATCAGTATTGATCAACAACGCTTCAGCGGCATTTGGGATACAGAGCAAGAAACCTATATCCGTTACGAAGCCGATTACACTGATATCAGCGTTAATGGCTACGATGAATACGGTATGACGACTATTGGCCGTATCCACATGGTGCAGGATTTCAGACCTGTGGACGAGGCTGAAAATGTCTATAGCGGCCCTTCTAATCTGGAGATTTCAAATATAGATTTTGTACGCAATGGCGTCCGCAAAATTCAAGGCAGCATCGAAAGCCTGACAAGCCAGAATCAATATTCTGAATATCATCTGTTTGATTCGCGCGCTTATGATGAAAAATTGCTTAATCTTAGTCAGACCGAAGAAAGCAATGGGGCTTTTACCTTCTGGTCAAGCATGATTGATCTTTTTGATTTCATTCCCAAAGCCTATACCGGTGATATCATCGCTAATAACGTGACCGTCAGTACAGAGACACCAGAAGAAAAAAAGAACATTACACTGGACCGTTTAACTTTCGAGACCTATGGGCAAGCCATGAAGTCTGATGATGCTGAAACCGGTTTTCGTTATGAAGTTGAAAACCTTCAAACGGAAGGCTTTGCAGAATTGCCGAGCTCATACCTGCCTACAGATGCCACGATGAATATAAAGGTCACCCGTCTGGCGCTGGACAGTCTGGCTAAATACCTTGAGGACACTTTGCAAAACTATGCTACGCAAAACCCCGACCTGACAGCAGAGCAAAAAGAAAAGCAGCTCACACAAAGCCTTAAAGCCGTTCCCCTTCTGCTGGCTAAAAATGGTGTGACCATTCACCTTGATGGCAGCCGTATGAAATCTGAAAAGCTGCAAACAGAAATAAACGGACATTTCACCGGCAACACCGACGCTGAAATTCTATTGGTTGGCGACCTCACCCTAAAGATCAATGGCATGCCGCAAGCGAGTTTGGATATTCATCGTGCCATTCAGGGGAAAATGGGCAATCCGCAGTTTCTGCAACCTTTATTTCTGGGTATCACCGTGGCGCAAGGACTTGGCCAGCCGGCTCCGGATGGCGAAGGCTTGATCTATAAATTCGAGCTTCTTGAAAACGGTGAAATTCTGGTCAACACCCTTAACTTTAAGGACATGTTGAATACCAAGCTTCATTAAAAGCAAGGCGGAATGACAACGGTGAAATCTTGTGTTTTTCCCGTTAAACTGTTATCATTATAGTAGTGGAAGATACCGAAATAAATAAATTAACCGAAACTTGGCTACGCATCTTTGACGATGTGTTGGATGCTACAGCGCGTGAAAAACCAAAACCCGGTTTCAACAGTTTTATTCCACATGCCGACTATATTCAGCCCGCCGATATCGAACTACAGTCTGAAATCGAAATCTGGAGTTTGTTTGAAACAGGCATCCAGACTTTGAAAAAGGATAAATACAGCGGTTCCATCGGTAGTCTCGAGCTTGCCTGCCGGCGCATTTCGCTTCGTAACACACCGCTGGCCCAATCTTTAGGTGTCCGTCCCCCCCTGTTTGCCAGTGAACATCTGACAACCGAAACAGAACAGCGCCATCCGGCACTGGCCAGACTTGGCATTTTACTGGATACCGCGCAAAAAGATCTGGAAAACAGCCGGGATATTCTACTCCGGACTTTGAATTTTCTGCGTCAACATGCGCATCAATCCGCTGATCTGACACCGCGGCAGCAAATGCTGTTTTCGTATCTGGTCGAAAGTACAGATCATAATCTTTCCAGTGAAGACCACGAAGATCCGCTGCATGATCAAATGACCCTGACCCTGAATGCACAGATCAGCGCCTATAAACGGGTACATGCCCGTGTATCAGCCGTCGTTGATGACATTAATCCGCCGGAACCGCAGGCGTAAGATCGGGATCACTAATAATTTTTCCCAATACCGCATTCAAACACAACATCCCCTGCGCTGTTGCTGACAGGGTATTACCCTTTGCTGATAGATGACCTGAATCGCACAGCATATCAACCATCTTTTGATCAAGCAGTTGCCGGGCAGGATAACCGGTTAAAACCTCACACTGATCCAGATTGATACCGTCAAACAGACGCAGCCCCATCATCAACCATTCTTCCGCCTGCTGGCGGGCTGAAAGGCGCTCGAACGGATGGGCGCCATGACCCTGCTGTTCCACCAGATCAAGCCATTTTTCAGGCGCCAGATGCGTGCGGGTCGCATAACGGTTATTATCCAGCAATAGCCGGCCATGCGCCCCCGGACCACAGCCGATATAGGACCCATAACGCCAATATGTCAGATTATGGGCAGATTGCTGCCCCGGCGCCGCATGATTGGATGTTTCATAGGCCGGTAGTCCTGCTGCATTCATAATGTCCTGTGTGACGGCATAAAATTCGGCCGCAACTTCGTCTTCGGGAATAGGTAGATCGCCACGCTGATGACGTGTGTAAAAGGCCGTACCAGGCTCTATCGTCAACTGATACAAGGACATATGCGCCCCTGCATGTGTCAGCGCTTCTGTCAATTCCGAGGCCCATTGATCTGGTGTTTGCTGGCTTCGGGCATAAATAAGATCAAAACTATAACGATCAAAGACGCTGCGCGCGGTTTCAATAGCGCGCATTGCTTCCGCTGCCGAATGTGTCCGCCCTAGCGCCAATAAATCATCATCACGCAACGACTGAACACCGATCGATACCCGATTAATTCCAGCGGCTTTAAAATCACGGAATTTATCTATTTCTATAGAGGTCGGGTTGGCTTCCAAAGTGATCTCGATATTATCTGCCACCGGCCATAATTCATAAACCGTGTCAATGACAGCGGCCACGGTTTCCTTCGGCATCAAAGAAGGCGTTCCGCCACCAAAGAAAATAGAGCTCACCTGACGGTCAGTGGTTAAGCTTGCCTGATGGGTCAGTTCCCTAACCAGTGCTGCCCGCCAGCGGGCCTGATCTACCGTCTCACGTACATGGCTGTTAAAATCACAATACGGACATTTTGACAGGCAAAACGGCCAGTGAATATAAACACCAAAACCGGGGTCTGCTGCGCCATCCTTGTTTGCCGTGATATGATCTGCCGGATGATTCTTTAACGAAAGCATTTTTCGAGGATTTTCTCAATCGCGTTGCGGCGATGGCTGATCTGTTCTTTTTCAGCCGCCTCCATTTCAGCAAAGGTCCGGTCATGACCATCAGGCATGAAAATCGGATCATAGCCAAAGCCTTTATCACCGCGCGGTGGCCAGACAATTGTGCCGTCAATAGTGCCTTCGACATATTCATCATGTCCATCCGGCCAGCTTAGGGCAATCGAACAGACAAATTGTGCTTTACGGTTTTCGCTATTGCCCATTTCGCGGTGAACCCGTTCCATGGCTATATCAAAATCACGGGGGGCATCCGGGTGATCACGATTAATAGCCCAGCGGGCAGAATGCACGCCCGGTGCGCCGCACAGCGTTTCTACAGAAAGACCACTGTCATCTGCCAAGGCCGTATAACCGGAACAACGCGCCGCTGCGCGTGATTTTAAAACAGCATTACCGACAAAGGTGCCTTCTGTTTCGTCAGGTTCCGGCAGATCCATATCCTTAGCAGAAAGAATTTTAATGCCAAGCGGTTCCAACAGCGGACGTAGCTCGGACAATTTTCCTTCATTATGCGTGGCCACGACCAGCGTATCTTCCGTAAACCGGCGTGGTGGTTTCGGATCAAGCGGCTCTTTCATGGTTATTCCCCAAGGCTTCGTTTTGTAATTCAGTTAACTTACGCGTACCTGATAAAGCAAGTTCCAGCAGGGCATCCAGCTGTTCACGCTCAAAAGCGAAATCTTCGGCACTGGCCTGAACCTCGACAATCTTGCCAGAGCCAGTCAGGACAAAATTGGCATCTGCTTCGGCGTTACTGTCTTCGGCATAATCAAGATCAAGCACCGGTGTGCCTTTATAAATCCCGCAGGAAATAGCTGACACGCTATCAACCAGCGGCATTTCCTTGATAACTTTCAGATCGACCAAAGACTGCAATGCCTGACGCAAAGCAACATAAGCACCGGTAATCGAGGCTGTACGCGTACCGCCATCGGCCTGTAAAACATCACAGTCAATAATCACCTGAAATTCACCCAGCTTCTCCATATCGACAACAGCGCGGAGAGCCCGGCCAATCAATCGCTGGATTTCCTGTGTCCGGCCTGACTGTTTGCCACGGGCTGCTTCGCGCCCCATACGATCACCCGTTGAGCGGGGGAGCATACCGTATTCAGCTGTTACCCAGCCCCGGCCCTGACCTTTTAGCCATGGCGGTACACGGTTTTCAACTGTTGCGGTACAAAGCACATGCGTATCCCCGCATTTGACAAGGCAGCAGCCTTCGGCATGTTTTGTGTAATTAAGTTCAAAAGTAATGTCTCGAAGCTGGTCGAGCTCGCGGCCTGAAGGGCGCATGATATATCTCCTGTTGGTTTATAAAGTCTTGCTGGCAAAATAGCGCTTTCGCAGGATTTTGTCGAGTCGTAACCCCAAAAAAGCAAAAGCGCCAGCGTGATGCGCCAGCGCTTTTGATCTTCATCTGTTTTCTTGTGCGACTATCCGCGACCCGGTGTCTTACCCGATGATTTAGGATAACGGACTTCCAGCGCTTCAATTTTTTCTGCCAGCTTTTCATTGCCCTTATCACGGGCAAAGGCAGCGAATTCATCACGCAGCGCCTGATCCATCACGACCGTGCCTTCTGATTTCTTAGGGGCTGATTCCTTAGGGGCTGGCTTTTCTTCAGGCTTTTCTGCGTCCTGTTTGTCCTTGGCAGCATCCCCGTCTTTCTTGCGGTTCAAGAATTTATTCATACTTGAACCCTTGGCACCTTTACGCTTAACGGCAATCCTGTCTTCGGATACGGTCACATCATCGACTTCTTTAATCAGCTCATCCAGGTCCATTTCCGAGAAATCAAAGCCGTTGCGCTCCGCGCCGTCTTCATTATCGTCAAGTTTTGCAAAACCACCCGTATCATAAGCAGCGCGCGTGTCGTCTTTGCTGAGAATATTGTAAGCATACTGAATTTCACTAAAGCGGTCGGCAGCTGTTTTTTGCTCTTCTTCGGAAGCGTTCTGAAGACGGTCGGGGTGAAATTTCATCGCAAGAACACGGAATGCTTTTTTAATATCCGCGGCACTGGCATCTTTTTGAACGGCAACTTTACCATTTGCATTCAAGACATCATAAAGACAGGTACGATCGCTCATTTGATTTCCTCATTTTTTGCATTTTTGTAAGCTGCCTTTGTATTTAACAGTATATTAACATAATGTCAACGCGTTTTTCAATAATCACTAAAATACCAACATCCTGTCAAACACCGCATCTACCTTGCAGAAAGACACGATTCACCTTATATATAAACCATGACAGCTTTAAACGAACGTGCACAAAATATACTGCAGTTGATCATTGATTCTTATATCCATACCGGCGAACCGGTGGGATCAAAGACCATTGCCGAACGGATGGGCCTGACTTTGTCTTCTGCATCTATCCGTAATGTGATGTCCGAGCTTGAGCAAAGCGGCTTTTTATATGCCCCGCATACCTCGGCAGGGCGCTTGCCGACCGAAGCCGGATTAACCGTTTTTGTAGAAGGGCTGCTCGAAATAAATGACCTGCCACGCAAAGAGCGCGATATCATCCGTGCCCGTCTGGAAACCGAAGGTGCCGATCCGGTCAGTGACCGCCTTGATCAGGCCAGCCGTATGCTGTCGGGACTATCGGCGGGTGCGGGGCTGGTGATTGCCCCGAAACTCGACGATGTTTTAAAAGAAGTCGAATTTCTAAAACTCTCCGATAACCGTGTGCTGGTCGTCCTGGTCCATGATAACGGCACCGTTGAAAACCGCGTCGTTGAGATGGAAGAAGATATCCCCCGTTCCAACCTTATTCAGGCAGCAAATTATCTGAATTCATTTCTGGGCGGTCAGAAACTTTCTTCCATACGCTCCAGTTTGAAGAATCGGGTCAAGCAGGAAAAACAGGTGCTGGATGACCTGACCCAGAAACTGGTTGATGCCGGCATCGCGCATTTTTCGCCACAAGAAACCGGGCGGCATATGATCATCCGTGGTCAGGCCCGCCTGCTCGACAGCGTCACGGCCTTAAAAGACCTTGAACGCCTGCGCCGTTTATTTGCCGCGCTGGAAGAAAAAGAAACCCTGATCAAGATGCTCCATGCCGCCGAAGGTGCAGACGGGGTGCAGATTTTTATCGGCTCCAGCAATTCCCTGTTTGAACATACCGGCTGTTCCCTGATCATTTCCCCTTGTAAGGATGCCGAGAAAAATGTCATCGGCGCCATCGGGGTTATCGGACCGACACGATTAAACTACCGGCGGGTTATTCCGGTCATCAATTACACCTCGGAACTCCTCTCTGAATTCATTTGACATAAGCTTATCTTTTGCGTATAAAACTCGTTAAACAATTATTAATGGGATTTCGAATCATGTCTGAAAATCATAAAAACCCGCAGGAAAATAACGATAACAACGGCAAAAAGAAAACTTTTGCCTATAAATCTAAAAAACGTCATACGCTCGGCGATCCTGAGAAAGCATTGAATTCGGCGGCGAAATCTTCAGTTCAGGATGACGCCCGCAAGCAGGCTGCAGAACAGGATAATAAACAACCACAACAACCGCCACAAAACGATAGAGACGCCCTGATTCAAGAATACAAATCCTTGTGCCATGATCGCGATCAGGCACTGGTCAAAAAAACCGAGCTTAAAAACGCCAATCAGGATCATAAGGTGATGTATCAGGAACTTGCCAGTAAGCCTGATATTGAAATTGCTCGCCTTACTGCGGAAACAGAGCAGAAGAAAGTTGATCAGACCGAAGATTTTATAACAGCTCTGAAAAAAACGCACACGTCTTTAAAAAACGCGATTACAGAGATCAAGGACCTTGATGGCGATAAAACCATTCTGGACAGTTTTGTCGAAGGTCTGGAAATGACATCAAAAACCCTTGAAGACGTTTTTAACAGCCATGCCGGTGCAACAGCGCCCGCAGCACCCGAAGTCGCCGATTTCGTTCCTCCGGCAAAAATTGAAGTCGAGAGCTACGAGAAACTTGATCTTGATGGTAAAGACAAGGATATCAGCACCGATAAACTGGCCGCAGAAACCAAAGCGCTGACAGAAACGCTGAAAAACGACTATACCGAAATTGCCTCCTATGAAAATGCCAATCAGATCATGGAAGATAAACTGGGCTCTGTTGTTGAGGATGCCTCGGCAAAGCTCACACGCGCGCGCCGTGATTTGGAACGTCAGGCTGAGCTCGCTCTTAAGGATGTCGCCAAGGATTCTATTCCGGTTGCCGATCAGCTGTCTTTGGCCGTACGGGCACTGGAAAGCCAGAAAGAGACGCTTGGTAACAGCTTTAACACCATTGCCACCAAAATTGAAAAAATCGAAGCTGAAATGCAGAGTACTTTCAGCAAATTTGGCATTGAAAAAGTCAAATCACTGGGCGAAAAGCCTGATTTCGATATTCATCAGGTCATCGGTTATATTGAAGACAACAAAGACGTCTCTGCCGGTCATATTGCCAAAGTCGAACAGGAAGGCTACAAGTTGAATAATAAGCCCCTGCGTGATGCTATGGTCCGTCTTGCCCGATAGAATCTACGGTAACCTGTAGAAAAGACTTGAATTTCAAGGTAAAACACCCCATTTTCTAGGAAACAGAAAATGGAGATGTGTACGATGTCACCGCAAAATCAGAATACTGATAAAGACGAAGATTTAACACCTGAGGAAATCAACGCCGAAATGGCAGCGGATCATCAGGATCCGGCAGCCGAAATCGATGCTGCGGCGGAACCAGAGCTTCCCGAAGAGAACACTGGCGTCGCAGATGATAAAATCACCGCGCTTGAAAATGAAGTGGCTGACCTGAAAGACCGCCTGCTGCGTACACTGGCCGAAACCGATAATATCCGCAAACGGTCGGAAAAAGAACGTGCCGATACAGCCAAATATGCCGTCAGCGGTTTCGCCCGACAGTTACTGCCGGTTGCCGATAATCTGCGCCGTGCATTGGAAGCCATCCCCGAAGAAGACCGCGGCCAGAACGAAACCTTGAATTCAATCTTCGTTGGCGTTGAGGCCACAGAACGCGAACTCCACCGCGCTTTTGAAAGCACCGGTATCAAGGTGATAGATGCTATGGATCAACCCTTTAATCCTAATTTCCACGAAGTCATGTTTGAAGCCGATATGCCCGATAAAGCGCCCGGTACCGTTATTCAGGTGCTAGAACCCGGTTATATGATCCAGGACCGCCTGCTACGTCCGGCCAGAGTCGGCGTTGCCAAAGGCAAAAAAGCCAAACCGGCACAGGTTGATGAAAATATCTAAGGTCAAAAAGTCAGATGGGGAAGCCCGAAACGGACTTCCCCAAATGAAGAGAGAAACAAATAAAGAAAACACTTAAAACGGCCGTCCAGCCTAGTGCCTATTGCGGGGATGGACTTATCAATCCCATCCCGATTTTGCGTCACATCGCAAAACAAACTTTTTAAAAGCTTATGTTTAAATAATGCAACATATTATCAATTACGTCAAGTGTAATGACATATTATACTACTCATATCATTGATTTTGTAAGATAATTACAATGTTTTTACGTTATATACTACGATCTTAATCTGCCCCGATTCTTTAACCAGAGCAAAACAGCATGAACACACAGACAAAATATACGACTTTACCGGATGACCATGGACGGTTTGGCATTTATGGCGGTCGCTTTGTCGCCGAAACACTCATGCCTTTGATTCTCGAAGTCGAAAAAGCCTATTATGCCGCCAAAGCTGACCCTGAATTTCAAGCTGAATTCACCCGCTATCTTAAACATTACGTAGGGCGACCCAGCCCGCTATATCATGCCGAGCGGATCAGCGCCGATCTGGGACTGAACCTGTATTTCAAACGTGATGAGCTAAACCATACCGGCGCGCATAAAATCAATAACTGTCTGGGTCAGATTTTACTGGCCAAACGGATGGGTAAAACCCGCATTATTGCCGAAACCGGCGCCGGACAGCATGGCGTTGCGACGGCTACAGTCTGCGCGTTGTTTGACCTGCCCTGCACTATTTTTATGGGCGCAACAGATATCAAACGTCAGGCACCCAATGTCTTCCGGATGAAACTGCTGGGCGCTGATGTCCGCGCTGTGACCTCTGGCACAGGGACCTTAAAAGACGCGATGAATGATGCTTTGCGTGACTGGGTCAGTAATGTTGAAGATACTTTTTACGTTATCGGGACGGTTGCCGGACCGCATCCTTATCCAGCCATGGTTCGTGATTTTCAGGCCGTGATCGGGACCGAGCTGCGGGATCAGGCGCTTGAGATGACAGGCACACTCCCCGATGCACTAGTCGCCTGTATTGGCGGCGGGTCAAATGCCATGGGGCTGTTTTACCCGTTTCTGGACGACAAAAATATCCGCATGTACGGCGTAGAAGCCGCAGGTAAAGGCATCGAAAGCGGTGAACACGCCGCCTCGCTTAATGGCGGGAAACCCGGTGTATTGCACGGTAACCGTACCTATTTACTCCAAAGTGAAACCGGACAAATCAAAGACGCCCATTCCATATCAGCCGGCCTTGATTACCCTGGCATTGGCCCCGAACATGCCTATCTGTTTGATCAAAAACGGGTCAACTATGTCAGCGCCACCGACCAACAGGCTCTGGACGCTTTTCAATATTGCGCAAAAATGGAAGGCATCCTTCCGGCGCTGGAACCCGCCCATGCCCTTGGCTGGATCATGAATAACCGCGATGCCTTTGATCCGGATGAAATGATTGTCATGAATCTGTGCGGCCGCGGTGACAAGGATATTTTCACCATTGCCGAAGCACTTGATATAGATATGGAGACCGGCCAATGACCCATTCCCGTATCGATCGGCGTTTTGCCGCCCTGAAAACCCGTAACCGCGCGGCTTTTATACCTTTCATCATGGCCGGAGACCCTGATCTTGCCACCACGGCTGATATCCTGAAACGCCTGCCAGAAAGCGGCGCTGATCTGATCGAAATCGGCATGCCCTTTTCCGATCCGATGGCCGATGGTCCGGTTATCGAAGCCGCCGGACTTCGCGCCTTAAAAAATGATATCTCGCTGGATAATATATTTTCACTGGTCAGCAACTTTCGTAAAACAGATGCCGAAACACCAATCATACTGATGGGCTATTATAATCCGGTCTATTGCTACGGAATCGAAAAATTCTGTAACAATGCAAAAAAAGCCGGTGTTGATGGCATGATTCTGGTCGATCTACCGCCCGAAGAAGAAGATGAATTTGTTCCCGCCGCCCATGCCGCAGGATTGGCGCTGGTGAAGCTTATCACCCCGACCAGTACGGAAGAACGGCTTGATAAAATTCTAAAAACCGCGCGCGGCTTTGTCTATTATGTTGCCGTGTCCGGTATCACCGGTGATAAATCGGCCCAGTATGAACAGGTCAATATAGCGCTGCAAAAAATCCGCGCCAAAACCGATCTTCCGATTGCTGTCGGCTTTGGCATCAAAACACCCGAAGACGTCGCCACAGTCGGCAGTTTTGCAGATGCGGCAGTTGTTGGCTCTGCGCTGGTTCGTGAAATGGCCAATAGTGATACGCCCGTTGACACGGCAGCAGACATGGTCAGAAGTCTTTCTTCTGCTCTGACTTCCGCTCCTGCCAAAAATAATGTATAGTCTAAGCTTCAAAAACGAGTGAGAAAAACCTATGAACTGGATCAGTAATTTTGTCAGACCGAAAATTCAGGCCCTTGTTAATAAAAAGGATGTGCCGGACAATATGTGGCAGAAATGCCCCAGCTGCGATGCCATGCTGTTTTATCGCGATCTGAAGAAAAACCTGAATGTGTGCGAGAACTGTGAACATCACCTGAAAATCAGCGTAATCGACCGCCTCGACACGATGTTCAATGATGGCAATTATGATATTGCCGATCTGCCCAAATCAGCTACAGATCCTTTGAAGTTTAAAGACCGGAAACGCTATGCCGACCGCATCAAGGAAAGCCGCAACAAAACCGGCCGTAATGATGCCATGGTCGTTGCCCATGGTAAAATCGGCGATCACAAAGCGGTCGTTGCAGCCTTTGATTTCGCCTTCATGGGCGGGTCTATGGGCGCTGCTGTTGGCGATGGCATTCTGACCGCAGCGCGCATTGCCGTGCTTGAACAAGCGCCATTGATTATCATTCCGGCCTCTGGCGGTGCCCGTATGCAGGAAGGCGCCTTGTCGCTCATGCAAATGCCACGGACAACCATTGCTGTTGAACAGGTCAAGGAAGCTGGACTACCCTATATCGTTTTACTGACCGATCCGACCACGGGCGGTGTCAGTGCGTCTTTTGCTATGCTTGGTGACATTCATATTGCCGAACCGGGCGCACAGATTGGTTTCGCTGGTAGACGTGTAATCGAAGAAACCATTCGGGAGCAACTGCCCGAAGGCTTCCAGACCGCCGAATATCTTCAGGAACATGGCATGGTCGATATGGTCGTTTCCCGTCACAAATTGCGGGGTACATTTATCTCTTTGTTTGACTTGCTGATGACCCCGTTCAAACATGAAACGCAAAAAGCGATCGAGGATAAATCGACCGGCAGCAAAAAAAGCAAAAGCAAAGCCAAGGCAAAGGCGAAAACAGCCGAAGAAAAGCCACAGGCTGATGTTACGCTTTAAATAAAAAAATCTTCATCCAACAAGAAATCCCCGACCATATAAAATGGCCGGGGCGTTCCTTACTGACAAGGTTTGGAGAATATGACAGTTATTAAAGTTTAATCCGAATTTCTACGGAGTTCCGGTGACGATCAGATGCCTGTATAAAGATTAGAGTAAAGCACCATGTCCCACCTAATTTAAACGCGTCCCTGTTTTGTTATCCCTATAGTTACAATTTAACATAAATACTATTAACAATTAATTTAAACCCGTTCAAAATTTGTAGTTTTTTTGTCTAAAGTTACGATTAACGGCATTTACAGGCCAAAAATTGCCAATTTTCTTGTCGTTACGGGAAAGAAGCATTACAAAGGACAGATGACCGAACAGGATAATTTATTTGATCTTATAGATGGCGCACCATCACCGTCTGAAAACCCAGACGACAAGAAAGCTGCAAAAACGGCTGAAAAGACAGCAGCGCCGAAGGCCGGAGTGACAGAGGATCCGCCGCCACCAGCTGGCGCCAATGCCCCTATGGAATACTCAGTATCCGAGATCAGCCAGCAATTAAAAAAAATGGTCGAAGGCCAGTTTAGCTATGTCCGTGTACGTGGTGAGTTATCACGCGTCACCATCGCCAAATCCGGCCATATGTACAGCAGTTTAAAAGATGAAAAGGCCGTTCTTGATGCTATTTGCTGGCGTGGTGTACTGGGCAGGCTTTCCATCCGGCCAGAGGAAGGCCTCGACGTTATTGTCACCGGCCGGCTAACGACCTATCCAGGCCGTTCCAATTACCAGATTATCATCGAATCAATGGAGCTTGCCGGCGAAGGTGCCTTGCTTAAGATGCTGGAAGAGCGACGTAAGAAACTGGCTGCCGAAGGCTTGTTTGATCCGGCCCATAAAAAACAGATTCCCTATCTTCCAAAACGGATCGGGGTGATTACCTCACCAACCGGCGCCGTAATTCGTGATATTATGCACCGGCTGAATGAGCGTTTCCCGCGCCCTGTTTTACTATGGCCCGCCGTGGTTCAAGGCGAGCAGGCAGCGCAGCAAGTGAGTGAGGGCATTCAAGCCTTTAACAATCTGCCGATCGATTCACCGCACCGGCCTGATCTATTGATCGTTGCCCGCGGCGGCGGTTCACTTGAAGACCTGATGCCGTTTAATGATGAACGTGTTGTCCGCGCCATTGCTGCCAGTGATATTCCGATCATCTGCGCTGTTGGCCACGAAACCGATACCAGTCTTGCCGATTATGCGGCCGATCTACGCGCCCCGACACCAACCGGCGCTGCGGAAAAGGCCGTACCGGTACGCGCCGATTTAATCAGTACTTTAAAGCAGACGGATCTGCGCCTCCATCGTTCAGTCCATCGTTGGATGACAGAACAACAGAACCGCTTGCAGGGTCTTGCCCGCGGGTTGACCCATCCGCGGCGTATGCTGGAGAATGTTATTCAAAGACTGGATTCGCTGTCCAATCGTCTCGATAATGGTCTGGCTGGCAAACTACATCTAAGCCGTCGTCAGTTGATCGAGGCTGCATCGAAACTGTCCCTAAGCAACCAGCGCCACAAATTATCCCATCAGACAGAACGCATGGCTTTACTGGGCCGGCAACTGAACCGCAGTTTACTGCACAGCGTGACCCAATCCCGCCAAAAACTGGTTCATACCTCAGGACGGCTGACCCTCACCCCTTATGGGCAACAACTGCGCCACCAGAAAACGGTATTGGTAACACAAACCGAACGGCTGAACCGCGCCATCAATCACAAGATCGAAACAGATAAAAACCGGCTGACCAGCCAATCGGCACTATTGGAAAGCCTTTCTTTTAAAAAAGTGCTTGAGCGTGGCTATACCGTTGTTTGGGATGAAAACGATAAACCTGTCACCGCATCCAAACAGCTGGAATCCGGCCAGAAACTGAACATCGAATTCAAGGATGGTAAAGCAAAGGTTATCTCGCAATAACGCGCACGCTCTTGACCGCACAAATTATAAAAAAAAGCCGAAGTGAATGACTTCGGCTTTTTTTATAAGAAATCGATTATTCCTAGAATGGAATTTCGTCTTCGAAATCATCCATGACCGGTGCCTGTTGTTGGCTGCTGCCCTGCCCCTGATTACCACCGCCAGCTGACATCGGTTGTGAAGAATCACCAAAACCGCCGCCATCGCTGTTACGACTATCAAGCATGGTCAATTCACCACGGAAAGGACGTAGAACGATTTCGGTCGTATATTTTTCAACGCCGGACTGATCGGTCCATTTACGGGTCTCGATTTGACCTTCGATATAAACTTTGGAGCCTTTACGGAGATATTTTTCACAGATTGTCACCAGACCGTCATTAAAAATTACAACGCGGTGCCATTCGGTTTTTTCACGACGCTCGCCGGTGTTTTTATCTTTCCAACTTTCACCGGTTGCAATTGATAGATTTGCAACCCGCGCTCCGGTCTGCATGGCACGGACTTCCGGGTCACGCCCCAGATTCCCGATAATAATAACTTTGTTAACGCTGCCAGCCACGTGATTCTCCTTTATCTCTAATTATGATTGGCCGATCATACGGATAAATACATAAAAAGACAATGGTCTTACCTGTAAAAAGCAGCTTACATTTCGCCCTTTGGAAAAACAGTTCCTGCCGATGAAAAAAATCTGTTCCCAGACCCTCTATTCAGATTATGTAAATGATTGATTAAGGTTTCTATTGTATGCTGAATTCAGGGTCGTCAGAGAGAAAGGTAACACATTATATTCTGCATCCCGAATACGGATGAAAATATGCTGCGTGTGTTGTCATAGAAAAACAAAAAAAACCAGTTTCCTCGACGGCCCGCTCTTTATCAGACATTATTTGACATGTTCACGATCCGTACTATATACAGATGGTACAGTGAAAGGCAGAATATGGCGCATACAGATCAGAATAAATTCATCCGCGTACAAGGTGCGCGGGAACATAACCTTAAAAATATAAGCATTAATCTGCCCCGGGATCAGCTGGTCGTGATCACCGGTTTAAGTGGATCGGGAAAATCTTCCCTCGCCTTTGATACGATTTATGCCGAAGGACAGCGCCGCTATGTCGAAAGCCTGTCTGCCTATGCACGTCAATTTCTGGAATTGATGCAAAAACCCGATGTCGACAGTATCGAAGGTCTGTCCCCTGCTATCTCTATCGAACAAAAAACCACCTCTAAAAATCCGCGCTCGACGGTCGGGACGGTTACCGAAATTCATGATTACATGCGCCTATTGTGGGCGCGGGTCGGCGTACCCTATTCACCAGCGACCGGTAAACCGATTACCAGCCAGACAGCAAGCCAGATGGTCGACCAGATTCTTGAAATGGGCGAAGGCACCAGACTCTATATTATGGCGCCGATCGTCCGTGGCCGCAAAGGTGAATACAAAAAAGATCTCGGCGAATTACAGAAAAAGGGCTTTCAACGGGTCAAAATTGACGGTGAGATCTATGATCTGGATGATACACCCAATCTTGATAAAAAAGTAAAACATGATATTTCGGTCGTCGTTGACCGGCTGGTCATCCGTGAAGATCTGGGCAATCGCCTTGCTGATTCAATCGAAACTGCGCTCGGCCTGTCAGACGGTCTTTTAATCGTTGAAAATGCCGACAATCAGGAAGAAACAATTTTCTCGGCCAAATTTGCCTGTCCGGTATCCGGCTTTACCATTGCTGAAATTGAACCGCGGCTGTTTTCCTTTAACAATCCGCATGGGGCCTGCCCGGCTTGTGACGGTATTGGCTCGACCCTCTATTTTGATCCTGAAATTGTCGTGCCGGATGAACGGCTGTCTTTATTGGCGGGCGCCATCGCGCCTTGGTCATCACCCTATTACATGCAAGCACTGGAAAGTCTGGCCCGACATTACAAATTCAAAATAAATACCGCCTGGCAGGATCTACCCGAAGCCGCCAAGGAAATCATTCTCTATGGTTCCGCTGGTGAAGCGATTACCATGACCTATTCCAGTGATAACATGGATTATCAGGTTAAACGCCCCTTTGAAGGCGTCATTCCCAATCTGGAGCGCCGTTACTATGAAACCGATAGCGCCCGCATCCGTGATGACTTGTCACGCTATCAATCAAACCGTGCCTGTGAAAGCTGTGACGGCTATCGGCTTAAGCCCGAGGCGCTGGCGGTCAAAATTGATCAAAAACATGTCGCCCAGATTTCCGAACTTTCGATTGAAGACGCCTGTGACTGGTTCAGTAAGCTTGGCGATAAGCTAAGCAGCAAAGAACAGGAAATCGCCACCCGTATTTTAAAAGAAATCAATGAACGGCTGACCTTCCTGATGAATGTCGGTCTTGATTACCTGACCCTCAGCCGGATGTCGGGGACGTTATCGGGCGGTGAAAGCCAGCGTATTCGTCTGGCGTCGCAAATTGGCTCGGGTCTGACAGGCGTGCTCTATGTACTGGATGAACCGTCTATCGGTCTTCATCAACGCGATAACAACCGGCTGCTGGAAACTTTGAAACGGCTCCGCGATCTTGGCAATACCGTGATTGTTGTCGAGCATGACGAAGATGCCATCCGCAGCGCAGATTTCCTGCTTGATATGGGCCCCGGTGCCGGTATTCACGGCGGCGAAATCGTTGCCACCGGCGTACCTGAGGAGGTTTTAAAATCTAAAAACAGCCTAACCGCTGATTACCTGACCGGACGCAAATCTGTGCCTCTGCCGGAAAAACGCCGGTCAGCCAAACCTATATCCACCGCATCCGGTCAAGACGGCCAGCAGTTTGTTGAAATCAAAGGCGCACGGACCAATAACTTAAAAAACATCGATGTTAAAATTCCGCTTGGCGTGATGACCTGCGTCACCGGCGTATCTGGCAGCGGTAAATCCTCCCTGACTATTGATACTTTGTACAAGGAATCTGCCCGTCGATTGATGAAAGCGCGGATGCATGCCGGCGATCACGACAGCATCACCGGATTGTCCTATCTGGATAAGGTCATTGATATTGACCAGTCCCCTATTGGCCGGACGCCGCGTTCAAATCCGGCAACCTATACCGGTGCCTTTACACCGATCCGTGAATGGTTTGCCGGCCTGCCGGAATCCAAAGCCCGCGGTTACGGTCCGGGACGGTTTTCATTCAACGTCAAAGGTGGCCGCTGTGAAACCTGTCAGGGCGATGGGGTCATCAAAATTGAAATGCATTTTCTACCGGATGTCTTTGTCGTCTGCGAGGCCTGCAAAGGCAAACGCTATAACCGTGAAACACTGGAAATAAAATACAAAGGCAAAACTATTTCCGACATTCTTGAAATGAGTGTCGAAGAAGGCGCCGAATTCTTTAAGGCTGTGCCATCAATCCGTGACAAGCTGGAAACTTTAAAGCAAGTCGGCTTGACCTATGTCCAGATCGGCCAGCGTGCAACAACACTATCGGGCGGTGAAGCCCAGCGGGTCAAACTGGCCAAAGAACTGGCCAAACGGTCAACAGGACGCACGCTGTATATTCTGGATGAACCGACAACGGGCCTGCATTTCGAAGATGTCCGAAAGCTGCTGGAAGTCCTCCAGACTCTGGTCGATCAGGGCAACAGTATTGTTGTGATCGAACATAATCTGGAAGTCATCAAAACAGCAGACTGGGTCATTGATATCGGCCCTGAAGGCGGCCATAAAGGTGGCAAATTATTAGCCAGCGGCACGCCTGAAGATATTGTCAAAGTCAAAGAAAGCTATACCGGACATTATCTAAAGCCATTGCTGGAACGCAACGGCAATAAAGACGCCGCCTGACAATCAGGCTGGTGCCTGTGGCTTCTGTCTGCGCTCACGACCAAGATTCCGGCGAATCTGGTCTTCCGCTTCTTTGGTTGAAATGCCGTAACGCATCTTAAGACGCGCCACCAGGCGGTTATGTTTAGCCTCGATCTCAGCCATATCCTCATGGGTCAGGGCACCCCAGATATCCATCAGATCAGCCGATAGTTCTTCAAAGCTACCTTCAATACGATAGAGAAGGCCTGTTATTGGATGGAATTCATACATAATATATTCCTCCTTTTCTAAACAGTTATTTAGCGCATTGCTTTTTTTTATCAAGGGCCTCTTTTGGCCAACGGCGGTGCAGCCATAACCATTGTCCGGGTCGTTCGCGTATCCAGTCTTCAAACAAGGCATGGATCTGGCTAAGCATAATATAGCTATCCTGTTCTTTATCCCCTGTATCAGGCACAGGTATCCGCGGATATACCGTCACCCGAAAATGCGCGCCATGCAGACGTTCAATACGCGCCGGATAAAGCGGGCAATCTAACCGGCTGGCCAGTTGGGTGGGCGTCGGGGTTGTCATGGCATCTGCGCCAAAGAAAGGCACAGCGATGCCCTGATTAAATTTTTGATCTACAAGCACCCCAAGTCGGCCACCTGATTTGAGCACTTTTAACATCTGGCGGGCGCCTTCGACATTCTTCGAAATATGGCCGATTGCCCCGCCCTTACTGCGGGCCCGGGTGAGAAGCCCATCAAGATATATATTATTTGGCGGGCGATAAACCAGATGTACCGGAATACCATGCTGCTCTGCCATAATCGGGCAGGCTTCCCAATTGGCAAAATGACCACTCACCACGATGGCTGGTTTATTTTCCTTGCGAAGCTGATCAAGATACTCGCCGCCGACAAATTCCATTCTGCTGTGCAGGGTTTTCAGATGCGGATATTCGGCGAAAACACGACCCAGATTGTCCCACATGTCGAGAACGGCCGCTTTTTGCTGTTCTTTCGATAATTCCGGTAAGGCAAAAGCGATATGGCGTTCAGCCTTACGCCTTGCCGCCATTCTGGAGCCAATCTGGCGCATCATCCAGCCGCCGATATAAGACGCCATATCAACAGGCATTATCTTGAAAAATCCATACAGCATATAGACCAGCACCGCTTCTGCCATATAGCGCATTTTACGGGAAACAGGTGGATTTGGCTTTTTTTTGGAGGGCATAATTACACCGTCAATTTTCGGGAAACAAGTGACTTTAACAGCGCCGGTGATTCAAATTGTAACATCACGGGCACCGGCGTGACATTATTGCGAATGGCCGCGGGCAGCCGGACGTAATCTTTAGCCGTGGTCAGAACTTTCTGGTCACCACGGTTTTCAAGCAAAGCGCCAAGATCGGATTTCCGGTATGGATGATGATCTGCAAAAGCCTGATATTCGGTTATGGTTACATCATGATTGCGCAACATCGAGAAAAACTTCTCCGGCCGGCCAATACCGGCAAAGGCACGGCAATTACGACCTTTTAAGCGGGCCATCAATTTTGGATCGGGGACCAGATCAGCTTTGATAAGCGGGCAATCAACACCTAATCCGGTAATATATTTACCAACGCCGCTACGGTCCTGACCAATAATAATCACCATATCCGCGCGGGCCAATGCTGTTTCCGGCTTTTCACGCAGCGGGCCTGCGGGCAGCAGGCAACCATTACCAAATCCGGTTTGCCCATCAATAACCAGAATATGCATATCCTTATGCACGGAAGGATTTTGATAGCCATCATCCAATAGAATAAGACCGGACATTTCTTCGACAATCGTCACCGCATGACGACGGTTTTTACCAACCCAGACTTTAAGCCCCTGCTGGCTAAGCATTAGCGGTTCGTCACCAACCTCTGCCGCGGTGTGATAATCGGTATCAACCATCACCGGGCCTTCGAGCGTGCCGCCATATCCGCGACTTACCAAAGCTGGCAGTAAATCCATGTCTTCCAATATCGTATAAAGCGCGGCTGCAACGGGTGTTTTACCGGCACCACCGGCTGTCACATTACCGATACAGATCACTTTGGATGAGGAACGCAACGGGGAAAGACCGGCTTTTTTATAATGATGATCGCGCGCCCATGCATACAGTGCGGCTAGCGGTTTCAATAGCTTTGCTAGCAGACCCGGTTTTGCATCATACCAGAATTCAGGGGTTTTCATCATGATGTTGATCCTGCTTTGCGGTCTGCTCCGGTATCTACAGATTGATCCGGTTCCAGCCAAGGATATAGATAAGACCATAAGGTTTCTATAGCGCCGGATTTATCCTGGGTCAGCTTTAAAGCCGCCGCGCGATAAGGCTCCATCTGTGCCGGATTCTGCAGAAGTTTTGTCAGGGTATCCGCCAAAGCCTGCTCATCTTCAACCGGTAGCGCAGCATTCACGGCCTCAAAATCAGCGCAAATCGTTTTAAAGTTAAACATATACGGCCCATAGATGATCATACAACCGAACTGGGCAGGTTCTACTGGGTTATGGCCGCCATGGGGGACGAAGCTCCCGCCCATCACTACCAGCGGCACTGTGGCGCTGAATACGCCCAGCTCGCCCATTGTATCGGCGAGATAAATATCACTTTCCGGCGTGATCGGCATGTCCTGACTACGGCGCGATAGATTTAATCCCTGTGTCAGGGCAAGTCCGGCAATTTCCTCACCGCGGTTCGGATGCCGCGGCACAATGACAGTCAACAGGTCAGGAATATCCGCTTTTAATTTCTGGTGAAGGGTAAAGGCAATTTCCTCTTCGCCAGGATGTGTGCTGATATATTGCCAGACAGGCCGGTCGCCGATCCCGTCTTTCAAGGCTTGGGCTGTTTCCTTGTTGACCGGCAAAGGATTGGCCGCATATTTCAAATTATCCGAAATATAAACCTGTTTATGGCCGAAAGCCTGTAAACGCTTTTGTTCGAATTCATTCTGGGCCAGACAAAAATCAAAGCTGGATAGGATGTCACGCAACATACCAGCGCCCAGCCAGCGCCAACGTGAAAAAGACCGTTCAGACATCCGCGCATTAATCAGAACCGCCGGAATTTTTAAAGACCGGATTTCGCGTAGCATATTGGGCCAGAAATCGGATTCCAGCCAGATCACAGCATCGGGTTGCCAATGCCGCAGAAAACTTTCGACCCAATCCGGATGGTCCAACGGTATATATTGATGAATAGCCCGCGCCGGCAGACGTTGTTCCATCAGCCGCGCCGATGTCACCGTGCCGGTGGTCAACAGGACATGACAATACGGATCAGCACCCAGAATGCGCTCAATCAAAGGTAAAGCTGATAATGATTCGCCCACGCTTGCCCCATGAATCCAGACTAGTTTGCCCGATGGCCTCGGCAAACCAGGTTTTCCACGCCGTTCGGATAAACGGGCTTTATCTTCTTTGCCCCGCGTCAGTCGTTTTTGCAGCATCCGGTCAAAAACCGGCCGCAATAAACGGGTAGAGCAATTATAAAGCGATGAAAGCATTGTTTACCTGTTTGTGTTATACTTACTGTATTCAGACCTTGGCTGAATTTCCTCTACGGTCTGTTAACCATATATTCTGCCGATTTTCCAGTATAATCAGTAGAATCCCAACTGGAAAGCCCGGTAAGACATGAAAGACCGTAAAAAGATTGAACAGGAGATATTAAACCAGATCCGCGATATCAAAGACCGTCTGCATAGCAGCGATCAAGACGATAGCGTGCCCTATGATAAGGATGCCGCCCGCGATACAGTACAGAAATTTCTAGCCGCACACCCCGATAAAGAAGAATTCATGAAGTCATTAAAACAGCGCATGGACAGCTAACTGCCGGATTTTCACCGCGCTTAGGCAACAATCCCTTTACATACTACTGACAATAGAGGACACCGTCGCATTTGGCGGAATAATAGGCGTGACCGGATTAAAAGGGAAAAAGCCCGGGGTATTAAGATTAAGCAGATCATTTTTTGCATCATTCAGCACAGTAACATTGCCAGGATTTGATAGCTGAATACCAGCTTTACTTCCCCAGCTTACTACGCCATTAACCAGATCCTCGTAGGTGACATAATTAACGCCATTATCGATCCCTTGGCGGATAACATAGTTCATCAAAAGATCATTACCAACCGTACAATTCATATTCAGACCAAGTAACATAGACAACAATGGACCCAGAACAGGTATACTTAACAATGGGGCAATAATCGCTGAATAAGAAATGGATAATACACTCCCCATAACCGCTGATACGGCATCACCGAACGATGACAGGAGATCATCCAAAACCGGATCAACAACGCCATTGACCTGTTCAACTAATGTTGTTGTCGTCCCGTCACCAAATGGCCCGCCAATAGCAGCACCAAGACCGGTAGAAATGATACTGTCCCAGGTTGGCAGGGATGTCGGTGGCTGATCCGAGAATATACTACCGGCCTTGGCCGACGCCGCCATAGCCTGATCAAAACAGGAGAGTGCCATGACACTGTCTGGTCTTTTGATGATTTCCTTGGCAAAAGCCGTATCTTTAATCGTATTGGCCGCGGCGTGGTTATCCTGGATTTGTTTATAATCAGGATCACAGCCTGGCTGTAAGGCTTGCGCCGGTGTGAAACTCACCAGCAGCACTGCTGCTGCGAAAACGAAGGCTCTAAAAGCCGGAATATACTTATGTCCAGATACAATCATTACGGTATAATCCCCACCGCTGATAAAACATCATTAAAACTGTTTGCGCCTGTTGCGCTCGGGATAACATTGGGCGGAAGCGCTGTCCGCGTGGCCTGCAGGTTACCAAAGACGCCGCCAGGGCCTTCCGCACTCATATTTGCGAGGAAATTCGTCGCGGTTGAACCACTGAACGCGGTGGTCACCATATCATCAAGGCTAAGATAAGCGGCATTGCTATCTATCCCGCTAATGATGTAATCATCATATATATCCTGCATCACCGGACAATTAAAATCAACGGAACGGAAGACCGAAGGCCATACATCCCCCATAAGTTCCGTCAGTGATGACCCGACAACATTGGAAAATTCGGGACTGTTACCGATACTGTCAACAAAGTTATTGCCCAACAATTCTTTCATCGGATCATTCACAACCTGATTCATCTCTGACGTAAAATCGCCCGAGAAAATCTGTCCGCCTTCATTGGCTGAAACCCGGAAAGCCTGATCGGCACAGGTCAAAGCAAGAACACTGTCCGGCTGGTTTACTATTTCTTCTGATGAAGCGACACTTGATGCAACACGCCCTTCGGCGGTGGCCTTGGTTGCTTCCCAAACATCGGGACGGCAACCTTCTACAAGCGCATGAGAATCATTGGGCGAGGAGACTAAAAACAGAAACGCCAGTGTCAAAGATAGTACTATCCGCATTTTTCCCTCAAAATAAGTTCTATACTCTATAAGTAACCCTACTTCTTTCATTTTAACAGATTTTTTGCTATTTGTCTCATTGTAAACGGCTTTTTTTAATCAACCCTATGTTTTTCAAGAGATCATCATGCGTATAACCGGCGGAAAATGCAGAGGATTTGCTCTGGCCTCACCCAAAAATGACCTGATCCGCCCGACAGCGGACCGGGTTCGCGAATCACTGTTTAATATTCTGGATCATTGTCCCGAGCTAACCCTTGATGGTGCGGTGGTACTGGATCTTTTTTGCGGTGCGGGCACTTTGGGGTTAGAAGCCCTGTCACGTGGTGCGGACTTTTGTATTTTTACCGATAACAGCAAGACCTCACTCCAGCTGGCCCGGCAGAATACCACCAAACTCAAACTGCTTGATCAGGCACAGTTTTTAAAACATAATGCCGCCACCAACTGGCCGGACAGCTATATACCAAAGGACAAGATATCTCTGGTCTTTGTCGATCCGCCCTATGCCAAAAATCTGGCTGTGCCGGGTGTAACCCGCCTTAAACAAGCGGGCATTCTGGCTGATAATGCCGTCATTATTGTCGAGATGTCCGCAAAAAATCCAGAGGAAGAAACCATTCCCGGCTTTAATTTGTTTGACGAGCGTAAATACGGTGATACCATTTTAAGGCTTTATAAAGCCGCTGCCCAAACCGTGTAAATGCATAAGGCCATACAAAAATGAGTGACCAGAAAAAAACAACCACCGCAACACAGCTTGCTCATTTAGGCAGCACTCCTCTGGAATACAGCGGTGTCGTCAATCCACCTGTGCATCGGGCCTCAACCATTATTATCAAAAATTATGAAGACTTTAAAAACCGTTTTACAGCGCCTTACCGCTATGGGCGGGAAGCCACCCCGAGCAGCCGGGCCTTTGAAACCAGCATCGCGGCACTGGACGGCGCTTATAACGCGATTGCAACGTCAAGCGGCCTTGCCGCCATTGTTGGCGTCCTTAATGCCTGCGCCCGCCAAGGCGCGCATTTTCTGGTTCCGGATAATTTTTATGGTTTTTCCCGCGAATACTGCGAAGACAGCCTGAAACGTTTCGGGGTCACGACAACATTTTACGATCCTCTGATCGACCGCGCAGGTCTTGAGGCGCTGATCACCGCGGATACCACCCTAATTTACCTTGAATCCCCTGGTTCCCTGACTTACGAAGTGCAGGATATCGGCATGTTTGTCGACGTTGCCAAGGCTCATGATATACTGACCGCCTGCGATAACAGCTGGGCAACGCCGCTTAATTTCAAACCGCTTGATCATGGCATTGATATCGCCATCATGTCGGCCACCAAATATATCAGCGGTCATTCCGATGCTATGCTGGGCGTTGTTTCCTGTAAGACCGAGACTATATATAAACGCGTCCTGACCGCCATCCGGCAAACGGGCAACTGCCCCGGGTCGGAAGAAGTCTATCTGGGCCTGCGCGGCCTTCGGACCCTTGATGTGCGTATGAAACAGCATACAGCATCGGGGTTAGCGCTTGGCCAATGGTTGTCCGATCATCCAGCCGTGAAAACCGTTCTGCATCCGGCTTTTTCCTCCTCTGCCGGCCATCAAAACTGGCAGAAATATTTCACCGGCACATCAGGCGTTTTTGCCATTGTCCTTCACGAAACCGATCCCGATAAAATCGGTAATATGCTCGATCACTTGCAAATTTTCAAAATGGGCTTTAGTTGGGGCGGTTATGAATCTCTGGTTTTTCCCGAACAGTTAAGCCCCGAGCGCATAACCAAGCCATGGTCAGGCGACGGATTTCTGCTCCGCATTCATCCCGGTCTTGAGGCTGTAGAAGATTTACAAAATGATCTTGAATCGGCGCTTTCACGGTTAGGGTAAGCGGTCAGGAAAAACCCGTATAACAATTACCGCAGTGCCTTGGAGACGGTATCCAGAATGGCATTAATCATCTTCGGCGCGCCGTCTTCGTAAAAGGCATGGGCGACATTCAGATAATCGCTGATAATAATCGGCGCATCAATATCATGATGGGCCATCAATTCATAACAGGCTGCCAATAAAATGGCCTCAAGAATCGGATCAACCTGCGTTTTATCCTTTTGCGCCAGCTGCGCCTTGACCAGATCATTCAATTCAGCCTGTTTGTCAAACACGCCATTAATAATACTGGCCAGTAATTCGCGGTCAGCCGGAACAAAAACATCGCCATCCAGTTCATAGCCAATGCGTGTATCAATAAAATCACTCAAGGCTTCTTTTGCGCCCTGACTATTGAATTCCATCTGATACAATACCTGAACGGCCGCCAGCCGCGCAGCTGAACGCCGCGCCTTGGCTGAACCTTCATTCAATTTAATCGCCCGCTGTTCCTGTGCCCGGGGGGCAGGCGTAATTTTTCGTGTTTCAGGCTTATCGCTCATCGTTTTTCTTTTCGAGTCTGTTATATCGCGCTTTTGTAGCACCGATGTTGACAGCGTTCAAGCCTTTGCTGCACGGCGCAAACGGTCATTCAGCGCCATACCGATCCCCGTTTCAGGGATTTTCATCACTGCAATCTGCGCTGCGCCTACGCGGTCAAGCTCATGCAGCATAGAAAACAGATTGGCCGCAGCCTCGCCAAGATCACCAGTTTCGCTTAAATTCAAATACCAGCCACGCGGTAGATCACGCGCCCAGCCACCATCGGATTTGCCCATAAACTTGACACTGGAAAACCCCAACAGGGCTTCATTCGGGCCGACATCAACAGCCTCCAACCGTAAAGGAGTCTTCGGTGCATAATGCTTTAACAAGCGGCCCGGTGATTTCGGTGCGGAGTCCTCATTCTCACCGGCAGCATCTTTGACGGGGCCAATCAGTTTTTCGATGTCTTCTCGGGTGATATATCCGGCGCGCAGAATAACCGGTATATCCGATGTCAGATCCAGAATCGTTGATTCCAATCCGACAATAGTTTTACCGCCTATGACAATCTGTTCTACCTGATCCCCAAGGCTGGCCAGTACATGTTCGGGTTTGGTCGGGCTGAGCCTGCCGGAAGCATTGGCGCTGGGCGCGGCCACAGGCCGGTCAAGCGCGGCGATAATTTTCAAACTGGTGTCCTGACGCGGCATACGAAGGCCAATGGTCGATAACCCTGCCGTTACGGCACCGGCAATACCGCTATCCGGTTTCAAGGGTAACACTAGCGTCAAAGGACCAGGCCAGAAGGTTTCAGCCAGTAATGCTGCCATCTGCGAAACCTCGGCATAACGTCTTGCCATATCAAGGCTGCTGACATGCGCGATCAGCGGGTTAAAATCAGGGCGACCCTTTATTTCATAGATCCGCGCCACGGCCTGATCATTGGTTGCATCAGCGCCAAGTCCATAAACAGTTTCAGTCGGCAAGACAACAACATCGCCCGCAGCCAAAGACGCTGCGACCGATTTCACAACCGCGGGGGATGGCGTTAAAAATTGCGTCATATAGCGCGTTTGCGGCCTTCTTGTGGTTCAAACATTACGCCGCCGGTCATCGGCTGCGGCGCCCCTGTTGTGCTGGGGAAGCTGATCGGCAAGCCCAGAAAACGGCGCACAGCCAGATAGCCAAAACATTGGGCTTCCAGAGCATCGCCATTCCAGCCGACAGCCTCGACAGGTTCAACCGGAACATCCAGACGGCACATCAAAGTGTACATCAAAAAGCTGTTCTTGCGGCCACCGCCGGTAATCAGCCAGCGTTTGGGCAGCTGCGGTAGAATATCCAGCGCAGCAACAATTGTTTCAATCGTAAAGGCCGTCAGGGTCGCTGCCCCATCCTCAAGGCTAAGCCCCTTAACGTCTTCCTTGATATATTCAAAATCATTGCGATCAAGGGATTTACGGTCACTACGTTTAAAATAAGGATTCTGCATCCATTTTTTGACTAGCGCCTCATCAATCTTTCCCTGTTTGGCCAATTCGCCATCGGTATCGAAATTTTCTCCGGTTTTGGCATAGACCCAGTCATCAATCAACGCATTGGCAGGACCGGTGTCAAAGGCAATAATTTCTCCGGCTTCGCCAAGATAGGTGATATTACCGACCCCGCCCAGATTTAGAACCGCCAACGGCTTTGCCAGCCCTTCGGCGCGGGCACGGTGATATATCGGCGCCAATGGTGCGCCCTGCCCGCCTGCCTTCACATCAGCGGTTCTGAAATCGGCAATAACCGGAATACCCGTTTCGTCAGCTAAAAGCCGGGCATCACCGATCTGGCGGGTAATGCCATGTTTCGGATCATGATGGATCGTATGACCGTGAATACCGACAAAATCAATTTTACCTTCGGTCAGACCGGCCTTGTTCAACAATTCATACAAAGTTGCAATATGTGAGCGGGTCAGCGTTTCCTCGACATTACGAATCCGGTTTTCAATATCCAGATCCGTTTTTGGGTCCGGATTTAAAACACTGCAGATTTTCTCGCGCAAATCGCGTACATATGGCGTTGTCACTGACAGGATCGGCTCGACATAGTCATAACCATCTGTTTTGATCAGCGCTGCATCAACCCCGTCATGGGAGGAGCCGCTCATCATGCCGATTACGGTATATATTTGGTTGTCTGGCATGGCTTTCTTCCTTATTATTGCGTCACTGATTAAGAATAGCGTGCTTTAGGGGTGCGGGAAAGGGTGAAAGATGACTTTAAAATACAAATCCGATTTTTTAAATATTATGGAGGAACGCGGTTTTATCCATCAATGCACCAATTTCGAGGAGTTGGACAAGCTGCTGACCACCGAAACCGTGACCGCCTATCAAGGCATTGATGCCACCGCTGCCAGTCCGCATGCCGGCAATCTTTTACCCCTGACCATGCTGCGCTGGCTGCAAAAGACCGGCCATAACGTTATTACTCTGGTCGGCGGTGGGACGACAAAGATTGGTGACCCTTCTGGCAAAACAGAGCTTCGCCGGATGATCAGCGAGGATCAAATCAACGCCAATATTGCCGGTATCCAAAAAGCCTTGTCGAACCTGTTTGATTACGAGAATAGCGCGACCATGGTCAATAATGATGACTGGCTGACAGGGCTGAATTACGTCGAATTCCTGCGCGATTATGGCCGCCATTTCAGTATCAACCGCATGCTGAGCATGGAAAGCGTAAAAATCAGACTGGAACGTGAACAGCCTCTTAGCTTTACGGAATTCAATTATATGATTTTTCAGGCCTATGATTTTCTTGAGCTGTTCCGTGAATATAATTGCCGCCTGCAGGTTGGCGGATCAGACCAATGGGGCAATATCGTCAATGGTGTTGAACTTGGCCGCCGGACGATTAATGCCGAACTATTTGGTCTGACCTGTCCGCTATTGACGACGG
>Ga0306901_1000126_pt1 | contig 38582 bp, 36 predicted proteins | sample AntRauMFilla3767_FD_190431 | JGI IMG/M metagenome (GOLD analysis project Ga0306901, IMG submission 190431) | Saline lake microbial communities from Rauer Islands, Antarctica - Metagenome Filla 3 #767 (v2) (version 2) | ecosystem: Environmental > Aquatic > Non-marine Saline and Alkaline > Saline ... | reverse complement strand
AAGCTCAATGTCAAAGGAAATTACGTAATTTGTATATTCAAAGCGAAGCATGCACAACAAAAACATGTGGTAGCTGTGGTAAGAGGAATGATGTAGGTTATGCGCATGTATATGAATGTGGTTGTGGGGATAGGGATATTCATGGAGCGAGAAATATATTTATTCGTTATCAAACGAAAAGGTGTGGATGATCTGTCTATACCCCGGTGCCCGACAGTGCCGGTTAGGAGCTACTCAATAGTAGGGCCCTACTATTGAGTGGCTGTGAGATCTGGATTTTTTCCGATTTTACGAGTCTGAGAACATAACATGTTATATTTGCACACAATGTGTGTTTTGACGCAAGAATCCTTGTTCTCTAGAAGTGCTTTGAATGCCTCCAACACATAATATTTTAAAATTTGATATAAGTAATGAAGACAATTCCTAATTAGATTTGAGTTTTATTAATTTTAATGTCCGTGTAGCTTAATGGTTAAAGCAACGTGCTTATGACGCGTAGATTGCGGGTTCGAGTCCTGCCACGGACATTATTATTAAATTTAGAAAGTTATTTCATATCTTGGGTATTTGACTTAGTATGTTCAGAATTACAAATATGATGAAGCATTTCACTACTATTTTTGTGACATATCCATTCATCAGGAATTTTTGATAAATTAGCAAGTGAATATGGTTCATTTACATGAACTGAAAAAGACATTCCTTGAAACTTTGGATGTAACATGCAACTTTGTATGGCTCTTAAACGTCCGCCAAGACCTTTAAATTTACCATAAGGCTTTGGATGTTTAAGATGCCATTCAAAAGATAAAGCATTGCGACTACTTCCTTTCTCATATTGATCAAATCCTGAACATAAAATAATCGCAAGGTATTCCCAAAAATTATTGTTATTAGATTGATCAGCAATTGTGGTAGTTCTTTTAGCACCTCCTTTTATTTCTCCATTGTGCTTTCTAATGCGATTTACAGGATCATTAGTGTAACCCACATAAGTGCGATTGTCTTGAGAGTTGCACAGAACATAACAATAGTGAATAAATATGTCACTATTCTCTTTTTTCTTCTCGTTTGGAAAACTCAATAAGTGATCTTTGTTCGCAGAGATAGTTCCAAGCATCTAAATTTCCTTGTTTTCTTTATTTTCACTACTAGTTACATGTTTATTTGACTTTATTTTGTCATTCATATTGAATGGTTTGAAAATAGGTGTATATGTTACAATTTTTCTGTTCTAAAAATAATACCATATATTGTTTTTAGAGTATTTTTACTAATATTCACATTGTTCTTTATTTTCTGGACTGATAAACAATTTATGGCGATATGATTCTACTAGTTTATCTGATTTAGGATAAAGAAAGCGTTCACATTGTTCTTTAGGATGTCCATGTTCTGCAGACAGAAGTACAAATATTAAACCAAACATGCCACATTCTGAATTTCCATATTGATGACGTACTTTGTTGTAATCAAAAGTGGAGTCTTCATCTACTAACCATCCTAGTTTTTTAAGTTTTCTACTTAGTTTTATTATGCTTTTGGGAGGTGGAGTTCCATATGAATCATAATAATAAAATTGTTTTTTGTTTGAATAAAAAGATACCCAATGGCTTCCTGATTTCCAACTTGGATCAAGATTCATTACTCCTGCCAATACATCATAATTGTCACGTACACGCTTAAATTGTTTCCAAATGTCAAGTTTGAGAAAATCTGAAGATACTGCTCCAAAACTATAAAAACCAGGAATCCACTCTTTATACTGATCTAGAACACGGTTAAGGTCACCTGTTCTTAGCCAAGTATTTATATTTGTAATCCACTCTTCACTCATGTCGGGGCGGTAAAATCTTTTTTTCAATGATTCATAAAACTCCGGATCAACTCTTTTAATCTTTTCTAATCTACACTGTCCTGTATCATTGTCATCTCTTCCCAACAAATCTTTCATACAGTTTGTTCTTCCATCATCGTAAGCAGGAGAACATACACTATTGGCGCGAATGGGCAAAGATTCTTCTTTGACATCATCAACTCCATTTTTATCAGTTTCAGGGACATTTTCTTCAAACTCAATTACTCGTGTGTGGTTAGTTGGCAGAGATTTTAGAGCTTGTGACAACATTGCTCTAAACTCACTTGCTGAAGAATTTAAAGAAGGGGATACAATGCTTATCATTTTTGTTTATAGTGCGATTATTTCTAAAAAAGGCTCAGACTTTTTAAAAAACCTACTAAAAAGTTTACCTATTAAAATATTTCAATCCGATCAAGAATTGGACAATTTTCTTAATACATTAGACAATCCTATCTTGTATTATAATGAAGATTTAACACCTTGGTGCAGAAACAGAGATGCAGAATTAAAATCTAAATTCAGATGTGTGACTAATAGATCTGGATACACTATATATCCAATTGATGAAGGTAAAGTATATAAGGTATTTGCACCTTATTACAAGTTGGTGTCTCAAGAACCTCCTAAACCATATACTCATTGGAAGATAGATCACATTGTCCCATCTGAATTTAAAGATAATACTTTCAGAAAAGACGCAATTAACATTTTAAAAACATATGCCTACAGTGACAATCCCAGTCGTTTGAGTGTGTATATGAGAAATGGATTATTGTCTGCAAGAGAAGCATATCATGGATTCCATACAGAACATAAAAAAAGAGAGCTGTTATTTAGAGAGTTTTATTATCGAGTATATTGGCAGGAACCTCGTTTATTATTGGGAGACGCATATGATACAGCTTTTGACCAACGTTTGAGGAAATTATATTGGTCATATGGTGAAGAGGGTTTGAATATATTCAAAATGGTTGTTGAGGCTCGAACAGGAAATCGTGCGGTTGATGACATGGTACGTGATCTTTACCATGAAGGATATTTGACAAACCGTAAGAGAATGGCATTAGCCATGTATTTTACAAAGACATTGGCATTAGATTGGAGATGGGGAGATAAATGGTTTGCTCATGCATTAATAGATTATGATCCAATTCAAAATTCAGCAGGTTGGCAATGGGCTGCAAGTGTGGGTGTGAGTCCTTCTCCTTATTTTGTGATTATGAATCCTTGTAACATTAAGGATACAGAATGTAGTGAGATATCAAAAATAGATCTTCGTAAAAGGAATGATGAAGCGAAACAAAAACTAAAGAAAGTTAAAAATGCCGTCATCCCATTCATCTTTCATCAAGGCACTAGCAAATAAGATGATACTCTTAGTATCTGAAGAGCTAAGTAAACAAGAATGTAAAATGATTGTGAAAGAGAATATAATATCACCCTTAATCACCATGATTTATATGGAAATATTTCCCTACATTATGATGGCAGGTGTAGCAATTTTTTCTATTTTTTTGTTTTCACTGGCAACACTTATTTGTTTTGTTGTATTTTATATTATACGAAAGTAGTTGTTCTAAAAATCCCTTAGCAAATCTTCCATAACTTGATGAAATCCACCACCAAGTTCAGATTTTTGACTTTTCTTTCCATTACCTGCTTGATAATCATGAGAGCCACCATTTTTGCATGTATCACATCCTTCACTTGTATTTATTTTGGTTAGAGGACTGTCTACAATACCTCTTTGCCAAAGAAGCCTCAAGGGCACTGTCAGCATGTTCATGTCAAAACCGTTCCACATCTTTTTACAATATACATATAAATGTTTGAATGGAATGTCACCCAGCAATTGGGAAAAGAATACGTGACCCCCGTAAAAGATACAATTTATCTCTTAATTGTACTGATTATCTACCAGGGCCTCAATTTGTTTTCGGATGAACCAGCTCCTCCTGCATTAGCTGTTCTAACTTCAGTCGGAACAGGTATATGGGTTCGTTGGTTGATTGTTGAAAAACTGTTGCGTGTGATTTAACAACAATTTTATACGCAACAAGATAAAATGTTTTCAGGACACATGAACTGGATTGTTATTATCATGGTCGCTTTGGCCGTCCTTTTTGGAGGTTTGCTAGCATTATTTAATCTTTTCAAAAAATACATGGAATATGTCAAGAACAGTATTTGCATTTCTGTACAAGAAGTTGTAAGACCATCCGGTCTTGGAAATGGAGGTGTAGGTGGCATAGATGGTATTGAAGGACTTTTAAAAAATCTTATGAACTCATCTGAGATTATAGTACCTCAAGGTTATGACCATGACCATGACCATGACCATGACCATGAACATGAAGATGAATTGGAACCTCTACAAGATCCAAAAAAAATACAAACCGAATTTAATTCACCAAAAAAAGATGAAGGAATTAAACAATCTGAAGAAAATAATGAACCTCATATTCTTAAAAAACCAGAAATCGAAGAATTGAAAGAAGATATTCCTTTGTTGGAACGCATTCCTAAAATGAAATATGAAGAACTAAGAGATGTTTTGAAAAACACATATGGATTGAGTAACATAAAAGGTACAAAGATGGATTTGATTAATAAAATTAAATCATTGCAAAAAGTTCCTTCTGTTGAATCATTGCAACCTGTTCAGCAACCAATATTAGTGTAAATTGATTTGTGTTATTATAAATTAAGATAAACTAAATTAAACAATGGAAGCCAAACCATCAAACCCTCCTACAAAATACAAAACACGTATGTTTGTTACTAAATTTGAAGAAGCCGCGATTATAGGAATGCGTATGGAGCAACTGGCTCGATCAGCACCCACTTTCCTAGAAAATTGCAAATTAAAAGATATTAGACAGATTGCTGCACAAGAGTATAATGAGGGTAAACTTCCTATATATGTTGGACGAAAGTTATTAGATGGTACAGAAGAACGTATACCTTTAAATGCTTTACGGAAAAAGAATGATTTATAATATTTACAAAGAATATAAATACCAAGAGTTAATTATATGAAAAAATTGATTAGTTGTTATAGGTTGAACATTAAGCAAAGTTTATAACATATTTTCCTTCAAAAATGCCTAGATTAACTGAAGATGATATACAACTTTTAAAGTTAAAAAATAAAACAAATGAATTATGGGGGGATCCTTTTTTTAGTTCATGCAATTATAGATTAAAAATATTTATATTGAATTCAAAAAAACATAGTTTTACATCTGAAGCACATGATATAATTTTTAACAGAGAATATAATCTATTAAATTGCATAAATGACATGCTTTTGTTGTTAGAATTCAAAATTTGTCCATCGTCTAAGATACTCACAAATGTAATTCAAGACTTTTATTGGGTAGAACATACAGGTTTAATTACTTATGATAATGATGTAGTAGTAGATACAACAGATAAACAAAATTTCATTTATAAATCTATAAAATTAGGTGTTGTTTTACAACCTGAAGCATTTGAAAATATTACAATATATCATGCATTTAATCTAAATTTTCAAAATAAAATGGTTAGTTTTAATAATTCTTACAGATCTAAAAAATTATACAAAATATTATGTATGTTAATTAAAACTAATTTTCCATTTCCTGAAGAATATATTTCATATCGTCAAAAAGCAGTTCGAGAATTTTTGAAAAAAAATAAAAAATTTAACAAAAAATATAGTATTGAACCCTTAATATTTATTTTGATTTCATCAATAGATTTGTCCAAGCTTTTAATAGAATTGAACCCATCTACAATTAATAATGTAAGATCTCATATTATCCTTGAAACATACTTTAAGAGACAATTAAAAATCTATGCAATGATTGCACTATCATTTAAGATGAAAAAAATTATTTATGGTAATCTGTGTGAAAATTGGAATAAATATAGCTACACTCCAGAAAATGACAGACCTGGATTTTTAAGAGGATTTAAGAATTTTACCAATGGCTGTCATGAGGAACGGGAACAGAGGAGTTCTTAACACTTTGTTGCATAGGATATATACTGTCTTTAAATATTTGTTCATTACTTCGAACTAAAATATTTTCTTTTTGTTCTTCATTTGTTTTAAGGTCTTTTATAGGATATGTTAGTGTCCTATAAGGCACTGGTTCATTGATTTTTATAGATACAATTTTAATTTTATCTATGCTTTTAAATCTTATGAAAAGAGTTGGAGGAATTAGAACTGTTCCTAAGCCAACATAGTAAGATCCTGGATTATCTAGAGTAATTGAGAATTTATTGCCTAAAGCAAGTTCAATTCTTCCTTTATTGGGACTGTTGCAGAAAGCAATTTCGGCGTTAGCATAAGGCATTCCTGAAGCATCCGCATTCATTCGTTTTTCTGGTGGACAACATGCTAAATAATCTATAATTCCCTTATTTACATTGTCATTTATTTTTCCTTTTACATGAATTGTTTCTGAACCATAAGATAGTTCACCTTCCATACATTCTTGTTTGAATTTTACAGTGCTCATATTTTCTTTTGAATATACTCTATTTAATAATTATTCACACTCTTCATGGCGTCAAAAGTTCAAAGGTTAAACATTTTTTTTCTATTACTTTATAGTTGGGTGTAAAGGAACTCCCCCTCCTGGAGAAGCAAGTCTTGGATACTCATCTTTAACATCTCCATCTAATGGATAAAACATAGGATTTAGGTCAATATGTCGGCTTACTGAGTGACCGACATAGTCATCCATATTATATAAATCATATCCAGTATCTACAATCATTCCATATCCTTCTGGATCATTGACTTTTAATGTACATTTGCTTGAATCACATTGTAATTTATTTTTTGGTGGGGGGATTTGAGGGTCTTGACACATTCTAGGACCACATGAATTCATAGTAAAAACTCGACGCCTTTCATTTTCCATAATAGCTTCTCCATTATCTCTAATAAATTGAGCATATTCATAACTTGTCATATTTTTTGGTGCTCCTTGAAAGTTGGAGGGATGATTTTGTTCATAACGTGAACGGTAATCGGTGATCCCTCTTCCTCCATCTTCCATAAGTGCAGGACAACTGAGCATAATATTGTTAGGACATCTGGTTTGTGACATTTATTTATCATAACATTAAGATTTTAAAAAATTGAAAAAGACATAAACCATTCCTTATGTAGGATTTCTATATAAGATGGCATCTTCTTTAAAGATAGCCACTGCGACAGCAACAGGTAAAATTGCTATTGGTAAAAATGATAAAATAGATTTAAAAAAATTATTTGAAAATATACCTATTGCTCCGTCCAATAAAAATGAAGGTATTTTATCAGCGGTTTTCAATAAAGAAGTAAGAGGTATTGTAAAAAAAAGAGTGAAAAAAAGAAATAAAGGAAACAAAGAACCTAAATGCACCAGAAAGTTTGAAAACCAAGTGTCACTATTTATTAGAAGAAAATTTGATGAAGATGAGATTGATGAGAAAGAATCTGCTTATATTGATCGTGATAAATGTATAACTAGTTTTAATGTAAAGGTTTTTCCTAATGGTATGGTTCAAATGACAGGATTAAAATCATTAAATCAAGGATATTGGGTTTTATACTTCTTGTCCATCTTTTTGAACATCAAAGAAGAACCTTTTGACTATCAGATCCATATGATTAACTCACATTTTAAATTTGGATATGCATTAGATTTTGACTTACTTATGGATAGAATAGCAGATAAAGGACTCTTTTATGTTTATGACCCAGTGACATATCATGGATTAAAAGTGAGCTTTTGGTATAACAATCATATGGATGGAATTTGTCATTGTAATCCCAAATGCAAATCCAAGACTCGAACAAAAGCTACACAAGAAGGAAGATCTAAAGCAGAATCCAAATGCAAGAAAATCACCATAATATTTTTCCATACTGGTGCTATTATTATTACCGGAGCTAACAAAATTGAACATATTGAGACATGTTACAAACAAGCATTGTCTATATGTAAAGAAGAGTAAAATAAAATATGAAACTAGATATTGTGGTATTGTTTATACTAATATGCTTGATTATGTTAACAATTTTCTTTTTTATTATGCGTAAATTTATGCGCAAGAATATTGAAAAAAATGAATCATTTACATCTTTAACTCCTTTGGGACAAAGTGATGTAATCAATTCTTTTCTTCGAGATTATGGTTTTTTAAATACCAATGAGTTAAATGAATTTGTAACAAATCAAAAATATACAGAGAATGTGAGTAAAATACCAGGATCAGATGTTCTTAAATTGTATTACAGTTCATTTTCAAACACACCAAAAGATAAAACATGTTGGAAAGCTCTCGTAGGAAAAGATCACGTGAATTTTGAAGCAGTACCTTACTCTAATAATGAAAATGGTATTGAAATGCTAGCTAACAAATGCACTGGTCCACAAACAATGTCCATGGGCATCAAAGGAAATGGCTCTTTTAGCATATTTATGTACATGATGGTAAAAGCTTTACCCAAAAAGAAAGAAACTGTTTTACAATTGTTTGGAAACACTATCAGTAATAATGCTTTGTCTTTGCATTTAGACCCATCTGGGAAATTCTCAGTTCAATTTGGCGCTCCAGGAGATAATCCCGAATTACAATCTTCAAATAAATGCAAGATGAATCAACCATTTCTCTTTGTAATCAACAAACATGCTGAAAAATTAGAAATATGGGAAGATGGAACTTATTATCAAATGGATCAACCTGTACCAGCCGTACTTCTATCTAACAAACCTATGATTATTAATCCAAGTAAACATCTGAATTTTAATCTATTTTCTTTCGGAGCCTGTTCAATGGCTTTTTCTGAAGAAATGCTTTTGGATAAATATTTCAAGAATGAAATGTCTAAAACATCTGCTGAGTTTTTTTCAAATTCCCAGAGAGTATTAGAATTTGAAAAAGAATTGAACAAAACCAAAGATTGCCCATTTGATGATTCTGTTTGTGCATCATGTCCAGAAATAAAAGAATGGGGAAATATGAACATGTTTATGAACAAAGCAGGAGATGATTGCTTAAAATCTGTAGATAATTTTTGCAGTAAAAATATTGACCATCCTCATTGTGAATGCTGGCGCCCAAATGCTTCACGTACTTGTCAACTTCTTTTATCTTCTATTAAGAAGGAACCTCTTGTAAATCCTGGCAAACTTACAGATGTTGAAATGAAAGAAATCAAACAGAAATATGAATTATGTGACTGTTCGGAAAAAGAAAATTTACAAAATGAGATATTATTACTAGAAAAAAATAAAAATTCTGAACTTCGTCATCTTAATGCAAGTATGGGAGATACACAATCACATATGCGTGTTGTTCCAGAAGATTATCGTCCTCCTCTCTCTTTTAATGAAAACAAATCATTAACTAGTGGATTCTGGTCCTGGTTATTTGGGTAGCTTCAATTTCTCCAAATCGTCTAGCCAAATTTCAGCTTCTTGCTTAATTTCTAACATTTTGTACTCTTCCAACAATTTAGCTTCAATTTTCTTCAATTCATTAAATTTCTGTTCACTCAAACTATTAATAGGCATCTTGAACAAATAATCATAACCCAACTCATGACACAAAGTTGGTAATAACTTTAATTGTTCCACAATGTTTTCCTCAGTGCGTTTAGACATTATAACCACTTCATTTCGGTTCGCCTCTATAAACGCAGCCTTACTAGATGCCACCTTCATCAAATGATCAAGCTCTTTCAACTTGTGAGCTTTCCTTTTCACATAGTATTTCATTCTAGTTTCCGCAAACTCTTGTAAAATCTGGTTTACATCTTCATATTTCTTAATCTTCATATTATCGTCAAACAAGTGCATGTTGTTAGTAGATATGTTACTAGATTCTAAATCCAATAGTCTTAATATATCACACTGCTCTACTTGTTCTGGCAAATTGTTGAAAGTCAAAATGAAATGAATGGTGTCTGTTGTGTGTGAATCATAAGATTTCAGGATACCTTTGTCCAAAAGATCCTCCAAATAAGCTTTGTAATCTTCAGTCCATCTTCCTATTGGCAGTTCAGTTACTACCACCACATTAGGACTCTTCATATGATAAATGCCACATGTTGTATATGAGTTTTTCTTTTTACTGTATATAGTTCCCTTGAAACCCTTGTAATATGGCATACCAATGTCACAAATAGGAGGCTCTTCTTTCACATTCTCTGATTGTCTGAGATAATAAGAAGCCCATTCTTTGGTTGCTTCTAATACTTTTTCTGGGTGAAATGGAGGAATTTGTGTAGAAAAACCTGTACCAATACCTCTTGTTCCATTGACTAATACCAAAGGTATGATAGGAACATAATATTCTGGTTCAACTTTTTGACCATCATCATCTAGATAAGACAGTAGGGGGAAGTCATCTTTACAGAATAATTTAGATACTACAGGGTTAAGCTCTGTGTGAATGTACCTTGGAGCAGCTGAGTCTGCACCTCCTTTGTGTCGGCTTCCAAACATACCATTTTCAGCCAGCAAAGGCAAGTTATTTCCGCTTCCTACAAAGGTCTGAGCCATGCCAATAATAGTTCCATGTAAACTGGCTTCTCCATGATGATATGCTGCGTGTTCAGAGATATAGCCAGCAATCTGTGCTACTCGTGCTTCCTTAGAACTGTTTCTCTTAAACATACCAAATATGATTTTTCTCTGACTTGGTTTAAATCCGTCTACAAGATTAGGAATAGAACGCTCTACATCATGAATGCTAAATTGCACTAGTTCACTGTTCACAAAATCTGTATAACTCTGTTTTTTTACATCTCCTCCAGTGGCTTCATCTTCTTTTCCTGTGTGTTCAGCAATCCATGTTTTGCGCTCATTTGTAAGTTTCTTGTTAAAAGCCAAGTTAATGGAATTATTGTCTTTGTCATCTTCAAATTCATAGTCTAGTTTCTTCATGTTCTTGAAGATTTGTTTGGCTTCTGCAGCTGTCCATGTACCCAAACCTTTGTAATACTTGGCATCTGCTTTAGGATTCTCTTTATACCACTCTTTAAACTCATGAAGATTGTAAAAATCTTTTTTCTGCTTATGCACGCGAACAATAGGAGTTAGAAGACTGCAAATAAAATCCTGTTCTAAAAGACTTGGCCACAATGTGTGAAATAGGTTAATAACCAATCCTCTAATGTGATGACCATCATGATCAGAATCAGTCATGAGCATGATGTGTCCATAACGTAGAGATGTTTTCAAAGATTCCGTATCATATTTTCTATTGCTTTCAAGTCCCAAAATCTTTTTCAAGTCAGTCACCTCTTTGTTATCAGCTAGTTTCTGAGCACTAATGTCTTTTACATTGATAAGTTTCCCACGTAAAGGAAATACTCCATAAGCATTTCGTCCAAGCACTGAAAGACCTTCCATAGCCATGGCTTTAGCTGAATCTCCTTCTGTCAATATAAGAGTGCATTGACTACTTTTAGGTCCTCCAGCCCAATTGGCATCATCTAACTTTACAACACCTTTGATGTGACCAGCACGTTTACCATCAGTTTTTTTAGTCAAGTTGTTCAACTTATTGTTGTATGAATCCATGATAGAAGTATAAATTTCACTAGAATACAATTGTTTATAAAATTTTTCAGATGGTTCAAGTTTTAGCTTCTTTACAGACCCTCCAAATTGTGTGGATGCAGTAGTCAATAAATTCTTGTTCTGTCCATCAAATTTGGGATTAGGTATTGTGCAATTGATGAAAATAAACATGTTGTTTTTAATCATTCCTGGAAGGATAGCTTTTTTAGTTTTGGACTCAAGCATTTCCTTCATTTTCCCACAGATTTTGTTCACAAAATAGTCTACATGTTTACCACCGTGCATGGTACAGATACCATTCACAAAAGATATATGATCTAAACCATTTCCATGTTGATTGCAAGCAATTGCAACATCCCAATCACTATCTACTTTTTCGTAAACTACATTTGAATCAGCTACAAACATCTTAACATAATCTTGAAAATTCTCAATCATTATTCTCCTATCATCCAAATATACTTTTGTGTATGTAGGAGTACATGCAGCAGCATCATAAACACGCCTTTTTAAAAGACCAAGTAAATCATCATCAATGTTTTTCATACCAAATCTCTCAAAATCCGGTTTAAAAGAAATACACATACTGTTCTGTTTCACTGAAGTTTTCTTAATTTCAGGAACTGATTTTTCATTCATATTATTAGTAAATGATTGGACATAATGAGTTCCATTGCTGTATATTTCAATTTGAAAGAAAGTGCTGAAAATGTTACAGGCTTTAGCACCTATGCCATTTTGTCCACCCACACTACGTTCTATTGAATCATCATAATTAGTACTTGTTAATAATTGACCGAAGGCAATTTCAGGGCTATATTTTCCATTTTCCCATTTATTTATGGGAAATGCATCTCCATTGTTCCAAACTTTAATTGTACCGCTATCTTGGTCAATATTAACAGCAATTTTTGTTAATAAGGATTTAGAGCTTCTAGAATGATCAATTGCATTCACCAGAATTTCATCATAAATTTTGTATAATCCAGGAACATAGAAAATTTTACGTTTATTCATTTTGCCTTCTTTGTCACAACCAAAAGTGATGTATTCATCTTTTGACATGGATCCAATATACATTTCTGGTCTATGAAACACATGCTCATGAGGTTGATATGTTTGTAATGTCATTGTAGGTATTATATAAACTTATATATCATCTGATAAGTTATGTCATTTTCAATTTTTATTTAATTGAATTCTTCAAAAAAAATTATTAACAGGACGTGTATTTAATCCTTTATTGGAAACATAGGTAGGCATTTCTATTTTTGGATCTTTCCAATCGTCTCTTCTTTTGAGGTATGATAATTGTGTATCAATGTTCTGAAGAACGTTTTTGACGGTACAATACAATACTCTGCGGTTCAATACAGAAACCATTTTATTTACATCTTCATGATAACTAGGAAGTACTGTGTAATTAAAAGTGTTACGCATGGCCATATAGAGATTATCTTCTGATTGAATTCCAATTTGTTTCTTACTGTACTTCCAGACCAAAAATTGTATGCCTTTTTGGAGATCATCAATGTTCTTCTGATGGAAGAATAATTGAGACACTGGAGTACATGCTATGACATCATTCATTTTATAATATAATTTTATAAAAAAATGGAACTGCTCAAAAAAGTACGTCTACACACTAATGATGAAACTAAAATGAGTAATCTCCTCAATACTCTGAGCAAAAGACTAATGTATAATATTATTTCCAATATTATGGATGTTAAATCCATTGTCTACAAAGAAAAAAACAATGGTAAAATTGATATACATGACATGGAAAAAACCTCTGAATTCATGAACAAAATCAAGTTTTTTTGCCACATGAAAATGAATATTGTTCAAAAAGATGAAGAACAAGGAGGTGGTGGTGGATATTACAATCCTGTACCTTTACCCATGATTTTCTTCGGAAATGAAGAACCACAGTATTATAAAGCTGATGGACAAGAAGGTGTGGCTCGTGCTGAAATGCCAGTCAATCATCCTTCACCATATCATATGAATGGAGGAGCAATGGGAGTAAAAAGCGTACAAAGCATGTTCAACAGTCTCTTTAACAAAGGCGAAGAAATTCCCATACTAATGACCAAGGAGTCAGTAGAAACAATATTTAAAAATTCTGATTTGGATGTAGAAATTACTGATTCTAAAGTGTTTGAGAGTATATCCAGGAGCATCAATGAAAATATTTACAGCCTGCTCAAATTCTATAAAGAAAATTATGGCTCTAAAAAACCAGTTGAAGTAAAGGTTTTGAGTCAAATTGTGGATACTGATCCCCTGTTTGAGCACATGTCAAGAATTTATCATCCGTCAAAGAAATAATGGTTCCAACTTACGACCGCAATCAAACTTCCAAAAATATTTTCATATTCAGTCTCTTAGCAGAAACAATATTCATTGTATTATTTGCACTCTTATTTTTCCCACAAACATCCATCACTTTGCCTTTTGTTTCTACTTTGGGTGCATTGTTACTAATAATCCTTATCTGGGCTCTAATATCATCTTCCACTATTGACCGTGAAATTATGGATATGAAAACACAACTCAACAACACCAAGCTAGAAAACATGTCTTGTCCAGATTATTTTACACGTTCTGATGGAAACAGTTGCAAAAATGATTATGTGACTACCAACAAGAAAATGCGTTATGAGTTTTTAGACCCAGTTACCAAAAAACCACTTAAAGATGTGGATTTAAGAGACATGTTTGGCACTGATATATTAAACAATATTTGCACTAACAAACTGTCTGAAAATCCTATTACAGGAATACCTTGGACATCTGTAAAACCATTATGTGGAAACATAAACTAAATTGAATAAACAAATATGAAGAAAGAAAATGGAATTGCCTCTTGACAAAAAACACATCGCAGTCATAGGAGATTTCCCCCCTATCTCCAGTGATACTCACATATATATGCCGTTATTTCATGATTTAGCCGAATTCAGTGTCAAGAATCTCACAGAAACTTTTAACAAGATTTTAAAAATTTATCCACGTGGTTATGACAAACTTTCAAAAGGTAACAAGCGTATATTGGTAGGAATTCAAGATATTGATATATATTTTTCTATTGTACTTGATAGCAAAGTAGTTGACAATGCTATCAGTAAATTCTTAAAAAACAAACATAACAAAATTGATACTATTATTTCATGTCAGGATGAAGACTTGTTTAAAAAAACAGAAACATTTAAAGCCACAAAAGCAGTTATATATAATTTACCCACTCCGAAAAAAAGAGAATATGATGATAGTGATATTGAAGAACCTATGGATGAAGGGTCTAAATATGCTATTTACTTAGGAATTTTACATAAATATATCATAAAAACCCGAATTTGGGAATTATGTCCTATTTATAATAGTATTAAAAAAATAAGTAAAACAATGGAAATGAATACTCAATCGTGATATTTAAAAAAGAAAAATTTGAATTCAATATATGAATGTAATATATCATAATAGTATATAGAAACCTTCCTTGTTTTACCTGGTTGTATAAAGTCAAGTAAAATGTCAAACTCTGTTCTCTCCGCTCAAAATAATTACACATTAACAAACTTACAATTCAAAGATATTCCAAAAACAAAAAAATCCAGTGTTCCAAATACTGTGACCCTATGTAATATCAAAGATAATGGAAAAAACATTGAACTTTTGTTTCCCAAAAACAGTTGTAAAATTATTAGTATTAAAGATATTGAGCAAAATGGAATTAAAACTGGTAAAACACGTGTGATGTTTGATCTCTCAAACAGGAATCAAGATGTAGATAATTTTGTAAAAGCAATTGATACTATTGATCAAGGAGCACATGATTTTATCATGACAAAACTTACTGAAAATGACTCTAAACCAAATAGACGTGATGCTATTTTTCGTCCAAATAAAGATGATAACACTCGTCTCTTTTCAACCAATATAATGAAATCAAATGATGGTAAGAGATCTACTACCTTTACTATTGAAACGCCTGAAGAAAGAAAGCCTTACACCAATCAAGATTTGGCAGAACTAATACAATCTGATGTAGTTGTAGCAAATGCATTTGTTGGAGTTTTGTACTACACTGTGACCGAAAAAGACCAAAAAAAGAAGATTGACGATAAGATGGTTACAGTGAAGAATAAATGCATCACTTACGGAATCACTTATAATATTAAGAGTGTTTTGTTTCGCAAAGATCCTCTGGATTTCGAAGATGACAGTGACAACCGCATGGTTAATTTGGAGAACTTGAAAATTTCAGATGCTAATTCTTCAGACAGTCATGACTTCACAGACGTCATCGACTGCCCTGATAGTCCTGAATCACCTTCACATTATGATAACTCACTGAGTCTTGACGAAAAAAAAATCTCGACATGATTGAAATCTTAGGAGATCAAGAATGTTATATTAGAATGTTGGAAGAAAAAAATATTGCACAGGCAAGAATGTTGGAACAGCTTCAAGAACAACTACTACTAGTTTAAACAATATTATGGAATTTCAAAATGAGGATAAAATCCATTATTTTTTCCTGTTTTTAAATATGTTTCAAAATACTCTCCTGTGTGGTCTTCGGCTTGAACAGGATTATTTTTATAAATTACTTTATCAGCATTTAATGAACGAGTTTTCAAATCAACATCACATAATTTTAAAATTAAAGTCTGTAAACGATCTTCATCCATTTCAAAATGACGGTATTTGTACTTTAGAAAACTAAATAGTTCTTCAGATAGAGGAGGAGCTGGGGGATCCAACTTCTCGGTTGTATTTTTATACAGCTCTTCTACCTCAAAATCTAGTTGTGCTGAACTAGGACCTTCATTTAATTTTTCATAAGCCAATACCCCAGAATCATTCGCTAAATTATTACATTCCTTAGATGTTCTTAAAATTATTTCCATTTTTTTAAGAGTAAATGCCTTATCAGTATTTAATCGGATGGCATAATATCTTAATTCACTAGCAGTAGGATAACGTCTGAGTACCTTACTATATAATTCCATAATTCCAAAATATATTTCTTGTTTACAATTTACATTCATGTCTCTAAGAGAACTCTGCAATATAACCTCTAGCGAAGGTGATGAAGCATAACTTGTTTCTGTATGTCCTGTTGGAACTGGTGTAATCGGAGCAAATTCACCTGTGTCTACTTCATTTGCTATACGTTTATAACGCTGATATTCTGAAGTTTTTTTTATTCTTTTTGATAGACTTTCAGTATCGTTCACATCAGACATGTAGCCTATATATTTTAACACCTCTTCTGGAGTAGCTTCACGAAAAAGATAAGTTTTTACATATGAATTAATAACAGATGAATAATTATTATATTCGTCTTTGTTCATATTAGGACTCACAGTTTGTTTCTTCATTTATTTTATGTAAGTAGTTTCACTCCCACAGACATCGCTTGGATTTCTTGAAACAACAGTTTACAAGCATAAGGAAGTCTAACCTCTGCAAATGTCACACAATTCTTGCAGACCTGGCACATAAACTCTTCAGCCTTTGGATTAGCTGCTGTTGCCATTTGATTACATTTCTTACATACAAAGATTCTGTAATTATCACTACATTCCATAAAACGTTCCTTCAAAAATTGCATTACTCCATGAGACCACATGCATTCAACTTCCATGTAACCAATACGCAAACCACCATCTCTGGCACGACCTTCTGATGGCTGACGAGTCATAATAACCACAGGACCATTGTTTGAACGGCTGTGTACCTTGTCAATTACCATATGTTTCAATCGCTGATAGTATGTTGGACCTATAAAAATGTCAGTGTGAATCTGTTCACCTGTAAAACCATTGTACAATATCTTGTAACCATGTCTTTCCATACCCATTTTTTCCAGACGATCTCCTAAATCCTCTGTATGTGAAAAACTGTTGAAAGGAGTACCATCGCCAATTTCCCCATCTTCTACGGATGCCCTCCCCATCAAACACTCCAATATTTGACCAATTGTCATACGACTTGGAATTGCATGTGGATTTATAATAATGTCAGGAGTAGTACCATCTGCTGCAAAAGGCATGTCTTCTTGCTTCAAAAGAATCCCATTGGTTCCTTTTTGGCCCATACGGCTAGTAAATTTGTCTCCAATCTCTGGTGAACGAATCTGACTAATACGAGTTTTTCCAAAGTTATAACCATCCGCATTGACCGTAGGGAAAGGAATATTGTTAGCAGCAATTCTATCTACATAACCAGTCTCATTGTTCTTCAACACCAGACTGGTATTTTTGTTTTCTACTTTGTCTTTTATCCTCTGAGGTATTATCTTACCCATCAACACATCTCCAGGTCCTACATGAGTATGCACAGGCACAAACCCGTCTTTTCCAAGCTTTCCATAGTTATTAGGACTCTTCTCATTGATGTCATTAGTAAAATATTCTTTCAAAGTAGCCTCACTTCCATGATTAGTTTTTAATACTTCACTATAAGTCTTGAACATAGTACTAGTAAACAATCCTCTTTCTACAGAACTTTCATTCATCACCAGACTGTCTTCTTGATTTGATCCAGTATAACATGCAATTGCCACAATGGCATTTATGCCACTAGGAATCTTGTCACTATGAATTATACGAGAACCCCTAGTTTGTACAATAGGCACTTGTCCATAGTTTAATATGTGGAAGGGAATTGAATCAAAACGGTCTCTGTAGTTCATCATGTTCAACCCAATTGCTTGTTTTGCCATAGAAGACTGATAAGCATTACGGGGAGCTTGATTGTGATTGGCAAAAGGAATGCTATCTGCCATAATTCCTTGCATCAAAGTAGAGTCAAGTTCCATATAGCTGTATCTTAATGGATAATGCGCTCCTTGAAAACCCTTCTCAAGATCTTTTGGTTCCATAGCAATCAAAGAGTGGTTACATTCCTCTACATCCAGATACTCTATAATACCCTGTTGAATAAGATGGTTCAAATCAGTTGCCTGTAGAATCGCATTCACATCCAAACTGCTATGCGGCATGTTGAGATCTGTATTCTGGTTATTCAATACTAATAAAGGTCTAGTCATCCGACAAGCTTCTGTATTCACACAAACTTCCGCATTGGGAATGTCCCAAAATACAGCAATATAACGGTTAAATATTCCCATACGTTTTCTGTATTTCAAATCATTAAAAAGACGCACAGGATTGTCATGAACGCCAACAATTGCTCCATTAATCAGAACTTTGGATTTGTTTTTAACATGCAAGTTATGAAAAATTTTAACATCTCCGTCAAATGAAGTGTAATCAGAATCATTTTCCAAAAATGAGCGAATAGGTGAGCTGTTAGATGAACAAGTAATTGTGCTTTGAATAGATAAGTTTTTTACCAACCCAACTGTATGACCCTCAGGAGTTTCAAAAGGACAAATAAAACCAGCTTGACTGTTGTGAAGTTTACGAGGTTCATAGACTTTACTGACTTTTTCAATATAAGTGTTTACACGTCGCAAATGGCTCAAAAATGCTGCAAAATTGTTACGTGTAAGAATTTGTCCTACTCCACTCTTCTGTTTTCCATTTCGACTACCCCAGACACCTGTCCCCATGCAATACTTAAAGTTATTCTCAATAGTAGTGTGTTTGAATATTTTTCCTACATTCACTTCAGTAATAACATTGATAACATTTCCCATAATGTCCGGATTATATTTCTTCATATCTTTGTGAATAGACATTCTTGCATCTCTAATTAATTTTCCATAATGCGTGCGAAACAGATTTGCCATCAGGATACCTGAAGACTCCACACGCTTGTTCAAATAAGAATCCCTGTTATCTGGTTCAGAAATTTTTAACATGTGAATTTTTAAAAGACGTGCTGTCATCTTACCCAAGAAAACGGCTTTTTGTTTGAGAGCCAAAGGAGTAGATTCAATATTCACATGAGGAAGAAACTCTTTGCTGAGAATGTCAGTCCGTAAAATATCCATACGCTTCACACTCGAGTTCTGATATTCTTTAGGATAGGTTCCCATAGACATGTTCTGAATCAGATAATTATGTGCCTGACTTTGAGTCATGATGTTTTGCATCCTGGCTTCCACAATGCTTCCTGTCAATTGTTCCATCATTTTCTGATCTCCATCAGTCACAATATAATTGATGATGTCAAAATCAGATTCAACTCCTAGAGCGCGAAATAGGATAAACAGAGAAAAATCCTTGTACATATGATGCATAGTAACTCTTAGAAATCTACCCTCTTGATTACATTTTTTGGCACTTGACAATTTAATGGTTGTTGTTTTAGGCACTCCAAAAATGTCTTGATTTACACTACGAATGTCCATGGTCCAAGAATAAGCTGGTTCTTTGCTCATGAAAGCAAATGGCTTATTTTCTGAAAAACGATCCTGTGGAATAAGGACTTTCTCGTTGCCACTCATAATAAAATAACCACCACAATCAAAAGGACATTCTTCATCTGAAGTTTGTTTGTCTTTGCTAAGAATACAGTAATTAGAGCGCAACATAATTGGAATTTTGCCAAAAGGTACATGTTTTATAAGTTTTTGCTTGAGATTATATTCATTTGTTTCTGAGTTAAAAGTTTTACCAATAATTTCAATATCAACATTTAGAAGACCACTATAAGTTAAATCTCTGCTTCTAGCCATCATTGGAGTCATGAGCTTTTTAGAACCATCTCTTTCAATAAAGTAAGGTCTTTCAAGAACCGGATTTTTAATATGTATTTCTATCATATAGCGATATAAAGGACCAACATGTTGATCAACTCTCATCAAATCATGTACAATATTTACTGGATTAAATCCTTGGATAATGTCATCTATATGTTTTTCCACAAAATCATCATATGAATTAATATTATGTTTGACTAATTCAAAGTTTTTGTCATATGTAAAGAATTCTTCTATTAGTTGAGAAAGATGATTTTTCAAATCTGTCATACTTTTCGTTTTCCAATTTCAAATTAAAACAAATACTGATTACTTATATATTATTTACACTAAATCAATTTATTTCTCGATTCAAGAATTGATTTTATCTTAGCATCTTCGAAAGGGACAGTTGGGTAAGTTACATCATAAGGGTATTTAGGTTGTTTCTTTATTTCGCGGACCTGTTTTCGGAATAGTTTCCATTCGTCTTTGGCTTGGTCCGAAAGCTCAACATCTGATAACTGTGTCCAATCCGTTTCAGACAAGAGCTCGTCTCGTATATTTTTTACCTGATTTTCAAGGTCTTTTTTAATAACATCTTGTGAAACCGGCTGAAATTCTCGAACTTCTCCAAATTCTCCGGCTTTTGCTCTTTTGCATATATCACGCCCATGCTTTTCACAATCCTCTTCAGATGCCATAAAATCAAAAAATTCATCAAATTCTTTAAATTTACAGAAAAGTTTGATCCTTTTATGTTGCGTATCTGCCCAAACCGGATCTTTGGCAGATTCCAAGATCATGTTTTATTATTACTAAAGGATTCTTTGACATAAAAACAACGCTCTATCGCGATCATCTTGTCCTCTTGATTTCCAAGTTCCAGTAAGTATATCTACAGTATCAGAAGAAGACGTAAGAAAATATAACCTATCATTCCCCGAATCTTGTTTAATAAAAAGAATTTCATTTAGAGACAAATCACGTCTTCTAACTGATGTGCGTACAAGCAGGTATGATCCTATAGGAAAATTAAGGTTTCTGCTATCAGATCCCTCATAAAGAGGAGGTGGTGGCATAGTTCCATCTACGTTTAAGTCTCCGGTAATCTGTACATTACTCCTAAAATGTCCAAAATCTGAGATCACGTAACCGCAATTGATAATGTTATTATTATTCATGTCCAAGTACGATTGCATAGATGTGTATCCATTTACATTCAAATCATTGTGTACAGTCACATTGTTATTTACTGTTAAATTTATATTTCCTCGTACACTGAATGCCAAATATATATCATTGCCGTACATCCCCGTGTTTTTTGCAGACCCTACACTATATGCAGGTTGAGTCACATTTCCTCCTATAATCGAAGATACATTTACTGTCTCTAAATGTTTGACATTGATTATGTCATTGTCATGCATGTCCAATGTCCCGCGCAGATGAGAATTACCTGCAACATCCAATGTATCTGCAGGAGCAGAAGTTCCTATCCCAAAATTCCCATTATTACCCAATGTCACATATTGAACACCTCCTACACTGATACCCAGAATACCATCATTACCAAATATCCCTGAGCTCTTTGAAGAACCTAAAGAATATCCGGGTTGTTGAAAAGTACCTCCTGTAAACGAAAATACATTTGATGTCTCTAAATGTTTGACATTGATTATGTCATTATTATTCATGTTCAAGTTCGATTGCATAGATGTTAATCCATATACATTGAAATCACTTTGTACAGCAGTCGAATTATTATTTAATAATAAATTTATAGTTCCTTGTACACTCAATGCCAAATATATATCATTGCCGTACATCCCCGTGTTTTTTGCAGACCCTACACTATATGCAGGTTGATTATCAAATTCTCCTCCTATAGAAGATACATTTACTGTCTCTAAATGTTTGACATTGATTATGTCATTGTCATGCATGTCCAATGTCCCGCGCAGATGAGAATTACCTGCAACATCCAATGTATCTGCAGGATTAGAAGTTCCTATCCCAAAATTCCCATTATTACCCAATGTCACATATTGAACACCTCCTACACTGATACCCAGAATACCATCATTACCAAATATCCCTGAGCTCTTTGAAGAACCTAAAGAATATCCGGGTTGTTGAAAAGTACCTCCTATGATAGAAGATACATTTGATGTTACCACCAAGTTTTCTAACATAGTAACATTATTTGAAAAGGTTGCAACATAAGAGACTTGTAAACCTTCAATGTAAGATGTGGCAGTGTTTCTAAAATCAGAGGTTACATCCAATGTCCCATTTATCATCTGATTTCCTTGAACATACAGAGACTTGGTAGAGTCAAAGAGCGCACCATCATAACCAATCTGTGCTGCATTTTTTACAAATAGAATACTGTCGCATGTAATATTCTTGTTAAAAGTGGAATTTTCTGTCACATCTAATGTCCCCTCTATTTTCTGATTTCCTTCTACATAAAGCGCTTTGGTAGAGTCGATTAAGATATCACTGCTCCCGATTTGTATGGCATTTGTGGCAAATACATTGCTTGTAATTATTTTGTTGGATACTCTGAGCTCATCATCAAACTGAACATTACTGGTCACTTCCAATGTCCCGTCTATATACTGATCTCCTACAACATAAAATGCCTTACTACTATCCAATAATGCATATTCCGGACCGCCTATTTGGATAGAATTATTGACAAACATATCAATACCGCATAGAATGTTTCGGTTAAATGCAGCATTACTAGTTACCTCCAATGTCCCCTCAATCTTCTGTTTTCCTTCAACATAAAGCGCTTTGGTTGTGTCGATTAGGTTTTCATTACTGCTCCCGATTTGTATAGCATTTGTGGCAAATACATTGCTTGTAGTTATTTTGTTAGATACTTTGAGTTCATCTTGAAACTGAACATTACTTGTTGCTGTCAGAGTTCCATCTAGGTATTGGTTTCCTCGGAGATATAGAGCATTGCCACCTGTATTATCAGAATTGATTGCAATACCATGTTTTGACAATGTCAGGACATCTTTGAGGTCTGTGTAATTACTTTTGTGAACCCCTCCGCTAAAGATCAGACGAGCATCTTCAGTTAAATCAATACTGTCTTCAAAACGGCGTCGCATGGCCCATGTATAATCATCATTTGAGTTCTGAAAAAAAATACCTGCATTTAAACTATCTACATTAGAGTGTGTTTTGAGTGAGATCGAAGGAATTCCGCTTTCCAGACTCATATTCAAAGAGTCGATGGTCTCTCTGATCTTGAAGTTCTTGTGAGCTGCATCGAAATCTACCAAAACACTCATATTTCCCTCACCTGTATCTAGTACATTGCATTGTGTTTCCACACGATTTGTCACATTGTACAAAGATAAAACCGATCGAGTATCACTGCTCAAAAATTGCCAAGCATGTCCATCATTTGCGGTATTCTTAAATTTAAAATTTAGATTTGTAGCTTCCAAATATGTACCTTGTTCAGCAGATGATATCAATCCTTCTGTGTCCAGACTACTTGTAAAATATATACTATCAGTTACACGCATACTATCATTTACATGTAAGCGATGAGTAGGTGCGTTAGTCCCTATTCCTACATAACCTGAAGGTATAACTGTTAGATGTTCTTGTCCAGCTGTTTCCAATGAAAGATGATTGGATGTACGACTTCCCAAACCTGTACCCTCATCATTATGAAAAGAAAAACCCGGTACATTTTGACCAGCAGTTAATACTTTGTTCCCAACATATAACAAAGAATCCCAAGAACTCAAAGACATAGACAAAGTTTCATCATTATTTTCCCAAACAAAACCTTGTCCAACTTCATTAGAAGCTCTAAAACGCATTGCCTTGTAAGGTAAATCATATCCTCGAATAGGATTTGAGCCATTTGGTGTCACTCCTCCTAATGAGCTATCTGCTAAATAAATAGACCAAGCTGGATCATCAATTGTATTCATACGTATACCTTTAGTTCTCCCATCAACCTCTCCATCCATAATAGAAATGAGACCACCTCCTAATAACTTAACTTGTTTATCTACTTCTAATTCTCCTTTTATTACCATATTCCCAAGTCCATCATCCAATGTATTAGAGAATGTGGCAGAAGATGCATTCAATTCATTGATTTCGAATAATGTTTGACCCCCTGTGCCGAGGACTTTCCATTCAGGGTTTTTACCTGTGTGAAATTGAAGGTATCCATCTTTTGAAGTAAATTGAATACCATTGGATGACCATATACCTGATGTATTCAAAGAAGGTGACAAATAAATATTCTCTTTCACTTCTATATCCGAATAAAATATACCATGTAAAGTTTCATCATTTTGAAAAGATAACATGTCACTTCCATCTACTCTAAATATCAAATCATTATTAGTATTATTATACATGCCTGTGGTAGGATATTCACTGAAAGTATAACCTTTGGAAGCTACTTCATCTTGAACATATAATCTCCCTGTAAATGCATTAAGAGACATAAGTCTCTCTTCAGAACTGTTCTCCCAAATAAATCCAGAATTTATATTTTTAGCTGCACTGGTTCTTAGTACCCAATCGGTACCAAAGTCATAGCCGGATACTGGAATAGATTCTCGCATACTTAATCCTCCATTGGTTGACATGTACAATCCCCATCTTGGATCATCAATGTTTAACATACGTATTCCCTTTTGTGCACCGCCATTTACATTGCTCATTACATTGTAGAGTCCTCCACCTTCTAGTTTTGAATGACCTCTTGTTAATACATTTGAACGGAATTCAACATCCCCATTCACATCAAGGTAAGCTCTGGGATCAACCTCATTTTTAATATTGATACCTACTTTGCCAGACCCTGTACGTAAGTTGGCATTTTGTAAATACATGTCGTGTTTGTTCCCAAGAGCAGGTTCTTCATTTGTAACCTCAGTAACCCATTGTAATTTCAAAGCTCCAGAACAAGTCCCTGTAAAATATATATTATTGGGAATAACAAGATTCTGATCTTTCCAATGTATAGCCAAGTATCTTGTACTGTTATACACACATGTAATCAAATTAATATTTGGAGTTTGTGTATATGTAGTCATATCTGTGTTACATATTTCTACTAAAAATGATCTATCATCTCGCAATCTTCCAAATATATTTTCAGTAGCTGCACATATAAGAAAAAATGCAGGACCTGTAATGATTCCATCATTAGATGCAAATTTAGGGAAATAGAAAGAGTCTCGATATATCATGTCACCAGACGCAATGTTAATATCATCTCTGAAGGTACTTGGACCATTCACATCTAGACTGCTTTGAATTTCTAAATCACCTTTAATATCTGCATTTCCTTTTCCGTCATCCAAGGTATTATTACCTGTGTAAAGGGATTCTGACAATTGTACTACAGGAGTATTTACTTCAAATAAATCATTGGCATTCAATTTTAAGACTTGATTACAACAAGTTACTTTACCACCATCAAAATCTATACCTGCTTCTGATCCTAGAATTTTGAGATTTGTTTGAATGTCTACGGGCACAGTATTAATTACTTTGTTTTCATTGATTATCACTTTAGGGATATCTTGATATCTAAGTGACACTTGCTGAGCAGAATTCAATTTTGTTTCACCAGTATTTGTATCAACATTTTGTTGCAAAGCATAATTTGTTGAACTCATATTGTTACAGGCACTCCACATTACAAATGTATCATCATGAGGAGAGGTTCCTGAAAACCAACGACCTGCACTTCCTCCATAAACTGCATGTTCAAATAAAGCATCTCCTTGTAACAAATTTAAATTTCCAGAATTTGCTTCTAAGTTTAAAAGAGCCGTTTCATCACTCTTTTCCCAAAGAAAGGCAGCATCTGTTGGAATCCTATTCCTCAAAGTCCATTGACTTGAATTTTCATCTATTATTCCGGCCATAGATGTGGTTTTACCTAGATAAATACCCCAATCTGTATTATCTATTGACATCATACGTAGACCATGACGTGTACCTCCATCTGTGTTGTTCATTATAGAAAGGAGTGCACCTCCAGAATTACAAGTATGTGCAGTGAGTATAACATTACCTTGTCCATCATCAAGTGTGTTACGTACATTTCCTGTATACAAACAATTCATAAAATAATTGTCTCTCGCCCAAGAATACAAACTAGATAAATTGCCTTGTATATTTAGAGTTGCTAATTGTTTGTCATAATCAAATTCGCTTTCACCGATTCGAAGACGGTTGTTTAGAAGAGTGAGGTCAGTTAAACTCAAATTCATGGTGTCTATATCATCTATACACCATCTTATTTGGTTATTTGTTTTTTCATAATACATACCTGTATCTTCAAATGCATCCCATGTATAAGCCGGTCGAATACTATCTCTTACAGCTACTCTGTTTGAAGCAGTTACATTAGATGTAAAATGAACATCTCCTCTCCCTTCTATTCTGTTTGCTTCCAATACTAGAGAATTGGAACCATCCCAATAACGTATACTAGCAGCAACTTGTCCTTTTCGTCCTTGTTCTAACAAATCTGATCCACAAAAAAGGATGGCATTGTTTTGATCGGAATCTTTGTGTTTGAATATCAAGTCTGTATTATTCCCATAGATTAAAGTATCTCCTTGTACTTCTAAAGAATTAGAGTCTTGAATGGGATAAGAAGAGTTTATAGCCAATCTTCCATGTCTCATGTAAGTATCAGCATTCTGTAAGACAGATGTATTATTACTTACGGTTTCACTATTCAAATCATAATCACTAACTTCGACAAAGTATGGATATTCTGATGTACAATTACCTGTAAAATTGAATTCTTCATTTTTAAAGAGTGTATCTGAATATATGGCATAATATGACACGTCAGGACTTTGTTTTTTCTGACAGGTAAGTAGATAAGAAGATGAAGCTGAAAATGTATGATGGATTTGTAGATCTAATAGTCCTGCTTTGGGTGAAATACGAATATCCATTTGTGATTTTTGTCCTTCCAAACGTCCTATAATATGATCATCTGTTTTTCCTAATATACAGAGCACTTTGGATGAGTCTGTGAGCAAATGTTTTTTATAAACGTAAGTATTGTCCAGACTATAGACATCATTTGTTAATCTTACATCTCCTGTTTGTGTAAGTTTTAGGACGGGTTTTAATTCTTTGTTTTTACCTCTACTCCATATGAGGTCTCCCAATACGTTTTTTTCCATGGAATACCCATGATCTCCATAATCTCCGTAATAAACTGTAAACTGGTCTTTTTCACCTAGACTGTCTCTGAATTGAGCATCTATACGATCCATACGGTCTGATTGCACGGAAGGAAATCCAAGTTTTCCTCGCTCATCTAATTGAATCAAAGGATTTGTTCCATTAGTTATCTGAAAACCATGTTGATTTTGATAGTGTTGCAATTCAAGATGAGAACCTAATCCAATAAGACCAGACATATCTAAACGCGAGCTATGTAAGTAAGTGTTTCCGATAGCATCTAGATCAAATACCCTATAACCGGTTTTCCAATCATTTCCTCTAACAATATTGAATGAATCATCCGACAAATTAACGATTGTGTAATTGTTACCAATTTTTTTTTCTTTTCTCGCTTCTGTTTCTTCTGTTTCTTGGTTAAAGACTGGTATTCCTGAATTATCTACCATTTGCCCCTGTTCATTGAAGTAAAAAGATTTGGGACCAATATCTACATGATCCATATGTACACGTATTGGATATTTAGCTCCATCTGGTCCCAAGCGAACTACTTTGTTACTGGAATCTCCAAAGATACCTTCTTGATTTTTTGAGAAAACATATGCAGACATTAAACTCTTCTTTCTATGTCAAAAGAGAGGATGTTGACACCAGAACCCACAGTGTCTGAATTGGAACAATTGAAGAAAGTGGCTGAAGCCTATATTGCTGTTGATGATGCTCTCACGGATTTACGTCGTCAAACAAAAGAATATAACACACGTAAGAAAACATTAAATGAATTTATTCTTGAATTTATGCGTAAATACAATCATGAAGAACTGTATCTAGGAAATGGACATTACATTCATTATAAAAAGAATAAAGTCATGGAACCCTTATCTCAGAAAGAGATTCAAAGAAGAATGGAAAGCATGCACTTAAGTGATGATGTCAGGAAATCTATATTTATGAGAAATAAGATAGACAAAGATTGTATTAAAAATCAAAAAAAGAGTACTAACATTTTAGCTTTGTAAAAAGTTAAAACATGGGAATTCCTTTATACTTTAAGTATTTGAAAAATAATCACAGAGATGTGGTGAAAAAATTGTATCATTCAAATAATAAGCCTTGTACACCATGTGATACACTGTATTTTGATTTCAATTGCATAGTACACAATTGTGCTCATGAACATGTGAACGGAGGAGAGGATGTGATTATAAAAGCATCTTGTGAATATGTACACAAAATAATCTCCTATGTCCAGCCGAGAAAAGGTGTATTTATTTCTGTAGATGGAGTTCCTCCTTTCTCCAAGATGGTACAACAGAGACAAAGGAGGTTTATGTCTAATAGGAACCGAGATCAAGATCCTTCTGATGAATATTCTTGGGACTCAAATTGTGTGACACCTGGTACCCCTTTCATGTCAAAACTAAATGTAAATTTGAAAGGTATGGGTTCTAATATTGAAATCTCTGATTCTGATGAAAAAGGGGAAGGTGAACAAAAAATATTTAAAAGAATTAAGGCTTGTACATTACCAGAAAAGTCTGTAGTGTATGGATTGGATGCAGATCTTCATATGTTAAGTCTTTTATGTCCAAAAGCAGATATTACAGTTTTACGTCCTAATAGTCAAACTCCGGGTGAGTATTTTTTAATTGATATTAATCGCCTAAAAAAAGTTGTATGGAAATCTATTGGACGTCCAGATATTTCGATAGATAAAGGAATGAAAGAGTATGTATGTTTATGTAGTTTAATGGGAAATGATTTTATTCCTGGTATAACATCCCTTCCAGTATGTGAAAATAGTATGGATATTATTTTCAAATCTTACAGAGAAGTATCAAAAACTAAAAATATTCACTTATTAGTTGAAAATTATGGCAAAGTTAATATGGAATTCTATTTAAACATTATAGATATATTGACAGATTATGAAGATCAAGGTATGATTGAATCTGACAAAAATTATTATGCACGAAAAACTGAGGCATCTAAATTTCCTGATGTTATTAAACCGTCCGAACAAGGATGGCGTCAACGGTATTATTCATATCTATTTCAACCTACTGATAAAATAGATGATATTTGTTACAATTATTTAGAAGGAGTACAATGGAGTATGCGATATCACATGACACAAGAGGTAGACCCTTGGTGGTCATATAAATACAGTTATGCTCCAACATTATTTGACCTAGCAAAAAGAGGACCTCTTTCAGTAAATAGCTCTACATCTTCTCTTTTTACAGTTGATCCTAAAATACAGATGTTAGCTGTACTTCCTGCAGATTATCTATGTAAAACATTTCCTAACTACAAAGATATTATTAAAATGTTTACACATTTTTATCCAAGTAATTTTCCAGTTTTGAGTTATCTTAAAAACCATGTTTCAGAGTGTGTGCCATTGATTCCTAGGATGGATTACTCTTCATTGTCAAAAATGATGAGATCATTTTCATTAGTTTCATCATAATGTGATATTGGCCAAGGTCGCATGTATCTCTTTTTTAAATTGATGTATTTTTGAACTTCTAATTTTACTTGATCTAATGGCGCGCCATTAGATCCCAATTGAGCAGCATGTTCTGATGCTGCATTTAGTTGTGCGGAACGTCTTTGTTGACGTTGCTCATTTAATGTTGATAGTTTAGTACTTTTTGTATTTTTATTAGGGATAAGTTTACGAGAAAAAGATAAATCATCAATAAAAGATAAATCTTTATTGGCAATATTATTTTCTTTTTGGTTAAGTGTATTTGAGTTTTCTTTTTTATTGACTTTTTGCATCTGAATATTACGTTGGTTCAGTATGGCCTTATTCTCTAAATAAAAATTTGTCAATGCATCTAGTTCTTTTAGAGTACGTGGTTCCAATGAGTTAAGACAAACAAAATAACCGTTATTGTTTTGCGAATAAGACACGTATTTAGAAGATAAAAATTTCAATATCTCTTCATGTTCAATGTAAGACAAATCGTATATCTTGTCTCTTAATACACTAAGTGAGATATTAACAGGCTCATTTTCATTTTCATTCTCTTCATGTTTTTCTTGATTTAGATTGGTTCCAGGAGAATTATCCAATAAATCATCTATTACTTTTTCAAGTTCTTTAATTTTACATTGATCTACATCTTTGATCAGAATTTCAATACCATCGCTGACTTTGACATAAGGTATTTTTATCACATCAACTATAAAGTCATAAAGTTGTTGCTGTTGTGATTTACTCAATCTTTCAATCTTTTCCAAGATCGTATAAAAGAACATAGTTTATTTGTTTGAAAATGGTATCTATTTTTCCAGAGGTCTTGAAAACGAACGTTTTGTCTACACTAAAGAATAAAAGAGGCGACGTTCCAGATGCACCTGTAGATGATATTTGGACTCAAAAAGTTTTAAGTAAAAATGATACCTCTTTCATAAATAAGATTGACGATCATGATCAAAAAAATGACTCAATAAGTGCATTTTTTATGAGATGTCATGATCCTGTGAGTTGTAATGATTTTTTACTTCGAAACAAAATCATCAATGCAGCAAGTGATTTGACAAATAAAAACAAAGTACATGATGAAATCAATTCCATTATGAATTCTTCTAATTTTATTTTGTTTAAATACGGATCAGATGCATTGACTCATCTTTGTCAAGTTTGTAATATTGAACATTTAGTAGTTATTAACTCACGTGAGGGGAAACGTGTCCATACGATTCATGTTAAAGTACCTGAAGAAAATAAAGATATTGAATCAAATGCTCAAAAATGTTATATAATTGATGAATCAACTAATGCAATTCAACCTATTTTTCATAAAAATGATGAATATATTAAATTAGCAAATTCTATTTGTAATGAAAACAATATACCTGAAGATTTTCCAACTTTAAGGAAATATAAAGCTTTTATTTTTGATAATAAATCTATGGAAAAACGAATTAGTATATATGAAAAAGTGAAAGAGTTATTCAATAAATCAAAATCAGAAAATAATGTTGACCGAAGAGATTGAGCTCCGTGATCTTTTTCAAAGCGCTAGACAAGAAGCAAATGCCGAATTAGAAATTAGATTACAATTACCTAATCCTGTTTATAAAGATCGAGCAGCTTTTCAGAGAGTATTGTCTAAATTTAAAGGTATTACAAAGGATCCTAAATCACTGGACATTGTAAACACAAATAGCAAAGATGAAAAATACAGAATCCGTCTTACGGGAGATGATGCTTTGAAAGCCTTTCAAGAACAGGTTCCTTTGGATAAAATTGTTAGTGATGCAGGTACCAATGCAGAATCCATTAAAAAACTTGTTCTTAAACGTGTCCCTATACGAGACTATAACATGAGTGTGGTATTGAGCAAAGAAGATCGAACTTCAGTGGATAGAATCTCCAGAGAATCAGCTCTGTCTTATAGATACAAACAAAGATATAGCATATTTGATGAACCCCTTCGGTATGATTTTACAGTGGTAAAAACAGGTCTAAATGAAATGCATTTTGAGTATGAAATTGAGATTTTTCTAGCTTCTGAAACAGATGATAATGATGAAAAAATGATAGAGTTGATCATGGAAAAATCCCATCAACTATTGGGTTACATTTATAATCAAGAAGACATGTTGCCTATTTATCAACAAAAACAAGTATTTTCAGAGTATATGAACTTAATTGGAGGAATTACACCTACTTTTGTTGGTCCTCAGCCTGTGACTTTTGAACACAAGCATGTGACCCAAGTAGGAGAAAATTATAGTGCTACTATTAAGGCAGATGGAGAACGTAGGTTGCTGTTTTTTAACCGTAGAGGTGTTCCTTACCTGATAAATCAAAAGTTTCAAGTTGAAAGGCTAAAAGGAGGTGAATATTTGGAGGCTGCTGAATCTCTATTTGATGTGGAGAAAATGTCTGGTCACAAAGTTATGGTGTTTGATACCTATTTCTTTGCCAAAAAACCCTTTCACACTGATCATGATCTGAGTACTCGTCTACTAGCCGCAAAAAGACTAGAAAAAATTACAGAGGGATTGGTAGAAGTCAAGGTTTTTGAAATAGCTGATAAGAACGGTATCAATCGAATTATGAATATGTTGAAAATTAACAACATACCTTCGGATGGAGTTATATTCACTCCTTGGGATGATGGACTGCCTCTGAAGAAAGATTTTTCTAAAAAATGGGATCGCTTACTCAAATGGAAACCTCCTTCTCATAACTCAATGGATTTTAAATTACATTATCATGATACCATTACCCGTGATTTCAAAAACTACAAAAGATACAAGCTTATGTGTGGAAGTAGAATGCAAGAATTTGAAAATATGTTAGATTATCTAGAAAATTCAACAGGGAACAGAAATTATGGTCTCAAAGCATTTGAACCAGAAACAATGCATCCTTTTCCTGTACTTCCTCAAGAGGATACTTCTTTGGTGTGGGTAGAAGAAAGCCTTCCATCTTTACATGGAAAGATTATGGAATGTATTTTTAAGGACACCAAATGGATTACTTTGAAAGAGCGTATTGATAAAACTGAACCAAATGACATTGGGTCAGTGATGTCTTCTTGGATAACCACCATGCGTCCTATTTCATTAGAGAAGATCAGAGATCAGGAAAAAACAAATAATGATCAAAAAGATATGCAAATTCAGGATGATGTTGAGGATATTTACTACCATCGTCACAATAATGATGGTTTTAAGGGTAACCTGATTAAATCTTTAACAACTTTTCACAATAAATTTGTTAAGAGAAGTGCTCTCATTTATAAGTTCAAGGGTAAAGTCAAATCAGTGTTAGACATAGCATGTGGTCAAGGAGGTGACATATTTAAGTATGTAAAAATTGGGGCAACTGACATGATTGGCATAGATGTTACAGCACATAACTTGTATAACAAAGAAGAAGGTGCTATCAAACGTTTGTCAGAAAACAAGATACCTAGGGACTACCGGTATGTGTTTTTGAAAATGGATGGTGGTCTACCTATTAATGAGCAAATTGATCAGGATCCAGAAAAAGATCTCAAGAAGATATTGTGGGGTACTGGAGACAAGCGTAATCTGTCTTACAAGATGCAAAGATACTATAAAATGATGCAGCCAAAATCATTTGATTTAATCAGCTGTCAGTTTGCAATTCACTATTTCTTCCAAAACAAAACCACACTTCTAAACTTTGTTAATAATGTTGACCAAATGCTGGCTCCTGGAGGCTATTTCATTGGTACCTGTTTAGATGCCATTAAAATAGATTCCATGTTTCAGAAAAAAACAAAATATGAAGGTTTTATAGGACCTGAAAGAGTGTGGTCTATGGAGAAAAAATATAAAAAATCTTTTAACAACAGTCACAGTGTTGGTTATAAATTAGAATTCAATATAGCAAGTATTGGAAAAGAGCTTTCAGAATACATGGTTAGTTTTGATTTGTTGGTAGCATATATGGCTTCAAAAAACATCCATTTGTTGACCCCTGAACAAGAGAATGAACTAGGAATGAAAGGACAACAAAGTTTTGAAGAAATATTTAATAATTTGAAAAAGAACAGTACTGGAAATCAAACGTGGACAGCTCAAGAAGCTTTGAGTATGACCCCTGCTGAAAAAGAGTTGTCTTTTCTATATAAGTATTTTGTATTCACTCGAAACGTATAATTCGAGGTTCTTTAGAACTCTGTATACATGGTGGTAATTTAAAAGATACTTTTTGAAAAGGTTGTTCTTTTGGACCATTCATAGCAACTTCTATTTTTTCCAGATTGGCTTCCATAAAATCTAATATTCTGTATTCAATAAGCCATTTAAATATATTCATTTGTCCTAATGATGTTTCTAAAAAGTCATCTGGACCTTCTCCATACACAAAAGTTATTTTGTGTTCCCGGCGGAAGGGATCAAACATGACTTTTCCAAATGATTGTAATTGTTGTTTGTAATTGTTATTAATGGGAAATCCTTCTTTACAACCTTTCATAATATTAGGAATAATGATATTGTGATGTTTACTGTAATTTGTAACAAATGAATCTATTAATCTCAATGATATTCTCTGTTTCTGGGACACAATTGTTTTCAATGGAATTATATTTTCCTTTTTTGAATAAAATCTCATTAGTTTAAGTTTGAGAAGGTCAGCTGGAGTCCCTCCTCCCAAAAAAAGATTTATTTCCGGAGCGTCAAGAAGTGAGAATTTCATCTCGCATTTAGACACGTAAAATCTGTAAATGTTTATGTTAATCTAAATGTAAAAACACTAAAATTAATGGATTTAATAACAGAAATTATAGGTCACTCTAACTGGACTCCTGGAAAGAAATATGATGATCCCTTTTTTGAGATTTTTTACGTCTCTGACAAATCGTGTTTTATTTTTGACAAAACAGAGAAATGTCTGTATCCTAGTCCTAAATTAGCATATTACTGGCTTAACAAGCACCAATCTCAAAAAATTTCCTATTAAGATCTTGATCTCTTTCTGTATTGTTCCATGGAATTCCGGAGAGTTTTGTCACTGGATAGTCACTTCGAAGAGAATAGTTAGGATTTTTCATAGTACTTCCTTTAGTGTCAATTCCAATGTTCACACCTGATTGCAAAAAGTTTTGATCCATGATAGAACCATCAACGGGTGGATTCATTTGTGAGAATGGTGAGTTAGCAGCATCCTGTGGAAGTAAATCTTCAGGCATTACCATGTCACTAGGAAAAGGATTTTCGGGGACCTTATGTTCAGTAGATGTCATGTCAGATATATTAGCAAAATCATCCATATTCATATCATCTGCTCCATAAGGTTTAATTTCATCTGCTTCTGCAATTTTTACATTTTCGGTACTTCTTGCATACGCTGCTTTGAGTTCTGGAGACATGGGGAATGAATTTGTCACTCCAGAACGTTCTTCTTTTGCATTTGGAGTTCCTAATACAAGAGTTTCTTCATCAGTAACATCAGGTTTTATTATAGAATCCATGCTACTGTAATTCACACCATCATCACCAAAAGCTTCTTCTTGTCTAGGTGAAGAAGTTCCCCTGTTTGAACATTTAACAATGAGAAGAATAATCAAAGCTATCATAATAATTAACACTGTGCTACGCATCCAGAAAGAAGAACTAGTCATTTTTTTATAGACATGTACAAAAAATAGAAATCATGGAGATTGAAGATTCAGTTTTTTTAGATATTTTTCAGAAAATTAAAAATGACACCACATCATATGCGAATCCACATGAAAAATGTATGGCATGGTCTCATAAAATGCCAGAACTATTTTTAAAAATACCTCATGTTTTTAAAACAGCCGCAGATCCAGAAGCTGACATCCAGTTTATTAAAAATCTTCTGGAAATAAGAAGATCCATGATGACTGGAAAAACTAATGAAGATGATAGTAATAAAATGACCTACGAAATGCTTAATAAACATTATAATACATATGAAATTGTTGAAAAGGAAAACGAGAAGAAAAAAAAGAAAGAGAATAAAGAGAACCGGCGAAAGAAATGAAAGCTTTAATCATGATTTTAGTATTAGTTGGATCTATAATGATTGTGGCTGGCATTTATGAACAAAAACTAAAAGTCGCAAATAACACTAAAAAAATCGAATATAAATTCATACCAAGAACTTATTTTGATGAACAAACACTTCAATCAGATGATTTAATGTATGATTTCATAGATCGAAAAAATTGAAAAGCATATATGTAATTACATTATCATAGTATATATATACCTATTCCTCTGTTTGTTCACTCCGAATCAAACATGCCTCGCGCTAACAAAGAACTTGCCGAAAGTTTCAAAATCTCTTCAAGTGTTTTTACTCCATCAGACAAAGTTACAAGATTTATTACTACTACTTCTCCACATGGACAAAATGTACAGTTTTCTGAGCTGAAATGCAGGTTTCCCAAACCAAATGATGATAAAGATCGAGAAGAAAAAGAAAAAGAAAATAAAAACAAGCAAAAAGTCTTGCTTTATCCTGCAATTGATTCATCAAATCATGATATGAAAGATTTCATTCAAACATTGAATGAAAAATTAATTACAACTGCTGCTGACAACTATAAAACTTGGTTTCCGGTTGATTATCAAAACATGGTAGAAAACAATGTTGCAGATGAAGACAATATTAAATGGACAGTTGAACAAAAAATTAAAAGTTGCTTGAAATTCACATGTGAGAAAGATGATAAAGGTCTTCCTATTCAAGACAAACCCACCGATAAATACTATTTTGTATTTAACTTACCAATTTATGATGATAAGTTTGCATTTCCTGTTGTTGACAATGATGGAAAACCATATGAATACGACAGTGTGAATGATCTTGAAAACACATTTATGACATTTATTATGAAGGTCAAGACTATTTGGCTTAACAAAGAGAACATTGCAGCATGTTTTATGGGATACATGTTCCATCCACAAAAAGTGAGAGTAGTCCCAAATTCAATGGGAGAAAAAGGATATGAAGGATCTTCCATTGAAGAGATGGTTAATATGAGTTAAACTATATTACAAATTTAGTTTCTAAATAATTTCAATTGACAAAAATATTTTTAAACATTTATTTTTTGTTCATGTATTTTCAAGTTAAAAATTGATTTGACAATATATTTCAGAAAGATTATGCCAATATGTCTATAGATTCTCCAATGAATGGAATCAAGTGTTTATGCAATGATAATGTTATTATTACAATTAATGAATATATTGTAAATTATTTGACAACCCTAAAGAATGTTTATAATGATGTTACCGATTGTGATCTTATTCCACTTCCTAAAATTAATAGTAACGTCTTAAAAACAATTATCCAATACTGTGAACAACGTCACTTTATGAATCCAGAATTATTTAAATTAGAAATGACAATGTTACCTACTAATGTGAAAGAGTTTGCTGATCATTGTGACAACCATCCGGAAACAAACCAGTTTGATAATAGTTTCTTTAAAAAGAATGATGAAATCATTCTTGATATACTTTTGGCAAGTGATTACTTAAACAATAACTCTCTCTTATTGAGAGCAAGTCGATATGTTGCGAATACAATGAAGATGATGGCTCCAGAAGATGTTCAAAAAAAATTTGGTATTGAACAAGATATGACAGACGAAGAAATAATTAAAATTAAGAAGCAAAATGAATGGGCAATCAAATGAATATTTATTTAATGAATGAATGAAAAAACAAACAAATCGAGTTTAATGAGTAAACAAGATGATCAACAAAAACAAAATGAGAAACCAACTGAACAAGAAAAAAATCAATCCGCAAACAAGCATGTAGATGAAAGTACGGTAAGGAGTAATATGAATAAAACTGATCAGATTCCTTCTGCTTCTAATCATGACCCTGTTAAGTCTGACAATTCTACTGCTGCTAATAACCAATTAAAAGAAACAGATATAAAAAGTAAACTGACATCTAGTCAATTTAATTTTTCTCTATTTGACAATGACACAAATAATCAACGTATTATTCTGGAAAAATTACTATATGAATTAAAGACACTATATGATGAGGACACTGTTTACAATGCCTTAGAAGATGAATTTAAACTGAATGAAAAAATAGAAAAAAAAGAATTTAATAAGTTTGATAATATATTTTTTTATGCTTTAACAGGAACATCTGTTTTTGGAGAAAATGGTCCTTTTAAAACATTATATGACAAAATTTATAAGGAATATGGTAATAAAGATACAATTAACAAAAATATTAATAGATTTAAAAATGCTGTTGAATATGAACAAAAATTAGAAAAAGATAGAAAAATATTTGAAATAAGCAAAACTAATGAAAAGGTTAAACAATATTTATTACATCTTCAAAATGAGGAAATTAATTTGATTAATAAAAATTTTACCATATCTTCGTTGGAGTCGAAAAAATCTCAAATAATTGATATTAGTAAAAATTTTATTAATAACACAAAATATTTAGGCGAATCAGTTCCTAATCGCAAAGGGACATACTTAAATTTAATAATAGAATCTACAACTAAACTTCTTGGACTAATTGAAGCTAAAAAATCAGATACTTCAATTAATGATAGTGATATTCAGAGTGTTGCTGAATTCGCTCAGAATGTATCTAGACAAGAGATCATAAAACAAGCTGATCCTGAAACATATGGTCCTACAATCGATAATATGAAACAAGAGATGGAACAAATGTTTTTAGAGGTTAAAAAATATAGTGAAGAAGATGAAAAACAATCAAAAGCAGAGATTGATGCAATCGA
>Ga0306901_1000121_pt1 | contig 40138 bp, 40 predicted proteins | sample AntRauMFilla3767_FD_190431 | JGI IMG/M metagenome (GOLD analysis project Ga0306901, IMG submission 190431) | Saline lake microbial communities from Rauer Islands, Antarctica - Metagenome Filla 3 #767 (v2) (version 2) | ecosystem: Environmental > Aquatic > Non-marine Saline and Alkaline > Saline ... | reverse complement strand
TGATCAAAGACCGAGGCATAGCCTTCAAACTGGCCTTCGCCACTGATCGTTTCGACATCAAGGCTCGATTCAATAAATTTTCTATGCATATGAACTCCGTTAAGTTTTAGAACTGTGATCAGACAAAGGCAGCGTTAAAAAACGTGTTAGCGGGGCAATAAAATGACCGGCACCGGCATTGACAATCTTTTGACCCAGCACAGAAAAATCCAGCTGATCATCAACTGTACTGATCATGATGTGCAGCATCTGAACCAGCTCCGTCAGTGTCCAGTCACCGGTCTTAAGGCGCTCAAGTGCGGTGTTTAGGCTGCCAAGCTCTGCTTCAATCTGTAATAAGATGTTAAAATCGACCGCTATACGGTAACGGCGGCTATCGATGGTAAAAATGACCTCTGGCACCTTCATCACTGCCCCCGCGCGTCATGGCCAGTTAGCTGGTCAGCGGCGGTCTCTTGCAACGGTGATAACCCCAGACTGGCGCGTTTCTCATTAATGGTCATAAAATCAGCGTCTTTGACCCGGCGCCAGATTTTTTCCCGTCTTGGGGCCAGCGCCTCAATCGCATTGCGGTTATACTCAAGGCTGATATCGGCGCCAAAAACCGGCGCCAGCCAATTATTCAGCTCATCACGGATATGATCCATCAGCGGCAAAACCGCATCATCATAAAAGGCCAGTCGCGCCTGTTCGAAATTGGCATAGGTCAACGACCCTTCAATGCCGACCAGTTGCGGTGGTACGTTAAAGGCCAGGGCAATTTCCCGCGCGGCCAAATCCTTACCCGCTGTCCAATCCATATCCTTGGGCGACAAAGCCATTTCGCGCCAATCCAGTCCGCCTTCCAGCACCATAGGACGGCCAGCATTATTGCCGCCCTGATAATAGGCTTCAAGCTCTGCCTTTAAGGCCTGACGCTGTTCATCCGTCAAACTATCATGGCCATCACTGTTACCGGGTTTGTAAATCAACGCCCCGCTTGGGCGGCCTGAGGATTGCAGCAAGGCCGTATTCCATTTTGCCGCTTCATTATGCTGGTCAATACTATAGGCCGCCGCCTCCAGCGGGCTCATCCCGTACCAATCATCCAACGGATGAAAGGATTTCAGGTGCAATAGCGGCGTTTTACCTGTCAGTGCATCAACCGGATAATCCTGATATTGGCCATCAACGCTGTAACGATAGGCTTTGGGAATACCCTGTTTACCCGGAATCACCTGCATCCGGTCAGGCCGCAGCACCCATAATTCGCGGGGCGCAGAATCTTGCGGTGCGACAGCCTCGATATAGCTGTTTCCGGCAATCAGCATAAAACCACACAGCGATTCAATAAATTCGGCATAGCTTTGCGTCGGGTTCGGTCGTTTTAATAACGCTGCCAGCGGATGATCTTCCAGTATGGTTTTATGCGGCCCGCGGCCTTGTTTGACCTGCCACGGTACGGCCGCGACATTCTGGGCAATCAGGCGGATACACCGATAAGCGATCACATTCTTCAGATAGCCTTCATCCGCCAGCCGATCATAGCGGCGCGGCGTGAATTGTGGCTGGTTCTGACCCAGTTGTACAGTCAGATGGCCGGCAGCACTGGCTTTATGCCCCATGGTCGTTTCTTTTTTCGTGTCCGCTGCCTGCCAGCGTTTCAATCCTGCGATAAAACCCATAGTAATCGTCTCCTTAAATTTACGGCGAACTTAACGCTGTAATGATTGTAGAATTTTAAAGCCTGCTCCGGCCTATACGTGCCAGATTTTTGGCGGTGTCGTTTTTTTCGATAACAGTAATTCACTTAACGCCCAGACCCGGGCATCGACCCGATCAGGGCTTTGCCGCATATCTCCGGGTTTAAAACCACACATCTGGTCTTCCAGCACCGGAAAATCACCGACATGATGAATACGGTTTTGTTCATCCAATGCGGCGATTGGTTCGGCTCTGGTCCATTTACCACGGCTGGCATGCACCTTTTTCACCGGCACCATTGGATCTGCGGTGCGCAGCGTATGTAACGCCATATCACCGCCCTGATTGGCTTCAATAACAATCCGGTCGGCAGCAAATTGATGATAGGCTTCAACCGCCTTTGCTGCCCATTCAGCCGGTGTATATTTACCACTAAGATCCTGAAGGATATAAGCATCCCCATCACGACCAAGCGCCGCTAAAATCATACCGGTTTCATCGCTTTGCTGCGTTTTGGTAATCGCCGGATCAACGGCGACAACCATGCGGGTAAATTCCGGACATTCCTGCGGCGCTACCCGATTACGGGCAATCATGCTGCGGGTCCATAACGCCCCTGGCGTATCACTGTGAAAGGCTTCTTCCAGACTGGCCGGATATTCGCGGCGGAACATCCAATGCCCGCCAAGCTCTGCTGTTTTCTCACGACGCCATACCATCTGCGCTATTGTCAGAGTATACGTTTCAGCATACATCGTCTCATCCGCCGTCAATCTAAAATCCGGCGGCGGTTCACTTTGATATTCTGTTTGCCAGAACCAGGGGACAAATATCAGTTGATAACCGTTTTCCTGATGTTTGGCCGCCATACACATCTCGTAAAACAGCCCGTGCGGCCCGTCCGAAGTGCTTTCTAAAATAATTTCAGTCCCCTGACCTTTGGGGATCGATTGTAAAATGCCCGAAATATGCTGGCGCGCATTTACCCAATAGGCCACTTCAGATCCGTGAAAATACTGCAATGTATCCGAACGTCCGGCGCCTTTTGACCGCGCCGTACCAATTTTATAACCGCTGTCCATGACCCCGAATTCCATCGCCTTCTGATTTGATCGGGTCAATGAAGGCCGCATCACAGCAGGGCAGGCGCCATAAAAACGCTGCACGACCTGCGCCAGATTGCGGCTGGCGCTTTCAAGATGCGACATGATAAAGGCACGTACACCTGTACGATGCGTAACCTTCCAGAAAAAACGGCCTTCGACATAGGTTGAACAGCCTTGCTGACGGCCTTTGACAATCAGCGCCCGGATATGTCCCGTCTGTTCAAGTTGGTTTTCCAGCAGGTCATGAATATATAATTGTGCCGTATTCAAAGTAAAAGGCGTCACCGCGCCGCTTTTCTGGCGAATAAACAGGCACCGGCGCGCGTAAAAGGTAAAATCATCACGAAACCGTATGCGAAGCTGGCGGGCCTGTCTGGTTAACAACGTCATGGCCTTACTCCAGCAGTTTCAACGCCTCTTCATAACTTAGCGGCATATCGGTTTTATCCGTCTTGCTCTCGGCTTTATCAGGAAAAGCTTTTTTCAAAATCGCCAACGCCGCATTCACCTGCGTTGAACTCATCTCTGTGCCATTGATGACATGATCTTCCAGTGCTTTTAAAACCGCCTTTACATCAATATATGATTTAATATCGCGCCCTGATTTATCCGCCTCCACCAATTTTTTGCCGCTCATCGGCTGCTCAATAAGTTATCAATACCAAAAACACTGCGCAGTACAGATCGGGTCTGCCGCCCGCGCGTCAAGGACTGGGCGACCATGTTATCGAGCATGATTTCAATTTCGCGCTGTCCCTGACTATTGGTGCGCTCCTGCACTGTGGCGTTTGCAGTAGAATTATTATAAACCGTGACATTAACGGGCGATCCCGCACCAAGCGCCACTGGCCCGCCACCCATAGGATGGTTGGAAAACACTTCACCAAATAAAGCCCCTAGAACCGCTTGACCGGCACCCGCTTTATCCGCCTGACCTTTTTTACCACCAGTGGCGGTTACTGAATCGGAAAGACCTTCGAAAACAGATTCTGTGACCTTTTTTGTGAACGTCGTTAAGATGTCTTCGGCAAATTTCTCCAGACTTTTGCTTGCGGTCTGGCTGCTGGTGCCTGCCTTGACCAAACCATTAATAAGTTTATCAAGCGGCCCACCGACCAGAATATCTGTCGTTTCAAATAAACGGTCAAGCTGACCCTGCATCGCATCAAAACCTGCCAGAGCCTGCTGACCAGTCTGTTTAAAATCATCCATGTATCATTATCCTTATTTATCTACCGCCATCATCTGCTGCAAAAAACCGCGCGACGGATAACGTCGCCGGACCGGCAAGATCAAATGGGGGTATTTTTGATGAACGCCAACCAAACCCGCGATCAACCGGATCAGGGGTATAGAATCATAAGGTGTTTTCGGCGGCCAGTTCAGCCAGCCATAGACCAGCCGTTCAATATCAAAACATCTCAGGCTTTTGCCATCGGCTTTCCCAGGCCATCACCAGATCCAGTAAAATGTTGTAGCGCCTGAATACCGGCAACCAGTACGGATATGATTTTGATGCAGTCCCGGCTGATTCCGGTCGCGCCCTGTTCTGCCAACTGCTGTTCAAAATCATCCTCTTTAAGCTCGGTACCGTTTTGCAGGGCTGTTGTTGTTATAATCGCAATTTGGGTTTTTAAGGGTAAACGGCGCTCCTGTAATTGTTTTAACAAATCAGGCAGCATGAAGAACTGATCTTCCAAGGCGTTAACCAGCGCCAGCGTCGGCGTTACCGGAATCTGTTTTCCGGTAATATTAATATCAAAACTGTGCATGTAAAAACCTCCACACCCGAAACGGCATGTCTGTAAATTTTTTAAAAGTCTGAAAAAGAAGTGGGGTTATCAGAACTGTTATCTTATGTAGACACAACTCTCAACCTGAAATAAACCTAGCAAAACTAACCCCGGCTGTCAAGTATAAGATTGCGATATTATAAATTAATTGCGATTATCTTGTTTCAGGGGCTTTTGTTTTACCTTCGGGGTCGGCTTCTGAACCGGTCTCAGCCTCAGCTTCAGCTTCCGCTTCGACGTCCTGTTCCGATTCTTTCGGTTCTTTCGCCTCTACCGTTTCTAAGGCAGCCTCGGCAGCGTCGTCTTTCTTCAGCTTTGGGGTCATATTACGCTGAAAACGACTATCACGGTTGGATCGTTCCCGTTCAGCAGCTAGCGCATCCTGACGCTTTGCTTTTACTGCACGCATGCGTTCTATCTTCTGCAACCGGTCAAAACAAATAATCTTCGCCTGTTCGGATTTATAAACAGCGCAAGGGTCTTCCTCCTCGGCTTCAACCTCGATTTCAGCTTCTGCTATTTTTTCTTCTGCCACTACGCTTTCCGCGTCTGCCGCAACTTGGACATTCGCTTCAACATTTGCCTGCGCTTGCGCCGCTGGCAAACCACCCAACATAAAAATAGTCAGACAGGTTATAGCTATAAAACGAAAATCAATCATTCGGCGGCGTCCTCATCTTTGATAATTCTGAAATATTTACGGGGCACGACCATGTTATTGTCGGTCTTACCATCTTCTGCATCAACCTCTGAAGCCTGCTGTTCTGTCAGCGCCGCTTTTTTGCGCTTTTTGGCAAGGCAGCGAGCATAAGGTTTCGAGACATATTCGGGATGCGTATTGCGGGTCTTGGCCGCTTCGCCATCAACGGGATAGCAGTCCGTGGTGCTGGTAATATTATGATGACCACCGCCCGCCAATGCCGAACCGGCAAGACAAATCAACATACCTGCAAAGACCAGCATATTTTTACAATCACGAATCATACGCCACCTTTGTATACATTAGACCGTTAATCCGGTTTTGGTCTCCGCGGTTTAGAGGGTTTTGGCCTATCATCTGACGCCCGCGGCTGAGCCTTTATCAGTATAGCTGCTTTCGACTGATTCTGGTAGCGGTTGGCAATATCTAATACGGTTTCACCGTTTATATCCGTCACCATCAAATCAGGTTTATAGCGAAGCAACATTTCGGTCATTTCCGGCTGATCTTTTGATACGGCCATATGGATCAGCGTTTGCTGATGATGACCATACCGCTCATCAATTGCGATTCGCTTATGTGTTAATAATTGTTCCAGACAGGCAACATCGCCGCGATTAAGCAGATCTTCAGCCAGTGCCATTTCACCCTCCGGTGCATAATAACTATTAATATCTGCGGTCGTTGTCTCCAGGCAGGCCTGAAAACGCGCGGTGGTCATCTCTGCGCTATTGACCAGATAATATAAAGAAGAATAACCGGCATCGTCCTGAATTAGCGAATCGGAACCATAATTGATCAAATGATCAAAAGCAGTCGCAAAGAAATCCTGAGCCTTCGTCAACATTCGCATACTGCACAGCATATGCAAAGGTGTTTGCCCGGCATCGTTGCGGGCTTTATTGACGTCAGCACCTTTTTTAAGAAAATAAAGCATAAGATCGGTATTCTTGTATTCTACAGCAGAATGCAAAGGTGTTTTGTTATTTTTTCCCCGGTGATTAACGCCAAGACCGGCGTCTATCATTGCTTCGATCGCTTCTATGCGTCCAAGCTGTATAGCCAGACCCAGCGGTGGTTCCAGATTATTAAACTTCTTGTAATAAGACGACTGAAAACTTTTATGCGCTAGTGGTTCTGATAGTACTGCTTGTAAGGCTGCGGTTTTATTCGAACTGATGGCCATCATTGTTGCCGTCCGCCCGGTCTTGGTCCGTAACACCGGATCGGCGCCGGCGCGAATCAAGGCTTTGATGACATCGGCTTTTTCTTCATTCACAGCATGGTGGAGTGGTGCCAGACCATTTTCGGAAAATTCATCCAATGGCGCGCCCAGCGCTTTTAAAAAGGATATCATCCGCGGCTGATTTGCAGCGATAGCAACATGAATCGGGTTTTGATAGGCGCCCTGACAAGGCTGCAAAGGATCAGCGCCACGATCAATCAAAAACTTGGCCATCGTTGTCGAACCGGCCCTGATCGCTTCATGAAATGCCGTTTCGCCCTTTAAATTATAAGCAGCCAGGCTATATCCACGGCCGAGCAGCACATCAATACGATCAAAATCATTTGCTCTCACTGCCTTATTAACGGTCGATGCCGCTAGTCCATCAACAAGCTGCTGGCTATCGGTCACCCGTTTAAAATTTTCCCGCAATGATTTAAAAAGACTACTCATCTTCACTCTGTTTCATAGCTACGAATATTAAGTATCGATATGTCGTACCATTATAGACCCCTTTCGTCAAGCTTATGAAAAAAGCACGGAACCTCTATGGCCATTTTACTTCCGGCGGCAAAGACATCAGAATAGCCTCGGTATTACCACCGGTTTTCAAGCCAAAAACCGTGCCACGATCATACAGCAGATTAAATTCTGCATAACGGCCCCGACGAACCAGTTGATATTCCCGATCTTCATCACTCCAATCACGGTTCATATGGCGGCGTATTAATTCTGGATATATATTCAGAAAGCTTCGGCCTATATCCTGCGTAAAGGCAAAATCATCTTCCCAGTTTCCGGAATTCAGGTAATCATAAAAAATACCGCCGACACCGCGATGCTCCTGCCGGTGCGGCAGATAAAAATACTCGTCACACCAGGTTTTATAACGTGGGTAATAGTCCGGATCATGACGATCACAGGCCTCACGCAGGGCCTGATGAAACGCCTTGGTATCTTTTTCATTCGGGGTAATCGGGTTTAAATCCGCGCCACCGCCAAACCATGCTTTTTCAGTAACAATATGACGGGTATTCATATGAACGGGCGGGACATGCGGTGACCGTGGATGCGCCACCAGACTGATGCCACTGGCCCAAAAGCCGCCGGTATGATCAGCTCCCGGAATCTGACCCCGAAAATCTTCGGAAAATGTGCCATATACGGTTGAGATATTCACTCCGACCTTTTCAAATACACGGCCCCGCATGATCGATATCACGCCACCACCGCCCTCCTGACCGTTTTTGTCAGTGCGCGGCCAGGGTTTGCGTTCAAAACGGCCGGGCTGCATATCGGCATGGCGGCTACCGGCAAAATCATCTTCAATCTCTTCAAACGCTGCGCAGATCTGATGCCGCAGGCTTTTAAACCAGGCGGCAGCTTTTTGCTGTTGATCCGCGCTTGATTGATAACTGTCTGTATCCGTCAGCGCCGCTTTCATTTCCAAATGTATCGTCATTCTTCACCACTCGCTTTTGTATCTAATTCGGCCTCTATGTGGCTAAAGCCTCCGGTTTGCCGCAAAGCTTCGCCGGCAACCATGGCGCAGCTTACCGCCAGATTTAATGATCTTAATCCGGCAACCATTGGAATCACAATGCGCGCATCAGCCGCAGAATGAACATCATCCGGTACGCCGGCGCTTTCCTGACCGGCCATCAGGATATCATCCTGCTGAAAGGCAAACTCGGTATATGGCACAGCCGCCTTGGTTGTCAGCAAAACCAGCCGCCGCCCCGCCCGCTGTTCTTCAAAAGCGGGCCAGTTTGCGTGGCGGGTATAATCAAGGTGATCGATATAATCCATCGCCGCGCGGCGTAGTTTCTTTTGGTCAAAAGCAAAACCACAAGGCTCGATAATATCCAGCGGCAGGCCCATCGCTGCGCAAAAGCGCATGATCGTGCCCGCGTTTTGCGGAATTTCAGGTTGATAAAGGGCCAGTCTCATAATGGCAGCAGATTAGACAAAGGGCTTTATCAAAGCAAGAAGGATCATATGCAGCGGATAAAAAATATGCAGGAAATATTTAGGGGTCAGTCGCTTTGTGCTGGTAAGCGACTTTGCAAACAGAATAATAAACCAGGGCAGAAAAATCGTAGAACTGGCAATCATAACCATCATCGCCAACACCGTTGGCGACATCACATTCAAAAACATCTCTATATCATTAAAATTCACAAAAGCCAGAACCAGAATCAGCCAGGGGATGTACCGCAAATCACCCTTTAGGACCAGATACATAGCTCCTGGCAACAAAACGCCCAGAATGCCGAATTCCCATTGCGACGGCAAAAACACCGTTGCCAGACCAATGACAAAAATCAACATCCGCATTCGATGTGACCGCTGTATTAAAAAAGGAATAAAAGCCGCGCCAAGGCCAAGCGTGAACAAAACATTGGCCATATCATATCCGCGCGCTAGTTGCGAAACCGGCTCGACAAAAATGGCCAATACCAGAATTTTTGCCGCATAAGACACGGCTTTTTCTTCGCCGGCACGTAATATCGCCGTCGCTGTCGCATAACAAAACAGCGGGAATACGGCCCGGCCAATCAGCATTAAATGATTGGCCGCACGATCCAGAACAATATCGTCCCAATGATCTACGACCATTAGCACAGCCGCCATGATTTTAATAAAATCCAGTGCCGCCCCCGTGGTCGGCAGGTTTGCTGTGAATGAATCCTGTTTTTGTGCCATAATACTGCCCATAGAGAAACTTTAAGAAAAAATGCTGATTGCTTTCAATTATATAGTGGAAATTTAATGCAAACTCTGTCATAAACTATAGCAAAATTCAGGACTTCTACAGGATAAAATAATGGCAGATACAAAAAAAACTGAAACCGGCACACGTCGTGACTTTCTGTACCTAACGGCAGGTGCCGTCGGTGCTGTCGGGGCCGCCACGACATTATGGCCCTTGGTTGACAGCATGAATCCGGCGCAAGATACGTTGGCTGTGGCCGAGACCGAGGTCAATATTGCCAATGTAGAATCCGGTCAAGCCATCACCGTTGTCTGGCGCGGCAAACCGGTTTTTATCCGTCACCGCACGGCTGTAGAAATTGAAGATGCACAGAATACCGATCTTGCCGATCTCCGCGACAAACAAACAGATAAGGAACGGGTAAAACGGCCCGAATGGCTGGTTATGGTTGGCGTGTGTACCCATCTTGGCTGTGTACCGCTCGGTAATGCCGAAGGTCAGCCAACCGGTGATTATGGTGGATGGTTCTGCCCGTGCCATGGGTCACATTATGATGAATCCGGCCGCATCCGCAAAGGTCCGGCACCCACCAACCTTGAAATCCCTCCGTATGAATTTTTGACAGACGATGTCATTCGTATCGGCTAAAATAGACTAAGACAAAGAGGATCCTATAGCCATGGCCGCTAAAGACAGAGAAGCTTTTGATAACAAAATCATCGAATGGATTGATCAGCGTTTGCCGATCTTTACCGCGATTGATAAAGAATACGCCAAATTCCCGGTACCAAAGAATTTCAACTATTTCTGGAATTTCGGTGCCATTGCCATGGTCATGCTGACCGTTATGATCATAACCGGTATTTTCCTGGCCATGAGCTATACCCCGCATGCTGATTATGCTTTTGACAGTGTTGAACGTATCATGCGCGATGTGAATTTTGGCTGGCTGCTGCGCTACACACATATGAATGGCGCTTCTTTCTTTTTTGTTGCTGTTTATATCCATATTTTCCGGGGCATGTATTACGGCTCCTACAAAACACCGCGCGAACTTTTATGGATTTTCGGCGTTATTATCCTGCTTTTGATGATGGCGACAGCCTTTATGGGCTATTCCCTACCGTGGAGCCAGATGAGCGGCTGGGGTGTTAATGTTATCACCAGTCTTTTCGGGGCTTTCCCACTGGTCGGTGATGGTATTGTAACCTGGCTATGGGGTGGTTTTTCGGTGGATAACCCGACACTGAACCGTTTCTTTGCCCTGCACTTCCTGCTGCCTTTTGTGCTGGCTGCTGTTGTCTTCCTGCATGTCTGGTCGCTACATATTACCGGATCAAACAACCCGCTGGGCATTGAACCGAAAACCGCAAAAGATACCGTACCTTTCAACCCGTATTATACAGTTAAGGATATGTTCGGTCTGGGCGTCTTTTTACTGTTCTTTGCCTTCTTTATCTTTTTTGCGCCCAATTACCTGACCCATGCCGATCATTACGTGCCGTACAACCCGATGCAGACACCGCTACATATTGTGCCTGAATGGTATTTCCTGCCTTTCTATGCCATCTTGCGGTCTTTCACGGTCGATATCAGCATTCCATTTACCGATATCATTCTGCTACCGGCAAAACTGCAGGGCGTTCTGGCAATGTTCAGTTCGATCCTGATCCTGATGATTTTGCCTTGGCTTGATCGTTCGCCTGTACGCAGCGCCCGTTTCCGGCCTATGTTCCGGCCACTGTTATTGTTGCTGGTTGTGGCCTTTGTTGCTTTGGGATGGGCTGGTGGACAGCCTGCCGAAGGGTTACCATTATTGGTCGCCCAATTATCAACAGCGTATTACTTCATGTTTTTCCTACTGCTGGTGCCGTTCCTGCACAAGTTCGAAAAACCGTTACCGCTGCCAAAATCAATCCATGACGGGGTTAAACAAGGACTATAAAATGAAAAAAAGCCTAATACATTCTTTGGCCAAATCTCTGACGCTTGCCGCGCTTGTCTCTGTTTTGTCGTTCAGCCCTGCGGCTGCGGCAGAAGATGCGCCAACACCGCTTGAAATGGACTGGCCGCATAAAGGGGTCTTTAGCACCTATGATAAATCCGCGCTACAGCGTGGCTTTCAGGTCTATCGTGAAGTTTGCGCCGCCTGTCACGGCATGGATCACATGGCGTACCGCAATCTGGCGGATATCGGCTATAACGAAGATGAAGTCAAAGCGATCGCCAGCGAATATTACGTTGAAGACGGCCCGAATGATGAAGGCGAAATGTATGAACGCACGGCTGGGCCTGCTGATAGCTTTAAAGCACCTTACGCCAATGAGGCCGCAGCACGCTACGCAAATAACGGCGCTTTGCCACCGGATCTGTCTTTGATCGTCAAGGCCCGCGGTGGGGGAGAAGACTATATTTACGGCGTACTCACCGGCTATACCGAAGCGCCCGCAGGACAAACATTGCTGGCCGGCCAGTACTGGAACAAATACATGATCGGTCACAAGATTGCCATGCCGCCGCCACTCTATGATGGTGCTATCGTTTATTCTGATGGTACCGAGGCAACGGTTGAACAGGCAGCGCATGATGTTACACAATTCCTGGCTTGGGCCGCTGAACCCCATATGGATACCCGTAAGGCCATGGGCTTTAAGGTGCTCTTGTATCTTCTGGCTTTTACTCTTTTGATGTGGTTCGCCAAAAAGAAGCTTTGGCGCGACATTAAAAAATAATAATTTTGCAGAAATGCCGGTACATCTAACCATCAGCTTTATTGCTGCTGGATTTTACCGGTTATTTTTGATATTGTCTTAAATTGTTCCCGAAAAATGGAGACTTCCGATTAGCGCAACCATGATGCTCATTCATATTATTGGTGGGGTTTCCCTCCTGCTTTGGGGCGTTAAGCTTGTCAGCAGTGGGCTTAATCGTGCCTGTGGGGCATCATTACGGCGTTTTATCACTAAATCCACTAAGAACCGCTTTAAAGGCCTTCTATCCGGCACCTTTATTGCTATGGCCTTACAAAGCTCGACTGCTGTTGCCTTAATCACGGCCTCTTTTGCCTCCAAAGGCTTGATCAGTACGTTTTCCGGCATTTCTTTAATGCTAGGCGCGGATATCGGCACCACGCTTGCGGCCCAGATCCTGATTTTCGACTTAAGCTGGTTGGTTCCGGTTTTGCTGACCAGTGGTTATATGATGACCCGCGCCCAAACCGGCCGGGGCCAGTATAAACATATCGGCAGCGCCTTACTTGGTATCGGTCTGGTATTGTTAGCCCTGCAAATGATCGTCGAGGTCTCCGAACCGCTCCGCGATTCAACTGTATTACAGGTATTGATCAGACCATTGACCGATGAACCGATTCTGGCTTTGCTGTTTGGCTGTCTGCTGACGTGGCTGGTACATTCCAGCCTGGCCATGGTTTTATTATTTGCCTCTTTTGCCGGTACTGGTGCTATTCCGGTTGCACTGGGTATTGTTCTTGTTCTGGGCGCGAACCTTGGCAGCACGCTGATTGCCTTTTTTGATACCCTGACCGAAAAACCAGCCGGGCGGCGTATTCCGCTTGGCAATGTCATCATTCGCAGCATCGGGGTTCTGCTGGTGTTGCCTTTTGTCATTCATATTCCGCCCCTACTGTCCGAACTGTCCGAAAATCCGGCGCGGATGATGGTCAATTTTCATACCGCCTTTAACATCAGTCTGGCGATCCTGATGCTCCCCTTCGTACAGATCATAGCTGGCCTTGCTAACCGGCTAATGCCGGATAAGGCTGCCGGCGAAGATAAAAACCAGCCACGCTATCTGGATTACACCGCCTTTGAAACTCCCGCCGCCGCCCTTGCCAGCGCTGAACGGGAAACACTGCGCATGAGTGATACAGTCGCCAAAATGCTTACCGATACACTGGAAGTGTTCCGTACCGATAATCCAACACTGGCCCATAAAATTCACAATCGGGATAATCGTGTTGATATTCTGCATGATTCAATTAAAAAATATCTCGCCCGCATTACACGGGAAAGCCTGAATGATGATGAAAGTCAGCGCCACCTGCAGATCATGACCTTCTCGACCAATCTTGAACATATCGGGGATATTATCGATAAAAGCCTGCTTGAACTGGCTGATAAGAAAATAAGAAACCATCTGACCTTTTCACGGGAGGGCTTTAGCGAAATTCACGAAGCTTATTCGCTGGTCATCGATAACCTGACACTGGCACAACATATTTTCATGACCGGTAACCTGAAAATGGCCCGCCAACTCTTTCAGGATAAAATGGATCTGAACAAGCTTGAGATCCAGACCTCTGAAAAACATATGCGGCGCCTGCGCGAAGGGGTCAGTGAGGCTCACAGCACGACCAGCCTGCATCTTGATATCTTTCGTGATTTACGCCGGATTCAAGGCTATCTGACGATGATTGCCTATCCTACACTGGAATCAGCCGGAGAACTTTACAAATCCCGCTTGAAACACAATGGCAGTGACGAAACCAATAACGACTAACCTGTCACTCACCTGTTTAACAGCCTGAATATCCTTACTCATCAAAGGTTTATTCTTTAAACAGCTGTCCGGCAAAAGGGTATCTGTTAATAGAGCTTAACAGTAATGTTGATCAGGTTAACAAAGCCTTAAATCACTCCTGAAATAGTTAACGCCACATTAACGATAAAATTCAAGCACTTAACCGGCTGTTAACATTTTACCTGCTATAATTAAGTTATGGAAAGTTAATAAGTTTTACTTTAATTGTGCCTCCACATTAGAAAACCACCTCCTGCCTCCGGGGGTGGTTTTTTTTGTTAGATATATCCCGATGTAAAATCAAATTTAATGTATAAACAGATCATAAGCCCCGATCAAAAACGGCGATCATGCCCAAATAAACGGGGTTTACGGCGCTGGGCGTTTTCTTCCGGGGTGTTTTCATTGGCGGCATCGGGTTGATTTACAGTCATTTTGACGACATAATCACGATCCGTCCAATGATTGCCCGTACGGGTTTCAAAACCGATATAATGTGGCGTCTCTGTATATTCACGGGCGATAGAGGCTTTACCGGCTTTCAACCGGATTGTCTGGCCATTTTCAGCCATCAGTGTTTTAATACCATTATCCTTTAACAAGGCCTGATTTGCCTCACGTAGGCTTTTATCACCATGGACAGGGATAACGGATTTGGCATTTGATAATTTAGCCAATTGAACGATTTCCTTCTGGCGGGCATGGGCATGGGGATACAGTTTATATTCCGGATGTGACATCACGGTAAACCCCCGTCTTTTTAATTCATGAACCAGAACGTACTTATTTTCTTTATCCTGTCCTGGCATATTCGGCCCGCACATCAGAATAATATCCCGTTTCGGGTCAAGTTCCAGCGTTTTACTGCGGCCGAACGCCGCACGTACCAATGAAGAATTACGCTGCCCTAATACCCCTGCCACCATAACGATACTATTTCGTGATGGCGTATCGGCAAATTCGCGTTGGTTCTTGGCTGAATTTAGACTTCTGATCCGCAAGGGTTCACGGATATGGTCTTCCAATCTTAAACCGGTTTCATGCAAGGCCGAGAACACCTGATCATGCGACCAGCTGTCTATAAACAGGGTTTTGCCGTGTTCTGCTGCGACTTTAGCAACAGACGCCATATTCTCTTCACATCCTGGATGGGTCGCCATGATAAAGCGCTTGTTTTTATACTGGCGGAACAAATCACGAAGGGTCTTACGAAAATCACGTTCACTGACTGGTTTTTTATCACTGTCAGCGCCGGTCGAATCCATTAAAAGCAGGCTGACTTTATCACCGACAATACGCTTATATTGTTTTTCATCAAAACCCGGCCCCCAAATCAGGGTTTGATCGGGTTTCCAATCACAGGTATGGACAATTGTGCCTTCTTCGGTTTTAAAAGCAATACCAACCGATTGCGGTGTCGAATGACTGACCGAGAAAAATCCGATATCAACGCCGTCACGACGGATCGTCTGGCCGGCGGCAATTTCCTTAACCCGTGGCCATTCATCGGGCGGAATATTTTCATTGTTCAAATGCTGGTATAAACGCTGTTTGGTATAGGGCGTCGCAAAAATAAGCGGCATTTTATAACCCATCAGCATCATTTTGGAAATAGCCCCGATATGATCACGGTGTGAATGGCTCAGCAAAATCATATCCAGCGGTTTCTTCGCCGGTTTCAAATTATCTTCCGGTCCGTATGCAAAATAATCGCGCATATCAGCAATAACAGAATCACAATCAACCATTTGGGGATGTTCAAGATTTTTGTTGTCGCCAAACAAGTCACCGGGATCGACCATACAGCGGAATCTGCTGTCATCCTCGTATTGAATTTCCAATACGGATGTATTACCGCCAATTTTGGCCTGATTTAATCCGGACAAAAACCGGTACAGCACATCTTTAACTTTCCGGGACACGGGACGGGGCGCATTATCGATAAAATCTTGTCTCATCTGTCCCATTGCTTATCCCGTCTTCGAAATTGTTGATTCATTACGGATACGCAACCAGTGCCATAAAACGGATTTTAAAATATTTTCACGGTGATTGTCGGCGGGCGGCTCGGTTACAAACTGAAGTTCAAGCGCCATATGCTCTATTTCCGATGGTGCCAGCATCAAAAGATCGATCTGCGGATAAACAGTATCGAGTTTTTTGGCAAGCTCATAACTATTGGTCCAGTCCAGAGGCATGGTCCATCTCTTTTATTCACTTTTGAAGTTATATAAAGGTAGCAGACCGGCACTCGTCTGTCGATTCAATTTTACGAAAGCCCGCCGGTACAGGCTATATATGTGCCTGACTAGTTACTACTCGGCGCCAGATCAAGGCTATCATGTTGTTCCCAAGTATCGATATCATGGGCATATTCCGCCGCCAACATCACAGAGAGTTCTTCCATACGCTTTTGCAACTGGGTGACCTGCTGCAAATGCAGGCTTTTACTATCAAGATTATTTCTTAATAAGGCCGCAGGATTTTCGATCAAACGTGTCGCAAAATCAGGGGTCATGTACCGTTCCTCTGCTAAGGCATGAAGAATTTCATACTTGCTTGGGGTTAAGGATGTATCAGACAGCGGCAGGCCGGCAGCCAGACGTATGTCCTGAACTTCGGGCAAAGGCTCTGTCGCCGGGCCGGCGACACGGTCGGCCAACATTTGCCCGATCACGGCATGAATGGATTGTTTACGCGCCGCATTTGACCGGATACGGTTAAACCGGGCAATACCGGTCGCACTATTCAGGCGGGTCAATGGGATTGCAGCAGGCGGGTTATGATCGACAAAACTGCGTTTTAAATCATCAAACTTTTGCTGATTATAGGCTGTATCAAGAGTATAAGTCATAATCTCCCCCCATAAAAAGGAGGATCCAATGGTTATATCCTCATTCGGGGTCGCCCCGGCGACAGTACATCCTGACACGCCGTTATTCGCATCCAGATCACAATAATTAGCTTTATACCGCTCCCAGCGTTCCTGAACAACAGCAACCGGGCCTTTGGCTTCTGCCGTGCCGGCAGCCGCTGTTGCACGCTTACTGGCATCGTTGGCAGATCCTCTGGAAATATCCTGAGCGGCCTGTTCCCGGCGGCCATATTGTGGATAAATACTATCTGCCTGACAGGCAAATTCACTTGGCATCATACGTTTATGCGCTTCATGCTCAAGCTGACGCCCTTCTTGAAAATGTTTGTTATGCTCCTCGGCATCCATTTGTGCTTCGAGCTGCTTGGTTTGATCTATTGTTGCTGTATTCAGCTGGGCCGTCATATCCTTCTGTGCTGGTAGCATGTCATCATTCCACCAGTCACCAAAACCTTCACGAACATTCTCGTCAAACTCTTGCACTCGGGTTTGGACTTCATCCTGCCCTGTTGAAACATCAAGACTGATAAAATTATCAAGACCACCCTGGAAACTATCAATCATGCTTAAGGTATCTTTTACCCAGATAAGAAGTGCTGCAACCGAGCTTGCTGGATTATCACAGAAAGAATAAGCCGGCTTCGGTTTTAGGGCAACAAACATGGAAATCATTGCCACCAGACCAACAGCGGAAAACACGACCCTCAGCTTATATTTATACATCCATGCCATTATCTTACCGTTTCCGTTGATGCAACCTTATTACCCAGCTCGACAGCAAACAAGGTGGTTAAGCGCTCCGTTTGCGCAATCAAGTCATTCAAAGTAATCAATTTCAACGCTTTCATATGCACATCTTTTTGCGCCAAAGTCGCGCTGTTATCCCCCAAACGTTTAAAGAAATTAGGAGAGTTGATATATTCAAGATACCCTTGGCGAATCTCATATTTACTGGGCTCGTCCGATGTTTCGATCAACGGAATACCCTGTGCTGTCCTCATATCCTGCAATTCGGTCATCGTAACCCCCAGCGGCAGGCGCTCGGCAACAGAATCGGCAATAATACTGGACGAGACATTTAACTGCGCGGCCATTGAGCGTTTTTGTAACATTGCAGCGCGGCCATCTGTCGATTGAAAACTATCAGGCGGCAGGACAGAAGCCTGTGGCCGTCCCATCAAATTATTCATCGCCGCTTTTAACACAAGGGCATCTTCAGCATTGGTCACATCCAGCGTATCCTTACCATACAATGTATGGGTAATATTAATATCCGCATCAACACGACTGCCATCTGCCGTACAGCCGGCCTGACCGTTATTGGCACTGGCATTACAAAACAATGTCTCGTAATTATTCCAGTCACTTTGTGTTGCCGCAGCAGGAGAATTGCTATCTACCCCGCTATCATTCATAAACCGCCCTGATGTTTCATTTGAAACCGCATTACCGGCAGCGCGGGTGATTTTAGCGGCGCGGCCGGCAGAAGGCAGCGTTGAATCAAAAACACAGCTGTCTTCTGATGGTGTATTTTCTTTCCAGGCGTTAACTTCATCCACTTGGGTTTCGCGCTGAAATTCCACCTGGTTTGCCGCATCATCGGCAGAATTCAAAACACGGGATTGGTCGATCATTGCTGTATTCAACTGGGCGGTCATATCTTCGTAATTTTCTTTCCAGCCATCCCACAAATCGGATAATGTGTTTCTTTGACCATCGCTGAAACTGTTAATCTTGTTAAGCATATCCAGCAGCTCGACCGGTAGCAACGCCGAAACATAAGCCTGCATTGTGGCGACAAAGCTATTAATCGCGGCAGCCTCTGCCGATACAGATGCGGCTTGCTGCGATGATACCTGCAAACGTGTTTCACAAAGCGCATAAGATTTCTTTGCCGAAGACAGATAAAGGCCGGTCGTCACCACCATTACGCATAAGATGGCGAGCAGTCCAAATTTCCGTACCTTTTTAAATTCTGTTTTCTGCATTTGTTATGATCCTATTCCGAAGATGGCGCTTCTCTCAAAGAGCCTTCTTCACCTTGTTGCATATCAATATCAATTGCGGTTTGAACAGCCAGCGCCAGAACACCACGTTCCAGCAATTCATAATATTCCCGGAGCTGGGTCAGATAAAATACACTTAAGACCAGGCTTTCCCGCTCCAGATTTTCAATACTGCCTATATTGTCCATATTATAATGACCGCTGGTAAATTTTTCGGTACTAACAGCATGTTGAATTTCTTTGTAGCTTGGGTTGCTTGATAAATTGGAAAGCGGAATGCCAGCATCCGTACGCAGCGCTGAGACCAGAGGTTCAACATTACTGGTTGGCAGGCGTTGACTGGAAATATAATCAGGAATGGCCCGCGCCACATTACGACGCGCGACCAGTGAGCGCTTATCAAGAAGCCGTTCCCTCCCGTCCAGCGTGGTGAGGGAAATTTCTGACTGCGGTTCCAGGGGCATAATACCGACAAGATTTTCTTTCAAAGCTTCCAGCGCCGCCATTTCATTAGGATTGCGCACATCAATGGTCAGATTATTAAACAGAAAACGGCCAGGCTCGATATCCGCATTCCGTGATTCCGCTGGCGGCGGGGCCATAGCAGCCGGACAGCCGGTCATACCATTATTGTTATCAGGATCCACCAAATACTGGCAATAGCGGTTCCATTGATAATTTACCGCCTGAACCGGTCCATTCTCGTATTTACTGCCTGTTTTATTGGTTCCGGCGGAAATTGCATCACGTTCACTTGCCTGACGGAAACCACGGGAAAAAGAGTTAGTCCGCGGGAAGCTGCCAGCCACGCTACCACTAACACACAACTGTTCACTGGGCTCATAGCGCGCACGGGCGTTTTCTTCCTGTTGTGATACAGTCTGGGTATGCTTATTCATTAAACTGGCATCTATGGCCGCGCCTGTCTGCCGGTTCTGGTCAACATAGGCGGTATAAATCTGACCCATATGGTTTTGTAAAGCCGGCCGGAAATCATAAGCCCATAAACTATCCTGCCATTCCATAAACTGGCCTTCAAGAATATCATTAATCCCATCAAGAACGGCTTTAACAAATTTATCCCACGCATCGGCGAGCCAGTCCGTAAGATCTTCATACTTGCTCTGTATATAACTCTTAAAGGCACTGAAAATTGCCGAGGCTGAAATCGCCGTAAAACCAATCGGCACACATACAGGAGAACCATATGGGCAGTTGCTACACCTACTAGGGGCGACAGTGGCACCGGCATAGGCTTTATTGATTTCGGATACCCCCATCGGGGCGATACCGAAAAACAAAACAATAAAGATGGCAAAAGCTCTTATTTTCATCATTTTCTCTTAATCATACGAAACGCTGTCTTCAAGATTGGCGCCAGTATTTTGACTGGTTGCCATCGTGTTATGGGCCGCCTGGGATGCCGATAATAAAGCTATATTCTTATACATATCCAAAACATCATTAAGCTGTAAAACTTCAATTGCCTGTACCGCAATCTTTTCACGGGTAACCGCTTCGGGTTCGGTAACATTGTTCATATTGTAAACGCCACTCCAGAAACGCTCTTCAGCCAGCGCATTCACCAGTTCGTTCCAGCTCGGGTTACCGGACATCTCGACCAGATTAACGCCGGCACTACTCCGCAACGCCTGTACATAGGTATCCATCCGGCTTCCGGGCATACGGCGTGCGATGACATCCGCAACAGCCTTTTTGGCCAGTGTTCTTTGCGCCCGAACAGCGCGTTTATTTAAGAAGAATTCCCGTCCGCTGACAGAATTCATCGCTGACTCGGCCATCACCTGTGGTGCTTCCGGTTCAACCAGATTACGGGTCAAATCATCCAGCGCCTCTTTTTGGCCAGGGGTCGTATCAATATCAAGTGTATCCTGTTTAAAAATCACTTCTTCGACCAGAATATCATGATCGGTATAGGGTGCAGGCGGATTGCCGAAACAACCATTACCGCCATTGGCATCCGGGTTACAATATTTAGCCACATATTTATCAAAACGGTCTTTCTGATAGGTTGCATCCCCACCAGCAGACGCGCCACCGGCTTCATTACCACTAATGCCCAGACTTTCAGCCGGTAAGGCCCGTTTCATAGCCTTGGTGATAACCCGCGCACGGGGCATACCGCCGGATACTGTACCGGCGACACAAACAGATTCGCTTGGTGTTGCTTCACGGTGCGACCGGTACTCGTCCAAATCTATTTCGCGGAATGTGCGGTTTAATTGCTGACCATCCTTTGCCGCGGCTAATTGGCGGCTCTGATCAATAAGCATGGTATTCAACTGTCCGGTTTGCTCCTGCATCGCCGGGGTCAGGTCATAGGCATAAAAATTTTCATACCAGGTTTTCGAGTTATCTTCCGCCGTAACAAGCTCACCACTGATCAGCGTATTAAAACCTGTCATCAAAGACGTATAGACGCTTTCCACGGCGCTATAGGCGCTCCACAACTGAGGAATAATCGTGCCCACATCCAGGGCATTCATCGCAAAACTGACCCCGCCGGAAATAGCTGTACAAGGCGTGCCACAGGAACACTGCGCCCGCGCCGGCGTCGGTTTAACAATTTGATAGGTAGAAAAGCCGATCAGCCCGATTATAAAAACCGCGGCCAGACCAGTAAGAATTCGTGATTTACTTTGCCCAAAAATTTTTAACATCTCTGTCTATTGCCCACACTCTTACCCATAGATTCAGTATACCACAATTTACTTAAGTGTGGCGAATAAATAGGTATTTTTCAGGAAAAACAGTGCTTTTGGACGCTGTTTATTCTACATTATACGCCTTGATTCGCAGCACATAGCCACCCTGCTTGCCTTTGAACAACTGTCCGTAAGGCCGTGGTTCAACTTCAACGAATTGATCAAGCAGCGTTTTAACAGCCTCGGCAAAGCTGCCGGAATAATTAACCGGACGTTTTAGCAGGTAATCATAATCAATTGTCCATTCCAGAGATGATCCATCCTGAATCGCCCATTTTTGCAGCGTTTCACGCAAAGTTTCATCGGCGCTTGCTGACCAGTCACCAGACACCGCCTTAGACGATTCTACGGGCGCTTCATTATATGAAAATGACCGGCTTGGCGGGATAGCAGACTTTACATCTCTAACCGGTTCGGAAACCGGCTGATTTGAAAGACTTTCTGCTGCCGGCTGTCGATAAGATGATTTGGACATTTGTTGCGGCATCATGTCCTGATTCGCCGTTTTAACCGAAGAAGTGGCTGAAACCTCTGTAGAATGTGGCGCCGTCCAGTTTTTTGGCAGCCAGTCCGTCGAAGAATCTTCGTCCAGATCAGGTTCTGCACTAATGCCTGTCGGTGCCGGAGATCCGGCGACATCATTAAGCTTGCTATCATCTTTTACGATATAAACATTCTGGCCTTTAAGATAAAAATCCAGACCCAGATCATTCAAACCCTGACGCAATGTCGATTGCCAGTGTCCATCACCATTCCAGGTCATGCGCTGGCCCATATCTACGTTACGGGCAAAAGCAGGATTATAGCCCTGCGGCAAAATTTGTTCCATTGCCATGACCATGGGGATATCTTTACCAAATCCGTAATAACCATCCTCGTCCCCGGTAACAGGCGTTGACGTTGATGCGGCAACAGGGGCTGATGTTGGCGCTGATGCCTGTGACGCATGCTCCGTATTCAGCTTTCTGATAATTTGACCGATATCGTCTTCGGCAGCAGGTTCGAAAGGTGCTGTTTCAGGCACGGCCAGCTCTGTCGCACCTGTTTGGTTCCATGTGATCGGTTGCTGCGATGCCCGTGGTTGCTGCGGCGCTGGTGAATACGACTTCACAGGCGCGCTTTTCGACGCCGATTCATCAACATTTCCGCTCTCTTCAATTGTCTCGATCGTTTCAACCGGAGAAACCGGCGCCGATTCAACAACAAAACCCTGAGCTTTCGTCGGCGCACCACGCCATTCAAAACCAGCATAACTTTGCGTTACTGTCAGTGATAGCGCGCACGCCGTCGCCAAAAAGACCATATTTTTTTTCATGCGTAGTACCCCAGTTACAACCTGTTCAAAAATGTTGCCGTTATTATGAAGGGCTTAGGCCAGGCTTTCAATAAAAATCATGCCTAAAATCAAGGAAAGTGCTCTATACCGATCCGGTATCTTTGAATTTCCGTTTTGAAGTCCAGATAATTCCCGGACGATACCGTCCGATAATCCAAGTTCTAAGTGACCTCAAGGCCGATTCAAAGGTCAAACCGCGGCGTTCCAGAAGGATAAAGATCACACTGACGACAAAAGCCATCAATATTGTCCATTTCCGGAAATGGATCAAGACCAGCACCCACAAAGCCCCTGCGCGGGCATCCAGACGGAAAAATCGCGCCGGCTTCATCGTGTTTCGCCAATGCCAACCCTGCATTTCATCCATAAATAAGTTCTCCGGTTAATGTATTTATCTGTATATAGTGTACGCCATTAAATATTAATAAGCTGTAAGTTTTTTAATCATCTCCCATAGCTTCAACATTTTCGCGATTTTTTGCGCCTTGCACATAAGTAAGATAATGGCGTTTATCAATCAGACCGGCATCATATGCATCTTGTGCTGATTGTTCCATGGTCTGCCCATGTACGGGCACCATCTGCATGACCTCATAAGACCATTTATCAAACTCCATATTCAAAAGATATTCACGGATTTCTTCGGTAAAAACCAGCCATTCCCGAAGGCCGACCCGGCCACCGCCGATCCGCGGTGCCAGAGTCTGCGTGACAATCATGCGCAATGTTTCAACAAGTGAATAAGCCCGTTCGGAACGTTCTGACGGCTCAAAGGTTGAAACCATCCGGCGAATGGTTGCGGCAACCCCCGTCGTATGAACCGTGGCATAAACCGTGTGACCGGTTTGACCGGCTTCAATCGCCGCCGACATGGTTTCGCGGTCACGGGCTTCCCCGACCAGAATAATTTCCGGCTTCCGGCGCAGGGCGTTCCGAACGCCAGCGGCAAAGCTCGGTAAATGGCGCGGAATCTCGCTTTGGCCAATCAGAGAGCGCTTGCTTTTGACCGTATCATAGGTAAATTCGATCGGTGATTCATAGGTCAGCATTTTACCGCAGCCTTTTTCCAAAAGCATCCGGTTACCAGCCGCCAGCAGGGTCGATTTACCCGAACCTGTTGGGCCTGTGACCAAAACCAGCCCCTGACGCGGGAACCAGCTGTCCCTGATATCCTGCTCGATATCCAGATCATCCATGGTTGGTGGTGATGTCGGCAAGGTCCGCATCGTGACCGAAACCCCGTCACGGCCTTCCACCAGAACGGCGGTAATGTTGACCCTGAAACGTTTACGGTTAAAACGGTCAGCCATGACTTCGTAAGAAATATCAATATCCTGCCCACCGGCCAGACGTGCCAGCGCTTCGGGGCCATAAAGCTTGGTAAGCAAGGCGCTCATATCCGCAGCGTCCAGCGCACGGTACGTTCCCGGATACAAAACACCGGAAATCTCGTTAAACACCGGTCGGTTACTTTGGAAAGTTACATCGGAAGAGCCTTGTTCGACACACCACAGTAAAAACGGGTCAATATGCTCTTCCTGAAAACGATCAGGCTCTCCGGACCAGGTTTGCTTGACGTCATCAATACCTTTTTTTAATAAACTGACAGGTCTTTTCATGCCCCAGAAACCAAGCCTCTAATGTTTTTGTTATGCCTGTTAACTATATAAGCCCGATCGAACATCCGGCAAGCGTTTAGCGATCCAAAGCCCGCCAGGATTCAGGCGATGTATTGAATTGCGCCGGTCCGGTAATACGAATAGCCCGGTCACCAACCCGCATTTGATTCCCGCCACCGGTAACACCACGATCTTCATGCATGGCATAAGGCGAAAAGACCAATCCCTTGGCGAGCAGCATTTTATAACGGATCATACCGGTAAAATCAGCCTGCAGGCGGTTAAGGTTGGATTCGAACATTTCTTCGGCTTGACTATAGCCCTGTTCCCAGCCTTCGCTGATCCATTTATTCCAACTGGCTTCCTCAGCTTCATCGCGCGGCCAGAGAATTTCAGGCGGCGGGCGAACTTCGCTCCAGTCCTGTTGCAGATACTGACGCCAGTTGCGCGGTGCTGTGGTGATTTTAGCACGCTCGCTAATGTTATAAACCCGATCAGAGACAGCCGCTTCCTGACCTTCATCGATTACGGTCAAGGCATCCAGCGCTTCACGAACAATCGGCGGCTCTATCAACATACCTGACGGAGCCTTGATCAACAGCTGACGAAAATTAAAAACCCGGTCGAGCGCGTCTTCATGACCACGCAGGCGCTGCATAATTTCGTAATTACGTTTAGCCAATCCGCCGCGGGCACCAAAGGACAGCGCCGCTTCGCGCTGGGCATCCTTGCGGATATCCAGATCCAGCGCATCCATTTCTTCGTCAACGCTGTGATCGATCAAACCTTGTGATGTATAGGTGGACTTAACATTCTGTAGATCCTGTATGCGGTAAGGCACGGTTTTCTCGACACTGGCGTGTTGAGCATAGGCAGGCCCCGCCGCAAAACCGGCGCCGGCAATACAGACAAACAGGATAGTTTTAACCGCTGTGCGCAGGTGCATAACTAATCTCCACGACTTGACGTTCAGCATCGACCACAACATCAGCCTGGCGACCCGCCTGTAGACCAACATCACGGAGGACTTCAATCACCGGCTTTTCAACAGCGGTAACATTTACAATAACAGGAACCGGAGGCTCATTGCCCTGGATCTGAAACTTATAGCCCGCGCGATCAGCCAGTTTAACAAGAACAGGCTCAACCGGCCCCGACCAATCAAGCGTCACAGTACGCATCAATTGTACCGGCGCGTTTGGAATGGACTGTATGCTGTTTTCAGCGCTGCGCTTTTGCTCTACTGCTGCCAACTGTTGCAAGGCCACGCTTGCACGGTCAACAGCTGCGGCCAAGCGCAATGAAACGGCATCAGGCTCGCTCGCCAACTGGTTATTAGCAGGTTTCGGAATATAGCTACAGCCACTAACGACAAGGGCAAAAACACCCACGGTTAAAATGCTGGCTAAAGATTTTCTGGCTTTGAACATTATGGTATTGCCCCTGACAAGAATTGATCCACTTCCCTGATATTAGCTAAATCTGACTATATTGCAATCGCCTATTCAACCTTATTATCAAACTTTATCGACATTTAACGTCGTAAAAGCGCTGTTTGCGTCCCTGTACGCGTGTTCGGATTCGCAACAAGACCATTGCGCCGCATGGCATTTATGACTTTTTGCCGATACGGTAATCCGTGTCGCGGTGTTTTCGAATGATAATGGGCAATCCCCTGATACAGACTGCCGGCACCATCACTTTTTGTTTTCAATATCCAGGCCGCAACATGGATATTGGTGCAGGCATCATCCCGCACCCAACGATACGCCGTCCGGTACGGTACATTCCAATGCTTTGCCAATTGCGGAATCCAAAGCGTATTAATCTGCATTGGCCCCAGATCATAGCTTTTATTGGTATTGCGCACCTGCTGGCCGACGCGGCCGCCTTCTACTTCCATAATACCCATAACAACCGCCGGCGGGACAGAATAGGTCTGCGCCGCCATGAAAATGCATGTTGCAATTACTGTTTCGATCATTTTTTTCTACCCTACTCTTTACCCTGCTCTTATTTATCCGGCTCTAACGTACAAAATCTGCCAATAACATCATCGAATTTTCCGGCACACCGGCAATAACCTTGATTTCACCATCAACCGGCGCCCGATAAATTGTGAAAGGTAAAATCGGCAGATCCCACTTTTTAAACACTTCTGTATTAAAATCAACCGCCTGATACAAGCCTTCAGGAATATCACCGGTTTTAGCCAGAGCCGCCTGATCTCCGGCCGCAAATTTACGCCATAAAGCCTCGCTGTTTTCCGAGCTTAGCAAAACAGCTGATTGATCACGATTTGCATCGGTAGAACCAAAAGGTATAAAGCGGATCTGCAACGCACCCTGATCAACCAGCGCCTTCATATGTGCTGTCCAGAAATCGTGGCAATGATCACAGGTCGGATTGATAAATGTATAAATATAAGGCGCATCGGCCTTACCGGCGCTGAACCATTTTGCTCTTTCAACATCGGCATAAATTTTTTCAGAGACCGGCGCTGCGGACTGCTGCACCCGATCACTCAGATTCAAAGCCGCCTGCCCGCCTTCACGGCGAAGATCACGATAAGCCTGTAATTGCTTTGCAGTATGAAGCTGCGCCTCGGGATCAAACAACATCCCCAATACGAAAGCGCCCTCGCTATTGGAATAACCATATTGCGCCTGACCTTCTTCTGAAACAATCAACCAGCCATCAAGGCCAAAATCATCACCCAGATAAGCAATGCTATAGCCTTTATCTTCCAGCTCCTGCAAAGCTTTGTGCTTTTGCTGGGCAAGAGCCGGACTGACAGAAACAAGCCCAAATACAATTAATAACGCGACCACATATCTCATAAACCTTATCCTATATCAGTTTGGTTAAAATATTATAAGCTTTTTGTTCTGCTACGTCTATATTGGGGAACCAAATTCCCCGACCTTGCGTTTTATTAACCAAAAGGTAATAATACTGGGGTAAACCCTACAGGCGCAAAGCCATTCTTTTTTTTCTGGCGCGCATCATTCTAAGGGGGGATGATTATTATGTCTAAAAACAGCACTGCTGAAAAACTACTTCCGGCGATCACCATCGAATTGGTCGATACATTGTCCGAAGTCGATATGTCGAATCTTAGTGAAATTACAGAAACCACCATTAATTCCGGCGGGGGCTTTGGCTGGATTACAGCGCCAGCGCGCGAAAGCCTTGAACGGTACTGGTCAGGTGTTCTGGCTGTGCCCCAACGTCACCTGATTATCGCCCGCATGGACGGTATGCTTTGCGGTGCGGTCCAGCTGGTTGAACCGACATTACAAAACGAGGCACAAAGCTTTGCCGCCAGCCTGCTGGCCAATTTCGTTGCCCCCTGGGCGCGCGGGTATAATATCGGGCTTCAACTAGCCGAAACGGTCGAGGATCTTGCCATCGAAAAAGGCTACACCGTTTTAAATATTGATATCAGAGAGACGCAAGCTTCTGCGATTAAATTATTTGAATCGCTTGGCTACAAGAAATGGGGCGAAAATCCTTATTATGCCCAAATCAACGGCAAAACCATCAAAGGCCTTTATTATACCAAAGTCATTGGCCGGCCTGTCCAGAGCTTACCCTCCATTATCTGACCCTTATAAAGCCGCGCCGAAGACAACACCGCAAAATACAACGGAACCCTATAGGCTTTCCATGTGTTAAGGTTATGTTAAAGATAATTGACAAATACTTAAAATTCAGCCATACTCGCTGATGCGCGCAAATAGATATTTAAGGGGATAACCATGACACCCATCACAACCCGTCGATTACAACCACAACCCCGTCCGGACTATAGTCTTGCGGTGGCCGATGATACATATAGCCTGATCACCGATGTGCTGGCCGGTAAGATCATGACCTCGCTTGAATTCAAACGCTCTTATGCTGCTACCGAAACAGCCGCCGAGCTGTTTGGCCTGCTTGAAAAAGGGGTTTCGGCAAAATCTATAAATCTTCAATATCTCAGCCTGCAGATTTTCGATATGTACCTGACCGGCAATGTTGAAATGGCGAAAATTGGTGAGAAATATTTCATTCAGCTGTCAAAATATGATGTCAGCTACGCCGGTATGGACTTTAACCGCCTTCAGGACGTCATAAAACAAATTCACTATGAAACCGGCAATCCGGCGGCGATTGCTTGTGCTGATGATTTTTATGATCTGCTGGTCTTAAAATTCTTCCAAAACAAACTGACAAACTAAATCAAATTTTAGCCCCGCTTTTAGCGCCGCGCCTGAAAGAAATCGCGTAGCAGCTTTGCGGCTTTTGTTTCCTCTATACCGCCATAAACTTCAGGGCGGTGATGACATGTTGGCTGATCGAATATATGCGGTGCTTGTTCAACGCCACCGCTTTTGGGATCATACGCGCCAAAATACAACACCCTGATACGGGCAAAGGAAATCGCCGTAGCACACATCGGGCAGGGCTCCAATGTCACATAAAGATCGCACTCCGGCAGACGGGTCGTTTCCAGCCGGGCGCAGGCCGCACGAATGGCCAGAATTTCAGCATGGGCGCTGGGATCTTTATCGCGTTCGGTGCGATTACCTGCACGGCTTATAATTTCGCCGCTTATTCGGTCAACAATCACCGCGCCAACCGGCACTTCACCGGAATTTCCAGCCTGTTTAGCTTCTGTTAAAGCTTGATCCATATAGTTGAGTCTGCCATTGTTCATCCTGCATGTAATAAACGGTGATAAAAAGAATGACAAGCCCAGAGACTCCAGAACACAATACACCAGAACACAAGGGCGCGCGTATCGCCAAACACCTGTCCCGTGCCGGTCTTTGCTCGAGACGTGAAGCGGAACGCTGGATTGAGGCTGGCCGCGTTGCTGTCAATGGTGTCAAGCTGGACAGTCCGGTTATGCTGGTCACCGATAAGGATGTCATCAGCGTTGATGGCAAACCCATTTCCGAAAAACAGGAAACCCGTTTATGGCGCTATCACAAACCAGCTGGACTCGTCACCAGCCATGCCGACGAACAGGGCCGCCAGACTGTTTTTGAATCTTTGCCGCCGGATATGCCGCGGGTTATCAGCATCGGCAGGCTTGATCTAAATACCGAAGGTTTATTGCTGTTGACCAATGATGGTGAATTGTCACGCCATCTTGAACACCCTGATACCGGCTGGCGTCGCCGTTACCGCGTACGGGTTTATGGCGAAGTTACCCCCGAAAAGCTACGAATCTTGAAAAAAGGCATTACCTATAAAGACATTACCTATCGCGGTATTGATGCTAAACTTGAATCAGAGTCCGGCGCCAATTCCTGGCTGACCGTCACCCTGACAGAAGGCAAAAACCGCGAAGTCCGCAATGCTATGGAGTCGATTGATTTGAAAGTAAACCGTTTGATCCGTATCGCCTATGGCCCCTTCCAACTGGGCAATCTACCCGTATCTGGGGTTGAAGAAGTCCCGCGCCGCGCTTTAAAATCCTCGATAGATAAAAAATTCTGGCAGAGAAAAAAATGAAAAAATCATATTTAATTGCTTTGGGGATCGCCGTTGTGGCCGGTTTGTGGATGGCCTCTGGCACCATGGATCAAAACGGTGATGACCAGACAGAAACCGGCAAGGATGTACAGCCCAAGGCCACGCAGTCCCTGAATACCGTCAACACGGTCCAGACCAGAACTTTGACTGCCGAAAAACATACCCGCAAGATCATTATTAATGGCCGGACAGCCGCCTCCCGCACGGCACGGATTTCTGCCGAAATTCAAGGCCAGATCAATGATATTCGTACTGATGACGGTAGCCGGATGAAAAAAGGCGATGTCATTGCCACAATAAAAATAGATGACCGCAAAGTAGCGCTGGAAAGCGCTCGTAACCGTGTCAAACAATTCGAACTGGAATACAAAACCGCGCGTAATCTTGTTGAACGCGGTTTTAGTACCGAAGTTCAGGTCGCCACCCGCAAAGCCGAACTTGAAGACGCCAAAGCCGCGCTACGCCGCGCCGAAATTGCCCTGCAAAACACCAAAATCCGCGCCCCGTTTGATGGTATTCTGGAACAACGCAATGTCGAAGAAGGCGATTACGTCCAGATTGGTGCCGAAATTGCCCTGTTCATTGATCTTGATCCGGTTTATGTCGTCGGCTTTGTTGCCGAACAGCGGATTCAGGATATTGAAACCGGTCAACCGGGTGTGGCCATTCTCCCCGATGGCAGCCGTCACGAAGGACGGGTACATTATATTTCCCGCACCGCTGATCCGGCAACCCGCACCTTTCGGGTTGAACTTGAAATAGCCAATCCTGATCTTGAAATTGCCGATGGCCTGACTACCGAATTGCAGTTGAAAGGACGCACCCGTCTGGCCCATCGTATAACACCCGCCGTGTTAACATTGGCAGATAATGGTGATATCGGCATGAAATATGTCGATGAACAAGGGCGGGCACAATTTCAACCCGTCACCATTACCGCCAGTCAGGCCGATGCCATCTGGGTCGAAGGCCTGCCAGATCCGGTCCAGTTGATTGTTCTTGGACAGGATTTTGTCAAAACCGGTGAAAAAGTCACCGCGATAGAGGCGAATGAGGAGACCAACAGCTCTGCCGGTGACGCGGCTCAAGAAAAACCGACCCCGACAATCCCGTTAACAAAAGGACCGTCCGGTGCACGCGCTGATTGATCAGGCTCTAAAACACAGCCGAACCGTACTTTTAACCCTCTCGCTGATTTTTATCGCCGGGATCTGGGCCTATGTGATGATTCCCAAAGAATCCAGCCCTGATATCAATATTCCGATTATTTATGTCTCGATGCATCACGAGGGCATTTCCCCGGGTGATGCCGAACGGCTTCTAATCCGTCCGATGGAGACAGAGCTGTCATCGATCGAAGGTCTGAAGGAAATGACCGCCACTGGCTATCAGGGTGGGGCCAATATTACGCTGGAATTTGTTGCCGGTTTTGATGCCGATCAGGCGCTGGATGATGTCCGCGAAGCTGTTGACAAAGCCAAACCGGAACTGCCACTTGAAACGGATGAACCAACGGTCAATGAAGTCAATTTTAGCCTGTTTCCGGTGCTGATTGTCACCCTGTCCGGTGATGCGTCTGAACGGACTTTGATCCGGACAGCCCGCGCCCTTCAGGACGAAATTGAAAAACTGACCTCGGTTCTCGAAGCCCCGATCGCCGGTGACCGCGATGAACAGGTCGAAATTGTCATTGATCCTGTCGCAATCGAAAGCTATGGCCTGATCGGGCCTGATATCATCAATTTTTTCCAGCGCAGTGACCAGCTGGTCGCCGCCGGTAACCTTGATACCGGTTCAGGCCGTTTTGCCGTCAAGGTGCCAGGGCTATTTGAAACCATCTATGATATTCAGGATATGCCGCTGCGGGTCAGTGGGGATTCTGTCGTTCGCACGAAAGACATATCAAATATCCGCCGTAATTTTAAAGACCCTGAAAGCTTTGCCAGATTGAATGGCCAGCCCTCGGTCGCTTTGGAAGTCGTAAAACGCACCGGTGAAAATGTTATTGATACCGTAGCGGCAGTCAGGGAAATCGTCCGTCAGGGGCAGGATCGTTTTCCCGAAGGCATCAACGTCACCTTCAGTCAGGATGCGTCAGAAACCATTAAAACCCGGTTGACCGATCTTCAGAATAACCTGATCAGCGCTGTATTGCTGGTCATGATTGTCTGTGTCGCCGCGCTTGGCCTGACCTCGGCCAGTCTGGTCGGTATTGCCATTCCAGGCGCCTTTTTATCAGGTATTCTGGTTTTATATTTCAGCGGTCTGACTGTTAATGTCGTTGTCTTATTCGGGTTAATTCTCTCGGTTGGTATGCTGGTCGACGGGGCGATTGTCGTCACTGAATATGCGGATCGTAAACTCTCCGAAGGTCTTAGCGCCAAAGACGCTTATGGCGCTGCTGCAAAACGGATGTCATGGCCGATTATCACCTCGACCCTGACCACGCTGTCCGCTTTTGCACCTTTGCTGTTCTGGCCGGGTCTGGTTGGTGAATTCATGGTCTATCTGCCGATTACCTTGTTATCGGTGCTAATTTCATCGCTGTTGATGGCACTGATTTTTGTGCCGACGCTGGGCAGTCTTATGGCCCATAGCCGCCGCAAGCCGGGAAATATGTTCAAACTGAACGCACCCGAAGATTTGAAAAAGCTGACCGGTTTTACCCGCGGCTATGTCAATGTCCTTAAATTAGCGCTTAATCATACCGGCAAAGTCCTTCTGCTTGCAGTTGTCCTGTTGATTGCGGTGCAAAGCTTTTATACCAAGTTTAATCACGGCGTGATCTTTTTCCCCGAAATAGAGCCCGAATTCGCAACCGTACTGGTGCATGCCCGCGGCAATATGTCGATATATGAACAGGATGTCATTATTCAGCGGGTTGAAAACCGGATTCGTAATATTGATGGTATTGAAACCATTTACAGCCGTACCGGCAGCACCGGCCGCAATGATCTTGCCGAAGATGTCATTGGCCAGATTCAGCTGGAATTCACCCCGTGGAATACACGGCCATCCGCGGCCAAAATTCTCGAGACCGTGCTAGAGAGAACCAATGACCTGCCCGGCATTATTGTTGAAGGACAAAAAGCCGAAGAAGGCCCCAATCAGGGCAAGCCCATTCAGCTGCAAGTCCGCAGCCAGACGCCAGACCTGTTACCCGGTGCTGTTAGCAAAATCCGCGATATCATGGATAATATCGGTGGTTTCACCAATGTCGAGGATAGCCGCCCTGTACCGGGTATTGAATGGCAGCTTGATGTTAACCGCGCCCAGGCCGCAAAATTCGGGCTGGATATCACCACAATCGGCCAGACCATCCGTCTGGTCACCAATGGCTTGAAAGTCAGCGAATACCGCCCCGATAATGCCGAGGATGAAGTCGATGTTATTCTGCGTTATCCGCTAAAAGACAGATCACTGACCGATCTTGATTCCATTCGCGTCGAGACGTCAGAAGGCTCCGTGCCCATCACCAATTTTATGACCCGCCGCCCACAGCCCAGCGTCAATCTAATTGAACGCGGCAATGGCCTTAGAATGATGGAAATAAAAGCCGATGTGCGCGATGGCGAAAACACCCATCAAACGCTTCAACAACTACAAAGCCGGTTATCCGAAACCAGTTTTGATCCGGGCCTGCAGTTTGAATTCAAGGGTGAAGATGAAGACCAGCGCGAGGCGCAGTCTTTCCTGATGCGCGCTTTTGTCGTCGCGCTGTTTATCATGGCGATTATTCTGGTCACCCAGTTCAACAGTTTTTACAGCGCCTTTTTAATTCTAAGTGCGGTGATCATGTCGACCATCGGGGTGATGATCGGGCTTATGATTACCGGATCGCCATTTAATGTGGTCATGACCGGGATCGGGGTTATTGCCCTTGCCGGAATTATTGTCAATAACAATATCGTTCTGATTGATACCTATGATGTCCACCTTCAGGACGGCATGTCACCGACGGATGCCGCGCTTCTAACAGGGGCCCAACGTCTGCGTCCGGTATTGCTGACAACCATCACAACCGGTCTTGGTATTATGCCGATGGTCTTTCAACTGAATATAGACTTCTTTGCCCGTGATATCACACAAGGCGCGCCATCAACCGACTGGTGGGTTGATCTATCAACGGCAATCGCCTTTGGTTTGGCTTTTTCAACGCCGTTGACGTTGATCGTAACGCCAAGCGCTCTCAAATTCAAAGCTGATGTCAGAAACGGTCTTGATCGTTTAAAAGGACGGTTCCGCCGTAATCATTTATCATCCTGACCGGGGTAAGCATCCTGATCTTCGTTCTGGTTTAGCGCCTCTGCCTGTGCCTGTTCCGGCCCATCAACCGGCTGCGGATTTGCCAGACCCGGGACCAGACTGCGTATAAGATACCGCAGATCGGTAAAGCCACCGGCGGCCTGATCATGTAACCGCCGTGCAATAGACAACCAGATCGGGCTGATCATCAGGCTTAGGGCAATAACGGTAATCATCAACCGGTACCCGGATTCCTGAATAATACCGGCGGCAAGCGCGGTTGCCACCAGAATAAAAGAAAACTCCCCGACCTGACCCAGTACCACACCGGTTTGAAAGGCCCGATCCCACGGCTCGCCCAGAAAATGCAAGATCGCAATATTGACAATGGTTTTACCCAAGGTCACGATCAGCAAAATAGAGACAACAAGCAACAAATTATCAAACAGAAAATTCAAATCAATCAACAGCCCGATAGACAGGAAGAAGACCATCAGCAAAATCGATTGAATGGGGGAGGTCGCCGCATGCATACCGGCTCTGGCATTGGAATTGCCAATAATCAGCCCGGCAACAAAGGCACCATAGGCCGTTGATAAACCCGAAACCCCCGACAGGGTCGCCAGTGTAAAACAGATCGCAAGACCAGCCAGCGGCAAAATATCGGGGCGGTCAGAAATCGCATCGAAAAACGGCAGTTTAATTCGTTCCCGTCGGCTAAGAAACCAGACCAGCCAGACCAGAAAACCAATCGCCATCATCAGCTTGATAATCACCGTATAATCAAATCCTGTGCTGGTCACGCCCATGGCTGTAATCAACAGCAGCATCGGAATAACCGCCAGATCCTGCGCAATCAGCACGCCAACCGTCGTCCGGCCAACCTGCGTACGCAGATCACCGGTTTCCTCAAGAATTTTGATGGCAACCGCCGTACTCGACAAGGTCAAGGCAAAGGTAAAAACAAGGATCTTGGCCAGACTCCAGTCCAGAAATAACCCCAACAGGCCAAAGACAATCAGTGAAAACACCATCTGCAATCCGGCGGTGGCAACCGCGACTTTATAGACGCTTTTGAACCCTCGCAGGCTCAGCTCCATCCCGATCAGAAACAGAAGCATAATAACACCAAGCTCGGCCAGAATACTGACATTATCAGTGGTGGCAATCAAACCTAAACCAGTTGGCCCCAAAAGAATGCCGGCAAAAATATAGCCGACAATAGCCGGCTGCCGGAGCTTCATCAAAATAACACCGCTGGCCAGCGCCACCATCATTACCACCGCAATCGGGGTCAGATCATGTATATGGCCTTCCATGCGGGTCAGCTCCATTTCTTTTTAAAATAATAAGGCCCAACCACCGCCCTCGGCAGTGATCCCAAAACAGACAGGCATAATAAAAAAACCGCCAGATCCCGATCAGGGCTGACGGTTTTAATGTTTCTTAGCGGATATAGAGATGAACTTCGCTGTTCAGCGCTGTATCGCTGGTGGCGGCATTCAGATTAATCCGCTCCAGCGGTACGCCCATCTGGGTCAAAGACCGCAGAACAGCTTCACCGTTTTTACGGGCGGCGGTTGAATACAAGGCCAGCTCCGCAGGGTTACCGGTATCCGGACTGACGGCAACCAGATCAAATTGAACGCCCGGGCGGCTTTCCAGCGCTTGACTGACGGCTGTATACAGGGCTTCTTCATAGTCAAGGTCCTGACGGTCGAAACGGATAACAACCAGCGGCCGGCGGTTTTGGACGATGCCGCCTGAAATTGGTGCCAGTGCCTGTGGCTCGGCCTTACCCGGCGCCGCATCCTGTGCCCGCTTAAACAAGCGGTTTGAAATATTCTGACCGTACAAATCACCATTGGCAATTCCATGTGACAGGGTCTGCAGGTTCATACGTTCTGTCCGCAGGAAGGTTGCCCGACGGTTGCTTTCATCATTTACGGTGTTCAACAGACGATCAAGATGAACGATCATTTGGTTCGCATCATCTTCAAGCACGTTTAAACGCTCGTGATCGGCTTTCCGCGCACCGGACAGGCCGAATGTCGCGCGAATGGATTCCAGTAAAAAGGCAGCTTCGGACGCATCATTGGCAATCCGGCGGCCAAGATCATCAACCGCGCCCGAACTTTCGGCAAGCCGGTTCAATGCCTGCTGCGCTGTATTCCACTCCTGCACCAGATCAGGGTTACCCGGTGTTGTTCCGGTTTGCAATTCGGCATTTATGCTGCTGACCAGATTAAAATAGCGGCTGGAAAGGCCATCATTCTTATGGCGAAGCGACTGTAGCTCATCGCTTTTGCCAGCAATTTGACTTTGCAGGCTATTCAGCTCAGATGAAAGTTCGCTTGCCTTGCGGCCAACCAGTGTTTCACTGCCGGCCTGATAGCTGGAGGCCGTTGTCGAAGAATAATCAGACGCCGTAGAAAAATCACTGCCGATCGGTGCCAGATCACTATATCCGTCTATGCGAATGACTTCCGGCGTTGTTTTATCGCTGACCACCAAAGAAGGCTGATCGGATGTGGCCGATCTATCATTATCCCAGTTTGGCTGTTCCGCCTTGGCCGATAACGGGGTGTTTTCGCAGGCAGAAAGCGCCAGACTTCCTGTCATCAGGGATATAATTAAAGCAGCTTTAAATGTGTTTTGCACGGTATAGACCTCATCTACGGATTCAAATTTTTCTTTTCGGAGTAATACCCTATTAAACCCCGGCAGTCAATAATAATAACAGAGGCATAATACCCTGTTGACCAGTGAAGAACAAGACAGAACTGATGATTTTCTCCACCGGATTTTCCATCTTGACACACAAAGGTTATCAAAACTTTTAAAAAGCCAAACTTTGTGCTTGCAACCCGCTGCCTTTTTAAGGTAGGGTTCAAACCGATTTACAAGGCTAACCGCCGTATGCGCCCGTAGCTCAACTGGATAGAGCATCTGACTACGAATCAGAAGGTTTGGGGTTCTAATCCCTACGGGCGCACCATTTATTTTTCCGATCTCCGTGAACTATAAAAATTGGCAGTTTGCCTTAATAATCTATTTAACCTTCAATATATTCAATATTCAGTCCGGCCATTGCCTTAAGGTATTCTTCCAGCGATACCTGCCCAAGGCCGGAATAAGCACCTGCCTTTAGTTTGTCAGTCCGTGCCATTTTCCGGCACAACACAATTGACGGGATACAGGGAATATAGGGGCCATGGCCATCGCGGGCGAGAATATAAACCGTTTTTTGATGAGGTTTGCCGCCTTTTCCCAGACCTTTCATATGCATATGAAAAGCACTATTTGAACTGCCTACACGATCAAAGATATAGGCCGCTTTCAAAAGCATCGGGCCAAGGGGCTGCAAGGTTTTCACCCAACCCCAGCGCACAGGCCAAGACATCAGCCATAATCCAAAATGCATCAGACGCATTTCCGTCCCGGCATAAAAACGCACCGTTTCCAAATCGGGGTAGGCCATGGGAAATAATTCCAGATCGGGAATTTCACAATTACTTAGCAACCGTTTACCCAGTTGGGGATAGTCTTCATAATGCATATCCTGCCAACCATAGACATCCTGCGCCTTGCCATTAATCATCGTCTTAACCGGCTTGCCGACATAGCTTAGAATGGCAGAGGTTGTGGCCAGCCCACGGTTTGTTTGCTGTGCCGTGGCAATGCCATAATCAAGCTCCACAAGCTTCGAGAATTCCGATTTATATTCATTGACGATGGCCGAGGATAACGAAGGAACGGAGCTTGCCCCGCTGATAACCGTTACGTTATTCCTGACAGCTTTTTGATTGAGCGTATCAATATGGGCGACGAAATCACGTCCATCAGCCAAATCAATATAATGACAGCCTTGTGCAATACAGCTTTCCGCAACATTATATCCCTGCCCCTGAAACGGGCCGGATGTATGAATAACAATATCAGGTGATACTTTTCTAAGCGTTTCATGCAGATTTTTTGTGATATCTGTGACCACATAATCAACATTTGGATGTTGAGCGGTAAAAGCGCGCGCCTTAGCTTCCGACCGCCCCGCAATCGTGATTTTTAAATCCGGCTCCTCGGATAGAACTTTGGTAATATAGGATCCAAAATTCCCGTAGCCTCCTATAATCAGAACATGTTTCATATTTTATTGAGCTGCCTTTACTTTATTTCTTCTCTTCCTTAGATTTATCTTCCGCGGAATAGTCCCTAAAGCTAAAGCGGCCCTTATACCCGTAAATTTTTCCCCATACTGGATGCATGATCTGCATAGACATCTCAAATGTATTGTCATCAACCGCGCGTTCCTCGGCATAGCCTTTGCCAATCAGTACTGTTAAAGGCAACGGCATAAAATGCCCGAACAGATGTAAAACATAGCCCTTATGTTTTAATATAACCTTATTATCCTGCCACAGATAGTTCATGCGCCAGCCAATGCCAAACGGCATGATTTCAACAACCTCGTTTCCCTCAACCTGCAGCATGTGCGATTTGAAATGATAGGGTTTGCGCGTTTTAAAATCGAAATCACGGTCAAAGACAAAGGCTTTGCTTTCCGGTTCGCTTCTAAACGTCACTGTGACAGGCACATTTTGTTCATTATGCGGCGGAATACCGCGCATCATCCATAATAGCGGGCTGAGCCATTTAACCGGCCCTTTGCACATGACATCCAAAGTCCCTTTGATTATCACAATATCGCTTGAATAAGGCCGATTGGCATAGTGCTTTTTAATGACAGGTGGGAGGATATCCCAATCTTCAGCAAATATATTTTTAAAAATTGGTTCGGTCATGTGGGTTTAAACGCCATAAGAAAGAAAACAATAACCAGACCTATGAAAGCGGGCCAGCCGAGCATAAACCATATCTTGAACAGGTGATTATAACGCGGCGGTAATGGCGCGCCAGACTCGACAGCCTGTACCAACATATTTTTTAATTGAATTTGTATCCACACAACGGGCAGCCAGCAAAGACCTGACAGAATATAAATACCATATGTAGCCATAAGCCAGAAATCCATCCAATAAAACCCGCCTTGCCAGACCAGCCAAAATCCTGTTGCAGGCTGTAAAATTACAGCAGGTAATGTAAAATAATAATCTGCTAGAACCGTGTTACGGGCGGCATATAGCTTTTCATGTATATTATCTGTGAAATATGACCGGAACATAAAAAACGCAATACCAATGCCCGTGCCGAACAAAATGGTCGAGCTTATAATATGCAGGGTTCTTATAATGAAATAAAGGTCCATGCGCGTTTACCTGTCTAAGGTATGAATGCCGTATAAAAACTACTTTAACACCATACCCCAGAACAAGGCTGCATAGAAATCCTTATTGAGATTATAACCCCCATCACCCCAACACCATGGTCCAGATCAAACAATTAAACCCGACCAGCAGGACATAGGCCAGCATTGGTCCTATCGTGTAGCGCAGGATCAATCCTTCGCGTCCGGAAAGGCCGGTGATGCTGGCGACTGCGATAATATTGGCGATGCTGATCATATTTCCGGCATTGGCGCCTAGCATTTGTGCTGCCAGCATAATGCGGGGCAGGACTTCAACCTGTAGCGCCGCTGAAAACTGCAACAGGCTAAACATCATATTTGAAAACGTCGCCGATCCCGCCAGGAAGGAACCGAGCGCCCCGACCATAGGCGCAAATAAAGGCCATCCCGCGCCGGTCATCTCCGCCGCCCCGCCGGCCAGAACCAGCGGCATACTGTCAAAGCCAAGCGCATTCATATCCGTATTGACAAATATCCGCACCATCGGCACCGCCGCGCACAGCGCAATCGCCGCCGGTTTTATGGCCGTTGTCGTTTCTGCAAAGACCGATCTCACAGCCTGTCCATTCAGGCGAAAGACCCAGATAGACATTAAAACAACCAGCAGGAAAACACTGCCCGGCAGATATAAAAGGGCGAGGGAGGCCTGCACGCCAGTGCCAAAAATATCCGTCCAGCTGATCGCATATCCGGATAAAAAACTGCGCAGCGGTAAAAACGGCAGCCGCGTTGCAATCA
>Ga0306901_1000117_pt1 | contig 40936 bp, 60 predicted proteins | sample AntRauMFilla3767_FD_190431 | JGI IMG/M metagenome (GOLD analysis project Ga0306901, IMG submission 190431) | Saline lake microbial communities from Rauer Islands, Antarctica - Metagenome Filla 3 #767 (v2) (version 2) | ecosystem: Environmental > Aquatic > Non-marine Saline and Alkaline > Saline ... | reverse complement strand
ATACTGGAAGTATCTCGACGCCTTGTTTTCCAAGGTAATTAAGACCCGACCCCTGTTTACCGATGTTGGCATGTTCGGCGAAGGTCGTCTCATTACAGGTCTGGAAGACTATATCGATGATCTTAACGGCATCATTTACTGGAATGTTGCCAAAGACGAGAGTGAGTCGATAGCAGGCGTTGCCTCTGACGTCGTCGATGAGCATGGTGGCCTCGGCGCTATCAATGGTAACAGAAATATTATCGTTCAGGGTGTCTGGTCAGATCATGAAGTGTACGAACTTTCTCCATCTATGGAGGTTGCCTACCTGATTGACGCAGATGAGGTCGGAGCGACAACAGAAGATCTTAAGGCTCATCGAAGAACCATTGAAAAGTTCGTCAACGGTTTCGGAGCCTCATACCTCTTGGACGGAGAGGGGTGGCAAGGGCAGGATAACAGCGTGTTTGTCGATCCAGAAGGGCACGGGCGTCTGAAGATAGTTATGGACTTCAATATGAAAGGGGAGTCTTTGCATGGCCAAGATCAGGCCAGATGGGTTGCGCAGGACACTGAGTTCATCCTTAGTGAGGACGGCCGACAACGCATGATCGGGAATGTCAGGAAGGCCCTAGAAGATGCGGGCGTTCCGTTAAATGAGAGCGCCGATGTCTTGTCGGAGGGATGGTATCAATCTTATGAGAAGGTGCCACGCGTGCATCCCAAGGCTTACCACGGCTCAAGGACAGAGGGCATCAAGAAGCTGCGTGGCGAGGCCACCCCATACAGGGGAGGTATCGGTAGAGGCGTGTACGTCAGCTACTACAAGAGGGTCGCCAACTTCTATGGCAAGCATCTCTATGAGGTGAAGCTTGGATTCCCCAGCTCCAAGGTGTTTGTCATAGACAGCCAATCTGTTATGTGGCCGGAGTTTGCTAGGGGATATTCTCTTCTGAGCGGAGAGAGCTTGGAGACGTTTGCATTTCAGGTCGGTGGCAAGAGCTATTTGGTAAGCCGCCCTCATTGGGAAGATCAACTCAAAGAGGCTCACAAAGTAGGATACGTTGTCCATAACTGGTGGGATACAGACATCCCTGTTGAGGCAATGGAAGTGCTCAATATGGCGGATGAAGGCTCCGATTACGCCTTGGCTGAGTTTCCGGACTTGGACGAACGCTGGTCTGAGCTATCTGAGGGTATGAGACCCGTAGTGATGGGCGAATGGGAGGCCGCAGGTGGAAGCTCAGACATCGATTTTTCAAACCCCCCTAGTGAATATATCGACTTGGAAATTGAGATTGTCTCCGGTGTCATCGAAGAGCTAAAGAAACTGGCAGATAAAGCGGATGAAAAATTCGACAAAGAGTATGACGAGATCATTGACCTCGAAGATGTCGGTTGGGTTGTCGAAAAGGCTGGATACAAAGCCGTCTGGTTTGTTGGCATGAGGGGTGGTCACGCAGAGGTCAACACAGAACTCTTGGTCTTCGACCCGGACGACGTCGAAGTGGTGCGCCAACTGAAGTGAGAGATATGAAACTTCTTGAACACATAGACTCGATCCTATCCGAGGCTGCTAGGTGGAAGGATGGGGGCAGCAAACAGACGCCCATTGACGTCATCCGGCAGCACGCTGGAGATCAGGACGTCATGATCCACTTCTCGGACGTCGAAGGAAAACTTGGTATCAATCCAAGCTCTGACTTCAATATCGCCACTCCGGCAGGGATCTATGCTTTCCCCCTCGTCAAAGAGATCGCTGATTCTATTCTGAAGGGCCAGAATCTGGGCACTTTTAGCAGCAGGGATTGGGCCTACGTCTTCAGGGCCAAGGGTGACGTCTTCCATATCAGCAAGAGGGGAGATGCACCCGGGTACGGGGACTCTCAGCTTGCTCGTCACAAAACAGCCCTTCGCAGGCAGTACGCAAGTAGGCTCACAAATGATTTCGATGATGTCTGGGCTGATAGCTCTCCGTTCCCCGGCCCAAAGCATGACACTCCATTCTACAGGCTCTGGACGGGCACCAGAAATATTGCGGTTGCCCTCAAGGGCGGACGCTACTCCAGCCAGTCCTCGGTTCTGTGGACCAAGATCTTGATGAGCATCGGCATCGATGGTGTTGTCGATCACGGCTCTTCCACGGTTCACGCCATGGAGCCTACGCAGGCAGTCATCTTTTCGTCCGGGAGCGCCCAGCTTCTGAGCATGATAGAGAATCCAATTTCATACGTGGACAAGAAGGGGCACGCCACGGCAGAGGCAACAGGCTTCGATTTGTCCAAGTCGCTCTCAATGGAGCCCGAGAGGGCCAAGGGTCTCATGGTTGCGATGTGGACAAAATATCGCAATCAGGACGCTTTCGACGATGCCCTCTTAGACCTAGAGGAACTTCTGGATTCGAGCCGTACTGCCGGGGATGTGTTGCGAGGGGCATCCACTTCGAGGACAAGTGAGATGGCCGTAGAGGCCAAAGAAATTTACATGAGGAAGGTTGAGATCGCAGGCGCGAACTTCAAACCCGATGGCGTGCAGTGGTCCATTGAATTCTCGACACTTAAAGACTGTAGCATCGACCTCAGGAATGGTGATTACTTGGAGACCAGAGAAGTAACCTTGGAAGGTTGCACTGTTACAGCAGACGAGGGAAGGATGACGAAAGCTTTCTCGAAGAGAGCCGGTCGAGACATGGACCTAGGCGATGTGTTTGATGTTCTAAGGGAGCATCCAGAAGCCACTGGCTTGTTGGGAATAGATGCCAGAAAAGGAAGCAGCTTCGAAATAAAAGTTGGGCCTAAGAGCGTGAACGTACAGGTATAGAATGAATTTATTGAGTGAAATCGATGCGTTTGCTGGACTGGCAGATTTGGTGCTAGAAGGGGTTACGGAGGGCTTCTTCTTCCATGGAACAAGCGCCAAAAACGCGTCAGGCATTCTAGACACCGGAATGAAGCCAGCAGGCGGAACGGGCTGGGGGAGCGCCAGTGTTTACGTGGACAAGCTTGATAAGCTCTACCTTACCGGCCAATTCGGAAAAGCCGCTAGGTATGCCGTCAAGTTTGATGCCCCGGTGGTCCTAGGTATCAAAATCACCAAATCCAAACGTCTGGCGAAACTGAACACTGATCCCGCCGATGAACGGGATAGCGTGATGTATGATGGCGGCATGACGGAGCCTCCGCCCAACCCACTCAGTGACCTCGCCCATCAGTTAGACAAGTTCGCCAAAAAGAGGCGGTGGGGTCGCGATGTTTTCACCAGATACCGAGATGGGCTCTTTCCAGTTGAGGTCGATGACATCCAGTCAGCCGAACCAAAGCTTCGAAAGTTCAACCTGTACAGGACAGTAAAGAGCTTCCTTCAGGATAAGTTCGATAAAAGTAGGGCCGACAACGAGTACACCAACTTTCTCAGAAACTTCAGGCCCGGGGAGTATGAGGGTATTCATATCCGAAACAACGGCTCTCTTCGGTTCGATGCGAGTTATTGGGAAGACCAACATCAACTTGAATATCCTGACGCCTTGCCGCCAGCCGCAGTCAAAGAGGTCTGGGTGCTCGCTTCAGCGCTACGAGAGGCGGGGATAAGGCCCGATGAGACTCGAACAACAGAGTTGAGTAGGCTTCCGGGAGAGCAGAAGTACATCTTGGAGTCGACAAAGGACTTAGGACGAGAGCTGGCTGAGTTCATCTCAGAGATCGAAGAGCCAAGTGAGATCAGTGAGGCTGAGCAAATGCTTGAGGAACACGCCGAAGAGGTTCTGATAAACACTGATGAAGATGCCGTAGAAAAGGTCAAGGAGATCATGGAGCCCTTCTATGAACTCATCGATGAAATGAAAAACGACCCCGACCTTGAGATGAACATGGATGAGTATGCCATGGCTGCGAAATCAGCTGCCTTTGGTGTCGAGGACTATGTTTACGATCTCTGGCACGATCCTGATTTTGGGTCGACCGACCGTGAGTTCGGGCTGGTGGATCCATCGGCATTGAGGCGAATTAGATAAGTTGTTTTGATAGTGCATGACGGTAATATCCATTCGTGATTGTGGGACTTACTAAAGAACTCCTGAATAGAGGATTGGAAGATGAGCCGAGCTGGAAAAGTAGATATTCTCGATCGCATCAAGGGTGTCCTTAGCGAAAGCAACACGCAGCGCGTCGAGGGTGAGACACCAGACATGCCTGTTGAAGAGCAGGTCAAGCAGTTCTTGAGCAAGAAGGTCACCCGGGCTAACAAGATTAGCTCCATGCTCGGAGAAGGTAGTCGACTCGACGAGTCTCGCGAGAGTGATTTTGTAGCTCTCATCGAGCAAGACTACGCAGATAACGATGCCATGCTTGATCTTCTTGGATTCGAGCTTGTCAAAGAAGACGTAGAAGAGGACGAAGAGGACGAAGAGCCCATTTCTGAGAATATGGCGTGGGGTAAGATTACGGATGCCGACTTGGAAGAGATGGCTGTCGACATCATTGATCCCAGCGAACTCAGAGGGTTTGCCTCTCAGCTAAACTCGGTGCGAAGCGACAACGACGTAAGCAAGCTTCTCAGGCAAGCAGACAAGCTTCTGGGCGGCCACGGCGTCGAAGCTGTTCGGTCTCATGACGAGTACGATCGCTACTTCGGCGACACCGTGGCACTCTACATCAATATGGGCGACCAGTACGCACTTACGCTCTGGTATGACGTCTATAAAGGTGAGTTTGTCGTCGCTGACTGGACGACCTTCATGAAAGATCTAGAGAAGCGATACGACAACCTCACACAGCGCTAAGCGCAAGCGAGACAAAGCATGTCACGAAGTAACGATATTGTAGATCGCATCGGCTCACTTCTCGGAGAATCAAGCTCACAGGCAGAGCTAGCGCTCTCCGAAGCAGAGGCCCTTATCGCTGACAAGGTCGAGAGCCTTGAGCGGTTTGAACTATCTTTGACTGAGGATGCCGGATTTGACGAGGACGCTCTAGCGGCCCTTATCGAATCTGATTATGACGCCTTGGACTCGCTTCTGAGCATTTTTGGCTTCGAGCTTTCTGAAGAGACCTTGTGTCAAGAATGCGAGGGCGATAAGGAGTGCGAAGATTGCAAGAAGTGTCAGGGTAAAGAGAAGAAGGAGTCCATCTCTGAGTCCCGAGACGCCGAGCCTGTACATCTGGATAGTCTTCGTCGAGAGTTTAAGAACGAGGCCGAGCAGGCTGCCGGAAGAGTTCTCAAGAACGCCTTCAATTTTCATCTATACAACGATGCAAGTAGCGCCGCTCGTCAGATGATCGCCGCCTTCGACACCAAGCTCTTGGGGGTCATGAACGATGCCATCGAGGCCCTTGAGGATCTAGACGGGTCGCAAGAAAGGGTTCACAGGCAGGTCTCATACGAGTATGCTCGGTCAATGTTAGATTTCTGCAACCATCTTCGAGAGATGTACGAAGATGCCGCTAATCAAACGGAGTCAGGTTCTGACGACGGCTGGTCGGACAGTGAGAGGGAAGGTGTCGTCCGGGAGTATGAGGACGCCATCAGGGTTATCGAGCGCGAGATGAGCCCCTACCACCCCGCCCACAACTACCGACTCCTGTAAGCAACCCGGGTATCAGTGTGCGTATTTTCAAAAAGATCGATAAGTTCTTGTCTGAGAACACGTACATTGATAACTCAGGTAAGACGTTCTGGGGGGCTCAGGGGGCCGGTGTTCTACCAATCGCGGAGGACACCGGTCGCCTGCTTATTGCTCACAGGTCCACACACGTCAATGAGCCGGGGACCTACGGTGTCTGGGGCGGTGCTATCGACCCGGGGGAGGACCCCAAAGAAGCTGCAAGGAGGGAGCTTTCTGAAGAGGCCGCCTACCGAGGCCGGATAAAGCTTATCCCGGCACACGTTTACACGAGCCCGGGCGGCGACTTCAAGTATCACAATTTCATCGGCATTGTAGAATCAGAGTTCGATCCACGTCTGGATTGGGAGACCCAAGGCTACAAATGGGTCACCTACATCGAGCTGTTGGACATGCGCAATCGATTGCACTTTGGTCTGGAAGAGCTGATTGATAGAAGCTCGGCTAAAATCCTCCAGCACGCCACTGTAAGCGAGTCGGTGGAGTGTGTCAGTGATATGATCAGGACCTTCCAGCAGGTCTATGGTTCCAATAAGGCTGTGATGTGGGTTTTGGACGTGCCCAGAAACGATTCGTTCAGCTGGTCAGAAAGAGTGGTTCTGGACCGACTCGACTCCGCACAGATTGACAGGTGCCGGAAGAGCACCAAGAAGGTAAGGGCTGCTGTGGTTAGCGCTCGCGATGTCGAGAGCCACTGGACTCAGGTTGGTGGAGAGCACAGCCACGAGGTCGTCCTGTCGATGGACGCAAAACCAAGAGAGCTTAACATCGAAGAGGTCGAGCTGGCCCTTAGCGCAACAGATGCAGGCAAGCCGCTGTCGTCTCTTGAGTCCAGCCGATTCGACGCACACCAATAGGGCATCATGAGACTCTTCGAGCACATCGACAGGCTACTAAGTGAGTCCGTAGGAGACTGGCCGAGACCACCTCGCGGCGGCTTTCCCATACCGAGGCCCCCACAGGATCTGACACTGGACGAGTTCGCCTCTTGGACGCCACCGAGGCCATCTCCGGGCAAAAGGTTTCTCTATCACGCCACCGATCGTCGGAACGTTGAAAAAATTGTTCGAGAAGGTATCAGAGCGGACATCGTTAAGTCCCCACCAGCCGGTACGATTTGGGCAGCCACGGAGCCGACTGCGTACTCGGAGACAAAGGACATTATCTGGTTTGAGGTCAGCAAAAAAGACCCCTCCGTTGAATACGTCGCTGGAAACGAGGCGATGGTCCATCGAAGTGTTGAGCCTGACGACATCGTCTATATCGACCTGTACTTCCCAATGGCGTTCAATCATTACTCTCAAGTCAGGACCGGGGAGTATGCCGAGCACTACTGGCGCGACGCCAACGGGCTGGACTCATCCGACCTCTACGAATCCGTTCAAAAAGAGACCAGCAAGGTCGACAGCTCGACAAAGCGAAGGCTCAAAAACCTGAAGCCCAACGATACAGTCACGGTCTACCACGGCACCAGCACGTCTTACCTTCAGGATTTCTTGGACGGGATGGACCTCACCGCGTCTCATAGCAGGCAGTATGGAGGCAGCAGAAAACATGCTGGCCTGTTTGTGACGCCATCGTTTGATGAAGCTGCTAGGTTTGGCCCGAATCTGGTTTTCGAGCTAAACGTCCCTGCTAAGCTTTTGTACGGGGTCGATTGGGATGGCCGCACTCGAAAGGATGGCGTGAGAAGGGGCGTATCCCCGGAGAATGCCGACGAATGGTATCCGGATAGCTTCAGGCCGTATATGACAGCAACCATGCTCCAGTCCTCGGAGCCGCAAGCCATTCTGATTGGAAGGTTGAAGACCCGGCACATCAATCGGGTCTACTACAAAGACAAGTGGTGGACGCCAGAAGAGATGGTCGAGAAAGGCGTCGAGTATTACCCCGGCGGCAGCGGAAAGCCCGAGAAGGTCAGAAGCCTAGGTTTCGACCCTAACGACACCTCACTGGACCCAGCGGAATGGTTCGAGGCCGTAGGCAAGGCCATTGGTCGTGACCCGGATCGGATCGAGAAGTACCTCGGGATCTACGCGAAGACCGGGAGAGACTACCTCGTCGATAAGATGGTTGACGGGTTCGGTTTTAAGATAGGTCGGCAGGCAGCAGATGAGATGGCCGACAAGCTGATGCGGTATTTTGGCCTCGAAGAGTCCAAGTTGATCAGTGAAGGCATGATGAGTGACATTTCGTTCAAAGATGTCATGAACCACACTTGGCGGGGCCGAACCATTATAGATCAGTGGCTATTCGCTTCCGAGTCACTGTACCACGAATTTGTTTACCTGAAACAATACAGAGACCTCTATCACGAAGACATCCCGGGCACGCTAGAGTTCACAATGTGGAATCAGTCGGGATTTTCTGATTACCCCGATCAGGAAGAGGCCATAGAAGCGTTCCTTGAGCAACATGGACGAGATACTCTGGATGTCCAAGAGGTCAAGAACCTTCGTGGCACGAAAACATTCGATGAGTGGGCTAGAGAGTGGGCCGAAGACAAGTTTCACGAGGTTAAGTCCACTATCTCCCGCAAGGTGGGTACAGGTAACAGGATTACCTTGTGGCGAGAGATGAGAGTTCCAGACAATTGGTTAGAGCACCTCTACGAACAGGGTGACCACCTTGGCATCTATTGGACTTGGGATAAATCCGGAGCCGATGCCTATTGGGCGAGCCGTGGGCGTGGAAGCAAGAAGGCAGTGATCCAGTCCAGCATCAGAAGTGACCGAGTGGATTGGGTGGAGACCATTGCCAGAAATATGGACCCCGATCTTGGTGAGATGGAAAAAGAGATTCGCCTCTTCAAGAACACTCCGATAAAAATTGAGAGACTTTGGATAAATGACAAGGAGGTCGACATCGCCTCCATCGCTGACAAAAAATTTAGGGCATAGAAATGACGTTGCTAGAAAATATCGATCGCCTGACTGAGGCTAATCGCAAGGAAACTGTGGTGCAGTCAATGGGGAGCATCGTCTTGGCTAGTCGCCTACCAGCATTTCGAAAGACCGGAAAGGAATGGCTCATCAAGGTGTCCGGAATCTATGTGATGCACTGGAGCAAGAAGAGGGACGCCATCAGAGCTTGGAATGTCCTCAAGCCTCAAGCCGGTGAGATCAATTACGTTGGCGCAATCAAAGCACTGACGAAGGCCAGACTCTACAGGTAACGATATGAAGCTATACGAACACATTGATGATCTTCTTACAGAGAGTCCTGAGAGCCTTGGCTTTCCAAGGCTTGTGGCGGGTCAAATAAGACGAGAGGTCCACCATAGAAAAGCTCAAGATTACGTCGCTCAGTGGTTCAAGGACCTTGAGGACGTCGGTGCCAATCGCCGGAAGATGGAGAAGTTCTTCACGTCTGTTACAAAGAAGATAGGTGAAGATGACATCTTTCGCCTCGCCAAGAGCATGGGCATTCTATACAGAATGAGGGGCGATGACCCCGGCACAGATGATGTAAGGTCTGCCATCATCAAAGATTTGTCGAATGCAAGATCTGTCGATGAATTCCTGACCATTCGTAAAAAAATCGCCAAGTCAGTGGAGGTCAAGAAGGTGCGCCTGATCGCACTGCACAGCGTTGATAGGGTCCTTAGTAGATTCTTAAGGGACCGAGTATTCTATATCTACCCAGACCTTATCGAGTTTCTGAACTCAGATGAGAATGCCTACAGAAAGCTCAAGGGCCTTGATCTCATCAGAGCGAACGAAAGGGCGCTAGAAGAGATAGAGGACGATCTTTTTGACGAAAGCAGGATCGAGCTGACGCTTCAGGACGGCTATTACTGGTATCGTATCGAGGGCGAAAAAGAGTGCGCTCTTGAGGGCGATAGAATGCAGCACTGCGGCTCTATCGATAGTCGCACCTCCAAGATGTACTCGCTTCGAGATGAGGGTAACAAGTCTCATATGACGGTCGAGTTCAACGGTCGAGATAAGGAGCTTCCTCAAGTTCGTGGAAAGCAGAACCGGACTCCGGTGAAAAAATACTGGCGCTATCTACCGGACCTGATCACCAAGGTGATACGGAAGAAAGTGTTTTTCACTGACTTTGATGCTGAGGACTCCAATCAACCCATCGCTAAGGAGTTCAGGGAGTTCGTGGGCAACGTTAAGAACGTCCAAGTCATCAAGGTTGGAAGCATTAGCGGCACCGATGAGTTGAGGTAGCTCGTACGCGATACGGCAGAAGACGCGAATTTCGGTCCCGGAGTGACGCTCGAAGGCGTCTTGGAGAGCGGACAAGAGGACGAGCCAGAAGTGCTTGTCGCATACACCTTCGATGGCTCGGATCTCGGCGGCGTCGATATTGGTTCCCTTGACACCAGACTTTTGCGCGACCTCCTCAAAGAGGTGATGTGGAAAGCTTGGATAGCCAAGTCTGGTTTTGAGTCTGAAGAGATTGATGAGATCATCACCAGAAATGGCGAGCTTATCATTCTGTATAAATTTGGATTCGCCGGTATGTATGTTTGGCGAGGCATGGACCACGACCAGAAATTGGACACCATTCGAGGTATCACTCAGATAGTAAGCCAGAGCGCCGCAGATGAAATGAAGGCTTATGTCTTGGATGCTATTGAAGGAATGAACGCCTCAAGCTGACCCAGAATGAAGCGAGCTAAAAATGAAGCTGTACGAAAGCATCGATCGCCTGCTTGTGGAAAGCCCCGAGTAACCAAGCTACAATCTAACCAAAAGCCGGGGGTGTTGCCCCCGGCCTTTTTTGTATCTAGATCCGGCCTGCGTGTAGGATGTCACGAGTTGACCTGCTACGTGGAGAGAGCCGTGAATGTTCTGGAGACAATTGACCGCCTGTTACAGCCCGAGGCCCTGAGCGAGAAGCTTGTTGTCCAAAGGCCAGACTCGCGAAAAAACTACGCCCGGATGGTTTATGAGGCGTATCGGGCGGCAAAGCCGAATGGCTCTCTTCTCGATAGGGCCTACAAGATCCTCATCGAGAGCAACAATATGCTATTTAAGCGTATGTTGTCGAAAATCGACGTCGATTTCGTCGATGATTACGAAGAGAATGGGTATACATCCGCCAAGGATATGGTCAGGAAGATGCAGGACTCTGGAACGCTCAGGATTGACAAGCGCTTCAGCGACAGCCACCCCTATTTTTCTCCGGAAGAGAACTGGATCTTCAGAGCTGTTCATGACTACTACACTCATGGGCTCAGGGGAAAGGACTTCGAGCACGCCTTCAATTTCGATCTCAAGGGCGAGTTCCAGACCTACAATGTCCACGCCAAGCTGGCTCCACGAGCCGCGCTCCCGGCGTTGTTCAGTGAGGTCGTAGCGCAGGTGTCCTTCGAGATCACCACTGGCCGATTCCCCGACCCGCAAAAGTGTGCAGCGCTCTACGGCATAGACTTCATTAATATTGGGGAGATCGCCTGCAAACCCGGTGACAAGACCTCCAAGTTTTCTCTTGGCACCTACGATGACAACTTCCCCAACGGAGATGCCCGGGCCTACTTGTCGGAACGAAGTCGGGAACCCGAGAAGGCGCTCATCGCGTACGACTACTTCTGCGACCAGCAGTAGTGTGGAGGCGCTATGTGGTTAGAGGATGTCGATACCATTGCTTATGTGATGGGTGCTGTTTTGATCGTGTTGTCTTTTTGGTTTGCCCGGTAGGAGTTTGCATGAAGATTCTGGAATCCATCGACAACCTACTAGTTGAGGGAAGGCTAAAGGATGTCAAATTTGATGATTTGTTTGGTCCAGACGGTCGCCGGAAATCGAACCATAATCGCTTAGACCATTGGCTTGGCGAGTACGGTGAGGCCTTTGCTTGGGAGATTGAACACGAGGGTGATCTCACTCTCCGAGACTTCGCGCCCGATGAAGTGCGTTCATCCATGACGTTTGAGTATTGGGCTGATGAAGACGAGTTCGCCGATAAGCACGGTCGAGAGGATGAGCTTCCGGAAGAGTATGATTGGGGTGAGTTGTACAGGCTATGGGTGACTTCTGGGTGGGATGGGTTCGAGTATGACGGGAAGAGGTGGCGGAGCGCTGTGCAGGATTTCGCAGATAGTCACGACCTAGATGCTTGGGAGTTAATTGAGACAGGCACCGTTAAGGAGTGGGTCAGGGATTGGGCCAGAGGGGAGTTTGATCGCATAGTGTCGATGCTCGAAAGGAAGGCGATCGGCCGAGATGGTCTCGTGCATATATGGCGGGTCATGACTGTGCGAAAGGACTGGATTGAGCATCTAGCCAAAGATGGAAAGCGTTTAGGGATCTACTGGTCTTGGGAGAAAGACAGCGCCCATGCTTACTGGAAAGATACGAGCAAGCCCAGAAAGGCCGTTGTGAAGTCGTCTATAAATGAAGAGTACGTCAACTGGATGGAAACCGTCGCGCTGAATATGCACCCCTCACTCGGATTTGATGAGGCTGAGATCAGGCTCTTCAAGAACACCCCTATTAAGATAGAGCGGCTTCACGTTGATGGCAAAGAGGTCGACCTTCCTCCTGAGATTAGAAATAAGATATTCAAAGCATAGTCAGATACCTGCGTAGCCCAACGGAAAGAAGATGAAATTATACGAACACATCGATAGCCTGCTCATGGAAAGCCCGGAGAGTCTCGGCTTCTCGAAGAAGATAGCTGATGAGATCAGGTCTGTAATCCCGGGTGATCGCAAGTCTCAGGACTACATTGCCAAATATTTCAAGGGGATGGTGGCTCCAAATGAAATGGATGTCGCAAAATCTATTTCAGAAATCATCAGAGATGACAAGGAGCTTTATTTGCAACTGGCTCGCGCCTATGGGGTTAGGGACGCCTCGAAGCCACGATCGGCCTTTAGGCCAATGACGAAGCTCATTCACTCGAACGTCAAAACGATAGACGATCTCAGGGTGATGAGGAAGAAGTTGGATAAGGCCCTCAAGAGAATGAGCGCCAGCCAAAGCTATCGTGACGATGCCCAAAAGGCCATCGACCGACTCATGATACACAGGCTTGAGAGATTTCAGAGTAAGTACGCCTCCCTTATCGAATTCCTAAAATCAGATACGAACAACTACCGGAAAATAAACTCGGATGACGTCGAAGAGGCCCTGAGAGTGGCAGAGGGCGAGATAAGGGAGAAGTCTGTTGAAGATGATCGTATCTTTATTGAGTTCCCAGATGGGTACTTTTGGTATGAAGTCGCCGATGGCGAGTGCAGCACAGAAGGTAAGCTGATGGGTCATTGCGGGAGGAAGAGCTGGGGAGGGTCGACAATGTATTCGTTGCGAGATCCGAGCAACTCTCCGCATGTCACCATTGAGTACAACAAGGGCACCATCATTCAGCTCAAGGGTAAGGGTAACGAGAGACCCAAAGACAAGTACACCAAGTACATCAAGGAGTTCCTTAAAAAGACCAATGCTCATATAGATGAGGACTGGCACACCAACGGAGACACTCGTGTCAAAGAGTACCTAGATACTCTTACCCGGGAGAATGGGTCCCATGAATACTCCATGTTTGAGCAAAGCATGGAGAGTCTAAACCGGTGGCTCAGGGAGCAACTAACAGATCTTAAGGACCTCATGGATAATAGGTTCAGTAGGTCGGAGTACCTCCATTTCTTCAATTATGACGTTGATGACAGCTTTTTGGAGGGCGGCGAGCTTAACTTTAGTGTGAACATGAGTGGTCACCTCCCGATACACCTCTTCAAAGGTGAGGACAAGACTCGTCAGTTCAGAGATGCCTTGACCCCATACGGTTGGCTAGATAAGAATGCAGACCAGTGGGTATTCAATGGCGAGCCCAAGGGCGGAGGGTGGGATAGATATGAATGGATCGACGGGGCTGGAGCTTGGGACAGCTTGGAGGTAAATGGATTCAAACTGGTCTTCGAAGCACGGTTGGATGATGAAGAAGGCAGTTCTGAAGAGTTCATCGAAAGGGTCAACGAGGCAATAGACTCCATCAAAGAAGGGTGGACAGAAGAGAACTTCATCGGCGGAGCTGAGGTTGTCTATGAGAAACTAGTGGAGCCAAACATGCACCGCTACGCTTAGAGATCAGTTCAGCCGACTAAGTGATAGAATTGGTTTTGGAAGATAACCAGCATTAGGATGCACTTCGAACTCGGCTCAATACCCAAAGGAGTTACAGAATGAGCACGCAAGTAAAGATTGTCGTAGAGAACCTCACCGCAACCCAGAACGCCATCAAGAATGTTGAGGTCCGGGAAGCTAACGAGGATGAGACCTACCGTGTTGCAATCACCGATCCTAGGCCCGCAGAAGCCTCGTATACTGTTGTTGATGGAGACACACCTACTGATGTAGCCGAAGCCCTTGCTACAGATCTAGATGCAGCTGACGGCGTCACAGCCACCGCTACAGATGAGAACATCGAGATCGAAGTCATCGGCGGTGAGCCCATCGTCTTGGCGGCCAGCAGGTGGATGCTTGTTACCGATGTTCAAAAGGCCACTAAAGCCGAAGAGGTCGTGCTGGAATACCTCAGCGCTCGTACCGTTCCGGTCGGGGGAACCCTGAACCTTGAGGCAGATCTCGATGCCATTAAGGCCAACGGTGTTCTGGAATCTCTTCGTGGCGACGATCTTAGAGGTGTCATCTCGCTAAGAGTCCTGCCTCTCAACGAAGGTGAGGTCGAGGGTGATCTCGCCCTGACATCTGACCAGAAGCTCGACGACGTCATTATTGAGGGCAACTTGGACATCTCCGGTGGAATTACTGTTGAGGCCACTGACATGATCGTCAGGGGAGATCTCACTGTTGATGAAACCAGCAACATTGATTTCGCCAAAGTAGAGGTCCTCGGCGCTGTCAGTTTCGATTCAGGCGCAGGAACAGTTTCGTGGAAGGGAGGCGCTTTCCACGGTGCTGCTACCGACCCCGACTCAAAGCTTGGCGCTGCTAGCTCGGGTGACTACCTGAGCGTCTAATACCGAGCCCCGTACGAAACCTCTCGTGCGGGGCGTTAGGTTTTTTACACCGCCTCTGCCCAACAACAGTCTGGAGAAAATAATGTCCGCAGGAAAGCACATCTCGAATAGAATCGACGGCCTTCTCGGCAGGTGGGATGCTAACTCCCATACCGTCTCAGAGTCCAAAGAGCCTGTTGTTGAAGCCAGTGGGGCCGAAGCTGGCTTCATCGAGTATGACAAGCCAAAGGACGCCAAGAAGTTCATGGCGGCCTTCCGTATGGACGCCAGACCAGACTCCATCAAGCTCAGCGACTACAAGGTTGATCTCGTAGCCCTAGCCGGAGATCTAGAGAACGAAGAGTTCAAGGGTGCCACGGCCGAAGATGTAGCTGACTTCATTGATGAGATCGAATCGATGAGGCAGAAGTTCGAGAGCGAGGAATTCGAAGACGCGCCTCAGCTCACTGAGTCCATCGGCGACGATTGGGAGAGCGTACCATCTTCCTCCGTACCATGGTCTCAAAAGGTCATCGGTAGCCGCGACGAGTGGGAAGAGATCCGACACCGTGTCGAACGAAAGCTTGGCCGACCCGCTACGTCCATTGGAGTTAGCGGAGACCCGACATGGTCCAACAACAGAAAGGCCGGAAAATACTCGGACGACGGCTGGTATTGGGGAGAATCAGACGAAGATGGAAGCGTACCAGACGGCCCTTATGTGGTTATGGGGGGAAGACCCGCTGTAGTGGCGGGCTATACGTCGCTTCTTCGTAAGATTGGCTTGATGAACTAAGGGGGGACAATGTTTATTCATCGAGCATATCATCCGGAAACGGGGAAGTATCTCTACTGGAGAGCAGATCAGGAAGATCTTGAGGGATCCACCTATAGTGGAAGTGTTCCGTTCGGAGAACTAGAGGGTCCTACCCTTGTGAAGTCTGGTGGTGGGGGCGGGACGGGAATCTCGTCATTCCCCATATTTCTGGGCGGGATAGAAACCGCCCACGAGCATCCAAGACATGTCGGCCACGATCTGTCGGCCCTTGATACCTACGAGCCTCCTGTTGAAGTCTCAGATATTATTCCGGATTCTGAAATAGCGTCTAAGTACGAGATTACGGATGTTCAATACTCTGAATTGGCAGCTCAAACAGGCACTGTGACTTGCTTGAAGCCAAATAGCTCAGCCACTTCAGGGATAACAGATGTAGCTGGTCTCATACTCGATGCGGGATGGACTACCACGGGAAAGGTCGTGCAGTCTTACGGGTCGAACGAATACCTGTTTGAGAAATTTTCAGGCCCATCCGACCCAGAGCTTCTCATTCACGGTGATCTTGTGCTGAGGATGCTGGTTATTCATATGGGTAGGTCGGGTTCTCACGTCTTGGGTGGGATGTCGGATGTAGATGGCGATGGCACGTCAGCAACAAACATGCCCTACCATGTCTGGTTCAGGAACTCTCAAGAAATTCTTTATCGTCACCAGAGCGGGGCTAACGTCGATCACACCGCAGTCTGGCAGTGCTCACTACCAGCGGCCTACGGGCTATCCCTCATCTCTTTCTATCGTGTCGATAACGGAGACGGGACCTGTAGTCTGGACTTGTATTTGAATGGAGTAAGGCAGACCAATGTTGATACGGGAGAAACTACCGGAACTGCTAGCAATGGAACGGTTACGGTGGATCTGCCGGATGGCGGTGGCTCACAGGCAATGAAGTTAAACGATGACACCTACTATCTCAGCTCTCACATGAAGATCTATCATTTACTCGACCAGATCCCGGCAGATCCGACAGCAACGGAAGAGGGATTGGCGGAAATCTTGCTTGATCCCACTCACTGATAAAAAGAGATAAGACCATGGCTATTCAAATCGTCAAGCCGCCCAGACTAACTAGGTACTACGGAAATTCAAATAGCAAGCAAGGCATTGTTGATTCCTTCGCAGGCATAGCTAGAGACCCTATTCGAGACGCCTTGGATCCGGCGTACTGGCAGGTTACAGATGTTGTAAGTTGGTCCGGATATACTTCAAGTAGATTTGGGGTATGCTTTCTCATCAGGGCCTTAGATGGTGCTGGTAATCTAACCGGACAGGAATGGATGCTCGGAGCAAGCTCGTATGACAACAATTACTTGTTCTGGACTGTAGATGACTCTTGGGGTGGCAATAACGAGAGTTTGGTTGACGACTACTTCTTTTCTCTAGAGCACAACAGCTCCGATCTTTCCGATCTTGGAAACTACTGCCTTCTCATGTCTTATGCTCCTGACGGATTTCCGGGGTTTGAGTTTGATGATGATGGTCACATCGTTGGGGGAACAGATTCGGACGGGGACCCTCCCGCTCCAACGGCCGGGATTAACCCGTTCAATAACATTGGCTCCTTCTTTCCCGCTTCAAGCGTCCTGAAGGGGATCGGTATTCATATAGAAAGAAATGGCCAACACGCATCTTGGGCTTTATTCGCAGATGCAGATAACCCATCTATCACGGTGTTTGCAAACTACGCTGAGCTGAACAGAGAGTCGCCCATTTTTGTTGCGTTTGCAGGCGATAACCTTGTTGAACCCTATGATCCATCGGATACCAGCAGACACGCGTGTGGAGGGTTCAACAGGGACCCTGACGACTTAAACGTTCAATACAACGAGCTTTCTAGGTGCGTGAGCGCCCAAAACTTAACTGGTGAGCGTGTCAGCTTGGACTATCGGATGAATGGCAACATCGGCGGCCAGAATAGCCCAAGAAGCTCTGATGGTAAGTTCTGCTGGGAGCCGGTGGCGCTAACATCTGGATCTATGCACAAAGGATACCTAAATCCCAAGTTCCTCAGAGAGGTCGGAGGCAGCGAGTACAACATGGGTATGTTGTTTGAGGACGCCGCTGGAGATGTTTACTACAAGTTCCATCGTCACCTATCAATCAGATACCCAAAGGGCCAAATGCCATGGCCGTACGGTTTTGTAAAATCCGCCAATAACTAGCTCATGAAAGAAGAAGTCGTTGCACATAAGGTAGATATGATACCTGAATCGCCGGAGCACAGTCAGATAACTACCAGTTCCGGACCTGATGGTTCCGGATGTCTAGCTTTCATTGTCGGAGTAATCATCATCGCCACACAACTCGCACACACCTGTTAAAAGAAACGCCTAGATTTTCATTAACCTGAAGAACGAGGCGTTTTTTGACTTGGTCAGAGCAATCGTGTGCACAAATATTCATTTCACTTAATATCTTCCTTCAGTTTGCCCATGGCCGACTCCTTCCAGCGCCAACTGAAGTAGGGGATATTCTGTATGAATTCGACCCACCTCTGGTGCTGCTCTCTAGCACAGGCGTCCTCGTAGGTCCCGACGATAACAAGCTGGGCTTGGTCCATGAGTCGCTCCAAAAGCCTCGATGCTTTGCTGGCAGGGAGGTCCTCGTGCTTCTCGAACCAGTACAGGTAATGCTTCTTGGCACCTTCGACGTCTTCTAAGGCGAGCGGATATTCTTTCTCGATAGGATGTTTGGGCATAGGTGTCCTCTTAGTCATCGGGAGCGATATTGGAAAACTATCACCGATGACTACTTCCGACTAGCGTCGCCTCCGCCCCCGGTCCCATCGCCTCGGCTTCTCTACAGGTAGCTTGACCAGAAGAAGGCAGTCATAGCTGGATCTGACTTCTACGCTAAGCTCATAGGGCAGGGCCTCTTCGGCGATTACATCCGGAGGTAGCGTCTCTTGGTCTGGGTTCTTTCGCTGCCAAGTATCAATAGCTTTCCCGACGACATTCCAGAACTCTCTGGGTTTCGTTGACTTCACAGCGTCAAAGATAGTCTTGACCACGAAGTCCTGCTCACACATATCCTTGAGGGCCTTATCCAGCGCCTCACGAGCCGGATCCAGCTTTCTGGGTTCAAGAGGCGGGATGTCCATCTCGGAGAGCACTTTGTCGTGGAGAGGTGCCCGAGCAACGCCGAATCTGATGCCAACGGTGACGTCTCGTCTTTTTGCAGTGTACTGAATGGTCTTGGTACTCTCCTTGATGCCGTCGACAAGCGCCACCATCATATAACCTGTGGCCTGAGAGAGCATCCTTTTGGTGACGACACCCTTTCCAAAGGTGCGCCCGATCTTGTAGATGGCCGGAGACACCACCTCCGTGGCCTTTCGCATCACCCCCTTGAGCTTGGACTTCAACCATCCGCCGATACCCTCGTCTAGCCTAGCGATTTGGGCATCCTCAACCCACACATCAACACGGCTAGGTATGGTTGTGCTGCCGCAGTCTTTGGCGAATTGTTTGATCTTATCAGAGGGACAGCTCATTTGATGCTCTCTTCAGGGGCACGTGAAGGATCCATGGGCTATTCTTACAGAAAGCCGTGCAGATGCAATTTTGAAGACAAGCAACTCTAATGCAAAGGATGAGGTTTTGGTTTTCATGAGGTTGAATTAGGTGTAGTCTCGGCTAGAAATCAGAATAAGGAGCTATCAATGACAGACCGATCAGAAGCAAGACATGAAGGCGCGAGTCAGCAAGACGCCCAATTGTTCCCGCTGCTTATCGAGGGGGAGACATTCTATGCCCTCAAAGATGCTGCGGATAAAAGAGACATGAGCGTCAATGATCTTGTGTCGGTTGCGTTGCTTGTCACAAAAATATCCCCCGACACGATCATCAAAGCCGCTCGAATCATCGGGTCTGGTGGTGAACCGCATGTCAGCTCGGGGAACGAACCTAAAGGATGAACCATGGATGAATGCAAAGCGGAACTTATCCGCTACAAGACGGCAATAGAAGAGATCAAGGATGAAATCGATCTGGCTCCAGAGGGCGGACCTGCGGAGGACTTGGACCAAGCCTTGACACAGATCTATCACATCGTTGAGGACGTCCAGCGAGAGAATAGCGACTGTGAAGACCAGATGAAGCTGAAACTAGACCTCGAAGACTCTAAGAAATGAGCATCATTGATTCTGACACAGCCGACATGGTGGTTGATCACCTGTTCTATTCGGGGAGGGACGAGTCCGCCGCGTTGCTCAGCCTGCTGCTATCCCACAAAAGAACGCCCGTAAGTACCCTATACACCACGCTAAAACGTATCGGGGATTATGGGCTGCCTATCGAGAGCAAACACCTCGCAAAGGCCGTTGTGGCGCTGATAGAGCATAGCCATGGGCTAACCCGAATTGAAGCTGTGAGGACAACGGCTAGATCTGTACCCGGCGGACTGGACCTGATCATGGACCTAGAGGCCAGATTAGGTGAAGAGGACTTCCTCAAGACGGTGTGTTATTTCGAGGCTATGTCCATTATCCTCAATGACGGCGTCACCTCAGACCAATCAAAGACTCTCTTCGAGCAGAAAAACCATGCTAAATAAACAAGTTCAAGAGCTGTGCGATAAGTTTCCGGCCCACTTGGTCGCCATCAGGAAATCCAAAGGGATAACTCAGCGGGAGCTAGCCCTTGCGAGCGGTTTGAGCAGAAAGGTGATCGGCCTCTATGAAGGTGGGCATCACGAACCCACACTCGGATCCATCTACAAGTTGGCAGGTGGTCTGGGGATTCATCCCGCTCTGCTTCTACCGAGTGAAACCGAGGTTCATCTTCTCTCGGACTCCGATATGAGCGATTTTGACTTTACTCTTGAGATTCTAGCCAATGCGGTCGATGACACCCGGGAGGTCGTGAGGGAACTCTTAGGTGAAGAGAAAGAGGAAGGGGAGGATGAGTAAATGCATAGGATTTATTGCAGGGACGACACCCAGCCCGAAGAAGAGGTCTTGTGGGCCATGGTAGCCTTCTGCCGGGAATGTGGAGAGATCGCTACTAAGGCCCGAAGGATTACACCCAGCCTGAAGCCCATCGTGGAGAAAGTAGCCGGGAAGTATGCTATGTGTGATAATGCTGATCACAACGACTTCGACGACTGCAATTTCAATTTTGATGCCCTGTGGTTTAGGGAGTGGTCCGAGAAGCTATAACCTCAAGGAGATCAGCCATGCCTAAGATGAAGCAGTTCAGAATTAGTCTTCCGCTCAAAAGGGGCGAGAAGGTCATCGCCAGCGGCCCGAAAGAAGCGCTTCGAGCCCTCTTGCCAAATGCAGATATTTCGCTGAGCAGAACTGGCTCTAAATGGTGGATTTATGAGGTGGGTCGAGATCTCCCGGAGAAGTGGCCGAACCACGGCGAGGATGCTGACGACACCGATGGTGGCAACATGGTGGATGTCGAGTACGCAGGCGAAGTCTTAGTGGTGCTGCCAGAAGAGTGATCTGAGGGCCAGATGTCTCGGTCGACCTATAACGAACCTTAAGGCATGAAATTCACTTTCGCAGATAAGGAGGCGGACCCGTACACGCCTTTTGGCGCTTGCTATTCAAGCTTACTTGTGGACACATGCTTTCAAGAACATTTCCCACTCGTGTTGACTGGAAGAGGTCCGACCTCGTACGGCCTTCACGGCTTTGAAAAGCTCGTATTGACCACGGACGAAATGTGGCCCCTGACCGGATGCAAGGGGTTGGACATCAAGAGGAAGAAGCATGGAAAACAGTGATTTCAAAAAGATATATGACGCAGGTATTCTGGATGTCGACGATTTCGTAGTCGACACGCTGGCCTTTGAAGCTGTCATGGGTAGTCACGCCTATGGTGTTGCCACCGAAGAGTCTGATTACGACATCGTTGGATTCTGTGTTCCCCCTAAAAACCTTGTCTTTCCTCATCTAGACGGTCAAATCAAGGGGTTTGGCCGACAAAAACAGGGCTTCAGACAGTTCAACAGGGATCACATTGACCTGTTCTGCCATGAGTGGGACGTCACGATCTACTCGATTGTCAGGTTCTTCGAACTTTCTATGGACTGCAATCCCAATATGGTCGAGGTCCTCTTCGCTCCGGACAGATGTGTGAAATACATCAACCGGGTTGGGAACCTTGTTAGACTGAACCGCCACCTGTTCCTTCACAAAGGTGCATTTTATCGGCTTCAGGGGTTTGCCAAAAGCATGTTGAACAAGATGCGAAAAAAGGATCGTGAGCATGAACGATTACTGAAGTACGGCTATCACATGGTCAGGCTCATCGACCAGTGCCGTCAGATCTTGGAGACCGGTGATCTTATCCTCGATAACAACGTCGAGAAGCTTACGGCTGTCAGGGAGGGCGAGTGGACGCTGGATGAGATCGAGGAATACTTCGAGCGTTCCGAGGTCGAGCTAAGGGAGCTTTATGAGACCTCCAACGCCGTGCGGTATAAGCCTGACGAAGACGCCCTTAAGGGGCTTCTGTTGCACGCCTTAGAGGAGCACTACGGCACGCTCGAAGGTTGCATTCATTTCGATCAGTACACCATCCCCCACTGAGGTCCCTGAGATGGATGAGATATACGATAAGATCATCGGTAACCTCATGCCCGGTAGTCACGTCAAGGCTATCTTCTCTTTTGGCGAGGCAACCCGGGGGTACGTGTTCATGCCTGATGGAACGCCGGATGGATCGGAGCCCTCGGATGTGATGTTAGATGGGTGGGTGCACTTCCCCGAGGTAGAATGCGGTGACGGGACCTCGGTGCCCATCCGAAAGCCTCTTTCCAAGTTCTTGGAAGACGACAGAGTGGACTATCTCGTGGTTGCCGTGACCACCAAGATGACGAACTCCATCGTGTGGACCCCGAAGTGTCACGAGTGTGATGCCGCCGGCCTTGGAGAGGTAACGCCGCAGTGGTTCCTTAACGGAGCTAATGATGGCGACGGGTGGAAATGCCTGTGCTGCGAAGCCACCTTCGAAAAGCCTATTAAGCAAGAGATACCACTAAGCGAAATATTTGACCAAAGGATTACCTGATGACCTCGAATACAAGCGAGCGCTTACAGCAGATTCAAGAAGAGCACGACAAGGTCTATGAGACGGTTGATGAGGGGTTAATGGAGGAGGTGCTTCCTAGTCCGGGGTTCTCCGAAAAGATATGGAGCAAGGTAGACGGACGCGAATCGGCCTATATCAAGAAGCACAACAAGGTGACTGCTGAAATGACACCGATGCTCTTGGAGTCAACTCGCTTAAGATCGTTCATCAACCTTTCATTATCGGCAAGATACACAGGGTCGTACCTTTTACTGAATGCCAAGTAGGCTCTGTAGACACTGAAGATGCGCCACGGCTTGTTAATCTCTCGCGCTACTTCCTCATTATCTAGTTCGCCGTCCTGCATAATCTGGTGGAAACCCCCAAGGGATAGATGGGCCTTTCACATTCGCATCAATAAGGAGATCGCTCACAAAATCTTCGAAAAACCGAGTGTCTATAGAGTTAAGCTCTCGCTTCAGCTTACTTGCTCTCTCTTTAATCTCAGTGAAATGACGAACCCTCATTTTGAGGTAGACGCCAAGATTTCGAGGAGGGTTCGTGATCGCCTCCGACAGTGGCGTATCAATATCTTCTAGCAGCTTCATTTCCCTACCAAGCCCAAGAGTTCATGAGCTGTTCATTGCCATATTACTTCTTGTAGTAATCTCGGAGACGAGGGTCACCCTTACACTACCCGTCCTGAGAGACAAATTTTTAGGCTGCAATCGGTTTCGGCAAAGACTTGCGTAGGCAGCCATTCTGGCTTACGGTTAGACCTGTTGAGCTACCATCAGAAATAAGACGCCAATTGAACCGCCTGCTAGAATCCATCGATCGTGTACTCACAGAGAGTCCGGCCAGCCTCGGCTTTCCGCCAGAGGTTGTCGATGCTATCGAGAAAATGGTGCCTGAGCACCGCAAGAACACGCACTATTTAGCCGAGTTTTTCAAGGACTATGAGGCAAGATTTCGAAAAAGCCTCTTTCTAAACCAACTCTTCAACCCCATAAGCGTGGTTCAACAGGCAAAGGTCCTCAAGAAATTTGGTGTAAGAGGGGTAAAGGCCAAAGAGGAAGAGGCATACTCGGTTAGAGACCACAACGACATAACCTCTAAGCTAAGCAAGTTATTGGGCTCTATCGATACCATCTCAGACCTTCTAACCCTCCGGAAAAAGATCCGGAAAGCTCTCGATGACAGGAGGGCCATCAAACGCGCACAGGACACCATCGATACGCTGATGATAGCCAATCTAGAGGGCTTCGAGGATGACTACCCAGAACTCATCAACGTGCTTAGGTACGACAAAAACTCCTATCGAGAGTTCAAAAACATGGACCTCAATAGGGCGGCCAACAAAGCTGAGGGCATGAGTGTGTCACCGCCCCGAAACGAGAACCGGGTGCTCATGGAGCTTCCCGGAGGTTACTACTGGTACGAGCTAGATAGTGTGGAGTGCTCCATTGAAGGTGACCAGATGGAACATTGTGGTGCACCTGATCGAAGCTCCTCGGTCATGTACTCCCTGAGGGACGGCGATGACCGACCACAGGTCACTGTCGAGTATGACCCGAAGACCAACGAAGTGGTTCAGATAAAAGGTAGCTCGAACTCCGTACCTAAAAAAGAGCACTGGAAGCTGATCGCCAAGCTTGTCGGCCACTTCAACGCTCATGTCGTCGAGCGCCCTAGCTCAATGCTGGATGGTTCGACCGTTGATCCTATCAAGTTCCTTAAGGCCGTCACGAAAGAAGGGGGCACATATGCCCTTATGACCGAAGAGGAGTATGAGGAACTTAGGTTTCAGGTAGATACGCTGCCTGAACATCTAAATAGGTTACTTGCCGACGAGTTTGGGCGTCGAAAAGTGCATCTTCGTGGTGACGCATTCTTCAGGCAGTACAACAGAAGCGAGTATGACCTTGGCGTCGAGCTAGATATTGAGATCAGCGCCGAGCTACTAAGCAACTACGATAAGTTCGTCGAGATCACAGAGGACCACATGGCTAGAGATGAGGTCTTCGATCATCTCTTCGACATTGCCCAGCACGAGTTCGCGAGCGCTTTCGAGCCCGACCTCATCTGGCGCGTAGACATGAACCCTCCCGGCGTATCTCCAGACAAAAACATCTTGCTAGAGGGCATCGACTTCGACCACGATATCGCTACTATCAGCAGAAGTGCCGTTCAAAACTACGTCCAAGGCATATCATCGGCTGTGAGCCCCGGGTCGATTCGGGACATTCTGGCAGAGCTAGAGGGCATCATCGAGGATGTCGAGGTAGACGTATAAACGCTTACTCTACGTATTCGATAGTGCCGTTGTTGACGATTTTGTCCTTGATTATCGCCTCCAAGCGGAAGGGGCCTAGAGCGTCGTAGTGGATCTTGACAGCCGGGGGCAGACCATCAGAATCGTCTAGTTCAACGATTGCCAAGATGCGATTGGAGCCCTTGTAGTTCAACGGGTCGTCAATCATAGCCCCTTTGGCTCTTGAGCGCTCTGAATCGACAGCACCCCCTAAGCGTTCTGAAACCGCAGCTATCGTTGTACGCCACTCGTCTTCAAGCTCCGATTTGCTGAGGCTTCGAGGCCACTCCTTTTGGGAGCGCTCAATTTCCCTCCTTACTGAATGAGAACTCCCATGAGCACGCTTCTAGAGTCCATTGACAGGCTTATAACCGAAAGCCCAGAGAACCTCGGATTCCCCAAGGACGTCGTCAGAAAGATAGAGATGGTCATTCCTGACCACCGAAAAAATCAGCACTACTTTGCTGAGTTTTTCAAGAGCTGGGAAGGGAGGTGGCGCAGAAGATCTCTCGTCGATACTCTCAACAAAGCTCTCGAAGTCGATGAGAAGGCCCGACTTCTCAAGAAGTTCGGTGTCAGGGCCGTTGAAGTTAAACCAGAGGAAGCCTACAGCGTCAGAGATCGTGACGAACTATCGAAGCGGCTCTTCGCTCTCATAACCAGTATCGGGACCATCGATGATCTCCTGACGCTTCGAAAGAAGGCAGGAAAGGCGGTTAATGGAAGCGCGAAAGACATCGAGCGTAAAATTGACGCCCGCATGATCGAGCTTGTCGATATCTTCAAAGGCGATACCGCCCCGCTTGGTACGATCCTTAAATGGGACCCCAACGCTTATAGAGAGTTCAAGGGCCTCGATCTGACACGGGCCAAAGATAAAGCTGACGAGCTGTCGATGAAGATGGAGGTCGACTCCAGCCGGGTATTCATGGAGCTTGGGGGTGGCTACTTCTGGTATGAGGTCGACGACAACGAGTGTGATCTTGAAGGTGAGCGCATGAATCACTGTGGCATGAAGACTGACCACAGCTACATTATGTATTCGCTTAGGGACGAGCACAACAAGCCTCATGTCAGTCTGGAGTATGACCCAAGAGAGAACTCAACCGTTCAGATCCGGGGTGCCAACAACGACATGCCCAAGAAGAAGTATTGGGATCATGTCGCTAAAATCGTCGGAAAGCTGGACGCCTTCGTCGCGGATGACGAGCGCGACATAACGACCAAAGAGGAGCATTTCTACAAGGCCATCACGAAGTATGGTGGCGCATACTCGCTCATCTCCGAGCAGTACGCCAACGCGTACAACTTCACGCTATCCAACCTTCCTAATGAGATTGATAGCGAGCTTAACAGCGCCTTTCAGGGCGGCGTATCGGTACGTGGCGAGGGAGGTCTTCGAAGTTACGGCAGGGGAGAATACGATGTCTTCATGGAGCTAGACCTGTCGATCAACGGTGTGGTTCTGAGTAACCATGACAAGTTCCTCGACATCATCGAGGACTACAACGCCCTAGACGAGCTTAGCGATCAGATCTATGATTTTGCTCTGGATTCCTTAGAGGGGGCATTCGAGCCCGGTATCGTCTACGAGGTCGGCGTGCATCCCCCGGGTATATCTAGAGGTGGCGACATCATGATCGAGGGGATTGATTTCGAGCCAGACTTCGAAACGGTTACCCGTGACAAGCTCGACGCCTATAAGCGAGGTATCATGGACTCTTTGAGCGCTTCTGGGATAGGAAGTCTTATCAGGGAGATCGAGGACGCCGTAGATGAGATCGAGGTCGAGACGGAAGATTATTGATGGTGACTATCCGAGATCGTCAACGATCTCAGTCTTGATACTGATGCTGATGCCGCATTTATGGCACTCTACCGGGACCGTTCTGGTTATGACTATAGGTGCCTTCGTAGCACTACCACAGGCGGGGCAGCACACCACTGATTCCCACGGAGGGGGATCTTCCTTGCGCGCTCCTTCGGACAGAGAGCGGATGAACTCTCTGAGTTCGGTGTCGAACATGAACGCGAGGATGATGATTGTGAGAAACAGGCAGTCCATGGTCATCCTATGATTAACCAAAGGGTCACCCATCTGAACCCTTGGCCTTTGCAGGCGTTACAGGTCACCTTCTCTTCATCGGGCATAATAAAAAGCCCGGTTCCTTGGCACTCGCCACAGGGGCGCTTGCTGAAACCGGACTCTATCTCTTCAGGCGTGAGTTCTAACGTGCAGATCTCGGCGTCATATGCCTGCTTGTAGACTATTGCCTTCATGCACACGAGTGCTCGTTTTAAGTGAAACAACAAAGGCCGGGACTCGAACCCAGCTCTCTTTTACTACCTCTACCCAGATATTTCGTACTGGCGGTAGCCCGTTTAACCTCCACCGGAGCCAGTGCTTTGTTGCTTCAATAGAGCCTCCCGGGCTCGAACCGGGGACCTCTGCCGTGTAAAAGCAGCGCTCTGACCAACTGAGCTAAGGCTCCTTATGCTACCACTTGAATGGGTTGAACACGTTGACCACACTAACAGCGGTGTCAACGGTAGCCCCAACAATACCAGTGGCAGCACTGACTACTGCAACGGGTAAATCAGTGATGTTGTTGATGGCTTCATCGAGAGGGGAGTTGTGCGCCCTTTGATTCAAGCTTTCTGATCAGTTCTCGTTTCGTCATAACCAGTCCCTAAATTACTCGAACGCTAATATGCGCACTAATCAGGGATACAGGTTGCCCTGAATATTCTTCGAGATCAACTCTCTTGTTGTTATCGACGTCGAAGGCCCTGTTAAAGCCAGTTTTGATCATGATACTCGTCTCTTCATCGAAGGCTGAATCCGTCTTGAGGTATCCCAAGATGAACCAGTCTCCAACTTCGAGGTCTTCGACTGTTTTAACCTCTTCTAGATCGGGCCAAGTAATCCTAACACTCATGGTGCGCTCCTTGTGTGCGGGTGCTCGCCAGTGCCAGACAGCTCTATGCCGTACTGCGAGTCTTACCTGCTGGTCGACCCGGGTGAAGCCTAGCTGTGTTGGTCCAAGACTTCAAGAACGGCGTGTTTACCGACGCCACGAGCAATCTCGGTGTCGCCGTCGAAGACTATAAGCGCCGGAATGCTCTTGATGTTGTGACGAGTAGCCATGTTGATGTCTTCGTCCAGATTGACGATCTCTAAGTCTTCGACATGCTTGGTATGGAGTTTGACAGTTTGACAGGCGGAGCACCACGGGGCGCTAAACAGCATGATTTTCTTGCTCATTTCGTCTCTTAGTTCTTGAGTAGGGTCATCAGTAAGGGTCTAGAACGCCAGACAAGCTTTCGTAACTCACCCCGAGGCGTTTGAACCAGTGGTTAAAGTAGCCGTCAAGCTGGACGCTTCTGGGGTGCTCACTGTGGTGCTTAAGGAAGTCCTTGTAGTTCTGTACTTTATCGGCAATGAGCATGTCATTGACATCCTTGAGAGGGCTCAGCGCAATGTCTTCAAGGGCGTCAATCTTCCGGGCCGACAGGTAGGCGTTCGCGACGTTCCGGTACTCCATTGCAAGTGCGAGGCTTCGCGGGTTGAGCTTTTCGAAAAACACCCGGTTGTTCGCGAGGTCTTGGTCCATTTGGAAAATGGGATGAAGACAGAAAGCCTTCATAGCCCACTCCGACGCTCCGATCTCAAAGAGGATACCGAGGCCCTCGTCGATGTGATTCATGTAAGGCACCGACGAGCGCCGAGCCTTCTTGTTGTTGTAGAACTCGGAGATCAGCTGGTACTCATCCCATTGGGTGTGATGGGCGGCTAGCTTGTGTGGGATGTCGTGGTAGAGGTAGAACGACTCAAGGCCGCACTCCCGTGTCGTGATTACAGGTAGGTCCTCTTGGGCTAGCTGTTCCCTGAACAGGCCCTTGCCTCGGAAATACTCCGAGAGGTAAACGGCCTGATACTTGGTGTCATCAGGCCCGGTAATATAGACTCGGGTAGTTATTTTTTTGTGCTCGTGAAAGACTCCATTCCAGCGGTAGCCTTCCGCCAAGAGCTGTCTCGCTCGATGTCTGAGATACTTTTTTCCGTTGTCTCTCATCAGATCCTTCCCTCGTTTCTATTCATAAGCGCGACGCCCTCAACGTTTCCCGGAACAAAGCAACACGGATGCGCTCCCCAGAGGGCGGTGTGAGGGGGTCCACCTTCGAGGAAGAGAACCTCGTCATCTTCCGTCACCACAAAATCTGCTGTGAACGACTTCATAGGGATGCCGTCGCGTTGAGGCTTGATCTCGCAGGGGATTGCCCCGATGAGACGCCCCGCAATGCCTACAAACCAACGGCAATCCCTCTTTCTGTTTAGCCGCTGTATCGATGTACCATTCGTGTCGAGATCTCTTTTGTCCGTTGTGCTTACAGACCTCTTTGTCCCCTGAGTCTGCGCTATCCGTCTGGGCATTTTCACTCATCGCATCCTCATCGAACTGTAAATGTGAATCCGCCCGGGGCCTTGCTATCCTTATCAGGGTTCTTCGGGAGAGTATACCATGAGACGTCTGCTAACAATCGCCGTGTTTGTTCTGGCCCTAGCGCCTCAGTCCGTCCATAACCAGACCATCCCGGAGGATGGCGGGTTCAAGCCTTATGTGCCTATAGACGGGCCGATGCCGACGAACTGGTACTGTCTGGACCCAGCTCCGGCAGCAGTTGTTGAAAAGACCGTGTTTTGTCACGGTAAGTGGATGGAAGGAGAGTGCACGGGGGCGACATCTGAAGTTTATGGAGATCCCGAGCATCCCAGCAGCATCTGCTCACTGCTGAGTTTTTTCTCGTTCTAGCGTTACTTAGAACGCCTGATGTCACCGTGCTCATCGGAAACATACAGGGTATCGACCTTAGCCGGACGACTGCCCTCGTAGATGTATTCGCCCGCGTTCCTAGCACCGACAACATCTTCAGACAGCAGGAAGGCTCGGCCTACCTGAAACGGTTCCTGATTGTAGACCGAAGAGGTCACGGCGTGGTCCTTGGCAAACTTCAGGCTCATCGTGATGTAGTCGCCGGAACGAATGGTATCCGCTGATGCGGGCATGGCTCGATACGCGATGACCTTTCGTTTGGAGTGTCCCAGCTCGTCAAGCGACTTACCGTACTCCCAAGGCGTTCCTTCAAGAAGGGTGTCGATATTTTCTAGCAGTGACTTCATTTGCATCCTCGCGGCATAAGGGAGTCGAGGTTACCGCGAGGTGCCGTTCCTATTCCACCATTTATGTGGTCGGGGACACCCGATCGAAGGTGACGTTTTTGGTTTCTGACAGGATGTCAGGCTTGACGACAAAGTCTCCGTTTTTGAGCTTTCCGTTGTACTGTCGGCCGATGACATACTCAGGCAGGAGTCCTTCAAGTTCACCGCTCACCGGATCGGTGTAGTGGACCTTATTCATCTTCATGTAGTCGTTGCCGATTTCTTCTGTCTTGGAGGTGCCAGTGATGACCCAATGGTCGACATCAACCGGTGATTTCAGATCAGGAGCATATCCGGTGTGAGAATCCAGCCCCGGAGCCATAAGCGTGTCCGGATTGCTGGGCTCATACCACCACAGAAGAGGGTTGGCCTCTTTGGTGAGCTGGTTATCGAAGCAACAAAGAGCGAACGAATGGTCTTTGAAGTTTCGAGCATAAAATAGGATCAACGAGAGCTGAATCTTGGGACGCCTCGCTTCGGGGACTTGTTCAAGAGCCTTTTTGAGATCGGCGGCCTTGTTGGTGAGGATGATCGTGTAGATGTCGTGGTCGAAAACGTGGGTATCAGGGCTCGAACCGGCGCAGACCGCAAAGCTCTTCGCGATACCCCTAGACTTGGGTTTCGCAGCTTTGACCAGCTCATCCATTAGATCCGGACACTCGCTGGTATCCACGACGTTATCAGGCGTCATAGGGGACGCCGTAGGGAAGTGGAGAAGCATACAGTTGGGGCCAGAAAGAGTCTTGACGGTGTTCTGGTATCCGAGGACGTGAACTTCCTTGGCGTCTCTGACGCCCTTCCCGATGTAGAGCTTAGTGCCAGTGAGTTCAGCAGGCTCGAAAACAATGCACATAGCTGGCGTCCTTTTGTCGTCTGGAGTTACAGGCTCATTTTTTCGCGCCAGTCTTGCCTAATTTCTTCGCAGGTGGCGTCGAGTTGTTCCCGGGGGAGATTGGATCTATCCGCTGTGATATGCGACCAATCTATCCCAAGGTTTCTTCGTTGCTTAATCGTCAGATATTCACGCAGCTCTGCCCACGCCTTCGCGGCCTGATGCTGGGTATACTCACATCCGGCTTTATCTTGAAAGCGCCTCAGTAGCTCGAACTGTTTTGGTTCACTTTCCATAGAGAGCTGCTACAGGTTTCACGCGAAGAATTTCCTGCCACTTACCGCCAGTCGTGACCTCGAAACCCTTCTTAACGCTGCCATCAAAGCCATTGAAGCCGTGTTCTTTGTCCAGTTCCTGCTGTTCGAGCCAGCCCCATGCGAACTCGACTGCTTGTTCGGCGGTCATAGCAAAGGGTAGCTTGTGGTCTCCAGTCAGATCATCGGGTGGCTTCGACCAGAACAAAACCAAACTGTCATCGACGAGAGCGTAATGCTCGGCTTTGAGTCTGCTTTCGAACGCGATGAGAAAGGCGAGCTTGAGGTGGCTCCGGCCTTCACTTCGTACGTGGAGCTTGCTGTTGTCCATTCGACTCTTCCTTGAGTTTGAGGTAAAAGCGGCCCATATCGGATTCGAACCGATGACATCTGCACAGACAATGCAGCGTTCTCCCACTGAACTAATGGACCAAAGGGGTAGGTGACCGGATTCGAACCGGCGACGACTAGCACCACAAGCTAGCGCTCTACCAACTGAGCTACACCCACCATAAGCGATCCCTGCGGGACTCGAACCCGCGATCTCTGGCGTGACAGGCCAGCGTCCACTCCAACTGGACCGAGGGACCAAGGGTGCCTAACCGGATTCGAACCGGCGCTTCTGACGTCACAGGCCAGCGCTCTAACCAACTGAGCTATAGGCACCACAAACTCTTTGTTCCATATTCCGGAATGCGGAACATGTGTTCTATATTCTAGAACCCAGAACAAGAGGTGAGGCAGACTTAAACAATCACACGCTCATGTGCAAGATATATCTTATTGAGCGGTAGTGGTCAATCTTTGTCTGAGGGCTTCGCGAGGATGGCGTTGTAACCACCACGTCTGGCGAGGAACCTTTTCGCGGAGACCCATTCCAGATCTGGCGTGCTTGCTGCCGAACAGCTAACTAGAAGCTCGCGCTTCAGAGTGCCGGTGCTCGTGCCCCTGATGCCGCAAATCAGTTGCCAGTGATTGATCTCAAGCCAGTCTGAATCCTCTCGAATACCTTGCTCATGCATATCGACCTGAGTCGCCGCGTAGTATCCCGCAGTAAATGCGATGCGGAGATAATCAGCCCATGCTATCCAGCTCTGGAGTCCAGACATCCCCATGGGAGCGTTCCATCCATCTGCGCTCCAGAACGGGACACGGTCCATGACGTGCTCGATCTCGTCGGAGTTTCTTAGAGCGGAGCCCATGTTCCTCCAAGTCAACCCGCCTTGCTTGTCGAGTCGTTCGTAGATCTCCTTTACGCCGACGCCTATGATTCCGGCGGCCACACAGGCACCACAATCGCCGATATCGACGATGTGAGGTGTTGGTTGGACCACTACCCTCTTGGGAAGGATTATTTCGAAGCCGTCGTAATGAGGCACTAAGACTGCCCCTTAAAGGACTCTGGATCGATACATTCGTAGTCGAAGCTGTACTCGGCGACGCCAACCATCTCTCTGGTCTCCGGATCGAAGACCTCAAAGGGCAGGCCCTCAATAGGCTCATACGACTTACCGGCATACGTCTGAGCCATCTCTATAGCATGTTCCATTGAGGTCATGCTGGTAGCCTTGATAGCCTCGTATCCCATGATCTCGAAGTTGCCCTCTCCGAGATTAAGTGCTCGACCGGGTATGATTTGAACGCCGAGCCCATGGGTGCACTTAGATGAGGGTGTACTGGTCTCGGCCTTTACACGGCCGCTTGTTGTAACTGAGGCGGTGTAGAAAATGGTCTCGTCTGACACTGTATCTCCTAGTCTTTGAACTCTGTTTCCATCGGGTTGTAGGGGCCAAATCCTAGCGTTTTGTTCATCCACCTGCGGGCATCTAGACCGTTCCCGATAAACTTACCGAGCTTGAAGACCTCGGACGGGCTATCAAGAAACTTCAGGGGATCGGAATCTTTGGGTGCGAGGGAGTGAGAGTAGACGCCCTCCTTGTCTTCTGTCCCCCACAAGAGCCAAGTCGCCTCCATGGCGTAAGCGCTGTCCTCCCTGATTTGTCGTCCAGTGACCTTGTCGATCATGGGCTTAGCTCCGACGCTTTCGTCTGACATTGATCTTCCTCAGCCTTGGTCGTTTGAAGTCTCGTCTAATCCATCTATGGCCTGCCTCACCTCTTCACACGCCTTGCATGTGGATCCTCTCCACCGGCGGTTGACGATGTGGTTCACCTTTTGATGAAACGTCTGGAGTGGATCCGACTTCTGGCGCGCCGCGTTTCCTCCAAAAACCTGTAGGACCCACGATAGGAGGTTTGCCTTTTCTCGGTTTTGGAGCGTGTGGTCGTTATTGGGCTGCGAATCAATGTGCCTTAGTTGATTGTTTCGGGCAGATCGGATCACCTCCATAGATGAATCGAAATCCTTGACGCGATCGATAAGCTCGCCGTTGTCGGTGATCCAGTCAACTAAGGCATCGATGGTGCCCTGCACGTATTCTTCGCTGAAGTGGGCGCGCAACAACGTGCCTTTCGCATCTCTTAGCACCTCTAAGGCGCGCTGTGGTGCTTCTGATTTGTTCGTTCCCATGTGACATCCGCAGCAAAGTGGTCTTTTCAGACAGTGTGGTCTATCCTCGCCTAAACGCTCCTATCGCCCGATAACCGACATGCGAATTATCAACAAAATAGAGCAGTTCATCAGCGAGAGTAGCACCGGAAAGGTGACACTGTACAGGGGTCACGGTCCCGATAATGACCGAGGCTCCAAGGACTCTCCGTTTATCTGGTTTTCATTCGATAAGGATTTAGCCCAGCGATATGCCGACTACAAGGGCGGCGATACCGTGGAGGCTTTTGAGTACAGGCCAAAGAATATGCTCGAATTCGGCCGCAGCGAGCAACGCATGGATATCAAGTCGTTTATGGCTAGAGTTACCAGTGCGTCCGATATCAATTTGAAGTCGATCAAACGTGAGGCACTCGACCTCAGAGATGTCCTCTATCGTCGCTACGGCGATACCGCGAGATCTGTTGCCAAATATTGGTACGCTGACGAAGATGTCGCCGAGTATGTCGAATTGCACGGCTTCGACTCCGTACTGACGACTGAGAACGGGGTCAAGACGCTTGGTATACTTCGAGACCTAGTCCGCTGACTTAAGACTCGACGGACTCCCTTAATATTGCTTCGTCTCCAGTATTGCGAAGCCTCTCAATCTGCCCTGTGTGTCTGGATGTTACCCTGATATCGGAGGTGTTTAGCCCTCTAAGGGTAAAGTCGACCTTCGTGGTTGCACCGCACCTCAAGCATGTTTGCTCGCCACTACCTAGATGCCTTACTGCGGTGGACTCGTCTTGTAGGCTTGCTCCGCTCTGGAAGCCTCTAACGGCCCCCCAGAAGTGATGACACTTGTTCTGGTGGGTATCGTCTCGGGTGTAGGTCATGACTTCCTTGTCGGTTCTGTAGTGATGGCTCGCGGCAGACTTCCCCGTCTACAACCTCCCACCTCGGCGCGACTCTGCGGGACGCACTCCGAGTTCATTAAAGGGCGCTCTATTTGAGCTGCGCGAGCCAGTACCCGGAGAGGGACTCGAACCCTCACTTGACGGCATCTAAGACCGCTTCCTCTGCCATTGGGATACCCGGGCATGGGGCAACGCTCGCCGACACGACCCTCGCGAAGGTCTAGTCGACTTTTAGGGCACCTCTCCGGCGTTGGGCCGGTAGCGCCACGAGAGACTTGCGTAAGTCTCTACGTCCAGTTCTGAACTACGTCGCCAAGGATCCGCACGGACTCGAACCGAGATTACTGGATTACAAAACCAGCGTTCTACCAAATTGAACTACGGATCCGGAACTACTCTGCTACTTCTTTGCGTTGTTCTGAGGCTTCCTTGAGCAGCTCATCAGGAATGCCTTCGGGATCTGCATCAGCGATGGCATCTCGCTCAGTCTCCCATCCTGAGTCCGGGAAGTCATCTCTGTCGGCCCCGAAGCCAAGCTCGTACCGGGCGTAGTTATACTCGCGCCCATTGCTCTCGTTGACAAGTCGAATTGAACCATTCCTCACAATCCATCCGGCGTCAACCCATCTGGACTTGTTGATACTCACTCCATCGAAGTCCTGCTTCGAGACCCATCCTCTGTTGCGCAGGATCCAACAAATCTTGAGTGCACCGACTCGCCAAGGAGTCAGCGAGCTAGGTGACGGCTCCCCTCCGGTTCCAGTGGGCTTCACAGGCGGGGTCCATAGCTTCTTCTGATAGTCGAGCCTAGAGCTGTACATAGGCGTGATGCGCCGACGTCGGGGCGAACGGCCATGCTTGGGCTGAGGGTCGTAATTGTCCCGGTCGAAGCAAGCAACACCGATATGGGCCGCAACCGTCTTGAATGGACCGGAGACTTTCTCCGCTAACACGGCAGCAAAGTCAGGCCCCGACTTCTTAGGATGCCTAGTGCGGTTCAGGCCGAGCCGATCGATGCACTGGCATAAGGACTTCGCATTGGCTCGACGCTTCGCCTCTATGGCTAGCTGATCGCCCTTCTTGAGGTTCTCGAAAATCGAGTCACCGTATCGAGTTTTGACGTAGTCGCTGGGCTCTTCACCGCCCCAGATAAGGAGTAGATCCCATCCGGCAATTTCCGGGTAAACTTCCCAGCCATCTTCCCGGGCGGATTCGGCGAAGTGGGCGCATATTTCAGCTTCAGTAGTCATTTAGTGCCTATAGCGATCAACCTGTATTGCTTACCCTCATGCTCGAACTCACCACCGCCGGCCATCATGGCAGCACGAATCTTGGCCACGCCCTCGTCTGTTGAGCGGACCTCATCAGCCACCTTTCGACGATCTTCAACGAAGCTGTCCCTCTTGGCGATAATCAGCACGCACAACCCTAGAGCGAATAGAGAGAATATGACCGTGAACACGCTAATGACGTCAACAAATAGCTCAAACATATCAGTAATCCGAGGGCCAACGTTCGACTAGAGCGTCATTGAGTGATTCTCCATAAGGGGAGTAGATCTCAGCGATCCATCGTCCGTACTTGCCTTTGCCATCGACAATCTGGACGATCACCCTTCCGTTGGCCTTGCTAAGCCATTCCTTGGTGAATTTGCTCGCCTCAAGGCCGGGCTGGTATTCCTCGGAGCTGTGCTTGACGCCGTAGACTTCCGGGGTGTCGACTCTTGCCAGTCTGACCCGTTGCTTGGTGTACATGCCGTAACCGAGTTCCACCATCAGATCGATAGTGTCTCCGTCAACGACCCTGTCAACATCGGCAGGATGGCCCTCATAGCACTCCACGACCTCTTCTTGAGTTGATACCGGGGCAGTTGTTGCACATGATGCAACAAGTGACATCATGAATAGTGCAATAAGGATGCGTTTCATATCAGTCTATCCTTGAGGGTCATTGATCATCTAAGCCCGAAGCGAGGATCGAACTCGCGACCCCCTCCTTACCATGGAGGCGCTCTACCACTGAGCTATTCGGGCATCTTGACTGTGCTGACATCCTTGTCGTAGTTGCCATCGTCATCAAACCAAGCATTACTTGAGTCGCCGAGACTGGATTCGAACCAGTGCAGTACGCCTTATCAGGACGCTGTTCTACCAGACTGAACTACCCGGCGTTAAATTGCGTGTAAACTTCGAGGACTTCCGTCTGGAGGTCCTCACTTATGCCTCTGGATCTTGCTGCACAACTTCTTGAGCAGTACGTTGCATTATTAGGCTTAACGAGGTGAGTATTGTTTCGTCTTCTTATGAATTCACTCTCGCAGACAGGACACACCATCCTAGCCATTTTTTGGCCTTGGGCATAGCCATGACTTCGACCATGCTCTTCAGGAACTTGCTGCTCTAGGTCGGACAGGCGGTTATTGGACCTGTCTCCGTTAATGTGGTGAACGTGATTATCACCGTTTATGGGTCCTGAAAAAGACTCATACACAAGACGATGAACGGTTCGGAATGATGTCGTTTTGTCTTTTTGAAGGACAACAAACTCATACCCTGTTCTTGTGCCCGGTGATAACTGCCTTGGTGATCCTTTGTGATATGAGAACACTCGGCCATCATCGCTTACGGCATAGAGCCCTTCGTACTCAGGGACCCAATTCACTCGAACTGAAGCTTTCACGTCAGGTCGTCTGGCCGTAGGGTATCTCAAATCATCCTCCAGCCCTGAGAGGCCCGCCGCAACGCGGACACTGTCGAGGCATTCCTGCTGTTTTCACGCCCACAGCCGTATAGGTGTATGGGCATTTGGTACATTTGACGTACATAGCAACTCCAAGGATCCTTTCCTTTACCGGGCGCTTGGCGCGTCCTCGTGGAGTCTTTCAAACTTCCGAGAAACCCGCAAGACCCTTTTCTGGATTTCCTTGAGTTCTTTCCGTAGGTCGTCAACCAATTCTTTGGTTACCACTGGTCTGGATATGGGAAGTTTATTCACACTTGGACCCTCTTTCTCAAGGTGATGCCGATAGCGGAGTCGCGAAAAACAAGCCCATAGAACCGAAGCTCCGTTCGGATGCCGAGGTGTTCTTCTGTATGGTTGAGTTTTTGAGTTACTGGCAAGATGTCGCTACCCAAGATGAGTTTCATTATAATCCTTTACGATTGCAGTACCGAAGGAGGGATTCGAACCCTCACGGTCTTTCGACCCACGAATTTTAAGTTCGCTGCGTATGCCAATTCCAGCCACTTCGGCTTAAATCGCCAGAGCTGGGATCGAACCAGCGACCACACCCTTATCAGGAGTGCGCTCTACCACTGAGCTATCTGGCGTTATGTTGGTTATCTAGACCGACTGAGGCAAACATTTTCCTTCGCTCGACTCTGTCGGGGTCTCCTGTTCTGGAGCGCCTGCTGCATTTACACTTTCCGTACAGCGCGAGGGCCTTGTAGGTCGCTAGCCTTCTGGCCTCATTGCCCTGTGCTGTGACGCTCGGAGCCAAGCGTGTTGGGTAGGTCTCCCAACTCTAGTCGCCTCGTATCAGCACTCGAAGCAGTTGCGGAAGCGGGAGTCGAACCCGCATCGTCGAGGATATGAGCCTCGCGCTGGTGCCATTCCAGTCTATCCCGCGTCAAGTCATGCGTTTGAGTGGTATCCCCACTCATAGAAGCTGTTTCCATCTGTAAATATTTGCTTCGCCCTTACTCTCTTTGACAAGATCTGGAAATCTCCTTTCAACCTGCTCTTGCCGTGGTCCTTGGCATAGGGTCTGTAAATTGTAACCCAATCGCCGTCATTGATCTCACCGGCATCATCAGGAGCGGCGTTCTCTAGTTCGCCCTCCAGCTCTTCGATACGATCGTACATCCAATCGTAGTAATGCTGGTCACCAGCCGCTGATAGGTCGGCTCTTCTAGGGGCCTTTCCGTGCTTGAGCCAGTATTTCTTTTGAGACTTCAGGTCCGCTATCTCGTCCCTGATTTTCTCCACGCCTACCAGTGGTACGGCTCGATAAATCGTGACCAGCTTATCTGGCTGACCTCTATATTTCCGGATGATGCTGGCCACAGCCATGTCACCCCTAGATCCACTGAGTACGCCATAGAATCTTGCTATATCTACATCATAGGCGTCTGATGGGTAGATGCCGTTTGATGTGATGTCATGAAGGGGCGCGCCATCTCTGGGTCCCGGGGGGCGGTGCTGGTCGTGGTAGTCACTTTCTACGAAGGTCTCTATGCGCTCCAAAAGAGTCGTTGGTTTCATTTCTCTTGCCTTATCAGGTGTTGGTTTCATTTCTCTTGCCTTATCAGGTGTAGGTCTGAGACCTCTCAACCCTCACTTAAGTCAGGCTTGAACGCAACTTCCTCAGCAGTTGATACGAACTGCCTCTTAGTAGTTACCTCGAATCGCTTCGGGAAGCCTCCATCTGTGTGGACCTCGCCATCCTCGACGAAACCAAGTACATCGATGATGCCTTCGAATTCATCTCCAGAATTCTCAGACATACCTTTGGCCAGAAATCGAACCGCTGCTTCTGGCGAGTATTCCAGTACGTCTGTTGCCCAATCGCCGTAAAGATTAGGCTCTGCTAGGTTGCACCTGTACCACTTTGCTTCACTCGGCACTTCTAACTCCTTCCTTTGTTTCAATTGCGGGAGCAGGATTCGAACCTGCGTAACAGGGCTTATGAGACCCCGGAGTGACCGCTACTCTACCCCGCGACACGCCCCGCTAGGTGCCTGATTCGAGAAATTAATCTCCGGCATGAACCGTTACTCTCACAGGGACGGGCTCAGCCCTGTGAGCGCTGCAACCTAGCTTTAGGTTCCGTTCGTGGAACTTCCGATGTGTGATTTTAAGAAGCCGACACACATATCAGCAGTAGAGGAAGCAGGGATCGAACCTGCGGCCTTCGCCATGTCATAGCGATGCTCTTCCAACTGAGCTATTCCTCCTTAGATCTTCTTTTTTGCCAGTACCCTCGCCCGGGAGTATCTATATTGTATTTTTTGCACCTCTTCTTTATTGCGCGACCTGAAACGCCAAATTTTTCACCCAGCTTAGTGGCAGGCATTTCCCAAACAAGCTTCTCAAGCTCATCTGGAGTAGGGTCAAACTTCCGAGATGAGGGTCTATCTAGAGATTTGTTAGGTTGCCTCATATCAATGTCAAAGAGATAACCTTCAGCGTGAGTTTTTCTCTTCCTTGGCATAGAATCTGGATACGCTGCCATCATCCTCTTGAACAATGGCGCTCCCAAATTCAGCTTCCAGTACGTTCCATAGTCCATCAGATCATACTTTAGGTAGAACTCTCGCTTGATGTCCAGAAGAAACTCTTTAGCTCCGGAAGTTATGACACAATCACGCTCATTTCCGTCTCCATCGAAGTACCCCATTAAAAAGCACAGAGCGAGCTTTTCTGACTTAAGGTGGCTTTGAGGCAACCTCAAAGACTTCACCTTATTGTACTTGCAACCCTTCTGGATTAGGTCTTACGCTAAATTCCGATCGTAGACGAAGGTCATGACGCTTCGTCTGCTATTTGGAAGCTCCCTGTATCGCTTTTGGGATGAGTCTTGACCTAATGCATTCATGAATCTGTCTAACTGATCTTCATCCTTGTCGGATAGCTCCAGAATGAGTCCGCTGCCTCTTCGATCCATGCCGCCATCAGCATAAAGAAATCCCAACCAGTAAGCCTTGTGAGGCGAATCTATTGCTTTGAAGAAGGCGTTATTCATTTCATCTGGATGTCTTTCTTACTTTTGAAATATTTATGCGTCGTCAGTCTCTAAGGGTTGTCGAGGCAGCAATTGCTCCATTTTGCTCTTGCCTAGCACAGAATTTGTAGCGCTCTTAGCCTCGCTATTCTCACCACGCCGCTCCCGAACCATCTCATCAAACTCTTTCTTTTTTTCTTCGCGGCTCTTTCCTCGACGAGCTTTCATCATCTCATCAAACTCTTTCATCTTGGAACGATCGATAGTTAGATCGGGATAGCGACATCTCGAATACTTCTTGAAGTTGATCTCGTAGCCGCATCCCTCTTCGTTACATCTCAGCTTACCCTGAGTGGCGTCCATGATTCGGAACGCCGTGGGCACCGGCATGGAGGTGAGACTGCCCAAGGATCCTTTGTTTGTCAATGCCCGAGGCGAGACTCGAACTCGCACGATCTTGCGATCACCGGGTTTTGAATCCGACGCGTCTACCAATTCCACCACTCGGGCGTGGTATCGACTGCGCTGGAACCGATTACCAGCGGCTTCTTCACACAGCGTGCGCTGCCCCTGCCGCAACCTGTATTTAGCCAGTGTCTCACTGGAGGCTACGGCGCGTCCGGTCACTACCCGGCTGGCCATCCAATCGCTACAGTGCTCGGGGAGGGGCTCGAACCCTCACGGCCTCACGGCCATAGCCTTCTTAGGACTACGTGTCTACCAGTTCCACCACCCGAGCAAATCTATCCTATT
>Ga0306901_1000116_pt1 | contig 40937 bp, 36 predicted proteins | sample AntRauMFilla3767_FD_190431 | JGI IMG/M metagenome (GOLD analysis project Ga0306901, IMG submission 190431) | Saline lake microbial communities from Rauer Islands, Antarctica - Metagenome Filla 3 #767 (v2) (version 2) | ecosystem: Environmental > Aquatic > Non-marine Saline and Alkaline > Saline ... | reverse complement strand
CGAAAAGCACTTTCTCATCAATCGTCAACATCTCTTTCTCTCCAGTCCTGAAGCTTCTTGGCGTAGCCGTTACTCTTCTTACAGAACAGCCTCACTCTCTTTGCCACTGCCGGTTTGCACATCCGCGCCGTGAAGATGGCTTTCAGCAGTCTCATCAGCAGCTTGAATTCGTCAATCTTCTCCAGACACTCCACACAGGGTGTGTCCTCATCGCAAGCCATGTTGTTGCACGCGTCCACAATGAAGTGGAAGTTGCGAAACCCAGTACAGGCTTGGTAGCACTTGGTGGTGCAGAAAACCGTGCTCATGAACTCAGGGAATTGATAGATTGGACACCTGCAAAACGGTATCTCTTCAAGGTTGGTGGAATCCAGCGATAGCTGAATCATCTCATCCAACTCTTTTGATTCTTTTGCGCGCTTCATAGTAAAAGTCCCTATCGTTCTCTCGAAGATGGTTCAGGCCACTCCCTCCCATCTGACTTGAGCTACCGGTGAAGAGGTTCAGCATCGCTTCCAACTCGTGCTCACGAATGCCCTCCTTCTCAGCCTGCTCAACAATGTCCTCATACCTCATCTTCAACAGGTCGAGGAGGAAGCGATAGTCATCAATATCTTGGTACCACTTTCGCCAATGCGGAAACAGTTCTGCCAGAAGGGGCAACTTGCTACCCACTACCGCAGCACCGAACGCATCAGCCTCATCATCTGTGCTGAAGTCGTGACCCCAGCGTTCCCTGACAGCATCCAGTACATCGTCCTTATCCGCGCCGCCTTCGCCCGCTGCCACCTTCTTCAAGGTCTTGACGTTCGCCAGAACACAGTAAGGAATCTCATAGCCGTCTCTCTTTGCTGCCACGGTCATGATACGGAAAATCATACCGCTGACCCTGGCCAGATCGAGCATCGACTGGATGTTGTTTGAAACCGTCACATCCTCCCAGGCAATAATGCGAGGAGGGAAGTTACGGAACACAGTCTCGATACGGTCGGCGATCAGCTTCAGCCGCTCGCGAGTCGTACCAGTCCTGGCCGTGGTGCTAATGGCCTCGTGGTGCAGTAGTCTCTGATTGTTGTCGACCACACAGATACCAGTACTGGTCAACGAGAAGTCTAACCCGATGAAATACTGGTTGCCATTGTCGAAGTTCTCAAACAGGTCGAAGTTCTCAAGAACCATCGCCCTCTGTTGCGCTGCTTTCCAATGCGTCTTCGCCATCGTCTTTCTCCTCTTGATTTTGACGACGGAGTTCCGCTTCCTTGTCCAGCAGCTTATTCAGTCCCGCGGGCACCAGTGGCGCCCTCTCTCGGTGAGCACGCTTGGTTGGTAAGGGGTTGTGTGCCCTTCCCTTTTGAACCGGTAGCTCGCCGTCATCATTTAATACTCCTTCTCCACATTGACAGTAGACCTTGTAACCTACAAAATCACCGTTATTCTTCAATTTAAAATACCGACTGCTTGCGAAGTCTTCGCCGCAGTTCTCACATTTGAACCTAAGTTCATGGCCGATCATCGTATACTCCTCCACTCTTCCTCACGGAAGGTCCAGTCTGTTTCTTCCTGTAGTTTGTCAATCTCTTCGAGAGTTCTTTTAGCATACCCACTCGTTGGACGGTCCTCGTAAGAAGACCTGATAGCAATCTTGGCAGAGATAAGAGTCTTACGGGTCTTGTTGGCCAACTGGTACAACTCTTCTTCAGCATCTCTACAACGCCGCCAGTGGTTGAGCTTGCTATCCACCCAGTTCTTCAACCCATAGCCAATCACTAAAATCCAGCAAATGAGTCCTGAGTAGTAGACTAAATCTGAAACCATCTCCCAGTTCAAGCAGCCTCCATCTTTCTCAGGGTGATTTTGGAATCACCATCTTCCTTCACGATGTGCAAGTTGTTACACCCCGCGAAATAGTCATGAACTTTCTTCTGGTGGCCAACAAAGAAGAACAGCTTATCGCCATTCTTCTCAAGGATGAATTCCAACAGGCGCTCAATCCCTACATCATCCACGCCGTTCAGACCCTCGTCATCAATGACGACACCAAGATCCATCATCTCGTTCAGCGCTGTTGAAGCAGCTTTTGAGATTCGAGCTTGTTCGCCAGTCGAGTAAGCATGGTAAGAGAGGTACTTGTCTTTTGTACCACCAATGAAGCGCAGTCCAAGCTCTCCCTTATCCGCTTCGAGCTTGCAGTGATAGTCTCCTTCTGTGAGGATGTCGAGGTTTTCATTGATTTTATCCTGTAAGGACAGCATGAATGAATTGAAGCGAGCCGCCTTCGTAGCCTTCAACGCGGTCTCAAGCTCCTCAGAGGCTTTGATATCTAATTCGCAGCCTTCCACCCTCGTGCGAAGCTCGGAGCGCTCAGCGACAAGCTCAGCGAGTCTGGCTTCCTTCTTCTTCAGGGCTTTACGCTTGGCGTCCGGAGTCTGACTCTCGATCCCCTCCAACTTCGTGGTCAGCTTCTCAAGTTTTGCCTCACACTTGGTGATGAACTTCTCAGCACGCTTGTAGCTTTCGAGTTTCTTCTCCAGCTTGTGGTACCGGTCAAGCTTATCCCGCTTGCCTTCAATCTCTTCAGTCAGTTCATCAACCTTGTCTTCCTCCACCTTCAACGCGTTTCGAGAATTGTCGATGTTGACACTGAGGTCGATCTTGTCTCCCTGCGATTTATCCAGGCGCTTCTTCGCAACCTTGATTCGTCTCGCAAGGTCGGCAGACTTCTGAAGCGTGTTGCCACAGTAGTCACATTCGCCGGACGGGTTCTTTGCCAAGTTGTTGTAAGCTGACTCGGCCTCTTTGATATTGGCCTTGAGCTTAACCATCCGATTCTTAAACTTCTGAACCTTCTTTGTCCGCGACTTGACGTTGCGCTGTGCCGCCTTGAGTCGTGAGTTCAAGATCTCGATGCCGCGCACCTCGTCTTCAATCTCATCGAACTCATCTTGAACCTTATCCTTACCCTCGATAAGCTCCCTGAACTCGTCGCGCTCACTCTCGACCGACTCAATCTCCTCCTCGATCTCTTCGATTTGGGAATCAAGTCGCTCTTGGAAGGTGCCCAAGTCTTCGGTAAGCATATCGCAATCGTCCTCAACCTCCTCGACCTGTTCCTCTTTAGAATTGAGGAGCTTCATGGAGGTGTTCATCTCAGTCTCCAACTCTCTACCCTGCTTGCGAACCTTGGAAATCCACTGGTCGTAACGCTGGGTGTTCAGAATCTCGGAGACCACTGTGTTCAACTCGGTTGAAGTCAGGCCGACTAGCGGGTCTTGCTTCTTACCGGCATACGCACAGTAGTACATAATCTTGGGATTGATCCCAAGCTTGTTGCAGATGAACTTCGTTGTGTCCGACTTCTTGTGCTTCGACATGTCGTTATCGTCGGAGATTTCATCGGCGTACACCTTGACATCGTTGCCCCGGTCTGGGTGGTTCCTGACCCGATCAACGATGAACGTTTCACCATCCACGTCGAACCAGATTGTCACCTGAGTGTACTCATCGTGCTTACCGATGATGTCATCCCTGAGCATCCCCTTTCTCAAGAGGTCTTCAAACAGAACCCAAGGAATCGTCTCACACAGTAGGGACTTACCAGCCCCGTTGGACTCTTGCTCAATCTCATCCCTGTTCTCACCAGTGATGAAGTAAGTCCCTCTATCTAATCGGAGGTCTACATCTTTGATTGTAACAAAGTTATGAACCTTGATTCGTTTAGGTGTCACCACCAGTTACCTCCATCATCATCATTGTAACCATCATTATCAGCACGACCTACAGAGTAGCCCAGCCCAAAGCAACAAATACACGAAACAGCCACTACAAGGGATATCAGTAAAAATTCACCATCCATCAATCCCCTGTGCAAATGTACTTGACTGCCGGGTCAGACCACTCAATCTCGTGTGACTCCTTATTGTATTCGGCTGCATCTCTCTCGATTGCGCGCTCAATCCTCCTATCTTTCACCTCACAGTCAGCCATAACAGCTAAGGTGAAGCTCAAAATGAGGGATGTTATACAACCAGCGAAGAACCCATCAACGAACATCGTTGCCCTCACAGATGTAAGAGATCTTATAGTCGGTCCATGTGATGCCGTCCTCCCGAAGATTGAATTCTGCGGCACCTCTCTCATAGGCTCGACGCATCATGTCCTTCTTTTGCTGTTGGGAGTCATCTACCCCCATGAACCCCAATATAGAAAATGCGATACCGATCACAACACCGATCATAAGAAATGTTAAATCGTCGTTCACGCCGCCCCCTTCTGATTTTTGAGATAGTTTACAACGAAGTATCGACCACGCGTGGTAAGCTTGGGGACCAAGGTATGATCCTTGGACTTGAACTTAGGTTCAACCAGCTTCTCTTGAGCGAGGTGCTGGAGGTCGTGAACCGCCGCGAGGTATTCATCAACTTCAATGCAGGCGTTGTCATAGAGTTCAACGAGCCGGTCACGCTGTCTCGTCGTGGTGACGAAGCGGACTCGGCTCAGGTGGGTGACCGCTGGCTGCAAGAGCCGTTGGACTTTGGTGGGTGTATTGTATCGGACGCCATTCATGGGGAAACCTCTTCTTAGATAATCAATCAACACGTAAATGATCCAGATGGCTAAGGCCACCTGAAACAGCAGGTAGAACACGCCTGCTCCTAAATTTTGGTAGTGAAGTGGTCTTTAGTCAGGCGGTAGACCCGCGTGACATCATCGAGGTCGTAAATGGTCTTCACCACTCCCTCTCGACGACCATCTTTACACGGAACCTTGCCCCATCCATTTCCGGACAGAGTGAAGACTTGGCCATCTTCATTTGGTGCGTACAAAGCCAACGTAATGTGGTCCCCATAATGCTTGTCATCTCCGACAACCACAATGTCACCTCGTTGAATCTCGTGTGGCTCATATCGCGCAGGCGGGATAACCCTCTGCTCAGTCCACTTCTCACGGCTGTTGAGCCGATATGTAGAAGCGAGACAAAGCTCAGCAACCTTCGGTTTGACCCGATAGTTGATACAGGCGTTATCCTCCAGGAATCGGCCAAGGTTCAGACCGCACCAACCTACGAAGATGCCGCACCACGACATGTACTTCTTAGTGCCGTCTTGGACAAACACCTCGGTGTACTGTCCACCGCCGTTCTCCTTGATGTAGCTGGGCCACCATCCGCCAACTTCGACGTAGTACTCGGTGATACGCTTGATGGAACCAGCAATAGCACCCTGAGTGTCAAGAACACATCTGTCCCACTCGGCAAGAGCGCACTCCACCATTGCCTCTCTCAGTTCTACATCACTGTACTTCATCACCTCTCCCATCTGGGTCTTCATCCCAGTCATAGTAAAGGTCATACTGCTTCAAATGGTCAGGAACCTCCACATTCCTCTTGGAGACTTCAAGATCCCAGAACTGCTGGGTCGAACCGTCCTCCTTGAAGACCACATGCTGGATGAATCGATCATGGGGAAACATTTGCTGAATCCTCCCAATCCGACTCAACGCTTTCAAGTTTTCTTTGCCACGACCAAGGAAAAGCCCGATGTTACGGTTGCTTTTGAAGTGGTACTCAAGCCGTACTCTCTTCTGGCTCTCACTACCCTCAATCCTGACACGCTCTTGGGGAATAATCATTTGACAGAGGTAGAGAACAACCTTGAGTAAGTCGTCAAACGTACCCAGGCCAAAGTCCTCATCTCTCTTATAGTCATCTCTGCGCAAAGTGTCATTCACCTTGCTCTCTTCATCGCCGCTCATTTGATCTCACTCCAGCTAACGCTGTATTTCCTCGAAAAGCTCGACGGCTCTAACCGCCACTCTATCATCGACATCATTCTTCTTCATCTGTGCCCGCACAAGGTCAACGTCTCGTTGGCTATCGCCTTCAATCACGTCCACCCTAATATCCTCATCGTCTCTCTTTGCTCTCACTCGGGGCACTGACACATTGTAAAATTCCCCCTTCAGTTTCTCAATCTGTACACGCTGCTCAGGCGTCGGCTCTCCATCGATCTTCACAATCGTCTTCGAGTTGTGGCCGTCGTACGACAAAAACTCCTCGGGGGAAAGCTTGAGGATATCGTACTGATATGGATTCTCGATATAGTCAATGTCATACCCATCAGGTGTGATGTCGAGAACCATGGCCCCACGCCTGTAGTGTTCGCCAAACTTCAGGTCGAACGGAGCGCCAATGTAGTGAACATGGGAGTGGACGTTCTGACGAGTGTGGTAATCACCACCCAGACAGATGTCGAAGTTACTCACCATTTCTGTACTTAGGTTCACCCCAGATGGAGACTCGAACCCGTTGTCCAACATGGCATTCTTCACACCAAAGTGGAACAACATGATATCGAGGTCTCCATCATTCGGGTCAACCAGATCATTACTAATGGCAATCCGTTCTTCCAGAAGCCTGTAGTCTGACTGATACGGGAAGCAGTGAAATGTCACATACTCTCCACTGGGTAGTTCCCAGATGACTTTCCCTTCTCTCAGGACAACGGTCAAGTCGTCCCTCAACTCCTTCAAAGTCCCCAGCACAGTGAACAGGGATCGGCTGTCGGACACGCAGTGGTTCCCCTCCAGAAAGAGGTGGAAGTTGGTTGCCTCGACGATGCGCTTGATCGCCTTGTTCATGTGGTGTGCCGTGATGGGATCGAGGATAGCGGCGTCAGCCGTATCCCCGCCGCTTATGAAGCCGTCATAATCACCGGACTCCAATTCGTCGGCCAACATCTCATAGTAGGCTACTTGAGCCTTGAGAAGATCTGACACCCCTTCTCGGTCCAGCCTGAACTTCGAGTTACTGTTTTGGAAGTGTTCATCACTGGTCACTAACAATTTCATCAGTCAAACTCCTGGACAGATTCCGCCCCTGCTTTCAACGAAGCCTTTTCGAGCTTGACCCGAAACTCAGCGTTCTCCTTGATGAGATCACGTAAGTCAGCTTTCGCGTATTTGCCATTCCAGGGGGCTAAGTAGTGGTCATCATCAACATCAATTGTGTAGACACCGCCCCAGAGCTTTGCAACTCCGGACATCATACCGGCGTCCACGAGGCTTGCCGTGTAGTCGAGACCCATCGTATTCACATAGGGAATCTCAACTTCCCCGGCCAGAACAGTCTCTTGTCTGATCTTGTAGATTTTAGCGACAAAAGGCCAGCCCTGTCGGTACTCCCGGTTGGCGCTGGACTTTTTGGACATCATGTCCTTATCCCAGCCGCGCTGAACCCTGACTCGCAACGTCGCGTAATACTTCAACGCGCTATCGTGAGCCACGGTGTACTTGGCATTGCCAAAGCCAATGTTGTCTCGGAAGTGATTCGTGTAAAGGAAAAGGACACCCAGTCGGGCGAACTTCATCATATTCAACTGGAAGAACGAGTGAATCTCACTCGCCTTGACACCCACCTGCTTACCCTCTTTGATGCCTTTCTTTTCCAAGCGCTTATGGTCCACGCCTGCAATGAGAGCACCAATCGAGTCACACCCAATCATAATGGGTGGCAGGTGGTCGAGCGGATCTTCGCCCATGTCTTCCAATTTGTCAGCCGCCTCAACATAAGGCTTGAGGAAGGCTTTCACTGTCTCATCCAGCACATCCATATTGTGGATGAACTTTGCTGAGTAATCATATTGAGATAGATCGCCGGTCATTCCCTCACGTTGGAGGAACATCTCGGCATAGTCTGCATCGAAATCTTCAGTCGTCAGGTAAAGACTGTGGCCACCTTTGGCTACGTTCTTCGCAAGCGACTGATAGGTGAATGTGGTTTTAAGAGCACCACTAGCACCGTGAATCCCGACGATGCGACCGTACGGGAACCCATATTCAGTACGCTCCTTATTATGCATAAGGTGCATATCGAAGCTGGGATATCCCGTAGAAAGGTAACGGCGAGTACCAAACTTAGCCTGCATCTCGTGCAGACGAAAGAGTGGCCCCGCCGTTCCCTTTACTGACTTCTCGGCCTGACCGAAGAGACCCGATACTAGTTTTTTCGGATCGTTCTTCTTAGCCATGTTTTGAACCTAGGTTCAAGAGAAGTCCAGTCTATTCATCGTCGTCTTCGTCATCCTCTTCTTCCTCTTCTTCCTCTTCGAGTTCCGCACGGAGTCGTGCAGTCTCGGCGTGGTCTTCAGTGGTGAGGACATCCTCATCATCCACATCGTCCACGTCTTCGCCATCCTCGTCACCGAAGTCATCCGGATTGAGACCCGAAGTTTCCAGGTCGTCTTCCGGATCGTCCCCCTCGTCGTCATCCGACTGAGGGGCGTACGAGTGATCGTTCTCGTCGAGGTACCCCTCGATGAGCTTATCGTCGAACTTCTCCAGAGCGTAGGCTCGGGCTTCCAACGAGTCGTCTTCCGGCTCGATGTTCTTCATGTCGACCGCAAGCTCGAACAGGTCATCCAAACTGACCGGGCACTTCCACCCTTTGGTCTTGGAACTGGTCGTGAACCGGACCTGGTACTCCTTCTTCTTGACATCCTGACCACCACGGCCAGCGAAGGTATCGCCGTCGTTGGTGCGGATAATCTGAAGCAGCCACTTGTCGGGGTGCCCCAGAGGGTCTTTGTCCTCCTCGATGTGCTTGACTTCGTGCTCCGAACGGATGGTCTTGCCAACCGTCTTGTTCACGGACACGAGACCGGGGCTTGCCTTTGCAGAAGCCGCCATGTCATCGGGCATATCATTGGGAGGGTCAATCTCACCACGGACAACTTCTCCGAAGGTGTCGCCCCACTCCTTGAACAGCTTCTTGTCGAGTTGCGCGAACCGACCAGTCGTGTCGATCTTGAAGAACGCGCTGTAGTCGACGACCTGAAGGTACACTCGGTGCGCCTCCATGTTGTCCCTGAATGCTTGCTTGTTGGGGCCAACCTTGGGCTTGCCCTTTTCTTCGTAGCGATTCCACGCCGACTGGCAGCGGATGCAGTTCCCGAAGAAGTTGTCAGTCTTGAATGCGTCCGGATCATTCGGGTCCGGAACCGGATCTTTTCGAGCGCAACGGTGGAAGGGTCCATAGTGAACCAGTACATCCATCGTCGGCTCAAGGGTCTTGCCCTTGCCGGGAATGACTTGCCAGACGTTCAGGCCGTCTCCAACCCGAATGCCCTCAAACTCAGAGGACATTTCGTCGGCGCGCTTCTTGCGCTCGTCATTGATTTTTTGCTCAGTTTCTTCGTTCCGAAGATTGAAACCCATTTCTCTTTCCTTTCTTGCTCAGTTCTGTGTCATCGTTGGCAGAGTATACCAAATCACGATTTGAATTTCATAAAGCGAAGTTGTTTACTTCAGGTGGAATCCACCTTGATCCGCAACTTCCTCAATGTCGCCGCCGTCCTCTTGGAGCTTGCGACTCGCTTCATAGATAGAAGCTTGGTTGCCCACCATCAGGCGAGCGATTTCGATTGCCTTGTCCACTGTGCCACGAGCGGTCCACAACATATTCTTGCGGGTTTCCGTCTCGGCGATTTCAGCCTTGTACTTCTCGTACTCAGGCTGGGTCCGGACTTCTGCATCGATAGACTTCCCGGTAATCTTGGACCCCTTTTTCACAAGGGGGTTCTCTGGGTTGTCTTTCTGTGCGTACAACGCTTCTTGCTCCGAGCGCCAGATTCGGAACTCGTCCTCAGTCTTCTTGAAATACTCCTCAAGGGAGTACGCGAGATTGCCGACACCGTGCCGGACCTTCAGCAGAAGCTTGAACACCGGAACTGGGTCGTGCTCAACAAGTGAAAGGGCGTCCAGAATTGAACTCAGGTTCACCTGCTTGGCCTCGCCGTCGTCCTCCAGCACGATATCCATCGCATCCAGAAGGGCTTCGGGGAGTTGACCGTCAAGGTCTGCCAGTAGGATTCCTTGGTCACCATGGTCGATGGCGTCAGTGAGGTGCTCCATCATGGCAACACCACGTTCGCCTTCGTCTAGGTCGAGAACAACTTCAGGTACTTCAAACAATACTTTTGCCATTTCTCAGCTTTCCTTCAGTTCAATGAAATCAATGGGATCCCAGACAACACGACAGTAGCAACCACTGCTACCCATCGAGACCTGAGCACGCCCGTTCCAAAAATCCACTACTCCAGTCACTTCAATCAACTGGCCACGCCACGGACGATGGATCTGACCGTTGTCATCAGGCTCAAAAAGCCTTCGACTCTCAAAGAACCCAGGCCACATACGGACCTCGTGTTCCTCTCCAGCATCCACCAGTGTCAATGAAGCGTACCAGTTCCCGTACTTCGTCTTGCGGTAGTAGATCTTCTCCACGTAACCGCCGATGAAAACCTTCTCCCCTTTCTTCTTGTTCTTCACCATCGCGTCGCCAGTATAGGTCTCCACGTTCTTATGGAACGGCGCAACCTCTTTCCATGGCTTGATGATCATTCCGTACCGCTCATTGCGGACGGTGTACCACCTGAAACTATTGCGATGGGCTAAGTCGAATGGGATTCCATCATCTCTTCGTCCGTTTTCATCTCGGATTCCGAAGTACTGTTCGGCGACTTCCCAAGGCTCACCCAGTGGGTCAAAGAACCCAGACTGAATCAACTTTGATACAACACCCTTGTGGACGCGCCGTGTTTCCACTGTCTCAATCATCTCCTCCAATGAGTCGAAGGAGCGACGGTCTTCTTTGCATAGTTCTTCAACTACGGACGGGCCAATTCCTTTGATCCGCTGTAGCGGCCAGAAGATGGCGTTACGACCGGGCACCGGCTCGAAGTCCGGAGCGTAGCCAAAGATATTCGGGTACACGATTTCAATGTCGTTCTCCTTGAGGAGATACTTCATCTTCATCGCGGAGTTATCCCTCGAGTCGTCGTCAGACGAATACTTCAGGACAGCGCACCATGCTTCCAGAGGTTCCCGAACCTTGATAAAGGCTTGGACGTAACTAAGAAGTGTGTACGCAACGGCATGAGATTTGTTGAACCCGTACTCAGCGAACTCAACAATCTTGCCCCACAGCTTGTCGAGCAATTCCTTATCATACCCGTTCTTCAGACCACCCTCGACAAACACGCTGTGCCACTTGCGCATCTCATCGATCTTCTTCTTACCACATGCCTTACGGACGTAATCCGCTTCGGATGGAGTGAGACCTCCGATAGCCTGAACGATCTTCATGATTTGTTCCTGATAAACAATCAGGCCATGAGTCTCGCCTAGAATTGGTCTGAGGTCAGCATGGTCGTACTCAGCCTTCTTTCGACCATGCTTGATATCAGCAAAGTCAATGTGGGCATCCACAGCCATCGGGCCAGGACGAACCAGAGCAACAGCCGCCACAAGCTCATCAAATGTCGTAGGTTTGAGTTGCCTCAAGTACTTACGCTGAGACCATGTGTTGAACTGGAAGATACCCTTTGTCTTCACCTTGGTGAAGAGTTCAAGAGTCTTCGAGTCATTCAACGGGATCTCTTCGAGTGGCGGGTACTCCACCCCCTGTCGAGCCTTGATAAGTTGCTTGGCGCGGTCAACAATCGACACACCATCAACCGTCAGGAAGTCAAACTTAGGGTGTCCAGCCGCCTCGCAGTCTCTATCCTTCCACTGAGTAACCACACCCTTGGTCGCATGGTAGTTGACCGGGATGCAGTCGAACCATGGTTCACGAGTGATGAGTGTACCAGCGGCGTGAACCCCTGTCCCTGTAATGGTCTCCATCAAGGGCATCACTACATTTTCAATCCAGTACTCGTGCTTCTGGTAGAACTGCTGGAACTTGTCATTCTCATCAAGACGTTCTACGAGTTCTTCACGGCCACGAGAAGTAGCCTTCGCATGTGTATTGGACAGAATGTCATTCAGACGTGCGTAACTGTACTGCACATGAGTGGTGTTGCCTTTGGCGTCAACCGAGGGGACAGCATACCCATTTGACCGAGCGATATTCTTGATGGCGCTAACCACCTTCAGACGCCCATAGGTTCCGATGGAGAGTACATGTTCCTCTCCCCAGCGCTCCCTGCAATACCTCTTGACCTCATCTCTTGCCTCAACACTAAAGTCGAGGTCAATATCAGGAAGGTCATTACGGTCGGGGTTCAGAAAACGCTCAAAGATCAGTCCGTGCCGAAGAGGGTCAACCCTCGTGATGTCGAGCAGGTATGAAACAAGACTGCCTGCCGCAGAGCCACGAGCGTACCCTCGACCCAACCCAACCTCGTCAACGTGCCTGCACACGTCTCGAATGATGTGGAAGTAGTCAAGGTACCCAAGCTCCTCGATGATCTTCACCTCGTGCTTGAGGCGTTCGACATACTCAGTCAAGGGTAGCAGTGTCGAAGGGTCTTCCTCCTTCGCCACGTGCTCGTGAGGCCGCTCGTCGAGCAAGTCCTGCTCAGACAGCAACTCCTCAAGTTGAAGGATGCTCGCCAAGTTTGAACTCAGGTTCAAAGTGGGGCATATCTTCTTGAGGAATCCTTCACCGATAAACTTAAGGATGTCACCCTTGAGTGAGCCAGTCTGTAGCTCAGCCTTGGGCATCATGTACTTACCGGTTTCAATCTCAGCGTTGCACTTCTCAGCAACCTCGTCGAGATTCTCCAGACATTCCTGGAGGACACCTTCTTCAATGTAGTTGTGTTTTTGTGAAATGGATTCTTTCACTTCCTCCAGCGTAGGTAGGAACCCTTGGCTTACGCGCCGTGGAAGGTTGTCTTTGATTCTTCCCCCATCCATCCCCCGAACCACATCGTACAAGTGGTCGTATCCCTCTTGGTGGTAATGGGCGTTGAATGTGAAGACTTTCTTGATGGAATCCAGCGCGGAAGAACGAGTAATGGATTTGTTCTTCAGTCGCGCAGGTCGGTTCTCCGACAGTGGATTGATTCCCAGGTAAAGGTCTTCACCGAAGATTTCGTTCAACTCTACAATCTTGTGAAGCTCATCCAGTTCAGTGGTGTTAGGCTTGGTCTTGCGACCCCAACCGTCCTCCACCGGTACAACACAGATGAGTCCTTCAGCACGCTCTCGAATGGCATCGATGTCCAGCCGGGGCATGAAGTAGAACGCGCCGCCGTCATCGCGGTTGACGCTCACGTTGTTGAGTTGAATCAGGTGCTTCAAACCTTCTTCATTCTTGGCGTACAGTAGGAGTACACCTTCGACGTTCTCTTTCTTATCCTTCTCCCGAATGTCGAGGTCCGGAGTAATTGCGAACTCGCCGCCGAGTACAGGCTTGATGTCATTCTTCTGACACGCCTTCTGGAATTGGAGCAACCCGCCAAGGGTTTGTTTGTCGCTCACTCCCAGTGTTTTGTACCCAAGTTCAGCAGCTTGCTTCGCCCAGTCTCCAGGGTTCATTACCCCAGAATTGATAGAATAGGTCGTGTAATTCTGAATCGACCATAACTTCATTTATCATCGCTCCTTAAATTTATATTCAGCGTTTGCTCACTACCCTTGCTTCTTTCATCGTAGCGAATCTTAAGCTCATTCAGTTCAGTACGAACTTCTTCAAGCTCCTTCTCAACTTGCTTGCGCCCTAGCCTCTCGGAATTCAACTCTTCTTGAACTCGGGCCACAAGCTTCACCATGTCGTAGGACATGCGAGTTGACAGGAACTCTTCCTCCTCCATAAACTCCATCGCCGCCCGAATCAGGTTTACAAAAAACCCAAACTCGGTTGAGCTGTTCAGCTTCATCAACGACGGGTCCATGGTCAGACATGCACGATCATGAGTCGCAAACTTAAATCCCTGGTCAACCGGGTCTTCATAGGTGGTCCTCAACCGGGGAAATTCTTGCCTAAGCGTGTCGGCAAGTGGTACAGGGAATCTTGGCACGATCACTCCTCTTCATCAGATTCAATCACGTCCTCAACATCTTTATGCTCAAGTTCAACCGCAAAAATCTTGCACATGTTGCGGTGTCGCCTGTCACACTCTTGGCACTCAGGATGGCTCTCATTGTAGAAGCCGTCAGATGGCTCACACTCTTCAGTCATACTACTTTACGGTTGAAGAACGCCAATACGTCACTCGTTGCGGTGTGCGCGAAGCCGTACCGATTCAGTACGACGCCCTGATACCTGATCGAATTCAGTTCATCTTGTTCGCCTTCGAGACTGTTAAGACGGGCGTCAACCTTCTCAACATCGTCACCATGGCGCTCCAGAAGCCGCTTACGAAGTTCTATTGCCCCACCGGGGCACATAACCCTTATGGCGCATACAATGTCGTCTCCGAAGTTCTCACGAATTTGTCGGACACCTTCAGTGTCGACCACGCAGACTATCTGCTTGCCCTCATCCATCGGACGGGTGAAGGTGTCATAGGTGTAGCCGTAGTGGTTGCCACGATACTCAGTGGTCTCCAAAAACTGACCAGCCATGGACATCTCTGCGAAGTCCTCTTCGGAGATGAAGTAGTAATCCTCTCCATCCACTTCACCTTCTCGTGGTGCGCGAGTAGTGTGGCTCACTGCCTCTACTATATCCCTGGATGATTTAACCACCCAGTTGGCGATAGAAGTCTTACCTACACCCGATACCCCAGACAGCAACAGGATTTCATACATGCTCTCTCCTTGTACTTATACAATGCCGTTAGGCTAGAATTGTTCCGGCTCAATACGAGAAAATTGCGGTCCCGCAGATGTTCGCCCTCACTGAATCGGCGCCCATCTTCTTGCGCACCTCCTCCATCTCTTCAAAGCTTTCAACCTTGAAAATTTCCTCAACCGGGTAGAACTCGAACCCCAGCTTGTAAACGTGCACCTTGTTCTCATATGAGGGGAAGTAGACATCCCCTTCATCAACACCGTGTTCAGACAGTGCCTCTTGAACTACTCTCTTTGAATCGGGTCTCTCAGACATACAAGCTCCTTTCTAAACTCCATCAAGTCATCACTCGTTATACGCCCAAGGTGACACTCTTCAAGAGATAAGTCGACTTCATGGGCCAGGATTTTAGCGATTGATTCAATCATGTCATCAACTTTCAAGACGGTCCCGCCAGCCTGACTGGAAGACCAACCCGCTAAATAAAACTCACGGTCGTAAATCGTGAGTGTGTAGAAGGTGTAAGACATGTTCCATTTATAAGATGGATCAGCCAGTTCACAACTGTACCTAGTCAGGACACCTCTAACCGGAGGTGGCGCCATCTTGATCAACGCATCCGCCAGAAGGTTTCCTGTCCATTTCAGCACTGACGTGATTGGTTGAGTCCATTTCTTACCAGTGTCACTCATTATCAGGATTCCTTGAACTCAAGTTCAAAATAAAATTGCACCCTTTCGGGTGCCGATCAGTAGCCATATCCCTTGGGACTTAGGCTATAAGTGGCGTGAGTAGGACTCGAACCTCCTTAACTCAGTGGCCAAACCGAGCACTCCCCTCCGAAGTTACTCCCTATTCACATTGCGCACTGTGAGCAGGCTTCACTTGGGAACACGCCGTCGATTAAGACTCTTCACACTCTGGTGGGTTGAACTTATACCAGAAGAACAACGCCAACCACGCGAGGTTGGCCAACAGGACGCCAATTCCGGCAATCGCTGAAAGAGTCTGGCCAAGATTCTGATAGTAGAATGGATTCCAGATGCCCCATGCCGCGTAAAACACGAACGGAGCAATACTAACACCACTTACTTTCTTATCTTGATAGAGACGGTGCACATTCATCCAAAGGATGACTGCGCCGCCGCATTCAAAGATAGCATTCACAACGTCAAACATGTCTGCCTCATCAGAAATCTTAATACAGTGCCAGAAGAGGGGATCGAACCCTATGCCGCAGCATCGCTACCGTGTGGCCACATGCGCTTCTGACATACCTCTGCTATCCACCGGCTATTCGACCGTCGATTGACCTCCATTGGCGCGAGGGTTTGTCACCATTTCAGATGATAGACACCAAGGGAGCTTGTGGATGCTTCAACTGGCCGTCAAAACTCGGCCCAGCACGCGAGGCGTGCCAAGTAGCAGGTACAGGACTCGAACCTGTGTTACAAGATTATCGGTCTTGCGTTCTACCTGTTGAACTAACCTGCCGTGTTTTCAGTGTTTAAATTCAGCCCACACAATGTACCCCATCGCTACTATGGCGACAATGCAGGTGGCAATGTAGCCCACGAGCAAGACCATCCCGATTGGTGAAGAGGGGTCAATACTGGATGTGTCGGGTTGGTTGGACGGGTTCAGCGGACTCGCTGGATTTGCGGGGTGGATTGGATTGGTGATAGACATGATACTTCCTTTGTTATGGTTTGACACAAGCCGACCGGGGATCGAACCCGAAGCCAGGGATTTGGAATCCCTGATGTTTCCAGTTACACCACCGGCTTAATTCAAGAAGTGTGGAGGGATTTGAACCCTCGGTGGGTTTACTCGTGCAACACTTCAAACGCTACACCCACTTACATGTTGCCTCTGCATTAAACCGCTCTGCCACACACTTCATAAGACCGTAGACGTTCGGAAGCATGCTCCAACATACCAACCAATCTTCATTGTCACAGTGACACCAATCACAATTTAACAACTTAATAGAATGGGTTTCTTACTCGTCTACGGTCAATAGCAAATACCGGACTCGAACCGATGTCGCCCCATATAAGGGGAAGTCTTGGCCATGCTTACTCGCACCGTGTCGACCCGATGCTTTCAGTCCAGACTGAATTTGCCAATCGTCTCTCCGATTGTCATACCATGTTGTGGTGAATTCACCCATGTGTACAGCATGAGGTATATCACCCGGCTCATTGGTATCGCGCCGCCTGTTGGCCTTTCGACCAGTAGAGAGTGCGGATTTGAACCGCTCGCGTGTCGAGTCTACACAGATGAAACGTCACGCTTTACCCGGCGAGCCTGTATGCCCTCTCTTTACCACAGCTAATGATTGTCCCGGTTTGCGATGTCACAGGCTGTACTTGTACCACCTGTGTTTTACACCTGGGTGACGGATTTAGCTGTCAGTTCCGCCTGCTTGTTGGCCGAAGCCATAGTCCGGGCAGGACTCGAACCTGCGACGAGGTTACATAGGCTGCATGCCGCCTATCCTCGCTGTTCCACACTCCAGTCTGTATGACGGGTCATGACGCCGTACAACAGGTGGACCTTGCCCGAATTGAATCTAAGTGGAGAGGTGGGGATCGAACCCACGCTCGAATGAGCTAACCGAAAATCATCATACTCTCCAATGGAGGCGGCGGGTATCGAACCCGCGTCCGCGATGCGATCCTCACGTACTTTCTTCGTGCATAGTCTGTGTTTTCACACCAGAACGACCCCACAGACAGGGATGAACTGGTGCCCCTAAGCATGAACTTAGGTTCAAGATGGTTATAGGGGATTATCCCATTCTTGAACCGCAACCCGTATGTCGTAGGTCCAAGTTCACCTACGGGCAAACTCCCTTGGACCGCCGCTTATGCGGCTGCGCGAACCTCAGTTTCCTGAGTGGACTCACGGTAATCCGCGAGATTCACGACTTCAGCTTTATCGTTGCCAATTGAACGGTTGCCAGTGTTTAGAGTGTGAAAGGCCACCACTGCACGCTTGTACGGATTCAGCGCTCACGTCGAAACCAGAGCGCCCCCGTATAGCATCTGAGATAAATCCTGAATGAACCGAAGTTCTAAGACAGGTCTACGAAGCTTGCTATAGCTAAAACTTCCCCAGATGCTAGGGCGTCTGACGGGACTCGAACCCGCGACCTCGGTATAGACACCGATGCTCCCTCCACTGAACTACAGACGCCATAGTTGGCTGACCTTTCGGTGCAACCTCCCATATCCAACCACCGATGAAGGACGGACCCACTCACCGATGAAGACTTAGGGAATCAATCAGGTAAACACTTCTTCGTACCGGGTCAGGAATAATTCCTCAGCCTGTTCTGGCCCCATGAACCCAAGCTCTAGCTTGTCCAGGTCCACCTTGACATCGGGTCGAGGGTAGGACCATTCGTGATTGGTCGGGACCAGATAGCGGTCCTTCTCTACAAACAGCATGGCACAGTCAGCCGTTGTAACTGGTGCCGGTTGTGGCCAAGGAAGACCCCATTTCTCAGCCACCCCTTCGAGGAGGTAATCCTCAAAGAGCTTGATGATAGGGAACGCATCCTTGATCGGCTTTGGCATATCCCCAAAGATGTACTCACCAGCGTCGTGAATCAGTCCCCACTGAGCGTTCAGACGCACCCAGTCCTTCACCAGCATGTCATCGGATTCCAACGGTAAATCGTTTATGAACTCAGGTTCAACCGCCAATTCCTCAGCCAAAATGGAAACGTTGACACTATGTTGAGCCACCGAGTAAAACTTGAGTGTGTCACCATTGTAGCGACACTGCTTGCCCAGTGAGTGAACCATCTCATCGGTATTGAGTTGATCCAGCTTCAGGTCGAACGGCGTAAGCTTCGTGCCGTATGCCTTCTGGACCCAGCGCTTCTCAGTGTGAAGTGCTCGAATTTCGTCGTACTTCTTATCGCTTCTCATGGTTCCCTATCACTTCTTCAGCATTGTTTTTGACAACCAAATACCCTTCCTTCAGACTTACCACGCCTACCAGGGTTCGGTGTATCCGAGCCAACTTCTCATTCTTAACAGGGTCAACAGGGTCACCCACCTTGGACGGAGGCATTGCCTCGATAAGTTCTTGCTCTAACTTTACAGCTTTACTTATCAGATATTCGGCATCATGCTTGATGCATTTATTGAAACTGAGCCTAAGTGCGTCAAGCTCATCAACCTTATCACTCAAAGCCTGCCACGTCATCGCCTATCACCTTTAAACCTAAGTTCAAATTACTGCTCGCATTCCTCATCCTCCAACTCTTTGGCTACGACAACGTTCCGATACATGGACATAAACTGGGAGCGGTATCCGTAAATTTTGAACTCGTAACACTTACCGACTTCTACCTTTCCGTAGACATCGGATGAGTCCCACTTACCATGGATGAGTGTGTCTGTGTTCTCAAACGTCTCATTTCTGGTGAAGACCAAATACTTATCCTCACCATTCTTACCGTAGCGCTTGGTCTCCTTCCCAGTCACGCGGTCAACTTCAGTCACTTCTTTGTAGACCGTGCCACCCGGCTCGCAAGCCATGAGCGCAATTAGGCAAACAATCAACACCATCCAAAAACGCATTTTCTCTCCCTGTACTTATACAATGCCGTAAAGTCCAAAATTGTTCCGAACTATTTCATAAAATTCAAAGCAGTGAGCAGGATGCCAATGATGACACCCAGCATACCCGCTGTGACCATCCCGGTGATGTAAGTCCTCGGGGAGATCATGATATCTATTCCCAATTCCATCTCTTCTCCTTGTACCTATACAATGCCCGTTAGGGTCAAATTGTTCCAGATTTCGTCAACTTTTTTAGCTGGGCACGCTTCACCCTCAAACGCTGCTCACTATTTGCAATCACGTACCGGCGCTTCTTATAGTACGATAGAAATTCAGACTGTGTGAGTTCGTCAGGGTCAGCCCCCTCCCTCTCAATCTTGATGATACTGGTCAGCTTGTAAGACATGAACTCGCTCACCTGTTTGGCTACCTCTCTCGAAGCTTCCTCAGTGCCGTAGTCCAAGCAGACGCAAACCTCTTCACACTCTGCATCCCGAATCAGTCGAAGCTGTCTCTTGCTGATGTTCACCCCAAATATGCAGGTGGCATGAAATCCCCAACTCAAGATCCTGGCAGCGTCAAACAGGCCCTCGCAGATGAACAACACCTTGCCCTTCTTCACCTTGGTGTAATTGTAAAGAAGCCTCGATAGAATGGCACCCGGTGGATTCAGTGTCTTAGGCTGGACCGACCTACTCATTGCATAGGCCAAGTACCCTCTATTCTCCTCCGATGCTACCTCGAACAGAACTCTATTCTTCATGGCTCCGTACTGCGGCGGCACATAGAGTGGATTTCTATCGAGGAACCCATCGGGGTCATATCCTCTCTCTTGTTCAAGCCACGCTCTAACACTTGCCTCCATCTCAGAACCGACCACAGGAATGGACCCGTCCACCCAAGCTTCCACATTCTCAACTTCAGTGGAGTCAACCTTGGTGCTGAAATCCATGTCAAGCTGCCTGTGAAGCATCCCAAGGTCTGCGTTAAGTTCTTCCAGGTTGGTAGCCCGGTCACCGCTTACGATGGCCTCAGCGCGCTTGTAATCCACGTCGAGGAACTTGTGCACGAACCAAGGGATAGACCCTTTCCAACGACAGGTCGCCCGGTGACACTGACAGGCTCCTTTTTCAACATTCAAATCAAACGATGCTTCTTGGAATGTGCCGCCGTCGCAAAACGGGCAGACCATCCGGTACTCCATCCCGTTCTTACGATAGCGTAGCTCGGCGTCGGGGAAGTGCCGCTCCACGAACTCGATGACTTTCTTATGCTGCTTAGGATTGGACTTCATCTTTTTTATTCGCTCTTTTTACGTTGAACCCATCCTGCTCTGTGTACCCTTCTTTGAACTTCTTAATCTTGTAGACAATCTGATCGGGATCCTCTTCAGGGCTAATCTTACTGTCGAACGCTTCATCCCAAGGTATAAGCCTCAGCGACGGGTCAAAGTGGAAGTAGTTCTTCTTACTGTCTGTCACACCGTCACGGTTCTTAGTGACTTGTATCGTGGCCCGGTTGAGCATCTGGTCGGTGTCTGACTTATTGAACATGATCATATCATCGCAGACACGCGAGATGTCATAAGAGCCAGCGGCGTCCTCGTTCTGAACTGACTCCTTCTTGACCGACGAAGCCTTCATAGGGAGTGTCGAGATATTGATCAACCCTCGCTCCATGGTCAACTGCTTGTTCTCGTAGTAGACCTGCCCCTTCCCTTGGTGCCACGCATCCTGACGGTCTCTCGCCTCTTGGTGGTCGGGAGAGTCAATCGCTAAGACATGAATCTTAATACCAAGATCCATCTCTATTTCTTCAATCATCGAGTCAATGGTGTCAGCCGTGAACTTCTTAGGCTGAACCTTGGCCATGATGATTTGACCCCACCCCTTCTCTTTGGCCTTCCTGAAGAACTTGCCGCCCGTCCTATTCTCAAGGGCGTTCTCATACAAGACCTGATAGTTCTCATTCAGAATAATGGAATCAAGTCGTGATGCGGCTTGCACATACCGGTTCTCAGCAAAGACGTACAGGACGTTCATCCCGTTCTTTGGATGTGCCGCCAGCCGGATGAAGTTGGTAAGCAGTATACTCTTGCCTGCGTATGTCGGGCCACCAATGGCGATGACCTCTTCAGTCTGGAAGCCACGCGTAAAGTACTTCTTGAAAGGGGAAAGATTCAGCCCCATCTTCATTGTGCCTTCAGCATCTTCCGTCAGGTGGATGCGCTCAGCCTGACGCTGGTCCCAACCTTCATTGTAGTTGAACAACTCGTACTTCTCTTCAGAAGAACGGATGTTATTCATCTGCGAACCAACCACGTCGATCAGTTCGTCTAGCGGGGTGCCTTGAACAAGCTGGTCTGTACCCTCAGTCAACATCTCAATCATGTCCTGACGGCGACGCTTATCAGACATGAATTTGAGAGACAGTCCGGAACCCTCAATAGGCTCCCTGACCAGTGAATTAATGAGGTCGGCCATCGCCTCTTTATCAGACTTATCCTTCTTCTTATCGAGATGAATCTGAGCCTTAAGAGTCTCCGGCGTCACCGTGTCAACTTTCGACACCTCGATCATCTGCTTGTACAGATACCTGAGCGGATGGTCGTTAAGATGCTTGGGCCGGATTTTTGCGCGGCGAGCACGCTTAAGAATTTGCTCATCTTGCAGGCACCCAGCTAACAGGCGCTCCTCGAAGTCCATGCTCATAGATCCCACTCCTCACGAGTCCTCTCCCTAAACTTACCCTTCGGGGAGAACTCAATCACTCGATAATTTCTCATCAACGCATTCCACACACTGTACCCATACTTACCCATGAACCCACCTTTTGCGACGGGACCATTCTCAGTTTTGACGTACCTGTGAGGGAACTTCACATTCATAACAAGCGTTGTCGGCTTGGACTCAGATGTCCTCTTCTTAATCAGGTTCTCAAAGACCCCAATGATCTGGTCACTGGTCTTTGACTCCTTGCCCACCTCATCCACAACTAGAAAATCGCAACCCATGATGAAGTTCATGAGTCGCTTATCATCGGGTTCATCGCCGTAATCAGCTTTATTGTACAGGGTCATCAGGTCTTTGAAATGGATGTAGTAACCTGTGAACCCAAGTTCAATCGCTGCACAGAGGATGTGGATGGCTGTGATTGTCTTACCGGCTTCGTTGTGACCGTAGAACGCCCACGAAAGTGCACGCTCGTAAACCTTGCCATCCAGGTTCTCCATGTACGGGTCGAACAGTTCTTCGTACCCGTCTAACGGCGTGTCGCGAGTGGTCTCGTCAATGAGACTGTACTCCCTCACACGTCGCTCAAAGATCTCACCGTGCTCCCCCATGGCAACCTCAAGGTCGTGCGGAGGAATGTTGTATTGCAGGAACCTCAGCTTGAAGTGGAACTCTTTGGTGTGGTCGGGGCAAATGTAATTCTCACCTTGAGCACATTCATCACAGCCCCTACAGATGCGCTTACGGTATTGCATCAGTCGATTCGTATTCCTCTCAACGAGGAAGAAATCAAATTCATCACTCATTCTTGAACCCAAGTTCAAAAGTCATCCCAATCATGCGCTGTTGTACGACCTGCGATATCATGTGCCGCAGAACCGGTAGAGTCATTCTCATGGATATCATCGTCCTTCTTCAACTCTCCGCGAGCGTAAATCTCAGGCTCATCGCCGCGCTCCAGGAATCCCAGCAGGTTACCCCTGTCTCTCTTCTCCCACTGTAGCCATGTCTTCATCTGCAACTCGGTGTACTTCCGGAAGACAGTAAGAACAGACTTGAACTTGGACTCGTCACGCTCACCAAGACTCTCAGCAATCCTGTTGAAAACCCGTCGAACTCTCTTCTTCTCCCCGGTCTCAAACTTGAAACCTCTACCTACAACATCCCGGTAAACGGACTTGAAGATCCCATACAATGTCTCTCGGTTAGCGCCTTGAATTCTCATGCTGCACCCTTCAGGATTTGGTCTGGGTTAATGAACTCTACATCATGACCTTCGTCACGATACGTGTTTATGCGGACATCGGCATGTTCTGAATACCAAACATGTCCTCGGTCAGCGAAGTCGTAGTACTTCACCGTTTCTTCTAGCTCTGTATCAACCTCCCCATTCGGCCCCTTCGTCTTACGGAGGATTCGTCCAATCTTCTGAATAGCCTTCACATAGCTTTTACCTCCAGCCATGTTGATTCCAACGTCACAATGGAAGTTCAACCCTTCAGTCAGAACGGTCCCGAATAAGACCCGCAAGTCCCCCTGCTTGAAACTCTTAATCATGCCTTCGCGGTCGTACGTGCTACCATGGCAGAACCCGATTTCACTACTGGGAATCCCGTAGTCTCCAGCCATCATGTCTTCGAGGATGTTGCCGTGTTCGATACGGCGGACAAACCCGATGACCTGCTCCCCTTGTTCATACGCACCATGCGTAATCTTGGAGATGATGTTATTCCGGATGTCATCTTCGACGATGATACGGTTGTACTCTCGGTTGTATTGGAGCGGGTCAGAATCAAAGTACACCTGATTCTTAACGATGTTGACGTACGGCTTGGCCAAGTACCCTAGCCGGATAAGCTCACTGGCCTTGACTCGCGCAATGACGGGTCCAATGTACGAATACAGGACAGCGTTCATGTCCCCTTCGGAACCATCCTCCAGCTTGATAGTCGAAGTCTGTGGAGTCCCTGAGAAACCATGAACAATGGACGCCTTGCTACACCAGTCACAGATTGTCTGCCATGTCTTAGCCTGAAGGTGGTGGACCTCATCGAACACTAGGTACTCGACATCCTTCAGGTAGTCCCTGATATGGTCCTTCCCCTGTGTAAGAGTTGCGTCGATAGCAACCGTAAACTGCTTGGGATTCCACACACCAGCGCCGATGAAGCCGACCGGCTGTTGCATGTAGTCAGCCAACTCCGACTGTAGCTGTCGAGCCAAGTCCTTAGAGTTGATGACGACCAGAGTCTTCTTCCACCATGAGTTCATCAGTGCCGCCATGATGACGGTCTTACCCGCGCCGGTACACAGGTCAAAGATTCCCCGCGTCTTCTTCAGGCCAGTGATGAGTGAGTCGATCTGATAGCTACGAAGCTTCAGTGGGTTGCCACCAATCCTCATCCCTTTCAGAAGAACCTTCACCCTGTCCATGTCCGGAGAGCGAGTGACAAGTCGGCGGTCATCAAGCTCGAACTCCCTGTTGAGCTTCTTAATGATTTTGACCACTCGCGGGAGCGCCCCAGTCCGGAACCTCCCCTTCTTAGTCACAAGGTACTTGTACTTCCTGAGATACTTGTTAGCCCTCCTAGCGTAAATGTCATTCTCGACACGCATGTGAATCCTCAGATACCTGATAACATCAGGCGGGGCATCCACGTACGAAAACTTATCAGTCACTTGAATCTTAATCATCTCTTCCTCTCATCATGTCATTTCCTTACACCTTTACAATGCCGAATACCCTCAACTTGTTCCACGCAAAAAGGGGTGGATTTCTCCACCCCTTAGTGCTCATACAGATGTAACTTGTGTCAAATCAAGTCAGGAAACCTAACCACTTCCAGGTCCATCTTTGACTGCCCCGGCTTCACAGACTTGATGAACACCGGCTCGTTCGACATGTTGTAAGGTGGGTATGTCATTGGAACAATGTCACCCGGCTCGAACCGGATTCCATCGACATACTTAGCTGAGCAACTGTAGAAAATCTTCCTCGATGAATTAATCTTAGCGAGACGCCTGACAACGTGATTGGCGACATACGAAGAGTTCACAAAGTCGGCATCAACAGTGAGAGTCCTACGGTTGCCCTTTGCTTTGTCAGCATTCCTACAGTATTCGTTATTAGACGAGTCAAGAGTAATCCTCTTGTCGAAGCCACCATCCATCCAGTTCTTCTGGTAGTTATAGATGACCTTATTGTACAGGTCACGGTAGCCTCTATCATCCTCCTCGACCTTGTTGAGAAGGTTCAGATTGTGGGACAGAGGTTTGTTCCACTTGACCTCTTCAATCCTGAAGTCTGAGGTTTTGAACCTAAGTCCACTTCCATAGAGATACCAGAGGATGCCCAGTTGTCGACACAGCTTAGGGATTAGAACCGAGGGACTCATCTCTTCTTCGATGTAGACCGCCGCCTCATACTTGCGCGTCTTGGCTTTCACCCTCTCAATACTCTCTCTATCAATCATCTCGGAGTTGAACGGGTACTCCCCATAGTGGTCGATATAGTGGTTGATGATGTCACATGGGTGGGTGATTACAGCGCCACCACGTTCGGTGTACATCTGGTTTGTGTCAACCCATCCGGAGTATGAGCCGTATAGAGTCGAAGACCCGACCCCGTAACGAATTGGGTACCTCTTATCCAGTGAACCCAACTCAGGATTCCATTCACCACCACGAAGCTTGATTCCCTGTAGTGAGATGCCCTCACTAGTCCGGAAGGTGTCAATCTGGTGGTAGGGATGGTTAAGAGTTCCCACGTACCTAACCGTCTCCCCTTCCTTTTCGTAGTGGTTATTTATTTGATTTGGAAACGGGGAGTCGATCACATGCTTGCCCAGTGACATACCAAAGTCATCTTTGGTCCTGGGTTCCTCCGACTCTGTGTCCTCGATGTATAGCTGTATATCGTACGGCGTCTTGACATCGCAAGGGTGGCTTGCGTAAATGTAGACATCATCGCCCGCCGTCCACTTCTTACCCGCTGCAACCTTCTTACCCATGGTGTGTATCAGCGGCACTTGTCGAACGTGGCCGTACACAATTGGGAAGATCTTTCCAAGGTCTTTTGAGTTCTCAGGAACGGGGTCACGAATGACACGGTACTTCTTACTAGCGAAGTAGGTCTTAGCCTCTTCAATGCCCATGTCGTCAGACTGGAAGGCAAGCCCAGACCTACTCTTGAACAGAAGCATATTCGTGAACAGGTTCTCAACCCGCTGATTGTAATCAGTAACGGGGTTGGGGTCTGCGGAAGCATCCGACAGCATATTACCAAGCGCTTCTTCAGGCTTCCCATAGTCATCATTGTAGCTGAACTTGAGTCGCTCAAAGAATGCACATGTGGTGTCGTCGTACTCGATGCCCGAACTGGTGCACGTCGCGTAGAGTCCAGATGCCTCATTCAGAAAGGCTTGGTTCACCTCACTCCACTCCGTGCTGTTATAGAGGGAGCGCCGACTCACTATGATGTCGGTGTACGCCTTGAGCATGTCCACCCTACACCCGCGCATTCTATTCTTGAAACTGGGTAGCGATGCCTTGAACTCTTCAAAGGTCAGTGTCCCAGCAATCAAGTCGCGGCCACCGGCGTTCTCAACAAAGACATCCATACTCGCCAACTGCCACTGGAAGCCGACAAATTTCACAGGGGTGTCGGAGTCCACACTCTTGCTCATTGCAAACTGAGATGGGAAGAACTTCACATGCCAAGCGTGGTCTGTATCTGGCAACAAGCCAAGGTAGCCCGAGCCAGAATCCACTGTGAGGTCATCCTCGGTGTGGGTGTGCATCTGAAGACCAAGTATATCCGACGTGTCACCAGGGTATCCTTCCTCCCCCTGCAACGCCATCTTGTAACGGTGGATAGCTGTAACGTCTACCGACGAACCATCCGGCATGGTAATCTGCCTGTCTATGTCCAAGCCGATGTCGACGAACCCAGCCGTAAGCTCAGGCTGATCCTCGAAGCCACCTTGACCATGTGGCACCCAGCTATACGAATTGACATACAAGATATCAAACGTGTAGTCCGGCGCCTCCACTCCTTGACCATATAGCAACCTGACTGGCTCTCCCTTTTTATGATTGTAATTCAGGTCTATCACACTCCACGCAACAAGGCCGTTTCCATTTCCGGAAGCACTATTGTACAATGTCATATCGTGGTCATCACCAAGTTGATCCGCTGCGCTCGTCCCAAAAACATCCACAAGGAATCCAACCTTTTTATACTCAACAACCTCATAGTTAGCCGCACCAGGATGTCCAATCGCTACATATCCACCCATCTCATCAAACAAACACTTGTTATCAGACGGGGTTGAGTTTATTGGAGTAAGAGCGTCAACCCTCGTGGCTATGAGTCTGCCATCGTCGCCCTCCAAGGGGTCGAACTCAAACTCGAAAAAGTGCATATCATTGAGATTGCCGTCCAGGTGAATACCTTTCGCGCCGCCCGCTGAGTAATCGTGGCCAAGCCTTGCAAACCGCTCAGTAACAGCAGGCACCGGCACCTTGTCGGTGTACGGCTCACCCACCTTGGCGTAAGCTGCAATGTAAGGAGTTGCCCCGTCCATCACAAGACCGAAGTCCCTTCTGGGCGATATGTCGCCAACCTCAAAGTAGTACCCAAGCCTAGCAACGCTTGACACATTCCACGTGCCACCGATCCTCTCAGCGAACATAAGGGTGCCGTCATCCTTACTAGTGTCCAGATAGGCAACCCGAGGGTTGTTGATACCCATAGCTACGATATCAACACCCAGTGGAGAGCCGTTGTCCTGAATATCCTCGAACACCCAACTACCAGACTCATCGGTGCCGCTGTAGACCCCTTCGTTCCCGTACAAGACCCCGAATGCTATATACGCGTGATCCTTATTCTGATATGTATCCACATCTAACGAGATATCTCTAATCCCGGATTCCGGTGTCGGCACTGAGGACACACTCCAAGAAACTCCATCGTGCTTAGCCAGCTTCAATCCCTGAGCAGTGGTCCCCATAAACAGAACCCATGGGTTTCCGCCTGAGTCCAAAGCTGAGACAGCACGGTGACTATCAGTTGCCACAGTAGACGGGGACTGGGTACTAGAACCGTGAAGCTTGTAGGCCATCCTCACCTGTTGGTTCTCGATGTCGATATAGGTTATAAAAAGGTTACTCCCATCCCTTGAGATATCAGGACTTACCCCCACATCGGTATTCCAGCCGTTTTCCTGAATAACCTCGAACGACCAAGACCCCGAAGAGTTTCTGATCCCAAGGTTGGCCGTGCGCTTTGAGTCTACATTGATGCCATCATTGTAAGCGTCGCTGACAACCTGCCCACGGTAGGCGATATATACAGTCCGGTTACTGCCACTACCCACAACTTCAATGGATGGATCAAAACCAGTAAGACCTGTACCCTCAGTGTGCCAACTGCCTAGCGAGTCCCGCCAAGTATACCAAATCTCACCTGGGTAGTTACGGTGGACTACGTGTATCTCACTAGCATCGTCCAGGACAACATCAGCCTCAAGTCCAAACGTAGTAGAACCTGAGAATCTTTCCGAATCCCACCCTCCACTTCCGTCAGGGTGCACAATCTTCAGGTCTCTAGATTGACCATCGTACTTCTCCACTCTCTCAATAGCGGTGGCCACCGTCCAAGGACAATTCTCCTCTCTCTCCCACCCGGCCACAAGGTTCGCATCCTTAACACTGAACACATCGGTATACTGAAATGTATACGGAGTGAACTCAGTGAGGAAGCTCTCATTCGGGGCGTCCTCATCAGACCTGACAGTGAAGGACATTTGCCCTTCCCTGAATCCAACATCTGTCATATACCCTGCAAACTTACCAACAACCTCCTCATCTTCTACCATGAATATGGTTACAGGCGCGGACTCATAGTCAAGCTCTTGTAGCTCATCCATGACCTGCCGGATGGCATCCCACACCGTCACATCGAAGGTGGGGACGGGTGAGTCGGAGTCCAACCCTACCTCCTCCGTAAGCTCGTCAAGCTCCACAATGAAAGGAAGGTAGTTGAAACTAGCCGTCTCCCCACCCAGCGTTTCGCTAATTATCAAACGGTCAGTGCCAAAGCGAAAGAACTCCCCCTCCACCTCTATCCTAACTGCGTAATCTCTATTCTCACTCATAAATACTCCTTCTTTGAACCTAGGTTCATTCGTACACAGAGAGGTCAAACGAACTGGTCGTAAGGTCGCTCAACTGTGTTGGATCAACAAGCAAGACGTAATCCTGCTCTACACCTCTTGCTACTACTGTTGCCACTCCGTTCTGAATCTGAACAGTCACATCAGTTACCCAGTTAGACTGGGAGTCCTTGAACTCAAGGGTAAGGTCACCGTTGCCTTCCTCAAGGTAAAGGTAGAGGGATTCACCGTCGTAGTTGTCGATGGTGTCACCATGGATATTCTTGACCTCGATAACGATGTCAAACTCCACCCCTTCTGTTGGCAAAGAGGGATTCGTTGACACCTCATAGTGGTCGAACGTGTTATACGATGGACCAATTGGAAGCGCGAACTGTCGATCTGGAAAGGTGACCGGATCGTCCAGGTTGGTAGTGTCGACCAAGTATTCATCAACCTCAACAAATGTCGTGGCTTGAACTGTAGCAGTCATTCCCGACTGTACTACAGCATCAATGGTGGTCACCTGCTGACCGTTACCATCAATAAATACATGTGTATTGCCATCAAGACTGGTCAACCTGACTGTAGACCCATCAGCAAGGCCAATGAGATCTCCAAAAGCATTCCGGAAGGCCACAGCCATGTAGAAGTCGTTTCCAACATACGGGAAATTAGGATCCATCTCCAGTGTGTAGTGGTCGAACTCCACAGGGTCATCGAACGAAACAGTCTTCGTGATCGACCTGCCAAATGTATCCGTAAGGGTTACCGTATAGTCGCCCACAACATCTGACTCTATCCCAAACTGAGCTTCACCCCTCATCAGAGTCCTAGTGATGGACGACTGGGGGGCATTGTTACTGTCAATCAGAACCACATCAGTTTGTGACCCAATTGAAATCGTGACCTCGGTCGTACTATCTTCAACCAGGAAACCGCTAGCACCAACGGAGCGGACATTTACATCAGCGACCGTGCCGATCTCTACCGGACTAGGGACAAACGCCATAGTGTAAGTGTCAACCGGCTCATACTCCACATACACAACAAGTTTCTCAACATCTTTAGCACCGCTCGGGTCTGAAGCTGTCAAAACAACCTCATAGACACCCTGCGTACTGAAGCTGTTGGTCACGGAGAACGGGGTCTCAACTACCGACCCATCGCCGAAGTCCCAGGACTTGGTAACTACGTCCCCATCAGGGTCGGCCACCACGGAATCAAAAATAACACTCTGATTGACTATGGCGTGTGTAGTGTCGGCACTCATCTCATAGATTTCCGGAGGTGAGTTGAACTTGGTAGAACCGGGTTTGACATTCCAGTCATCCAAAAGCAATGGTATCTCAATCGAGAAGCTATTAGCAGATGGTGCAGTATTGAACCCACCGTTGATTACCGCGTACTCAGTCAGTCCACCATACCCGTCGCGCCCATGTCCAATGACCAATGGGAAAGACATTCCGGACAGCCAAAGACTATTCAGAACATAGAACAACTCTTGGTAATCACCTCTCAAGTGGTCGATACCATCAGCGGTAAGCGTCAACTCCCGCGCCATGTTCCCATCCCCAATCATAGAAGGGAACAGGAACCCATAGTCCGACTCTACGATGTCAAAGTTAGATGACACATTCTCACTGGCATCAGACATGTAGTTTGAGACATCCACAAGCCTACCGGGTACAATCTCACCCATGCTCAGGACTGCGTTATCACTAGGGCAATACAACCTGACAGCAATGTGAGGGTAGATCTGATTCTTGAACCTGTCGGGGACATCAAATGACGCCGCCTCAGACATAAGCCTGAGTTCAAGATTGGTCAGATCTCCGACCGGCCTATCCAACTCTAAAATCCCATCATAGTTATCGACCACAAGATAGTGGTACACCGGTGTCACAGGCGAAGTGGAAGGGTCAACAGCGATAACCGAGTTCCCCTTGAGGATACTCGAATCGAAGGTCTCCTCCACTACAACAGTTCTACCGATTGTTGAGACGTGATTGAGGTCCAGATAGGGTATGCTGTACTCTTCCTGAGACCCAGTGGTGAACCCTCCCGTAACAGGATCGTACTCCCCACAAAACAAAGTGAAGTCGTAGACACCACTGATATTCACCAGACTCACCATGTCAAAAATCCCCATCTCCACATTCTCGAAGATGAAGTCTATGTATCCCTGACTGGAGTCCCAAACCGGTGTAAAGTCGTAAACAGAATCAGCCATGCCGTTGACCAGATTCCTTGCACTGTTCCTGGTTAAACTGTGCCCGTACCTGAACACGTCCTCAGCTTCCTCATCGAGTCGACCCCCATCAATCTCGATGATCGACCCATCGTGAAGCCTTATTCTATTGCTGTAAACCTGAAGCGGATCGGCTGTGCTAGCTGTCCCGTATCGACGAATCCCCTCAGAGCTACCCCTTCGAGTCGTGCCGATAACACTTGTGAACCCAGGTTCAAAAGACTCATCAAGTGTGCTTGCGTGAACGTCCCCAACTCCAAACCTGATAGGACCGTTATCACCAAAGCCACCATAGTTAAACACCCCAAGCTTAATTCTTGGTTCGCCAGTGAGAGCGGGATAATAGCCCCGATCTCTGAATACACCAGAATAGGGGACCACTGTGTGACTCGCCCAGTCTCGTTCACCAACAGCACGGTTCCAGGCCACAAGTTCGCTCTCGGTGCCGCCGACTGGCAAGTGGTAGCAAAGCAGTAGCTCGTGAGGAGTCCCGATTGTTGTCTGTGCTACATCTTGAACAATGGAACCATACTCATCAATAAGTGAGACCGTTCCATCTTGATAGAGCCTCAACTGTAGGTAGGCGTCCTCGGTGCCCGGTAGAGAAACCTCAAGAAAGTGAATCGAACCGGTACCCACTGGCAACGCTTCAGAAAGGAATTGGAACTTCAGTTTGAAGTGGTTGTCAGACCCCAGCTTCTCAAAGAAGCTCCCGCTGTTGTAGTAGGCTTCATCATTGGTGGCATTGATGGTGCATACATTGTAGATATCACCATTGAACTCCGTCCGACCCGTTGAACCGCTGCCTAATACCTGAGACCCCCATCCCCAGTCTTCAAGCCCGTCATAGTACCTGCAGTAACCATACTGGTACTGATAGAGTTCCGTGACGGCGCCCATTGGTGCCTTCAAAGACATAAACCTTCTGGAGTTGGAGTCAGGGTTGGCGCTGTTGCCATCTATATCCACAATGGTCACAATCTGGTTTCGCCACCTGCAAGAAGAAGCGTAGGCGTACGGGTTGCTTACACTATTCGTCAGGCCCGACTCGTACGCCCAACTTGGGTTACCTGTGGTCACCAGTCCAGCCGCCCTTGAATCCATGTAGGTGGACACAAAGACATACTCAGGGTGAGACTTCTTTCCATACGCAAAAGGCTTAGTTCGGGTTGTACCCGGTTTGAATAGGTTGCGACCTACGAATGAGAACTCGGCGTGTGCAACCTGACGCCCATCACCCATGGTGACAAAGATGTCACTGACTGTCTCACCCGGCACGACGCACACATCCGTGACCTCCCTAGAAGGGGAGTCCCGGTCGTCAGACCAGTCGCTCCTAGCAACCATATCATCAGTCTTCATATTCAGACATGGTTCCCAGTCTAGGAAGCTACCATCAACCGTCTTGATAGCCATCAAGTAAGTTGTGTTATTGTCCCCTGCTCCATCCTGCATCCCATCTGGATCTCCACCCTTGACCACCACGAAGCTAGCCATCGCCTCGTCAAAATACAGGTCAAAATTAACTGAGCAGAAGTATTCTTCAGGTGCAGACGGCCTCTTGTTGCTAGGGATGAAATAGTTGTACAGGGCATTGTGTCTTATGGCTTCGGTATATTCGGATGTGCCCGTAGAACGATTGAACGAGGAGTAGCTATCGTGGCTAAATCTGAACTCCCCTCCCCCATCGGTTGAGATCATCGACCTCATGTCCCGCAACTGTATAAGTATGGCACACTGGTTATACACTTGGCGAGTGGCGTAGAAGACGATACACAGGGAGTCCAGTCCCGACGCCATCCTCAAACGGAAATCGGTGAAAAGAGCACCAAAGGTATTCTCCACAGGGAAGACATCGTGTCGCCAGTCAACCAAGTCTTCAGAGTTCCAGACCGCAATCGAACTTGAGTCCCCTCCCCTGTCAGCAGACCTGTAAGCAACGTACAGCGCCCCGTCGTGGACACACAGGTCAGGGGAACCCTCTTCCTGATTGCTAGTGCTATCGTCAACAACAACCTCGTCAAACACCTTGACCAGATTAAACTCCAGGGTGTCAGAATCCATCTTGTACAAGTGGACCCGCATCATGGGGTCTGCAATCTCCCCCACCATGTAGACAGAGCCTTCGTACTCAGTAACCCTCATGTTTTTGAGATTCTTGGAGTACAGGTCCGACCCTTCAAAGGCATTGACCACGAAGGGGTGGAAGTCCTGAACACCTTTCTCACTTTGCCCAATCAGCGGGCCGGTATCGTAAGCGTACTCAAGGTGGAACGGTTCCGAGAACGCCCTTGGGAATAACCCCTCCAGTGTTGGATTCTGTCGAACCCTGTGAACACCGCTCACAAAGTCGTCCTTATGCGACAGCCTAACTTGAGAGGCGTTGACAAGCTCGCTGCCAACCCTGGCCACTCTTGCCTCGTAATCGATCCCAGCCGGTGGGTCTAATGAACGAGGCCCCTCGAAAGAACCCTCCTCATTCACCAACTTGGTTTCGATGGGATAGTTGAACGTGTACCTAATCATTCAGAACTCCTAAGATTAAAACTCAACTTGTAATACGAATCGCCATCTTCATCTACGAGCGGTGTCCATTCGACATCACCACTCACAAAGCACAGGTGCACCTTTTCCTTGTAGCTCTTGTTATCTTCGAGAACCCAGATAGGCTTCCTGTTGAGGGATAGATCAGCAGCAGTAGTTTTCACACGCGCAAGCATGTCAGCTTCAAAAAGACTGAACTCAAGTTCAAACTCTCGCTGAAGGCGACTGCTAGGCTTAGAGTAGGGTTGCTCATCGAAAACAAAATGAGGATCCGACTCCGCCAAGTAAGACATCCCAGAGCCTCGGTCGTAGTTATAGAGCAATGGGATCTCGCGAACCCTACCAAAGTCAAACGCATGAAGCTTGAAGAAACCCTCATAAGTATCAAAGGCTTTCAACCTTATACCGATGAAACGATGGGAGACCACAGAATCTAAAACTTCAGCAGACCTGTCGGCGAAGACATAGGTTGGCACCTGTGGACCATCCCCCATGCCCACAGCTTCCTCCAGCCAGATGCGCGGACCACTTGAGCGACCTACCTTTGCGGCACGGTAACCATCGAAATAATGGTAGTGCTGAAACTCTTGGAACCTACCTTCATCAATATCAGCCGAATCAATATGGATAACACCCTTGTTGTTCCGACTGGTGTACTGTAATTCACCCCTCTTGAAGTCGTACTTACGAAGGTCGATCTTGCCAATTGTAGTCCAGGGGTCTCCGATTGCGTCTTTGACGATGATATCCACCTCCGGTATGTTGCAACCCGTAACGATGAATGTGTCAACGTCGAACTTCCCCAGGTCTGAATCTTGAGCATCCGCCCAAATCAATACATCCTCAGTGTCAGACATAGTGGTGTACATTCCATGGATCTTCCCCATGTCTAGGTCACCAACGTTTGTCACCTTCCGTCTGTCTAAGAACCACAGGTCTCTTTTACGAGCGTAACGCTTAGAGAAGTCGAACCTGAATCCATTTGGCCAATGATAGGTGAACGACCTGTTCTCCCTCTCTACACTGGCCATCCTGTAGCCATAATAGGGATTCCCAACCGAGCCGAACAGATTAGAGTCGTCGAACCGCCTCCATCTGTCACCGGGGTGGTAGTGTTCGTTATCTCGACCCTGGACAATGGTTGTCCCGTCTGGGGATAGGATAGAATCAGATTGAGTGTACCCGCTATGAGATAATGGAGACCAACCAAACTGCTTAACAACCAGCCTCTCAGCCGTCCCAGCATTGGTATTCTCACCTGAAGATATCTCGATACTTCCCGGTTTCTCAGGTGGCCCTATATCCCCAAGAACAACACCCTCAACAACTTCTGACTCAACACGGTAGTCATATCCGTTAGCAGACATGAACGAACCGGTCTTCCTCACGAACATCACTTTAGCACGTTGGTGTCCGTCTGCTATATCATGAGCTTGAACCAAGATGCTGTATTCTTGAACCCCTGTGCCTACATTGGCGAAAGAGCCAATCACTGTTCCGTCTGATATGCCCCCTGGCTCTATGACTCTACAGACAGCGCCAGAGCCGTCGTACTCGATGAACGCATTTACAGTGAGGCCAGAACCTTCGTCAGTGGTCGCCTCTACGGAAATCAGGTAAGGCTCGGTCAGGACACCGCTAGCTTCTACAACAGCCGAAGCCCTGTAACCCTTGTGAGCCATGTCGTTGTAATCGGTCTCGGGTTCAAACTGTCGAGCAATACTGGACGGCAAGTCAGTGGACCCACCTGCCAGACCTGTTGGCATCTGATACCCTTCAGGACTGTACTCCACGTTAGACGAGATGGTGAAAGGGCTGGTGAACCCACTAGCACTATCGGCCTCCTTGAGTAAGACTTCCTCCAAGGGGAAGCCGAAAGGGAACGTATCCTGATGGCCACTCTGATATATAATCGGCTGGCCGGATGTCCCAATCCCAAACGAGGCTACAAGATAGTGGTCATCCCGTTTGATAGAAGCAGAAATGGGCGTGATACTACTACCATCGGGCGCCTCGTAGGAGCAGAGGAATGGCAGGGTCTCAAACCGGTATTGCGTAGCAGAGTCAGCAGGAACCAAGTTCCCATCCAGATAGATGAAGGAGTCCACACTGATTTCAGGGTCAATGACTCCAATCTCGCAATCCCTCGACGCATGGAAACTATCCTTATAGCTTCTGCCGCATGTCGCAATGGAATAGACCATCCCGTCAGAGCCGTAAGAAGCAGAAAGAGAAGTGATGCCTGTATACCTAGCAGCACTGGTAGGTGAGCCTTCGCCGGTCTGAACCAGTGTCCCCGGTTCTCCCTGAGTCTCCGTAAATCCGTGGCGGTATGCACCCTTGAGATCGAAGTGATACGGGAAAGCCACCTCATTCCATCTGGCGCCCTTTCCGGCGACCACCATTGGTGCACGCCTCAAGTGGCTAAGGACAGATAGAACAGTCTCACCCCTCTCAATGTCAAAGCCAGCATCAATGAATCCTGGTGCTGCGCTATTCAACCTGCCAGAAGCACTGAACAACGTGTCAGACTCAAGCTCACCTGTGTGCATGTTGTCCACACTCTCAAGTGGGACTTGGGTGACACTATCAGGATCGGTTGCGTCGAACCCACCCGACTCAATACCCTTGTCAACTGACACAACGAAGAACCCACCCTTGAGGAAGGGCATGTATCTGGCCCATTCTTCAGTGGTGGACCCGTCTGGAAGCAGTCGGTCGAAACCTCTCTCGTCTGTCTCTACTGAAAGTATAAAGTCCAGACCATCATCTGTCTGTACAACGTCAAAAGCATGGGTGTACCAGTCGCCGGGTAACCAGAAGTTTAGACTCTCCGGAAGGTTCACTGAATAAGCCTGAGAGAACACGCCTGTATCAACGTCAAGAATCTTGTACTTTATAACACGGCTACGAGAGCCGTAGACGTCACCGTCCGTAAGACCCTGGTAGAACACCGCTACATTGCCATCAACCGTCTCTACGGCGCTCACACTGCCTGTGACGAGGGATACGTCACCAGTGGCGGTCTCATACTTGGACATCTGGCCAGCACATTTGTCAAACACGTAGGTAATCAGGTCACCCTGATTCTGCTTCACCTCAAATCTAATTTTGAACTCAGGTTCAACGTCGTCTGCGCCGTACCCCCAACCTCCAATGAATCGGTCGTCAAGTGTGAACCTCCCTAGACAGTTCCCGTCTACGAGCGCTCCAACGAAGACCCCTCCGTCAGCATTCTCCACGGTGTACTCGTAGACACCCGGCTTCAAAGATACTTGGCCGGGTCCGGCGGTGACTGGGTTGGCGCTACTTATGTCCGTTGTATTGTCCACCCCTGTAATCTTCCACTGTCCACCTGTCCAGCCTCCAGAGGTCGGGTCTTCAAACTCGAACTCCATCAGGACTTGTTCGTCCACACCCTTGGCCACACCTTGAACACCGAAGTAGACTCTACTTTGGTCACTCAATTTGGTAGACCGCAGTCTCAGGATGTCATCTCCAGCTGCTAATGATGTGTCATCATGGATTCGCTGCATGTCGAAGTTCTCTCCGTACAGCGCCCCATCGTTCTCAAGCATAAACCGGGGGTGGTGACCCCTGCCCACATTGACACCAATGCTTCCACCTTCCGTGGTCACCACACTAGTTGTGCCGCCGTCTTGAGCGCTGCCATCACAGAAGCACTGCATGTTCGCAATCATATTACCACGGTTGCCGGGGCCTTCCCTGGCGAACTGTCGGCACAGTAGTTGCGAGTTGGCGTCATCGTACAGGTTAGACACCGGAGATGTCACGAACTTAATCGAGTCATCCAAAGTGGAATAGTCGAGACACTCCAAGACACCCTGGTCTGACAAGCCTAAGTGCGAGCCAATGCCGTTCAGAACAATATTGAACTCACCGGGATAAGCATGAGGCACATAGTAGACAGCCCCATCCTCAACCTTGGTGATGCATTCAGGAAGCTCGTGGAATGTCTTACACCTTACGCCCTCTAGCACCGGGTTGAACTCGGCTGCGCCGACAGTAAAGGTCGTACCCGTACTACTTTCGAAGTCTAGGTTTATACCAGTCAGTGTTGTTCTGTTCTGAATCTCTTCGTTTACAGTACCGGGGTTGGCTGTATAAGTGGATGGAAGTTGACTGGTGGTAACATAGGTGAAGCGGTCTTCCCTGTTGACCCTGTACCCGATGTGGAACGTCAGGTCGCCAGCGAAGACAACCGAGAACTCAATCCATTCAGTTTTCGGGATGTCCAAAAATGTATTCTGACCATACTCCTCGACCCTGATCCTCGAACGAGAGAATCCATCTACTCTCTCATACAGAACCCTGAAGGCGTAAAGCGCATCAGTGTTATCATTGAAGGTCAAGCGATTCACATTGTCGTAAAAGTCACCACTTGGACCGGCGTTGATATGCATACTGCTACGCATCTCGATCCGGTCATTGATAATATCTACACTGACAGGTGCTCCCCACACAACCCCCGAAGCGGTGCCGTAAAGGGTCTCGAACTTCCGGTCCTCTACAACTGTCACTCCTCCAATAACATTAGAAGAGGTGAAGATGTTAGCTGGCCCATCGTCCAGAAACAACGTATCCCAGCTATCATCAACGATAGACTGGGAGGCAACCTCGACCAAGCTACCCTGCCCTGGAACGATATTCGTCTTTGGAAATCTCTTACTGTCTACTTTCATTTTCATCTCCATTTGAACCTAGGTTCACCCCGCTGGAATAAACCAGCGGGGCTACCTAGTGACTGACTACTTCTTCATGACTCGGTACAGATGCCCTTTGCGATCTTGGATATCCTTGGCCTGACCTTTCGTGACCTCTTTCCTGATTTCTCGGGCGAGCTTCTTCACGTTCTTATCACTCACGTCACCCTGTACGGTTACGTTATTGTTGAAGGTCTGGTTGACGGTCGTCCCATCACCGCCCGAACCCTTCTTAGGTCCACGCGAAACATCTTGACGGGTGTCGATACCATCTGCCGAAGCCTTGTCTACGATTCCTCCCTCGTGAAATACTGGCACTTGATTAACCATGTCCAGATCTTCGAGGTTGAAAGCTCCACTGTTCAAGGCGTTCAGGACTCCCTCACCACCAAGGGCTTGCATTCCTTTCCTAGAGAGGACTCCTTCTCCTCTCTGAGCAAGGATGAGTGCTTCTTCGTCCTTCCCTCCAATGACACCACCATCGTGGAAGATGCCACCGAAAAGACCTTTGAAGACGCCACCGATAAGTGAGGGGATCGACTTGATAACCCCAAGCATGATCTTGGGAAGTTCCTTGATAATAATGACAAACATACGAACGATTAGCGGTACGATTCTCTCCACCAGCTTCGGTAGGGCTTCAACAAAGGCGTCAACAATCTTGGGCAAAGCCCTTTCGAGATTGTCAACGATGGAGGTGAGAATCTTTGGAAGCTCCTTCATAAGCGTTTTCATGATACCAGGAAGAGACTCTGCAATGGCCGTAACCACGCGGTCCAAATTCCTGGTAAACGCTTGTGAGAACTCTTCAATCTTCTCAGGCATCTCCTCAATGAACTTATCGAGGAAGTCCACCATCTTCTTACCATTGTCCTCATTGAGCGACATATTTACGATCTCGGAGATGCCACCAGTGACAGTCCCCATAATCGGTCCAGCAGCCGCCATGAGACCAGAACCCAAGGTGTCCATGACAGAGCTAGCAACTTTAAAGCCGCCACTCTTTTCAAGATTACCAAGCCCAAGCATCTCCATGACTGAGCCTGAACTTCCACCCGTGAGGGCGTCGGCGATGCGATCCAGGGCGCCGGTATCGGTCTCGAGCACGGCGAGGCGCTTGGTGCCGGTGTCGGCGCCCGGGAGCGCCTTGGTGTTGTTACTGATCGGGTCGATGTCTGTAAACAGAGACGGAAACTCCAGCGCTATCTGGCCGATCATGCTATCAAAGCTAGATCCAAACTCTCCAAATAGCGCATCTGAAAAAGCACCAACCGCGTTCTCTACATCTTCAGGCTTGCTAATGCTAGCCCATAGTGACTTGAACTGGTCACGGATGACATCCTCGGTCTTCTTAAGGCTGTCTCGGTACTGCTTTTGAGCAGACAGAACACCTTGGATACGCTGCTTCTCAGCCTGTTCAATCTGGTTAAGGTAGGCGTAGTAACTTGAGGAGTTCTTCTTAAGACCGTCGATGGCTGTATCAGTGTTCACCTGATACTGCTTCTCGACCTCCCTGAGTTGCTTGACGTACATCTCCCAGACCTTGGTGTTCTCCTCGATGAACCTAGGGGAGTAGACCTCGCTAAAGAAAGTATCGGTGAGTTTTCCAAGCGACCCAAAGGTTTCTTGGATCTCTTGCTTCAGCTTCCCAATCCATGGGAACTTTTCCTGAAGTCGCTCACCAAGCTCTCTTACGTTGGTGCTCCTATTGGCCAACTCCTTCATCTTGGCGATGTCCTCACCAACCCTTTTCAGGATTTTGCGCTGTTCTTCGCCGCCATTTACAAGGCTGCGATCCTTCAGGATCTTCTCAGTCGCGGACAGAAGGTCTCCTTCCTTATCCTTATCCTTATCCTTATCCTTATCCTTATCCTTCAGCTCCTTAGGGGCCTCCTTGACTGAATCAATACGGATAGTGACGGTACCAGCTTCGACCGCCATCTCTTTGACCTTCGAGTCACCAGGGTTCAACCCGGCAGTATTGATCAACCTGTTAACCATGGTTGCGATAGAGTCTATCACTGAACTTCCAGAGGATATGTTTCCAGACGCCGCGCCATTCAGAAGCGACGAAAGGAATCCACCCTCTTCATACCCTGGGAACATTGAAGGATCTAGTTGGCCGGTGCGAATAGCTTCAAAGAAGCCAACGCCGTACCTCTTCACCATCTCCTTGGGGATTACATACTCTCCCATCTCCAGAAGTGCTGGCACCTTGTCTCCCCCGCCGAAGCCAGGAATTGAGCCGCCAGTCTGCCTCTTGACAGGTAGTACATCCGCAAGGGTCTTAAAGGCTTGCATGAACGAGCCAGCCGTATTTTGCAATGCCATTTGACCATCGCGATCCCTCTCGCCAGACCTGAACGCGTACGGACCAATATCATCGAGCAGTTGCCTGATGTTTATGTTGGTCTCATTGATAGCCTCAGCT
>Ga0306901_1000115_pt1 | contig 40962 bp, 36 predicted proteins | sample AntRauMFilla3767_FD_190431 | JGI IMG/M metagenome (GOLD analysis project Ga0306901, IMG submission 190431) | Saline lake microbial communities from Rauer Islands, Antarctica - Metagenome Filla 3 #767 (v2) (version 2) | ecosystem: Environmental > Aquatic > Non-marine Saline and Alkaline > Saline ... | reverse complement strand
TTTTATCACCAATACGGGCTTGCAGGGTTTGAGCTAATTTATTACCAATGATGATGCCCGGCAGCCCGGTTGAATCAGCTTCAAGGTTATATGTTCCACGGTTGATGTACTGTTTCAGATCGGTAACGTCCCCGGCCGGGTCAACGCCCTTAAAAAAGGTGCCGGTAACCTGTTTTGATGATTGAATCATGGCCTGCCCGGTAACCACCGGCTGCGCACGGTCAATTTGTGGATAGTTTTCGAGCTCAGTCAGCAAGGTATCTGTTCGAAAAATGGGATCCTGCCCAAAGGTGGCCACCGTTACATGCGGCGCAAAGCCCAGTACTTTATCATCAATGGTTGATTTAAAGCCGTGCACAATGGAAAGCGCAATAAGCAGGCCGGCCGAGCCAATAGCCACGCCGCTGATGGCCATTATTTTGATAAAAGAAAGGAAACTGGACCCCTCACGCTTTCCCTTAAAATAGCGGAGTGCCAAATACCATTGGAAGTTCATAATTCACAAATCTCAAATTCCAAATAACAATCAGCAAAAAAATACCAAAATTCACTATCAGGAATGGGGTTAAGCGTTTTGGAATTTGCTATTTGGTATTTGTAGTTCATCTTATTCCGGTTTCATCTGCGGGAAGAACAGCACGTCGCGAATGGAATCAGAATCAGTCATAATCATAGCCAACCGGTCAATACCAATGCCCAGCCCGGCGGTAGGGGGCATGCCGTATTCAAGGGCGCGCAGGAAATCTTCGTCGATGGTCATCGCTTCTTCATCACCCTCAGAGCGCAGCTGCGCCTGGGCTTCAAAGCGTTGACGTTGGTCCTGCGGATCATTGAGCTCGGAAAACGCATTGGCAATTTCCTTGCCGTTGCACACGCATTCGAATCGTTCTACGAGTCCGTCTTTGGTTCGGTGCTTTTTAGCCAGTGGACTCATTTCAATAGGATAATCGGTGATGAAGGTGGGCTGAATGAGATTGGGTTCCACGCATTCGCCGAAAATTTCATCAATAATTTTGGCTTTGCCGGCGCTGCCTTCAAGTTCTACGCCCAATTCATGGGCGGCTTCTTTAAGGGTGGACAGGTTTTTTTGATACAAATCATGGCCGGTGGCTTCTTCAATGGCTTCAAACATGGGGATGCGCGGCCAGGGCCGGCTGAAATCAATTTCATTATCACCCACTTGAACGCTGGCAGAACTGTGCATGGTTTGGGCCACATTTTCAACCATTTGTTCTACAAAATCCATCATCCAGTTGTAATCTTTGTAGGCCACGTAGAGCTCAACCTGCGTAAATTCAGGGTTATGAAATCGTGAAAGCCCCTCATTGCGAAAGTCTTTTGAGAACTCATACACGCCTTCATATCCGCCTACGATGAGTCGCTTGAGGTAAAGTTCGTTGGCAATGCGCAGATACAGTTTCATATCAAGGCTGTTGTGGTGCGTAACGAATGGACGGGCAGAGGCCCCGCCGTAAATGGGTTGAAGAATGGGGGTTTCAACTTCAAGATACTCCCGGTCATTCATAAAGTTGCGCATGGCCTGTACCATCTCCGAGCGCTGCTGAAAGGTTTTGCGCACGTCAGGGTTTACAACCAAATCCAAATAACGCTGCCGGTAGCGTTGTTCTTTATCCGAAAAGGCATCATACACTTTGGTTTCACCGTCTTCTTCCACCTCTTTGGGAATAGGGATAGGGCGCAGCGTTTTGCTTAGTAGCTCAAATTCCTTGGCATAAACGGTAGTCTCACCCGTCCCGGTTATAAATACATGGCCTTTAATACCCACGATGTCGCCAATATCGGTGAGCTTCTTAAAAACCGTGTTGTAATTTTCTTTACCCACGTCATCGCGACGAATATAAACCTGAATTTCGCCGTTGGCGTCCTGCAGGTTAAAAAAGGTTGATTTACCCATGATGCGCCGCGTCATAATGCGGCCGGCAATGGCTACCTGCTCTGCTTCGGTTTCATCCTGATCGTCTTCTTTTACCAACCCCTCATTATTTAAAATCTGTTTACTGCTATGGGTGGCATCAAATTCGTAGGGGTAGGGGTTGATGCCCATGCTTCGCAGTTCCTGTAATTTTTGAAGACGGATTTGCTGCTGTTCACTTACGGATGATTCGTTACTGCCCATTATTTTTGAATGAAATATTTTTTAAATTCTACGTTATTTTAAGTCGCTAAAAATAGTGATTTAACCGCACAATTCTGAATATTATTGTCAGCGTTGCATAATGGAATTGGTTTAAGTTTCTAATCCCCGCAGATTCATTTTTTATATTAAAGAGACCTTTGCACCGTAGGTATGCCTATGGTGCAAAACCACCCTTGTCATCCTGAATTTATTTCAGGATCTTGGATTTAAGCACGTAAACGACATTTTAGATTCTGAAACAAGTACAGAATGACACAATTATTTAGTTTTGCAAAGCCCTTTTAAAATGAATAATCAATAAAAAATTTTCTGTGGAACTTTTGTCATCATTCTTACCGGAAGCGTTTTCAACGGATATTATTTTTGCCTGGAAGCGAATTGAAGAGAATACAGATGTGGCTTTCTTGACCTCCTCGGAGATGGAAATTTTCCGCAGTTTTAAAAATTCTGCCCGGCAAAAAGAGCATATTTCTTCGCGGCGGTTAATCAGGCAAATGGTTGAACGTCAGGGACATGATGCAGAAATGTTCACGCTCAAGAAAGATGACCTGGGCAAGCCTTATGGACACATAAACGGGAAGAATATTAATATGAGTATTGCTCATACCGATGATCGGGTATTATGTGCCATGTCGGCCCGTATAGCTGTAGGCGTTGATATGGAACCGGCAAGCCGAAAATCAATCCCCCAATTGCGGGCACGAATTTTAAATACGGATGAAGAAGACCTGCTTGCCGATGAAACAACCATGCGTATTTGGACTGTAAAAGAAGCACTCGTTAAGCTGATGGGTACAGGAATGCGAACGAACTTGAATCAGTTGATCATTGAGTCGAAAAATGGGGACGAATTTATTGCACAATGTGATAATGACAACCGAGCTAAAGTTTGTAGTTTCGTGCACGACAAAAACTGGTTGGCGGTAGCCACATATGTTGATAAAAAATAATATTATATGTGTCAAATTTGTTGAATATGCCAACGGTCAACGGATCATCCCTTAATTCTTGATATGCAAAAAACCACTATTTCTATAATTGGGCTCGGCTCTTTGGGAAAGGTACTCGCTGGGGGGTTAAGTGAAGCCGGATTTTCCATAAGAAGTGTTTATAATAGATCGGAAGAAGAAGCTACTTTGCTTGCTCAAGAATTAGACGCTGATCATTGGGGTTCATTCCCAAAAACGAAAACTGAGCTTGGTAGCATCACGTTTATTGCGGTTCCCGATCGAAGCATTGAATACACAGCAAAGCAATTAGCTGCTATTTCCGATGATTTTATGGGCCAATCGTTCGTGCATTGCTCGGGTAATGAATCATCGGAATGTCTGGCATCACTACAGCAAAAAGGGGCCGACGTAGCTTCTTTTCACCCATTGCAAACCTTTACTTCTGCGTCCGACGCCTCCGATTTCGAGGGCATTTATTTTGACCTGGAAGGGGACGTGGATGTTATCTCGCAGTTGAAAACACTATCGGAAAAGTTAGGAGCGCATCATATTGTAGTTAGTCCGCAGGCCAAGCCTTATTTGCATGCGGCAGCAGTTATGGCTTCCAACTATTTGGTGGCACTGGTTGAAACCGCCGGAGCCATTGCCGAGGAGGGCGGAATGGACAAAGATGAAATTTTACCGGCGCTGATGCCGTTAATTGAGAAAAGCGTAAATAATATATCGCAAAGCAGCGGCCTTGAAGATGCATTAAGCGGTCCCGTTGCTCGCGGCGACATTGTTACGGTAAATGAACACCTGAAATTGCTGGATAACAATCCGCAGCTTTCCATGATTTACCGGCAGCTGGGAAAAACAGCTGTAGCGTTAGCAGAACGCAAGCAATCGATCACCCCGGAACAAAAAGACGAGCTTAATAAACTTTTTAATGATGAGTGAGACTGACCGCAGTGATTTTTATGAGCGTGTTTACGAGGTTGTTGCCGAAATACCGGTTGGAAAAGTAACAACCTATGGAGCGATAGCCGGTTATCTTGGGGTAGCCTCCGGGGCCCGCATGGTGGGATATGCACTAAACGGCTCGGCGACTCAAAAAATACCGGCCCACCGGGTGTTAAACAGGTTGGGTGAACTAACAGGTCGCCGCCATTTTCCGGGTGATGCCATGCGCGAGCGCCTGCAACAAGAGGATGTTATATTTACCGATGAGTATACTGTTGACATCGATCAGCATTTTTGGGACCCGGATAAACTGGAATCTTCAAAAAATACATAGCAATGAAAAGACTTTTTTTCTTCATGCTGTTGGTAGTTGTGGTTTTTTCTGTAATGAATTGTTCCAATTCCCCGGATGAACCAGAAGTTAAAACGGCCCATGTTGAAAAAAAGACCCCACTGCTCGAAGATGTGGATGGAGAAGCGCTGCAGCAGATTATAAATTCATATAAAGGCAAGAAAGCTGTTTTAGTAAATGTATGGGCCACGTGGTGTGTACCGTGTGTGGAAGAATTTCCCGAGATTGTAAAGATTCAGCGCAAATACCCCAAAGAGTTAAGAGTTATATTTGTATCAGCCGATTTCCCGGAAGACCGCAGCCGGGCTAAAAAATTTCTTAAAGACCATAACGTAGATTGGACCACCTATTTTAAAACGGCTAAAGATGAAGCATTTATCAACTCTCTATCGAAGGATTGGACGGGAGCGCTTCCTTTTTCAAAAATCATTGACAGAAAGGGAAATGAAGTGGCTCATTGGGAAAATAAAGCCAGTTTCGATACCTTTAATAAGCACGTTAAGCAAGCAATAAAACCCTGATTACTATGAAAAGAATAATCACCCTAAGTGCATGTACTGCTTTGGCCGTGGTAGCCCTGTGGGCTTTTTCTCCGGTTGAAAAAGCTGCTAAAGATGAACTGAAAATTGGAGCCAAGGCTCCCATGCTGGAAACCCCGGTGATGGATGTATCCGGCAAAAAAATCACCCTGAAAGAAGTGGGCAAAGAAAACGGTCTGCTGGTTAATTTCAGTTGCAATACCTGTCCCTGGGTGAGTCGCTGGGAAGATCGGTATAATCCCATCGCTAAATTAGCGAAAGAGCATGGTGTTGGTGTGATTGCCCTGAACCCCAATGCAGCTATTCGCGACGGCGGGGAATCGCTGGAAGATATGAAAAAACGGTCCGACAAAAACAGCTACAACTTTTATTACGCGCTGGATAAAGACAGTCGCATTGCAAAAGCATTTGGTGCTACGCGTACCCCGCATATTTATGTGTTTAACAGTGAGATGGAGCTGGTTTATCGCGGCGCTATTGATGATAATGCACGCTCCGCCGAGGGGGTAGAGAAGCCTTACCTGAAAAATGCCATCAAAGAGATGGCGGCCGGCAAAGAAATTAGTGACAAAACGTCCAAGTCGCTGGGCTGTACCATCAAGTTTCCGGCATCTGAATAGTAAATTAAGTACCACTGAGTTTCGCAGAGTACCCACAGAGATTCACAGAGTTATTCTCCGTGATCCTCTGTGCCTTCTTTGTGTAACTCTGTGAAATAACGTATCAATGTTTACAGAAACCACTCCCATGGAGTTAAAAGTCAGTCAAACAGATACAAAAAAGGCTACCCTTCCGCTGGTAGAAGATTTCTATACCATCCAGGGTGAAGGATTTTATGCCGGCAAACCGGCTTATTTTATACGCACAGCGGGTTGTGATGTGAATTGTTGGTGGTGTGATGTACCCGAGAGCTGGGAAGAATCTGATCACCCCGTGGTAAAAATAGATAAAGTTGTTGAACGAGCCGGCCAAAGCGGCGCGCCATTTGCCGTAATTACCGGGGGCGAACCGTTGCTGCATGATTTAGATCCCATCAGCCGAGCGCTAAAGAAAGCCGGCCTGAATGTGCACATCGAAACCAGCGGATCTTCGCCGCTTTCAGGGCAATTGGATTGGGTGACACTGTCGCCCAAACGGTTCAAGAAGCCACTTGATGAAGTGTATCCGCACGTTGATGAGTTGAAAGTAGTGGTGCTGACAAATAAAGATCTGCAGTGGGCCGAGGAAACCGCCGCTCAATGTCCTGATCATACCCAGCTGCTTTTACAGCCGGAATGGAGTCGCGAATCATCACGGCAGCTTATTGTGGAATATGTGAAACAAAATCCACAGTGGGGTATCAGTATTCAAACCCACAAACATCTGGGCGTTCGGTGATGGCTGACAAATACGCAAACTCATCGGTACTTATCACAGGCGCCAGCCGGGGCATCGGGCGGGTGATAGCTACCACCTTTGCCAAAAAAACGAATCATCCGCTCATTCTTTTAGCTCGTTCTGCTGATGATTTGAAGCAAACGAAAGAGCACTGTTTGGAAGCCGGTGCGAGGCAGGCCCTACACATTTGCTGCGATTTAACCGACCCCTCATCCGTTGAAAATTTAGCCTATCCTGAAAATTTTCCTCAGCCCGGTATCTTAATCAATAACGCCGGCCAATATTTGTTAAAACCATTGCAAAAAACATCTTACGATGAATACCTAAATCAAATTAAAGCGAACCTTTTTTCTGCAGTACATGTGGTGAATCGGTTTTTGCCGACTCTGCATACCCTGGATCGCGGACTTATTCTCAACATTTGTTCATCGGGTGCACTGGAAGGGTTGGGAGACAGCGGTGCCTACGCTTCATCCAAGCATGCGCTATTGGGATACACGCGGTCGCTGCGTCAAGAACTTCTGGATAGCGAAATAGGAGTAACCGCCTTGAATCTGGGTCAAACACAGTCGACGTCATGGGAGGGCTCGGATGTGGATCCGGAGAAGCTGATCAACCCGCAGGATGTGGCTGATTTATTAGTGGCTTTGAGCAAGTTGAGTGCACGAAGCGTGGCCGAAGAAATAACATTGAAGCCTCAACACGGCCGCGTTCCGCCGATGTAGGAATGACAAGTGCTCTAATGATAATTCTTGAATATATGCTCCAGCTGAATGTCAAAGTCGCTGGTATCTTTGGGGGTAAAGTCTTCGCCTGTAAGCATCCCAAAGAGTTCAGCATAGCGGTTATACACACTTAGCCGAAAGTTGTCAGGTAAATCGGGCAGGGTTTGTCCCTCTTTACCCTGAAAGTCGTGCTCCATCAACCATTCGCGCAGAAATTCTTTAGAGAGCTGTTTTTGGGGTTCCTCATTGCTGAGACGGTGACCGTATTCATCGGCATAAAAAAAGCGGGAAGAATCAGCGGTATGAACTTCATCTATGAGTATAACGTTGCCATTGTTTAACCCAAATTCGTATTTAGTATCAACCAGTATAAGTCCTTGCTGGGCAGCTAATTCTTGGCCATTCCTAAAAATTTTAAAGGCTTTTTCTTTTACCTCATTCCAAATCTCTTCAGTAACCAATTCGCGGTCTAATATTTCCTGCTCCGAAATGTCTTCATCGTGGCCTTCTTCGGCCTTGGTAGCCGGGGTGAGGATGGGTTCATCAAAATGTTCATTCTTTTTCATGCCATCCGGCAGGGCTACGCCGCAAAGTTCGCGGCTTCCGGATTCATATTCACGCCAGGCATGGCCGGTAAGGCAGGCTCGGATCACTATTTCAACCGGAATGGGGTCACATTTTTTGGCAATGGTTACATTGGCATGAGGCACATCAATGATGTGCGTGTCCACAATTTGGTCCACCGTTTCAAACGAAAAGGCCGCCAGCTGATTTAAAATTTGTCCCTTGTAAGGAATAGCCTGTTTCATAACATGGTCGAAGGCCGAGATGCGATCGGTGACCACCAGCCCCAGGGTATGATCATTAAGCGTATAAACATCGCGGACTTTCCCGCGGTAGGGATCAGGATAATTCGTTAAATTTGTTTCTGTGACGCAATTTTTTAACGCTTTATTGGGATCGGAAATATCTTCAGGCACAACTAAAATTTTTTAGAGTCAAAATTGGAAGCTTAAAATCACAAATTATTTTATGATTTGAAATCTTTAATCAATAATATCTCGTTTATTACAGTAAGGAATTAATGCAGTTGGGGAACTAAAGAAAATATAATTTACATTATAAGTACTTTGGGTAGTAATTAACAAAGCGTAATGACCAATTTCCTTCGCATACCATACGTTTTGATTCGTCCGCTGTACGAGCGCACGGCCATGCATCGCTCCGTCATTGAGGAGCTGGACGACCATAAACTCCAAGACGCATACTCCACCTGCCGGTCTATTACACGTCAACACGCCAAAACATTTTACATGGCCACGCGCTTTTTACCCAATGAAAAGCAGCGCGGAATTTTTGCCATCTATGCCCTCTGCCGCTATATAGACGATATGGTCGATGAGGCAGAGGATCTTTTACTTGAAAAATCCCTGGCTTACGACGACATCAAACACAAGCTTGACCGCTGGAAAGTAAAGCTTGAACAAACCTACGAAGGGCGCAAGCATGATGATGCCATCCTGATGGCGTTCGCTGATGTGCTCCGGCGCTATGATATTCCCATTGATCTGCCATTTGAGCTGCTCGATGGCGTCAGTATGGATCTTTACAAGAACCGCTACCAAACTTTTGATGAGCTATACGATTATTCCTATAAAGTGGCTTCCGTTGTGGGACTGATGACCAGCGAGGTGTTCGGATATGAAGACGATGATGCCCTCGATTATGCCATAGACCTGGGGATAGCCATGCAGTTGACCAATATTTTGCGCGACGTAGGCGAAGATCTTGCCAAGAACAGAATTTATCTGCCGGCGGATGAACTCAAGGAATTCGGGATCTCAGAAAAAGATCTATATTCTCATCGTATGGATGATAATTTTCTCGCTTTGATGAAGTTCCAAATTCAGCGTGCCCGCCATTATTACAGTGAGGCCGAAAAGGGAATATCGTTACTCAATGATGATAGCAGGCTGCCCGTTTATCTTGCACATTACAACTACAGCAATATTTTAGGCAAAATTGAAAAGAATGATTTTGATGTTCTTTCGCAGCGTGCGTATCTCAGCGCCACCGAAAAATTTGCCATTATCCCGCGGCTGTTGTACCGAACAAAGATAGCCAGCAGTTAACGCCTTTCTTTTAAAGCTTTATTTACACTAAAGCTGACGATCCATTATATTCGTGCAACGATCTAACCAATAAATACGAATTAAATTCTTATGGATAGTAAGCAAGAGACGTGGCGAAGCCCCAGCCTTGGAAAAGATATGACCATTCGCGTATACGGCAATAAGGGTACCCCCATCATTGGGTTGCCAACGCGAGGCAAAAAATCAGATCAATGGGAAAGGCGGGGCATGGTTGAAGCCATCAACGATCAGCTTGCGAATGGATATAATCAGCTTTTTTGCGTGGATGCAGTTGATGAAGAAAGTTTCCTAAACGAAAAAGTAGAGCCGCCCAAGCAGCTCATGCGCCAGCAGCAGTTTGATTCATACATCATGGAAGAAGTGATTCCATATATTCAACAGCGTAACTCTATCGGCTACATGATGGTTGCAGGGGTAGATTTGGGCGGGTATCACGCTGTAAATCTTGCACTCAAACATCCGCGCGAATTTAATAAAGCCATCGGAATCAGCGGTGTGTATGATGTACGTTCCTTTTTTGGTGAATTTTACAGCGACACGCTGTATTATAATAACCCCATCGATTTTGTACCCAATCTCAACAAACAGCCGTTGCTCAATGAAGTGCGCAATGTTGATTTCCGGCTGGTCAGCTATGCCAACGATGAGCGCAAAGCAAGTGCCCGCCAGCTCGGTAATATATTTCGCTCTAAATTTATCGAGCATCAGCTTGATGTGTGGGATACGCCCTCGACTGAGGAGTGGGATGTATGGAAAAAAATGCTTAACACTCATATTATTTGATGTAAATCATGCCAGAAATAAAGAAAATTCTTATCGCCAACCGGGGTGAAATAGCCCTTCGCGTTATCCGTAGTTGTAAAGACCTCGGTAAAAAGACGGTGGCCGTTTATTCTGAAACCGACGCTGAATCACCCCATGTGTTCCAGGCCGATGAATCAGTGCATATTGGTCCCGCAGCATCTTCAGAAAGTTATTTGGTGATTGACAAGATTATTGACGCCGCCCGCCAAACCGGGGCAGATGCTATCCATCCGGGCTACGGATTCTTGAGCGAAAATGCGGACTTTTCGGCTCGCTGCCAGGAAGAGAATATTACTTTTATCGGCCCAAATCCCAAGGCCATTGAACTAATGGGCGATAAAACCAAAGCCCGTGAATTGATGAAAGAAGTCGGTGTTCCGTTTCCGCCCGGTACCACCAATGCCCTCGAAAGTGTGGAAGAAGCCGAAGAAATTGCCCATGATATTGGGTTTCCGGTATTGGTAAAAGCGGCAGCGGGCGGTGGAGGCAAAGGCATGCGCATTGTGGATGAACCCTCAGAATTTAAGTCGAGCATTAAGGCAGCCAAATCGGAAGCGCGCAACTCCTTTGGCGATGATCGGGTGTATATTGAAAAATATTTGGTGGAACCGCGCCATGTGGAATTTCAAATTATTGCCGACGAGCACGGAAATGTACTGCATTTGTTTGACCGGGAATGTTCCATACAGCGGCGGCATCAAAAAGTAATTGAAGAAGCACCTTGTACTATTTTAACGGATGAATTAAGGCAAGAAATGGCCGATGCCGCTATCTCTGCGGCTAACGCTTGCGATTATGTGGGCGCGGGAACCGTTGAGTTTTTGGTTGACGACGACCGCAAGTTTTATTTTTTAGAGATGAACACCCGTCTGCAGGTAGAACACCCGGTTACAGAACTTATCACCGGGGTGGATTTGGTCAACCTGCAAATAAAAGTGGCCCAAGGAGAACCGCTTCCGTTTAGTCAGGATGATATTAAACCACAAGGACACGCCATTGAATGCCGTATTTATGCCGAGGATCCACGCGATCAGTTTTTGCCCAGCACCGGAACACTCACCAAACATCGCATACCATCGGGCAATGGCATTCGGGTAGATGCCGGCGTAGAAGAGGGGCAGACCATCTCTATCAATTACGACCCGATGATTTCCAAGCTTTGTGCGTATGGAAGTGATCGTGTGCAGGCCATCAGCCGCATGCTGCGTGCGCTGGATGAATATGAAATTGCCGGCTGCCGCACTACTATTCCGTTTTGCCGCTATGTGCTCAGCCACAAAGATTTTACATCCGGGAGTTATGATACCCATTTTGTTAAAGAGCAGTTTATACCTGCAGAGATGGGTATTGCAGAAGGTGAAGAAAAGGAAATTCAATTAGTTGCAGCGTCGTTGCTTAAGCTGAATGAATCAAAGGGGAGTGCATCAACTGAACACTCAACCTCGGCAACAGCTGAACGGCATTCGCAATGGTGGAAGAACAGGCGTAAATAGGTTGTACATTTAAGAATTGGAGTAGGTTTGGGTGATAATCAAACATCTGACAAACAGTTATTCAGGCAGCTCAAACAGCTGGATACCGAGCAGCGCAATGAGTCAACCCGAGAAATTGATTTAGCCGATCCCCTGGAAATTGCCCGCCTTATTAATGCCGAAGACAAAAAGGTCGCCCATCAAGTAGAAAAAAAACTTCCCGAGGTTGCTGAGGCTATAACCTTAGTAGAAGAAGCAATTACGGATGGCGGTCGGCTTATTTATGCCGGAGCCGGTACCAGCGGACGCTTGGGGGTGATCGATGCCGCAGAATGCCCCCCTACTTTTGGCACGAGGCCTGATCAAATTCAGGGCCTTATTGCGGGTGGCAATCAAGCCATGTTTGCCGCAAAAGAGGGGGCCGAAGACAAAGAAAGTAACGGCCGAAAAGCCATGGATAATATTGATTTACAACCACCGGATGTATTATGCGGTCTTGCCGCCAGCGGACGAACGCCCTACGTTCTGGGTGCCTTAAAAGAAGCGGCCGACCGCGGCTGTAAATCGATATTTGTAACTACGGTTCCGGCTGATCAAACCACCGCTCAACCCGATGTTATGATTGATATTCCGGTGGGGCCCGAGGTGGTTATGGGAAGTACGCGCATGAAAAGCGCTACGGCCCAAAAAATGGTGCTCAATATGATTACTACGGGCGCCATGATACGCTACGGCAAGGTGTACGAAAATGTGATGGTTGACCTGATGCAGACCAACGAGAAGCTCAAGGAACGCGCCAAGCGTATCATCATGATGTTTACGGATGCTGGCTATGATGAAGCCGCTAATTCGTTGGAAAAGGCCGGCGGGCATGTTAAAACAGCCCTGCTTATGGAGTTGGCTAATGTATCGCAACGCGACGCCAAAAAGCTTCTTTCGGAACATGATGGATTCATTCGGGAAGCGTATTTAAGCATACAGGGCAATTGATATGCGCACATTCCTAAGCACATTGGTTTGGGCCTATTGGACCATCGTATTTCATTTTTGCTTGGTCCTCGTTACCATTTTATTTGTCATTACCTATCCATTTGACCGTTACCGAAAAATCCCCAATCGCGTGTTAAAATTGCTGGCATGGCTGGTTATCAAACCTATCCCCACATGGTGCGTGGAAATTAGAGGTGCGGATTATGGAAAAATTCATCAACCCACGATAGTGGTAGCCAATCACCAGAGTTTTTTGGATATACCGTTGCTTTACCTTTTGCCGTGGAGGATGAAATGGGTCACAAAAAAGAATTTGCTGCGTATTCCGGTGCTGGGGTGGCTTACGGCCATGACCGGTCATATCCCTATCGATCGAAAAAGTATGCAATCATTTCGGGCTATGGATGCACTCGTTCAACCCATTCAGGCCGGTATCCCGGGCATGATATTTCCTGAGGGCACACGTACCACCGATGGCTCGATGCGTGGCTTTAAAAAGGGTGCATTTGTGTTGGCGAAAAAATATAATTTTCAGGTCCTCCCGGTCGTTCTGCAAGGCGGATATGAGGCCATGCCCTCCGGCTCATGGAAATTTAATTTCAAAAAAACGTTTGTTATTTCTGTTTTGGAGCCGCTTGATCCTGCCGAATTCGAGGATTCCAATAAGCTCAAAGACTTTGCACAGCAGCAGATAAAAGACGAGCTTAAAAGCATGCAAAAAGAAAACGATATCAAACAGTGAGTGATTCTCAGTCACATACTACTATTAGCTCATTGTCATATAAAAATCGAATGATGGCTGCCATCATTATGGCAGAGCTGCTTTGTCTTGCACTGGTGTTATTTTGGCCGCTGCCGGATGATCAAAAAGAACCCGTAATATTTTCAACGGATGATGAAATTGCCATTCGGGCTCCGGTGCGTACCCAGCAGCAAAACGCTCCCCCACCACCGCCGGCTCCTCAGGTTCCCATACCTGTACCCAATGACGAAGTGATTGAGCAAGATCTTGAATTTCCGGATGATATATTTTCTGAATCATATGATACGTTAAGCACAACGGCTGGAGAAGGCGGGCAGGGTGATGACGAAATTGCCGGCAACCCGCAAATAGGTCCCAGCATTCTGCGTATCGAAGAACCCACTTTTTCAAATAATTCCCCGGAAAAGGCGGATATTTATGTCACTTTCCTGGTGAGTAAAAAAGGATTGGTCGAGGAAGCCGTAATTGGAAAAATATTTTTATATGACGATGATGGAAATCCGAGCATTCGAGTAGACCAAATCGATGAAGAGGTAATCAAACGGACCATTAAAGCCGCACTAAATTGGAAATTCCGCCCTGCCAGAGATAACGGAGAGCCGGTGCGGGCGTATACTACCGGCATATTTACTGTTGATTATTAGGATTATGAATTACCGGATGTAGATGCGGAATAAGAGGAGGTTAAAATTTTGAATAGGGAGTGAATATACTCTATATTTGCGCTTCTTTGGAGAGGTGGCCGAGCGGTCGAAGGCGCACGCTTGGAAAGCGTGTGTGCGCTTCGCGCGTACCGGGGGTTCGAATCCCCCTCTCTCCGCATTTAATACTTTTTTCTGCATTTCAAAGGCTGTATTTATTACTGTTCCTTTTCTCGAACCCCCGGGTTCTCCCGCAGGGACTCCTTTGGAGGAATCCCCTCTCCGCACTCCTGCGCTAAGGGCCCACTACGCCAAAGTAGCAAAGCTACGTAGGCCGTGCTTCGGAGTGCAGGCACAAACTACACCAAGCCATTTTAAACCCTCAAGGTTTTAAAACCTTGAGGGTTTTTTATTTGATAAGTGGTTTAATACCCCGACCCTTTGGGTCGGATAGATTACACAATAAGATACGCTAAAATATCCTTTGCCGAAGGCATCGCTATGGGAAAATCCCCTCTGGAGGGGTGCAGGGGTGGGTTATAATGAAAGAAAATTATTTTAATGTATCTCATTCCATTTGATACCCCGATGGCTCTGCCTCGGGGTTATTTATTATGTGGTATGTATATATAATGAAGAGCCAGGAAAAGAGCTGGAGATATACAGAGATTTCCCAAATCAAAGTTGCATTATTCGCTGGGCGTTCAACTACTGATTATTATTCACTCTCATTTTAGAAACCTTGGTAGGGATTCGGGCTTTTGTTATCATCGAGATTACGCCCATAATACAGCGTATTATGGGGATAGGCACTGGCCAGCTGTACAAGACGAATCCACATGCCTGTCACTTTTGATGTGCTGTATTTGCGGTTTTCCAATTTCTCATTGCCATCCTCGCTCGAATAGCCCCGGCCCGATATATAAATACGTGTGGTTGAATCGGATTTAACTTCAGCGTTGATGCTAATTTCTGAAGAAGAGTTGTTGCGAATTGGTATATATTCTGTTTTTAGCGATAGGTTTTGCTCACTGGTCTCAGAAAAAACAAAGTCGTTCTCATTAAGATATTTTTTGAAACTCCTGTAGGCCGCATCAGGCTCATTATTTACCGAAAGGATGATTTTGTCGGCCTGATTCATCATTGTTTGAGAGGGCCCGGCCGAGGGCAGGGATGATCCACACCCCATACATATGCTGAGAAGTGCAATAAATACAAATCTTTTCATAAATAAGAATTATTAAAGTGGAATATGATTTTTTGAATATGCGTAAAAGCATGATATTTCCAAAACGTAGAGGTTCCTATTTTAGAAACGGCTAATCAAAATTTCCGAAAAAAGATTGGTTTTGTTCTTCAAGTGATCTGCATAATGTTCGGCTAAAAATTTACCGTACATTAACCCCTTGGAACCCAGCGCCGTGAAAAGATGTAGGCTGGAATCATTGGGATGCTGCCCGACCACCGGTTTTTTATCGGGAGTCATCATGCGAACGCCGGCCCATTGGTCAATAAGTTGGGCCTTTTTAGCCAAAGCGGGCAATGTGTGTGCCATGCGTTTGCGCAGGTACTTTTCGCCTTCCTTATCGGTATGTAGGTCCTCAAAATCATGCTCATAGGTGCTGCCTTGAATAAATTTGTTGCTTTTGCCTAAGCGAGCTAAATATCCCAGACTAGATATGGAATGATCGAAATTAAGCAATGATTTTGGGGCTTGAAATATGCCCACTTGGCCTTTTACATCCTCGAGCGGAACAAAATCCCAGCGTTTAAAATCGTTGGTAGAATAGCCCGTGGCAAATATCAGATTTTTGCTGCGGAACCTGTGGTATGCGGTGTTAATTTTCCAGCATTGATTCTTGCGATGAAATTCAACTTCACAGTGAGTTTGAATATGAACGCCTTGGGCTGTTAAATAGTTGGCATAAGCTTGCAGGTATTTATCGACATCAACCGTAAGCCCAATGGGTAACCAAAGTCCGCCGCCTACACAATTTACAGTAGGGTGACGATTGTTAATTTCTGTTTCGGTTTGCCACAGGCACCAGCCCTCCGGCCAAGATGTTTTGTCGAACTGATTGCGCATCTTTTTCACCATCTTCTCTGAAAGGGCGGGTCGCAGCAATCCATTATTTTGGAAAAATAGTTCTTCCCCAAAAGCCTGCACCTTTTCAAGGTTTTGACGGATGGCCCGGTAGCATTGTTCGGCTTTCCAGCTTTTGGTGGCACGCCGCCCGGTGGCGGGATTGACGAGTGCGCCGGGTGTACCCGAAGCCCCGGACGCAATGTCATTTTTTTCAATAACCGTTACCGTATAACCCGTGGTTTGAAGTGCATCTGCCAGTGACAACCCGGCAATACCGGCGCCTAAAATACAAAAATCTTTTATCTGGGGTGACTTCATTTCGAAAGGAGGGCATATGAATTGGTCCGCATGGCCCCGGCAACCTGCATCTCATCCCAAGCCTGTACCACCGAGTTTTCAATATCAATACCTTTCACAGCATCCTCAATAACGGTAACACTAAATCCCTCGTTTAATCCGTCCAATACCGACCATTTAACGCAAAAATCAGTGGCTAAACCGCACACAAACAGGGCGTCAATATTTCGCTCATGCAAGTATCCGCCCAGGCCGGTGGAGGTGGTGCCGTCATTTTCATAAAAAGCCGAATAGGAATCAATTTGTTTTCGAAAGCCTTTGCGAATAATCAGCTGAGAGCGGGTGGTGTTGAGATCGGGATGAAAATCTGAGCCGCTGGATTGCTGTATGCAATGATCAGGCCACAGCGTCTGTTTTCCATACGGCATTTCAATGGTGTCAAACGGTTTGCAATGTTCATGAGAGGAGGCGAACGAGGAATGACCGCGCGGATGCCAGTCCTGCGTTTGAATAACAGTATCAAAGTAATTAGAAAGTTTATTGATCACCGGCACCACTTCATCACCACGGGGTACCTCAAGGGCTCCGCCGGGACAAAAATCATTTTGCACATCAACAATTAAAAGAGCATCCATAATAGCCAACTTATGATTTCATTTTACGGGTTAATTTATCACGGCTTTCCATTAATTTCTTGCTGATGCCCACTTTGTAGATATGGGGATGGTCAAATCGTTTGTGCTCGGCATTCAATTGATCAAACCGAGCGGAAGCATACCCGGCACTTTCCTGGGCGGTGGGAATATCTATAACGCATGTGCCGTCTTTCAACACGGGCTGAAGCAATGGTTCTGTATGAAATCCGCTAACGTTCGTGTATTTATGAGGATAATGTTTATGATAAATGGAATCAGCATCATCTTCATCGTCCAGTAAAATACCGTCTCCTAAAAACATATCTGAATCATCGGTGTAGCGGTTGACTCGCTTTCGCCCGGGCAGCGTAATCTTTTCTACATTCTCTGAAATTTTGAGCGTGGGTTCATCGTTTACCACCGCCAGTTTATATACGCCGTCGAGCGCCGGGGTGTCATTACCGGTTACCAAGCGCGTGCCCACGCCAAAAAGATCAATGGGAGCGCCCTGATTCAATAAACTTTGAATAAGGTGTTCATCAAGCTGGTTTGATGCCGCAATTTTAACATATTCCAGGCCGGCTTTGTCGAGCTGATTGCGGGCTTTCCTCGAAAAGTAGGCCAAATCTCCACTGTCAAGGCGAATGCCTTTAAGCCGGTGCCCGGTTTCTTCTAATTCTTTGGCAACGGTTATAGCATTAGGCAGGCCGCTGGAAAGGGTGCTGTAGGTATCAACCAGCAGGGTTGTTTCATTGGGAAAGTGTTTGGCGTAAGCGCGAAATGAGTCCAACTCCGACTCGAATGATTGTACCCAGGAATGGGCCATTGTTCCACTTGCCGGAATATTGTGCGTAAATGATGCATGTACGTTGGAGGTAGCTTCTACGCCGCCTATGATCGCTGCCTTGCTGGCTTGCAGGCTTCCCAGGCCTTGGGCGCGACGCATACCAAAATCGAGCACTTTGCGGTTGCCCGCAGCAAATTTCATACGCTTGGCTTTGGTGGCAATGAGCGTTTCAAAATTTAGGATATTAAGCAACAGTGTTTCAAGAATCTGTGCTTCTATAATAGGTCCTTCCACCCGAAGCAGCGGTGTGATGGGAAATACAATTTCACCTTCTTTAGCAGCAAGGATGGAAACCGAAAGCTCGAGATTGCGCAGAAAGTCCAGAAAATCATCCTCAAAACCCTGCTCGGCCAAGTACTGCAATTCTTCTTCGGCAAAATAAAAACCTTCAAGTATTTGCAATACATCTCCAATTCCTGCAAATACCGCATATCCGCCCTCAAATGGAAGGTCTCGGAAAAAATAATCAAAACAAGCTGTCTCATTTTGCCGGCCCGATAAATAATATCCCTGGGCCATGGTAAGCTCATAATAATCCGTGTAAATGGCCGGGTGAGAAAGGAGGGATGCTGAGCGCAATGTAGAGTCTTTGTTTTTCATAGCAATGGAAAGTATCAAAAAATAAAGGAACCTCCCATTTCAAGCCGTGTGGTTTAAAATTTCTTTGAGTTGTAACGGTTGATGATATTATGCTATTTTAAGGCCACACGAATTTATTATTTAGCAATTCATTTTTGGTAAAAAAAATCCCCGAAATTTATAGCTTGACGACCCTAATCAAAGCACTTGTATTTTTAGTGATGGGCGGAATGCTGTATGGCTGTGCCACCCCCTCGCAGCCTACCGGAGGTCCGCGGGATGAGCGTGCTCCGCAAATCGTTTTTAGTGAACCCGAAACCGGTACCGTTAACTATAGTGGCAAAGAGATTTCGCTGCATTTTTCTGAATTCGTGAATCGTGACAGCTTTGCAGAGGCGTTGGTGATTGAACCGGAGCTGGGGCTTATCTACGAGCTCGACTGGAGCCGAAAGTCGGTGGATATTGAATTCGAAAATCCGTTGCCCGATGCTACCACGCTTATTGTAACTATTGGAACAGCCTTTTCAGATCTTAATGGAAATGAGCTGGGCAGCCCGTATAAAATTGCTCTTTCTACCGGTCCTGACATTGATAAAGGTGAAGTGTTTGGCCGAATAGTGAATGCCCGCACGGGGGAAACATCATCCGGGAATCGGGTGCTGCTGTATCGCACGCCGGTTGATCTATCGCTTCCCGCTAATTACATCGGTGAGACAGATACCAGCGGCGTGGTAAAATTTTCGTATTTGCGGCAGGGTCGGTACAAAGCCTTTTGGGTTGATGACCGCAATCGCAATAAAATTTGGGATCCGCAGCGAGAACGAGCCCAACCTTTTGGAAAGGAATTCATTGAATTGGAAAAGGCCGGGCAAGACACGCTCCAATCACTTTACATTGCAAACAGCGATACCGCGGAACCCAACTTACAAGGGCTGGGTCTTTTCTCTTCGCAACGCTTGCGGTTGCGTTTTAGCGAAAACATAGCACTGACCGACAGCACGCGTATCCGAATCACAGACAGTACGGGAACGCTGTTCTCAAGAGCGTATCCGTTATATGCATCTCCGGCTGAGCAATATGTGCTTTTCAGCCAGACCCAAAAAGCGCTTCCACCCGACCTTAATTTACAATTGGTAGCGCAAAATATAGCCGACCAGGCCGGAAATATACAGCCCCAAACAACACAAGATTTTACCGGTTCGGCGCAGGAGGATACCACGGCGCAGCGTATTATATCTGTAAGTACTCCAACAAAAGGAATTTTTCCGGATGAAGCCATTGAGGTAACGTATGCTGCACCGATACGCAATGCGCCGGTGCGCGATTCTTTAAAAGTTGTAGTAAGTGATTCGTTGTACACTTCATGGCCCAATCTGGAAATTCAGCGCAACAAATTGCGGATTCTTCCTCAAGGCAGCTGGGAGGAGGGCTTGAATTATGAATTTCGGTTATGGAATCCTGTTCGTTCAGGCTACAAAAAAATCACCCCTGAGTTTTGGTTCCCGTCTGATTTAGGCGCATTGAATATTACCTTTGCGGATACGAGTGCAGAAACCTCACAACGCGAAACACAATTGCTCATGAAAACACAAGCCGGTCGCGTGATTGCCGACACCTCATTTGTAAATCAAATTGAAATTTCGAAATTGGCGCCGGTAGAACATCAGCTTATTCTTTATCAAGATTTGAACGGCAATGGCATCTGGGATGCCGGGCAAGTTGATCCCTTTCGTCCGCCGGAGCCGTACTATATTCGCGATGATATTCCCCTGCAGCGCGGATTCACCGCAGATTTATCCGTACGTTTTGATTAATAAGCCCATAAACGGTATACAGATTCCATGAAATCGGTACTCAAAAAAATAGCTCCCTTTATAAGCGTTGTATTTTTCGGGCTTGCCGTGTGGTTTTTGGAAGGAAAGCTTCGACAGTACGAACTGCAGGAGGTGATCAATTACACCTCTCAAATTGCTCCTATATATATCATTTCATCCCTTATTTTATGCGCACTTAGTTATTTGTTGCTCACCGGTTACGATGCACTGGGCGTTGAATATATTGGCGAAGATTTAGCGCTTGGCAAAACGATGCGGGCTGGGTTTATCGGTTACGCCTTTAGCCATAATATTGGGATGGCTTTAATTACAGGTGGTTCTATTCGGTATCGCCTTTATTCGGCTTGGGGACTAACGGGCCTTCAGGTGACAAAAATTGTAGGCTTTAGTGCATTCACGCTTTGGATAGGGTTTTGCTCCACGGCCGGCCTTTCGCTGATTTTATATTCACCCCAATTGCCCAAAGACCTCATTCCGTACGTTTCTCTAACCGTACTCGGCATTGTGTTATTGGTGATGGTAATTGCTTACATGGCTGCCAGTGCTATGGTAAAGGATGAGCTGTCATTTAAAAATTGGAGCTTTGATTTTCCGGGTTTCACCATGGCGGTAAAACAGGTGGTTATCGCTTCGGTTGATTGGCTGCTGGCTGCCTCGGTTTTATTTGTCCTTTTGCCCGAAGTGGGCATCCCGTTTTTTGGGTTTGTGGGCGTATTTTTACTGGCTCAAATTGTAGGTCTATTCAGCCAGGTGCCCGGTGGGCTCGGCGTTTTTGAGTCCATTATCGTGCTTTACTTATCAAACTTTATAGATACTTCCAGCGTGCTGGGCATCTTACTGGTGTATCGAATCATTTATTATTTAATTCCTTTAATCTTTGCCATGGGTTTGCTGGGGCATCAAGAATATACCGCCAACCGCGAGGTAGTAAAAGAATTTGGCAGTAAAACTGCTGAATGGTTTCCACGCATTGTCCCGCTCATCTTCAGCATTGTTATTTTTATTGGCGGAACGGTGTTGCTGTTTTCAGGAGCAGTGCCGTCCGAGGTACCCCGTATGCAGTGGCTGCAGCCGCTGGTGCCATTGCCGGTGATAGAAATGTCGCACTTTTTTGCAAGCCTGGTTGGTGCCGTGCTGTTGGTTCTTGCGCGCGGACTCCAACAGCGCATTGATGCGGCCTGGCACGCCACGGTGGGCATGCTCATTTTTGGAATTATTTTCAGCTTATTAAAAGGCGTAAGCTATGTAGAGGCTGCAATTCTTACCGCTATGTTAATCGCGCTGATCCCGGCAAAAAGCGAGTTTCATCGCAAGGCGTCATTATTTTCACAATCATTTTCTCCGCTTTGGGTTACCCTCATTTTAATGGTGATTGTCAGCTCGGTGTGGTTGGGCCTGTTTTCGTATCGCAATGTACAGTATCAGGAAGAACTCTGGTGGCAGTTTACCCTGCTGGGTGATGCTCCGCGATATATTCGGGCCTCGGTGGGCGTACTGGGACTGGCATTTATCTTTGGGTTGATCAGCTTATTCAGGCCTTCCAAAAGCAAGAGTGATACTGACGACTCAGCAATGTATTCGGCCACAAAAATGGCAAAGCGTTCCAAACGTGCGCAATCGAACCTATTATTGCTTGATGATAAGAACATTCTATTGAGCGAAAATAAAAATGCCTTTATCATGTACGGCGTGGAAGAAAACAGCTGGATTTCTATGGGAGACCCCCTGGGCGCGGAGGGGGAAGTGGAAGAACTGATCTGGGAATTTCGGGAAACAAGTCACCGTAATGACGGCTGGCCTGTTTTTTATCAAGTGCACGACCGGTATCTTGAATTCTACCGCAATTTAAGCCTCACGGTGCTTAAATTAGGCGAAGAAGCGCGACTCGCTTTAAAGGACTTCAACATATCGGACGAGCTACGGCACAAACGAGATAAATTTACGAAGCAGGGCTATCGCTTTGAGGTAATACCTGCAAAAAAAGTCCCGCAGATATTAGGTAATTTGAGATCGGTATCAGATCAATGGCTAAGCATTCCGGGGAACCATGAGAAACGATTTTCGCTCGGTCATTTCACCGAATCATATGTGCAAAACTTTCCCGTAGCCGTAGTGCGAAAAAAGAATACCATTGTTGGCTTTGCGAACTTGTGGAGCAGCGCCCAAAAGCACGAGATAAGTTGTGATATGATCCGTTTTCGCCCGGATGCCCCGCCCGAGCTGGTTGATTTTATGCTAATTGAATTAGGGCAATGGGCTAAAAAGAGAAATTATAAGTGGTTTAATATGGGGCTGGCACCGCTTTCCGAAATGAATGAAGCAGATCTGGAACCCCGGTGGGCCAAGTTTTCCAATCAGCTTTTTTCGTATGATGAACATTTCTACAATTTTCAGGGCGTTCGTACCCAAAAGCAACAATTTAATCCACAATGGGAGCCGATATACCTTGCCGCTCCGGCGGGCTTAAAGTTGCCCACCGTTCTGTCAAATTTATCAGAAATTATCTCGGGCCACCGCCGCAAGCGGTAAAACCCACCCCGCTCCGTAAACCGAGCACCCCTCCCGCGGAGGGGAATTCAATACTGCATGAAGACGTATGTAGCTCGGTCAGTTTGACCGAGTGGGTAAGCAGATCATAGGGGCCGATTAGGCAAATCGGCCTACATCTATTATTTATCTCGTTCCGTATCTCCGGTGCGGAACTGGATAGATGCTATAAGTTGTGGCTAACCAGAGGTCAGCCACGAGATATGGTTATAAACTTGCGGCATCGGTGGGTTATTGGCCACAAGCGGACGCTTGCGCCAGTAGAGGGAGAAAAAAATATATAGAATGGCAGTAAAACGAGATGGAATTGCTTATCTTTTCACTGCGATCACAGAACGAAAAATGTCCGCAGCCCGATCAGTAAAAAAGTGTATTAGTTTCCTTATATTTGATTCAAAGCAAATAACAGAGCAATTAAGAACAGATCTCCATGCCCAAAGAAGCAACAAAATCGTCCCAAAAAGATAAAAATCCATCATCCGAGGTTTATGAATCAACCCACAAAATACGCTTTGTAACCTCGGCCAGCCTGTTTGACGGCCACGATGCCAGCATTAACATCATGCGAAGAATCTTGCAAAGTAGCGGAGCCGAGGTCATTCATCTGGGCCACAATCGCTCCGTGCAGGAAATTGTTTATTGTGCCATTCAAGAAGATGTGCAGGGCGTCGCCATCAGCTCGTATCAGGGCGGACACATGGAATATTTTAAATACATGATTGATCTGCTTGAGGAAAATGGAGCCGGTCATATTAACGTATATGGCGGGGGCGGCGGTGTTATTGTGGGTGATGAAATTGAGGAGCTGCATGATTACGGTATATCACGCATATTTTCGGTTGAAGACGGCCGCGAAATGGGGCTGCAGGGGATGATCAATTATATGATGGAGCAGTGCGATTATGACACCGGCCAGATTGAAACCGTTGATGCCCAGCGCATCACCGAAAAGAATCATAAAATTATCGGGCGCTGTATTTCTGCTATTGAAAATAATAATGAGAGCATCATACGCTATAAAAAGGATTCTCTGTTTGATGGCGATGGAAATCCGTTGCAAAAATTGACTAACGGGCACCCTGTACCATTGGTGGGCATCACCGGCACCGGGGGCGCGGGGAAAAGCTCGTTAACCGATGAGCTGGTCCGCCGGTTCTTAACAGAATTTGAGGATATAAATATTGCCATCATTTCCATTGATCCCTCCAAAGTGCGTACCGGTGGTGCGTTGCTGGGCGATCGTATTCGCATGAACAGCCTGGACCCGGAGCGCGTGTACATGCGCAGCCTGGCTACGCGGGCGAAAAATAAATCGACCAGTGATGCGGTACGGGGTGCTATTGAAATTTGCAAAACGGCGGGTTTTGATCTGGTGATTGTAGAAACAAGCGGAATAGGGCAGGGGGGCACCGAAATTGTGGACATTACGGATGTTCCTATGTACGTGATGACCAGCGAATATGGCGCGGCCACGCAGCTGGAGAAGATCAACATGCTGGATCTGGCTGAACTGGTGGTGCTCAACAAATTTGAGAAAAAAGGCTCGCTTGATGCGCTACGTGATGTGCGCAAGCAGATGAAAAGGAATTTGGGTGCGTGGGAAGCAAATCAGGATGATATGCCGGTATATCCCACCATTGCCGCGCAATTTAACGACCGCGGGGTGAGCCACCTTTTTAAAGCACTGGTTGATAAAATTAATGCCCATTATAGCATCAACTGGGAAACGAAAATTTATACCGACCCTGAACCGGCGGAAGATATTCAGGCCCAGGCCATTATTCCCGGCAAACGACAACGGTATCTGTCCGAAATTTCGGAGTCTATTCGCGAATATCACGAATGGGCTGAAGATCAAGTTGATGTTGCAAGTAAGTTGGACCAGGTTGAAGGAACCATGCAGCAGGCTGAGCGTTGGGATCCGGATGACCGCGAGCAGTTCACCCAAAATTTGGACGAAATGCGGCAACACTGGCTTAGTAATCTCGATGTCCGCTGCAAAAAAATTCTGGACGGCTGGGATGAGCTGTACGAAGAGTACCAGCAGGATACGGTTGACGTGCAGATTCGCGACCGCACCTTTGAAAACAAACAGTTTCGAAAAACGCTAAGCGGATTGAAGATTCCGCGGGTGGCACTGCCCAAAACCGAGCACAAAGGGGAACAGCTGAAGTTTGCGCTCAAAGAAAATCTGCCGGGCTATTATCCATTCACGGCTGGTGTTTTTCCGTTTAAGCGTGAAGGCGAAGACCCTACCCGCATGTTTGCCGGGGAAGGTACACCCGAGCGCACGAATAAGCGATTTCATTATTTAAGCGAAGGGATGCCTGCTGCGCGACTTTCTACGGCTTTTGATTCGGTAACGCTCTACGGCGAAGACCCCGATCATCGTCCAGATATTTACGGGAAGGTGGGTAATTCCGGGGTGAGTATTTGTACGCTGGATGATATGAAGAAGCTTTATTCGGGTTTTGAGCTTACCTCTCGAAAAACATCGGTGTCGATGACCATTAACGGTCCGGCGCCCATGATTTTAGCCATGTTTATGAATACTGCTATCGACCAAGAAGTGGAACGATATTTGAAAGAGAATGATAAGTGGGAAAAGGCGCAAAAATCTATCACATTACACTTTGATGACAAGGGCGTTGGGGAGCCTGAATATAACGCTCAACTCCCGGCTACCAATGATTCTTTTGGCCTTGGCTTACTGGGCATTACGGGTGATAAACTTATTGATGAAGAGGTCTATAATTCAATCAAGGAAAAAGCTCTAAATAAAGTCCGCGGAACGGTTCAGGCAGATATACTAAAGGAAGATCAGGCACAGAATACCTGCATCTTCTCCACGGAATTTGCCTTAAAAATGATGGGTGATATTCAGCAGTATTTCACCGATCACAAGGTGCGTAATTATTACTCGGTTTCTATTTCGGGATACCACATTGCCGAAGCAGGAGCGAATCCCATCACCCAGGCCGCTTTTACGCTGGCGAACGGATTTACGTATGTGGAATATTACCTCTCGCGGGGCATGGAAATTGATGATTTTGCGCATAACCTTTCGTTCTTTTTCAGCAACGGCTTGGATCCGGAATATGCGGTAATTGGCCGGGTAGCGCGACGTATCTGGGCGGTGGCCATGCGAGAAAAATACGATGCCAATGAGCGTTCCCAAAAGCTGAAATATCACATTCAAACAAGCGGACGCTCGTTGCATGCGCAGGAAATTCAGTTTAATGACATCCGCACCACGCTGCAAGCGCTGCTGGCTATTTACGATAACTGTAATTCGCTACACACAAATGCATACGACGAAGCCATCACTACGCCCACCGAGGAATCCGTGCGGCGGGCGCTGGCGATTCAGCTGATCATCAACAAAGAAATGGGTACGGCAAAAAATGAGAACATCAATCAGGGTTCGTATTTTATTGATGAATTAACGGATTTGGTTGAAGAGGCTATCATGAAGGAATTTGACCGCCTGACGGAGCGCGGCGGCGTACTCGGGGCCATGGAAAACATGTATCAGCGCGGCAAAATACAGGATGAAAGTCTGCACTACGAATCAAAAAAACACAGCGGCGAAAAGCCGATTATTGGGGTTAATACCTTCATCAACGAAAATGCTGAAAATGAGGAAGAGGAAAAGGAGGTTGATTTAATTCGCTCTACCACTGATGAAAAGGAACAGCAGATTACAAGCCTGAATAAATTTCAGGAGCGCAACAGCGAAGATGCAGAAACGGCGCTTGAGAAGCTCAAGGAAACCGCGCGGAACAACGGGAATCTGTTTGAGGAGCTGATGGAAACCGTTAAAGTAGCTTCACTCGGCCAAATTTCGAAAGCTTTATATGAGGTGGGCGGTCAGTACCGGCGAAATATGTAACCGCAGATTAATCTGATCATTGGATTGCGCTGATTAAAGATTTACTTTCCATTTGCAGCCATCAACCGACCTAATAATTTATTCGCCTCAGCTACTTGCGAGCTGTTCTCATATTCATCAATTACGAGTCGAGCATAGGTTTTCGCATTCTCCATTTCACCGGAATCGTGAAATGCCTTGGCCGCTTCCAAATAGTTATAGGGCGCAGTGGATGGATTTTCATCCCATTCAGCAGCTTTCACATATATTTTGGCTGCTTGTAAGTGATTGCCTACCTCGGTGAGAAGCACACCGTGGAAAGAGAGCGGGGCAACGCCCAAAATACCGGCCGGTGCTTCATAATCTTGCATATAACTGAGCGCTTGCTGGGTATTGCCCAAATTGTACTCCGAAACGGCTGCATAATAATGGGCAAGATTGCCAGCCTGGGTTCTCGAATAATTGTCGGCTATTTGCTGAAAACCAATCGTAAAATCCTCTTCTGAACCGGTCAGGGCGCGTTCATAATCACCCTGGAGGTAAAAAGTTTCGGCCATGCCCATAAGTTGCTGGGCTTCCTGGTTTTGCGATTTTTGATAGTAGTGATAGCCGATTGCAAGAGCAATTGCAAGTAGAACAACGACCGCCGAGCCAATAATCACTTTTTTATGCTCAATATAGAAGTCTCTCGTTTTGGCATAACTGTTAATCAGCGGATCCTGTTCTAATTCTTCTTCTGTAAATTCTTTAGCCATGTCGTTTAAGTATTAATTAATGCGTTCAAACAAAGGGGTCAAAACTATGATAGTTTTGACATTAAGTAAAATTAAAAAGGGTGAAGTTTTGCCTTCGTCAATTGGTAGGTTTGGTCGGTGCGTTTTGCTATATCCTTTTCATGGGTGATGAGTAGCATGCTTACATTATCGAGTTCTCTAAGCTCAAAAAGCATATCCAGCAAGATTTCTGTATTATCCTCGTCAAGGTTGCCGGTGGGTTCATCGGCCAGAATTAAATCTGGTTTATTGATGAGCGCGCGGCCCATGGCTACGCGCTGCTGCTCGCCGCCGGATAGTTCAGCAGGGCGGTGCTCGGCCCGACCGGGAATACCAAATCGTTCGAGCAACTCCATAGCACGCTCTTCGGCATTTTCAGAAGAAGAGCCGTTAATCAGCGCCGGCATCATCACATTTTCAAGGGCCGTAAATTCGGGCAGCAGGTGATGGAATTGAAAAACAAAGCCGAGTTTTTCATTTCTAAAATCAGCAAGTTCATCGTTGTCGAGATCATACATGTGGCGACCATTCCATGATATTCTGCCGGAATCAGGCCGGTCAAGTCCACCTAAAATGTGTAATAAGGTACTTTTACCGCTGCCGCTGGCGCCGACTACGCATAACACCGAACCGCGATCAATGGATAAAGAAACATCATCAAGTATGGTAAGCCGGTCGTTTCCGGATTTGCTGGGAAACGATTTAGTAATATTTTCCCCGGTTAAAATAGAATCGTTTTTATCCATCAAGAGTCGAGCGTGCTGTTGTTTAAATTTGGATACATAAAAGGTTCAATATGCAGGCATTTAAGAGAATTTAAATCAACCACTGATTTAACTGCGCATATATGATTGTTGCCGTCAGCAATTTTATAGCGGTGGGGCGTGCCCAGCGTAAACCGTTTGCGGGAGGTTTCCGCATCCATGCCGAGTACAGAATCAAATGAGCCCGTCATGCCTGCATCGGTGATGTAGCCGGTTCCTTCCGGCAGGATGCGTGCATCATTGGTGGGAATATGCGTATGGGTGCCCACCATTACCGATATTTTTCCATCGAGATGCCAGGCCAACGCCATTTTTTCGGCCGTTGCTTCGGCATGAAAATCAACGAAAACTAAATCTGTTTCCTGTTTTATCTTTTCGAGCGCCCAGTCGGCCGTGGAGAACGGATCATCAATATTTTGCAGAAATGTACGTCCCTGTAAATTTAAAACCCCCACTTTAAGATCTTTTTCGGGCAGCTCATAAATAGTGTAGCCGTAGCCCGGATTGCCGCTGGGGTAATTAAGTGGCCGTAAAATATTGGGGTCGGTCTTCATGTACGAGAAGACTTTATACTTGGCAAAAGAATGATTACCGCCGGTAATGACGTGAACCCCTAAATCATATAAATTTTGGATGATATGACGATTAATGCCTTTTCCTTTGTGAGAATTTTCGCCGTTGGCAATCACAAAATCAGCTTCATGCTTGTCGATAAGGCTTGGCAAAAAAGTGTCGAGCAGGTCCATACCAGGTTGACCTACAATATCGCCAATAAAAAGAATATTTAGTCGGTCATCTGCCATAATTCCACGTGTTACGCATCAAATTCAAACGATGAAAATAAGGAATTAATGGCTGTAATCAGAATGGGAATTGCCCCTACGAGCGAATTTGCTTGATGAATGTTTCTATTGATTGGTTTACATCCTGCATGAGCATATCCTCGCGTTGATCTCGTTGCTGATTGGCTTTACGTTCCTCAAAAAGTTCTTCAGCCATGCTCAGGGCCGCTAAAACCATGGCGGTTGTTTCCGGTTGTTTGCTCAGCTCTTGCTTGTATTGGCGGAATTTTTCGTCCACATAACGGGCTATACGTCGCATCGTTTCCTCTTCGGAATCTTCCACCTGCAGCGGATACTGTTTGCCCAATACGGTTACTTTAATCGCTTTCATGTCTGTTCGTCAAGGTGTTCGTCAATTTTGGAAACAAGCCCTTTAATTTGATGCTTAAGAGCCATGCGGTCGGTTTCCTTTACGCTTGAGAAAACATCTGATTTGTTTTCTTCCATCTCTTTGAGATCAGTTTTGAGTTGACTGTTTTTCTTTTCCAGTGAATGAATACGATTTTTTAAGGTCTCAACTTCGGTATTGAGCTGGCCCATCAATTCCTGAAAACGCCGGTGATATGTAGAGTTAGTAGCAGCCACTAATATTAATATTGAAGTTCGCCCCTTAACTTAGCTGAATAATAATCATCAAGCACGTCAAGTACTTTTTCAATGATAGGTTCTACGTCATTGATAGTCAAAGTTTTATTTTGATCACGCATTAAAAGTCGAAATGCTATATTTTTTTTGTTTTCACCCAGCGATTCATCCTCAAAAACATCAAAAACCTGGATGTCATCAAGGCGGGGGCCGGCTGTTTCGGTTATTTTATCCAGCAGTTGTTGTGCGGTTACCGATTTGTCCACTATCACCCCAAAATCAAATTCAAAAGCGGGAAATTTCGGCACCGGACGGTAGGTGCTTTTTTCGAGGCTTTTTTTCAACTTATAAATCGTGGATATAGAAAAATCGGCTGTAAAAACCGGTAAATTAATTTCGTAGGCATCGAGCATTGACGAGCTGACTTTTTGCAGGACTCCAATTTGGGTCTCATTTATAGCGTAAATGAGTTTTTGATTTCTATCGGACTCTATTGAAAGGTGTTTACTGAGATCTAGTGATTTCAAAAAGCTGTTGACCACCGCCTTTAAATCAAACAGGGTGTAGTTTTGTGGCTGGGTACTCCAGTGTTCAATGGTTTTAAAGCCTGCTAATCCCAACAGAATACGCACATCTTCGCCAATGCCGGAGTAGTAGGTTCCCTTAGAATCCTTTTTAAATACGTGACCTGTTTCAAAAAAACGTACGGCCTTTTCATTCCGGTTGAAATTGTACGCAGCCGACTCCAAAAAACCATGCAACAGCGAAGGGCGCAGGGTAGTGGTATCGGTTGAGTTGGGGTTGAGGGTGTGCAGCATATCGTCGGTTTCACCCAGTCGTGCAGCTTCTTTTTCGCCAATTAAGGAATTGGTATAAATTTCTCTGAATCGCAGTCCTTTTACAGTGGTTTTTATTTTACTATTGAGCTGCTCCCACTCGGTGATGGATTCGGGTGAGGAAAAGCCGTGGTTCTCTGGTGCGGGAATATTGTTGTAATCATAGAGGCGTCCCACTTCTTCAATTAAGTCCACTTCGCGCTGTAAGTCGGGGCGGAATGGCGGAATTTGATAGTGTAACTCGTCGGTTTTTTTGTTCTGCAGAGATAATTCAAGTCCGTCCAGCAATGATTTTATTTCATCAAGCGAGAAATCAGTGCCCAGCAGGCGATTGGTAAAATCTTTTCGAAGTATAACTTCTCTCGGCTTATGTTTAACAGGGTGAACGTCCGAACAATTTTCAAGCACCATGCCGCCGGCTGTTTGAGCAATAAGTTCGGCGGCTCGTTCTGCCGCAATGCGCTGAATGGTGGGATCAATACCGCGTTCAAACCGGTAAGATGCATCCGTTTGTAAAAGGTGATCCTTGGCAGTTTTACGGGTTGAAGCGGGATCAAAATAGGCACTTTCAAGCAAAACATCGGTAGTGTCGCCGGTTACTTCCGAGTCCACCCCGCCCATGATTCCGGCTATTGCTACCGGTTCGTGATCGTCACAAATAAAGAGGGTACCGGCGGGGCAGTTACGTTTGATGTGATCAAGCGTTTCAAATTCAATGGCTTCCTTAAAATCCTGAACAACAATCTTGTGGCCCTGCAACTTGGCTTTATCAAAGGCATGCAGCGGCTGCCCTAATTCGTGCATCACGTAATTGGTGGCATCTACTACGTTATTTACAGGACGAATTCCCAGCGCTTTTAAACGATTTTTAATCCACGTGGGCGATTCACCAACGGTGATATCTTTGATGATTTTACCGACATAGCGCCCACACTTTTTTGGATTTTTTATTTCAATATCAAAATCATCAAGCGACTTGGCCTCTTCAAAGTCGGTTTCAAAGGGTTTATTGAGGTCGAGATCCAATGCTGCCGCTAAATCTCTTGCAACTCCAAGGTGACAAGTAGCATCGGGGCGGTTGGGCGTTATGGCTATATTAAAGATCGTATCTTTTTGTAAATCAAATACTTTGCTGACAGGCGTTCCTGCTTTAGTGCTACTATTTAATACCATGATGCCTTCATGCTCAGAGCCTAAGCCAAGCTCATCCTCAGCGCAAATCATACCGGCCGAAATTTTTCCGCGCAGTTTAGCTTTTTTAATAGTGAGTTTTTGCCCTTCTTCTGTTTTAACAGGCAGGGTAGTGCCTACGGTAGCCACCGGTACTTTTTGGCCCTTTGCAACATTATCGGCGCCGCATATAATTTGAACTTCATCATCACCAATATTCACCCGGCATATTCGCAGGCGGTCGGCATTGGGGTGATCAAATACCTCGAGCACTTCACCCACCACAACTCCATCAAGGGTATTGCCATAGTCGATAAATTCTTCTACCTCAAGACCAATAAGCGTTAATTTTTCGGCTGTCTCATCGGGTGAGTGTTGAAGGTCAATAAATTCTTTCAGCCAGTTGTACGATATATTCATGAAAGATTTACAGTCATTGGTTCAATTGAATTGTTCAAGAAACCGATTGTCATTTTTGTAAAACAGGCGAATATCATCAATGCCGTGCCGCAACATGGCAATGCGTTCAACGCCCATGCCCCAGGCAAATCCGGTGTATGTTGAAGGGTCTATATCCACCGCTTTAAAAACGTTTACATCTACCATTCCGGAGCCGAGAATTTCAAGCCATTTACCGCCTTCTCCCGACTGCTGTCGGGACCACCAGATATCCATTTCCAGGCTGGGTTCGGTGAAGGGGAAAAACCCCGGGCGAATGCGGTAATCTACATCACTGCCAAACATAAGTTTTGCAAAATTGATAAGCGTTTCTTTCAAATCAGCTACGCTTACATTAGTATCTACATATAGTGCTTCAAGCTGATGAAACAGGAAGTACGATTTTGGCGTTACGGCCTCATTTCTATACACACGTCCGGGCATGATGGCACGAATGGGCGGTGATTTTTCTTTCATCAAGCGAATTTGCACCGGTGATGTGTGGGTGCGAAGCACGAGATCATTTTTTTCGGGATCATCATTTTTTTCAATAAAAAAGGTATCCTGTTCATCCCGTGCCGGGTGATTGGGCGGAAAATTGAGGGCCGTAAAATTGTGAAAATCATCCTCAATTTCAGGTCCGTCGGCGATATTAAAGCCCAGCCGGTAAAATATCTGTTTCATCTCTTCCAGCGTCTGGGTTAAGGGATGAAATGATCCCGAAGAAAGGGGAGGAGCAGGCAGGGTAATATCGTCTGTGGCTTTTAGCGAAGCCGAAGATTCACGGTTTAGTTGTTTCTTGGCTTCATCAAAGCGTTGCTGTGCTCTATTTTTGACTTCATTCATCGCTTTCCCCACCGTACCACGTTCTTCTTGCGGGACGCTGCCAATATTGCTAAACATATCCTGAATTTTTCCGTTGCGGGACAGATATTCCAGCCGGAATGATTCCAGGCGCTCTTTGTCGGAAAGAGCATAGGATTCAATTTGTTTTTTTAGTTTTTTAATTTCAGAAAGCATGCAATAAATCTTTAGTCATCCGTATTCTTATATGTAATCTTGTAAATTCTAAATCTTAGAGACGTTAATGTGCTCGGGATATATCCTGAAACAAAGCCTGCCCCGACCCATCGGGGGATGATATTAGAACGTAAACCGTTATTTAATTTAAAGAGCACCTTTTTTTATTTATTCGTAACTGCACTGCGTGTTAATTAGAGGCCTTTATAACCAACGTCTATTTCTCCCAAAGGGATGCCTATGGCAAAAGGTATACCTACGGTGCAATGAGCACCGATTATTTCATCGGGCGAATGTAGTCTTCCGAAGGAATCCCTTTGGGAGAAGACTCTTGGGTAGTATTTCAAAGGTCTCAATTAATAACTAATTATTTAGCTTGAAACTATTTAATATAAAAACCGCATTCAATAAAAAAACCGATCCTGAATAATTCAGAATCGGCTTGCTATATAACCGAAAGGGTTACTTAACTTTTTCTACAATTGCAGTAAAAGTTTCAGCGTCGTTTACAGCTAAATCAGCCAGTACTTTACGGTTGATTTCTATATTGTTTTTTTTGAGGGCTCCCATAAACCGCGAATAGGTTGTACCGTTTTGGCGGGCAGCAGCGTTTATGCGTATGATCCATAATTTTCGGAATTCACGCTTGCGAACTTTGCGGTCGCGATATTGATACTGCATCGCTTTTTCGACCGCGTTTTTCGCAATTCGATAAACATTTTTACGTCTGCCCCAGTAACCTTTCGCCTGTTTTAAAATCTTTCGGCGACGGCGACGGGAAGCCACCTTGTTTCTTGAACGTGGCATTTGGTAATGTGTTTAAATGTTAATTGTTATTATTTGTACGGAATCATTCGTTTAACAGACTTTTTATCAGCTTTATCCACTAATGTAGCTTTTCTAAGCTGGCGCTTCCGTTTATTCGATTTCTTTGTAAGAATGTGACTTTTACCGGCTTTTTTGCGTTTTATTTTACCTTTGCCGGTAACTTTAAAGCGCTTTTTTGCGCTGCTGTTCGATTTCATCTTTGGCATATCAATACACCTTTTGAAATTTCTTGAAAATTAAGTGTGGGAAGATAATGATAATCGCCTTCACTTTAAAACCCTAATGCACATTTAATTGACCTACTGATTAACTACGGGCCCTATATTATAAGTGAATAAAGATTGTCGGAATCAGTCTGCATCACCCCAATTTATGATCAATTTTTGCCGGTAGGGATCAGCATCATAATCATGCGGCGGCCTTCCATATTCGGCTTGGTCTCAATTTCGCTCACGTCTTCTAATTCTTCAGCCAAGTCAAAACATAGTTCTTTGCCTCGGTCGGTATAAAGCATATCGCGCCCTCGGAACTGAACGGTAACTTTAACTTTATCGCCGTCTTCCAAGAACCCGCGGGCATGGCGCGTCTTAAATTCCAGATCATGATCGTCTGTATTGGGCCGAAACCGCAGTTCTTTCACCTGAACTGTGTGTTGCTTTTTCTTGGCTTCTTTTTCTTTCTTCTTTTTCTTGTACATGTATTTACCGAAATCCATGATTTTACAAACCGGAGGGCGGGCTTTGGGTGCCACTTCCACCAAGTCTAACTCATAGGATGCGGCAATGTCACGTGCGCGTTCATTGGAAACAATTTCATGTTCTTTTTCAACATCTTCGGGGTGAATGACCCGTACTTTGGATGAACGTATTTCTTCATTTGATCGTGGCCGATCTGAATTTCCTCGTGGTCGGCGACCTCTTTGTTTTCTTGCGATAAGTTACCTCGTAAATTTAATTAGATTTTGGAGGAAGATCTTTATTATCTACCTCTGCTTTGACATTAGAAATAAATTCTGAAAAATCAAAGGTTCCAATATCCCCTTTTTTGTGCCGGCGCACCGAAACGGTTTGATTTTTCACTTCATCATCACCCACTATTAACATATAAGGGATTTTACTCGTTTCAGCATTTCGAATTTTTCCGCCTATTTGTTCACTGCGGTGATCTACTGAAACGCGCAGATCCTCTTCTTTCAGTTTTGCGGCGCATTCAAAGGCGTAATCATTGTGCTCATCGGCTATGGGAATAATACAAACTTGTGTGGGAGCAAGCCAAACCGGAAAATCGCCTGCAAAATGTTCAATAAGGATGCTCATAAATCGCTCCATAGAGCCAAAAGGCGCGCGGTGAATAATAACAGGCCGGTGCTTTTCATTATCCGAGCCTACATAGGTAAGCTCGAAACGTTCGGGCATCACATAATCAACCTGAACCGTGCCCAGTTGCCATTTGCGGCCAATGGCATCGCGGATGATAAAATCAATTTTGGGTCCGTAAAAACTGGCCTCACCGCGGGCTATGGTGTAATCTAAATCCACTTCATCGGCTACTTCTTTTATTTCGCGCTCGGCTCGGTCCCAATATTCCGATTTTCCGCCGTACTTTTCATCGTTATCATCACGGAACGACAAGCGAATATCTACCGGCATATCAAATATGCCGAATACGTGCTGGGTTAAATCTATACAATGTTTTATTTCTTCTTTTAGCTGTCCGTGCATGCAGTAAATGTGTGCATCATCCTGGGTAAATCCGCGAACACGAGAAAGACCGTTTAATTCGCCGGATTTTTCGTAGCGATACACGCTGCCAAATTCTGCAAGACGCACCGGTAATTCGCGATAACTCCGTAAATCATTGGCATAGATGCGGTGATGATGCGGGCAGTTCATAGGTTTGAGCAAATAGCCCTCGTCATCCACTTCAATAGGGTTATACTGCGAATCTTGATAGTAGGGATAATGACCCGACGTTTTATACAGTTCTAAATTTCCAATATGCGGGGTGATGACTTCTTGATAGCCGCGCTTTTTTTGCTCATTGCGCAAAAAATCTTCCAGCGTACGCCTGATCGTGGTCCCGTTGGGCAGCCACACCGGCAAGCCCTGACCCACCATGGAATCCATCATATATATGCCCAGCTCTTTGCCAAGCTTTTTATGGTCGCGCTTTTTGGCTTCTTCAAGCTGTTTTAAATGCTTTTTTAGTAATTTTTGCTTTGGGAAGCTAATGCCATAAATACGGGTGAGTTGTTTGCTGTTTTCATCCCCCCGCCAATATGCCCCCGCCAGATGGGTAAGTTTAACCGCTTTTACCTTTCCGGAGTGAGGGATGTGCGGGCCCCGGCAAAGATCGGTAAAATCACCCTGTGTATAAAAAGTAATGGTTCCGTCTTCAAGATCTTCAATAAGATCCAGTTTGTATGGATTGCTTTTCTTTTGGTAAAAAGCCAGTGCGTCTTTTTTGCTGATGGGCTGCCGGTCGAAGGCTGATTTCTTGCGCGCCATTTCAATCATTTTTTGCTCAAGGGCTTCCAAGTCATCCTGACCAAAATCAGTGTCCCCAAAATCCACGTCGTAATAAAATCCTTGCTCTATGGGTGGGCCAATTCCAAATTTAGCATCCGGGTACAGTTCCTGAATAGCCTCAGCCAGCAGATGAGCAGAGGAGTGCCAAAAGGTATATTTCCCGTCCTCAGAATCCCAGGTATTGATGGTTATGGTACCATCCTGATGAATGGAGCGGTTCATTCCAAGAATTTCATCATCAACGGTTACACTCAGCGCTTCGCGCGCCAAGCCTTTAGAAATAGATTCAGCAATTTCGTGGCCTGTGGCACCTGCCGGAAATTCTTTTTGGGTGCCATCGGGGAATGTAATTTCAATAATGTTTTCCGCCATTTAAAGCTACGGTCTGGGTTTTAATTAAACATGAATTTACAAGCCCCAAAGATAAAAAAAATAGATGGAATAGTCAGAAGAAAATTGTTATAGATTTACCTTGTTAATGTTTTAATTTCATATTTCATGAAAATTATTTTTTTGAGTATTATATGATTCGCAATACTGGGATCGGGAATACCAACAAGACCATAGTAAATCAATGGATACTGACCAACCATCTTTTTTTGATGATACGCCCATTTTTATATTAGCGCGCAGTTCACTTCAAATTATTGATACAAATAAAGAGGCCGCTATATTTTACGGATACTCCCGTGATGAATTATGTAAGATGGATATTCGGGATTTAGGGCATAAAGAAAAACGGATCGATTTATTAAATGCGGATACGCGCACCCAAGAGGTCAACGAAAGCATTTGGGTACATAAAAAGAAGACGGGCGAAACGGTATATATACAGTTTACATCACACATGTTTAACTATAATGGGCAGCCGAGAAAGTTAGCTGTTGCCCACGATGTTACTAAACAGATTAAAAACGGTGATGATAATTTACCTGAAGTTCAATTCTATACGGGAGCCAAGCCTCTTGCAGAAATAGTGTGGGACCCGGATAAGGTGGTACTGAAATGGTCGGATAAGGCTGAAATATTATTCGGCTGGACAAGAGATGATGCGGTGGGTAAAGATGGGTTTGCTGAAGAATTTATCTACCAAGATGAGCAGCAAAAAGACCATCAGCTTGTGGCTGAAAATGCGGAGGACCATAAAACATACTATACTACGCAAGGCCGTGTAATTACTAAAAATGGTGAGATTAGGACCTGTGAATGGTATAACCGGCTTGATTATGATGAGGAAGGGAATCTTGTAACTATTTATTCATTGGTTCGGGATATCAGTGCTCAAAAAGAATCGGAATATTTATTTAGGGCCTTGTCCGAAAAATCATTGGTCGGCGTATATCTAATTCAAGAAGGCGTTTTTAAATATGTGAACCCGCGATTTGCAGAAATTTTCAATTATTCAAAAAATGAAATCGAAAACAAGATTGGTCCGCTCGACTTACCTCACCCTGACGATCGCGGAAAGGTAGATAAAAATATAGAAAAAAGGATGACGGGTGAATCTCAGTCCATAAAATATGAGTTTCGGTGCCTTACCAAAGACCAAAAAATTATCCACGTTAAAGTCTTTGGCACACGTACCGATTATATGGGCAAGCCCGCCGTTCTTGGAACATTACTGGATATCACCAATAGTAAACTTGCCTACGAGCGCTACCAGGCCAGTGTTGAAAACTTCGAAGATTTGTTTGATTCAATAAGTGATGCCATTTACATCCAAAATGGAGATCGAACATTTATTAAAGTCAATGAAGCCGCTGCGGAGTTAACCGGTCATCAAAAAGATTTTTTAATTGGTGAAACGCCTGATGTTATAACAGCGCCGGGCAAAGTAAATCTTGAAAGTATAAAAGGTTATTTTAAAAACGCACTGGAGGGCAGCCCACAAGAATTTGAGCAGTGGGGCGTGCGTAAGAACGGCGAACGGTTTCCGCAAGAGGTAGTTTTAAAGCCGGGTATGTACTCGGGGGAACGGGTGGTTATTGCGATTACCAGAGATGTAAGCGAGCGCTATGAAATTGAGGACAAAATTAAAAAAAGTGAAGAGAAATTTCGCCAGCTCTTTGAAAATGCTCCTTTTGGAATTGTGATGATGGACAAACACCAGGAAATCAGAGCCATAAATGCATCATTCCAAAACATTTTTGGATACACGCTGAAAGAAATTGAAGGGCTTGATATTGATGATATTATAGTTCCGGATGACAGTAAACAAGGTGCGCATGAAATTTCGGAAGAGGTTTTTAAGGGAGATACTATTTCAGCTTCTGCAGTGCGAAAACGAAAAGACGATTCGCTGGTTGATGTGCAAATATACGGGGTGCCGGTAACGATTAATGAAAAAGCGATAGCCATTTTTGGGATTTATGCTGACGTTACCGAGCAAAAAGAGGCCGAAAGCAAAATTAAAAAATCACTTAAGGAAAAGGAAGTTCTGCTGGCTGAAATTCACCATCGCGTAAAAAATAATTTGGCTGTTATAACGGGCTTGCTGGAGCTGCAACAATTTAAAACCGAATCATCCGAAGCAAAGGATATTTTGAGAGAAAGCCAGCTTCGTATCAATTCCATTGCCCTTATCCATGAAAAACTGTATCAGAACGAAAATCTATCTCAAATAGCCATTAATGTTTATTTGGAAGAATTAATTGAGGTTATTGTGGCATCAATGGCAACGGAGGCAACGAATGTTGTAATAAATATTGAGTCGAAGCCCATATTTTTGACTATCAATCAGGCTATTCCCTGTGGGTTGATTCTTAATGAGCTTATAACCAATGCGTACAAGCATGCCTTTGTGGGAAGACAAGAAGGTGAAATTAATATCCATCTACAAGAAAAGGGGTACGACTTAAAACTGGTATTTAAAGATAACGGCGTTGGCATACCCGCCGATTTTGATTTTGAAAATCCTTCAACGCTGGGTTTAACGCTTATTCAAACACTGGCCAAACAGCTTGATGGTAATTGTTCATTTGAGCGAGAGGAGGAAGGCACAACATTTAAACTTCAATTTGAAGTTGCCAAACTTAGACAGAGTTAGATTTACACTCCCGATTTATTTACGCTGGTCGTTGCCGGGCCCAGTCCCTTAATTTTTGCGAAATTTATCCCATCGTTGCTCTATAGGGCTGTCCCACCACAACAACTCTGTTAATTCTTTTTTGAGAATGGGTAAGCCATTGTCTTCTATTAGCTTGTCCACCACGTAGCACTTATTACCCCTAATTAACATGGGCCAAAGCGGCGATATGCATTCGTATTAATCCTCTTCATCCATCGCAACGATCTTATCCTCGGTAAAACGTTGGTACTTTTTTACGTGCTCTTTGTGTTCGATCCAATCAACGTAGAATTGCTCGGGATCATCAGCTTTATCCTGCTAATAATTTTTGATGTGTTTTTGGAGGAGCTCTTTATTCGTGATTTAAAGGTCAAATCTTTTCAGGTAACTTTGGCTCAACATTTTTAATACCAGCCATTAGCAGTATCATTTGTTGGTAAAACTTTATCATAATTCTAAGATCATAAAAAGTGTCTGAAATATTCTTATCATTATAAACATCCTGCTCTCCGATTAACCAATCAGGATGGGCGTTCCGATGTCGAATATTCTTAAATGATTCAGCGACTTGTATTCGTACTTCTCTCCATTTCTTACCATCAGTATATTCTCGAATAAAATTATTTTTAAGGTAATTCTCTACTTGGAAATTACTTTTTGAATTCTTGACATAGGGTATATCAAATAAGGTGCGTAAAGCAGCTTCTAAAATCGTTGCTGTAAGTAATTCTTGAGCAGCAAACGTTTTTTGTTGTTCAGCTTCTATAAGTTGATATAAAATTCTTCGAGCGACAAAGGATTCCTTATATCTATCCTCATTCAAATAACCAAGAGTAAAGAACTTGCTTAATTTCCAGACCAACTCACTACTAAAAAATTGAAAAGTATTTAGTCCATTATAAACTCGCATGATCTGAACTTCCGTAATCTTTTTTACAACAGATAAATTACTTGACCTACATATAACTTCTGAAAAGAGACGCTTGGCTTCAATTCCTAATAGAAATGAAATAGCATGCCTGAATCCGCAGGGAAAGTTTATAGCAAAAGCCTGACTAAATTCATTTTTATTGAGTCTGAATTTTACATTAAGGTATTCTTCATCCTCTAACCAAGCTATTAGTGATGCTTTTTCATCTCTATAATTAATGCCTTTTGCGCTCCAGCCCTTTCTAAAATCCTCATCTCCTATTTTTTCTTTTTTACTTATAGTCTCAGGGAAAATATGGTTGATAGAATTTAACCTGTATATTCCATCTCCCGACCAATATTCACTTTTTTGGGGAATCGGACTTTTTAAAAAAACAATTTGGGGTGTTCTTAACGAAAGTGTACCTGTAGTTGAAATATCAAATCGTTGCCCTAAATAGGCAGCTGGTATAATAGCCTTTTTAATTCCGAACTCATTTATTGAATTACTAAAAGGGGCCTTTGCAGAACCCCCTAATTTAGTGGTTAATATTATAATTTGTAGATTTCGGCGAACAGCCCGCAATTTTCAACTAAAACGTCGGTATTATGTCGGACAAACGCCAGCAACTCAGCATT